>ERZ1740062.208-NODE-208-length-42702-cov-14.335756_pt1 | contig 42702 bp, 30 predicted proteins | sample MGYA00581741_ERZ1740062 | MGnify/ENA primary metagenome ERZ1740062 (study PRJEB43018, sample SAMN04849747) | marine metagenome | isolation source: floating plastic debris | place: Pacific Ocean | collected 2008-09-01 | study: EMG produced TPA metagenomics...
ATCTTAATGGTTTACTTACTATTTGAGTAGTTCTGCCAAAAGTGGATGCTCCCAATCCATTCCTGGATGATAACTTAAGAGACATTTATTATCTGAATTCTCTATTTTGGGTTTCTTTAGGACAAAGAAAACCAGAATTTTTAAGTAGGACAGAAACTCAAGATAAATATAGTTGGCAGAGATTTTATTGGAGTAATCCTCGTAATCAGACTTTACTACAATACGATGAAAATGAGGTAAAAGCTACCTACCACAATATTTTTACAAATCCAGGGTTATCTATTTATTTTTCTCCTACAAGGCTAAATATTGATAAAGTTCAAACAATTCATTCTAGCTTAGGTCTAACATTAGGCGGTTTATTTACCCTATTCCAACCAAAAGTAATAGAAGATAGTTTACAGGAAGCAAAATTACGATACCAGCAACAAGAAAGTTTAGTTAAGTTAACTCCCAAAGCTAATTCCCAAGAACGAAAAAAAATTAACCAGCGTTTAAACAAGAACTTACTATTTAGCAATCTCAATAGCAGTATTTATAACGTTTCGGGAAAACTAACCCTTAACAGTCAAATTAGACCAAAAAATTCTAGTATCTGGCATATTACTGCTGGTAACTATCGCAGATTTATTCAATTTATTGAATCCGAACCAACACAATGGATAGAAGGACAAACTTACATATCAAAAATTCGATTATCTAATCAGGATTTTGGCAAACTAAATTTTATTGGTACACAGTTTCCCCTAGAGAAAACAGGAATTAATCCCAGTAATCGTTCTTCTGCATTACAAGTTATCTTAAAAGATGGAGAAGAAGAGAAATTAGTGTATAACTGGAATTCCTCTGATTTTACCATGGTACCACTGAACATTAGTGGTTTTGATATGGCTTCAGATAGAATTGAATTAGCCCAGATAGGAGAGATAAGAAATAAATTTCATTTTTTTAAAGGTTCTTTGCTACTACCAGCTTTAGAAGTATCATTTTCCGGTACTTCTGCGGACTTTTATTATGCTTTCAATTCCGGATTATGGGGTAATTTTGATTCCCAATCAGCATTTAATGTGAAAAAAAATAATTTGGGCTTAAAAGAGCCGAATATTGGCTTATATCTAAATGGATTATTCAATATTAATAAGCCTTTTCGCCATCGTGATAAGAATGGAAAACTTAAATCAGTAGGTCGTAATTCCTATAATTTAAAACTGAATTTAAATAGTCATAGTAACCCATTAAATCCATCTTATTTAAATCTTAATCACTCATTTTATTTTCAGAATAGATTTTATAATTACGGTATCTCATCTGGCTTAAGCATCGCTAATAATGGTTCTTATTTGAGAACTACAGGAATGCTACAGGCAAATCTCGGATTTAAAAATGGTTTAAATTTCTCTGGTAGTTTAGAAATAAATCCCAAAACTGCATATTCCTTAAATATAGATAGTTCAATTAACCGTAATTGGAGTCTAGGAGCTTACTGGAAAAATTTTTATAATGTTAATGAGGGCTTAAGCAATCGTATTTATGATTTTTCCTATGGGTTAAATTTTCGATATAGTCCATCTAAAAATAATCTATCATGGAAGACTAGATTCGGTCTGAGTGGTAACATTTTCGACTTATATTTAGAAGGTAGTTTTCGCTTTTAACTGGGTGTAATATGATATCCGGCTAAACACTTATAATAAAAACGGCAGGGGGCAGGGAGCAGGGGGAAAGATGATTTCTAGTTATTCCCACAGATGCGGGAATAATAACTAATTATCCGGACATGATATAAAATATGACCTGAAAAATCTCAAGGCTAAAATGAGGCAATAAATTTTAATCTAAAGCCTGAATTCATAAGGTTTTTAACTATTTTCTAATTCACTATTTTAAACTTGCCATCACAGTAGGGTGGGTTAGAACTTTTGTTCGTAACGCACCAAAGCTGCTCATAATCGTGCGTTACAAACAAAATTTCAATTTTTCATCCTTAATTCTACTTCACGTCATAACCAAATAAATTCGGGTCAACTTCTCCTAACTTTAGGTCATCTAAACCATATTCAGCCCAACGTCTTTTTACCATTGCAGCAACTTCTGGGTCTGATTCTAATGGTGCACCCCAGTCGTGGTCGGTTTCCGGTGGTATTTTGGTAGTAGCATCAATACCCATGCGTCCCCCTAAACCAATCTTTTCACTAGCAAAATCTAAAGTGTCAAAGGGAGTATCAGGAAGAATAAATACATCTCTAGTAGGGTCTACTTTGGAACTTATTGCCCATACTACCTGACGCGGGTCTCTAATATTAATATTCTTGTCTACTACAATGACAAACTTAGTATAGGTAAACTGGGGTAATGCACTCCAAAATGCTAACGCTGCTCTCCTTGCTTGTCCCGGATAGGCTTTATCTATAGATATGATTGCTGCTTTGTAACTCAAAGCTTCCATTGGTAGGAAAAAATCAACTATCTCTGAAACCTGCTGTCGCAATATAGGAGTATAAATCCGATTTAATGCGATCGCCATCATGGCTTCTTCTTTGGGGGGACGACCACTAAATGTAGTTAAGTATACTGCTTCTTTACGGTGGGTCATACATTGAAAACGCACTAGGGGTGAATCCTCTACCCCACCGTAATATCCCATGTGGTCGCCGAAGGGTCCATCAGGTAAAACTTCTCCTGGTGTAATTGTTCCTTCCAAAACAAATTCTGAGTCTGCAGGGACTTCCAAGTCTACGGTTTTACACTTCGCCAGTTTGACACCAGAACCTCCGTATAAACCAGCAAATAACCATTCTGATAAATCTACAGGGATAGGGGTTGCTGCTGCCATAATAATTAGGGGATCGACACCAAGAGCGATCGCTATTTCTAATTTTTTACCATTCTCAGCAGCTTTACGTAAATGTCTGGCACCACCCCGGACTGATAACCAGTGTACGGTCATGGTATTCTTGGATTGCAGTTGGAGACGATACACTCCTACATTTGGTGTACCTGTTTCACAATCTCTAGTAATAACCAATCCTAAAGTGATAATTTTGCCTGCATCACCAGGATAGGGACGTATTAAAGGTAATTTATTTAAATTTACATCTTCTCCCTCTACTACAACTTGCTGACAGGGGGGGAAAAAATCTCTTCCGGGTTTAGCTTTAACAACGTCAAATAGAACTTTTCCAAAATCTATAGCTTGAGATATCTTCTTGGGTGGCTTTGGTTGCTGTAGCATCGCCAGTTTTTTTCCCAAATCCTCTAATTCCTGGGGACGCTCCATATTCATTGCCCAGCATATCCTTTCTACTGTTCCCATCAAATTGATCACAACAGGGAAATCAGCCCCCTTGACATTTTCAAATAGTAAGCCAGGACCTCCTTTTTGGAGCATTTGGTTAGAAATTTCAGCAATTTCTAGTTCCGAATCCACTAAAGCGCTAATACGACGTAATTGTCCCTTTTCCTCTAATAATTTAATAAATCCCCGTAAATCTCTTGCCATGATTTTGAATAAATATAGTTGTTAACTTTTTGTGAAGCGACTTCTTATATTATCAACTATTGAGTCGTCATTAAAACTATTGGTCAAAATATAGAAATTTGCGTTTTTTTATTTACTATGATGCTTTTAGTGATTTTAAATTATTTTAAAGAAGATAAATCATATAGGATTCACCAAGATTATGTAGGCAATAATAAGTTTTCTGGTGTTATGCACCAACACCAAGACAGTGACCATTTTGAAGAATTAAAAAATTGAATTAATTAATTTCGGGTAAAAGCCCCCACTGAATCTTATTCAGTGGTCTACAATCAGTGGTGGGTTCAAGCACCCACTGATTTGAATTTTGAATTTTGAATTTTGAATTGGAGCGAAGCGACTTGACACTTGCGTAAGTCCTGTTATGGATACAATCAATATTTAAGAAAATAAGGCATTACATAGATTTGGTGATTTTCAGGATACCCGGATATTTAGCTAGGAGTATATCTACAGTCTGTGCCATTTCCCGGACACTAATTTTTTCAGGTTTCTGTTTGCTGGGGTACTTAATGTATATAGTAATCTCCTTGAGAATGCTTATTCTCTGAGAATGACTAGCGGATTTTTGCCATTGATTAACTAAATCCAACAATTCTTGTTCAGGTTGCTGTGTGTTTGTTGAATAGTTATCTTGTCTATGATTTGTCATTACTTTTTAATGCTGATAAGTATTATGTACGCTATTTCTCAATGCTTGTGACTTTTGATACTGAACATAATATTTTTTCAACATATCCACAGAACCAAAATTGATAATTCGATAATTGTTACAGAATCTCCCTGATTTTCATCAATTGATAGTTACAATATACATTTTTAGGTAGATATATTTCTAAGCAGATAGATATGCAGACAAATTGTCTAGACTAATTATCGATTGATCCCTGACAAAAAAATTACGAAAATATACAGAAACAGACTGTATAGATATAGCCTATTGCGAACAAATATATAAAACTTCTTCCAAATGACTGAGATAGTAAATAATAATATTCCTACTAAATAAATTTATGATTGCAGATGCGATGATCCCAAGGGGAGAGTCGCGTGTAAAGCCGTTCCGGCATAGCTAACGTTTCGTAGAGAAGCGGTCGTAGACAAAGATATCGGGATAAACTGATTTCAAACCTAATGACTAACCTTTACTTGCACCTCTTTCTAAGCAAGCAGCAATTCCAAATTTCTCAAGTTAATCAATCAACCAGGCGATCGCTACTCCTATAACTATTTTTATATCTTATCAGATTTTGTGGGTTTTAAAAGCCATACTTATAGTATAACCTTTCTTAGAACAAGAATTCCCGAAGGGTAATTAACCACTCAAAAATCTTATTCAGCCTGCAATTACGGTAGAGGAAGTAGAAGTTAAAGTTTGAGAAAAAAAGTACCTATGGATTAAACAATCTAATAAATATCCCAATAAATATATAATTTAAGTGAATCAATGTAACCGAAAAATCTACCTTTAAGACGCTAACAGGAAAGTAGTTAATGTGATCTGACTATATTTACAGCGAAAATTTACAATACTTAACAATTCTTCTTCTGAAAATATTGCTGATGTTCTTCCGATGCTAACCAGTAAGTAGAAGCCGGTTTCAATTGTGTGACAATGTCCTTGTCATATTTTCCAGACATTTGTAATTTCTGTTTGGAATCTCTAGCAATTTTTTCTTGTCTGGGAGTGTGATAAAAAATTACGCTTCTGTACTGTTCTCCCCTATCTGCACCTTGACGATTTAAACTAGTGGGATCGTGAATCTTCCAAAATAATTGCAGTAGTTCCTCATAGCTAATTATAGAGGGATCGTACTCTATTTGGGTGACTTCCGCATGTCCAGTAATTCTAGCTGCAACATCTAAATAGCAAGGATTTTCAAAATGTCCTCCCATGTAACCAACAGAAGTTTTTACAACTCCTGTGAAATTACTAAAAGCTGCTTCTACTCCCCAAAAACAACCTGCACCGAAAGTTGCGATTTCCATGTTATTTTTGTATTTTGTATTTATTTATTTAATTTAAATTTTTATAATATATGAGAAAGTTGATATGTGTTAACTAAATAATATTAAAGTCGGTAGCATTAGAATTACAGGAGATTGGATTTTAATGAGGTACACTATTTTTTGCCTCTTCAGGATATGAGTATACCTCACGCTTCCGGAAAAGGCTGTATATGTTCTTCTCAAAATCTAGCGAATGATAAAAAGTAGATGAAACTGATAGTATTTTCATCTACTTCCTTTTATTATCTATGAGCTAAGCAAAGCAAAGCATCTCATCCCGTGCTTTTTCATGTTCTACAACAAAAACGTTAGAATAGAGATTAGCAATAATTTGTTTTCCTTGCTGAGTTAGAGATAAATAATGTAATCCGTCTCGGATATAGGGATATACCCCATTCCAGTAAAACTTCGGGTAATTATTGCGCAAATCAGCCGGGGTATAATATTTTAAAATCTTGTTCATTCCAGTTTCTTCAAACTCGTAAAACAAGGATGTAATTTTTTTCAGATAGCGTGGGTCACTCATTTGTCCAATTAAATCTGCTGCACGTACTAAACCTGCATAACTTTTAGTATCTTGATGGTCTTCTGCAACTGGGACTGGAAAACGAGTCAGTTCAATATTTGTCTTAATTACTTCTGAATCTAGGAGCTTATGTCCTCCGAAACGTTCTTCAACAAACATTTTTGCTCTGTCTACATGATAAGGAGTCAAGCTTGCATCAGAAGCACCTTCGGGTAAGGAAATCATTTCTGAACCATTACCAGTTGCATATAATCCCGTTGCTTCTATATCCTGTCTGCAAACACCTTTGACATACCCAATATCATGACACAGCAAAGAAATCATGAAGTGTAACCAATCTTCGCTAGAAACTCCACCTTCACGAATATGTTTACCTCTTAAAACTTCTTGTCCTACCAAAGTCACGAGAATCGAATGCTCTACATTGTGGTAGAGTGCATCGCTATTGGCAATATTTTCTAAAGCCATATTACCTACCCAAGCGATAATATCTTGGTAATCATTTTTCAGACAACCGTAAGTTCGATGGTAGCCTTCTCTTATGTGTTTAACAAATTCATCAATTAAAATTTCTGTGGCATTAAACATATTTGTTGATAGTGATATTTATCGAATAATGTAGTTCTCTTTTACTTTTTTGGAAGATATTTGCAAGTAAAATCAGCTTTCAGATAAAAACCTCATTTTCTAGTAATCAAAAATTTTTTGGACTTATGCAGCAGTAATAATTACTCAAGTGATTCAGATACTGAAATACCTGTCAATCCTTTTGAAATTAGGATTTTCGTAAGTCATGGATATATCAAAATCAAATTATAGTCATTCCAATTAATTCCCGTATCTTATTAGGGTTTTATTAAATATTAGAAGACTTAGTGTAGACCCCAAAACCTTATAGATAGTACAAATGACTATCATATATTTTCTTTTTAGAATGACTATAAATAAAATTAAATGAAACCAAAAGAAATAAGTAAATAGGTAAATAAGTAAGTAAGTACTTTATCTACTATTTTAGAATTCCCAAAATATATCAATATATAACGTCTTACTATAAATTAATTAGGTTAAAATCATTTTGTACATAATTTCTATTCTTATAAATTACAATCTATAGGAATCCGGTTTGATTATTAATGGATTTACGCAAAAGTAACGTAGTTCCATCACTACATTACCTAGCGCAATACTATGTGTTTACGAAACTATGTGTTTACGAAGTATAGCCGGGAGTAACCCATAGCATTTCCGTGCTTGACTCATGCTTCTCCAGAGTAAGTTTCGGTCGCAATGACAAATCTTCATTGCGTAATTCCTGATTAAACTAAATTAAGTATTTATAGCGTAACGTACCAAAGTTCTATGAGTGGTGCCTCTGGATTGATAGCTAACACACCCTTGTATACTGAAAGAGTGGTAGACCGTCACACCTTGATTTTGCTGAAAACTTTTACGTACTTACTCTGAAAAAATCAAGGTTGGAGATTACAAAAATACCGTCGCAATGATGAAATTACATAATTGATATGTGATTGATACGTAATTTCTGCTTCTTTTTTGTAATTCCCGGAAACTGAAACGACCTTGAATAAGTCTCAAAGTAAATAAAGATGAAGCTAACTTGACAGAAATCCCAAGTAATCGAGGAAGCTTCATCGAAGAGTAAAGCCTCTGTAATTCTATGAGACGCAGAGCTCAACATACACAAACTGTACACTCAGTTTGTGTCGCTCTGATGATGAAATTAACATATTCAACATTAGATAAAGATCATTTCTGTTAAAGAAAATACACAAAATAATGGTTATTATAGTTTTATAAAACTCAATAAAAATTAACTAAAAATTTATCTGTAATAAAATAGGGCGGAGGTGTGGGTATGGTTCAAGAAGACAATTCGCAATTTGAAGAAAAGCTTGAAGAAAAGTTTGAAGAAAAATTTGAGGAAGATTTAGTTGTAGAAGAGATTCCAAAAAGCCGTGCTAAGACTAGTTGGGTAACACCCTTAATGATTGGTGCTGGTTTAGGGCTGATTCTAGCTTTTGGAGGAATGCAACTTGTAAGTAGAAATTCAGGCGATCGCACAAATGAAACAGCTCAAGCAGCTAATAATACATCCAAGGATACATCAGAAAATATTGCTTCTAGCATGAGCGTAACGGTTGTTCCTGTAGAAACTACTCGTATTGTTCGTAACTTACCAGCGAAAGGAGCGATCGCTGCTCGTAATCTAACTCCAGTTTTACCACAGACTAATGGTTTGCTGATAAAGCAGGTATTGGTCAAAGAGGGAGATTTTGTCCGTAAAGGACAGGTTATGGCGGTATTAGATGATTCTTTAATTCAAGACCAAATCCGTCAAGCAAAAGCTGATGTAGAATCCCGGAGGGCTGATATCGCAGCGAGAAAGGCTGATTTAAGTTCCCAAGAAGCAGCTTTGCAATCAAGTAAAGCAGGAGTACTATCTAGTCAAGCTACAGTTGCACAAAGACGGGCTGATTTAGCACAAGCACAAGCTCGACTCCAGGAAGCGCAACGCAATCATAATCGCAATAAGGAGTTAGCTGCAAGTGGTGCAATTAGTACTCAACAATTAGATACTAGCGCTACAACTTTAGCAACTTCCAGAGAAGCGGTAAGAGTAGAAGCAGCAAATATCAGTGGAGCAAAAGCTAATGTTATTAGTTCTCAGGCTAGTATAAGTAGTGCCAAAGCTGCAATTCAGAGCGCTCAAGCAAGAGTTAAGAGTGCTGAAGCTAACCTTCGTAGTGGTTTAGCTAGTATAGAACAGTTGAGAACCCAATTAGGACAAACCGTAGTCCGTGCTCCTGTATCAGGACTTGTTGCTCAAAGATTAGCTAGAGTGGGTGATGTAACGGGTGTTCCTCCACAAACCCAGGTAACTACAATTGTCGGTGGTACTCAAAAATTATTTTCCATTATTGAGAATGGAGATTTAGAGTTACAAGCGAAAGTACCAGAAACTCAGATTTCCCAGGTAAAAATAGGTGCTCCTGTCCAGGTTAAATCAGTAGCGAACGATAATGTTCAGATAAACGGTAAAGTCGTGCAAATAGAACCTGTTGTGAACGATACAAGGGAAGCAATAGTCAAAATTGCCTTACCAGTAGCAAAACAGTTAAAACCAGGAATGTTTGCACAAGCATCTATTAATACCACTACAATCAATGGTCTAGGAATACCCCAAAAAGCATTAATACCGAAATCAGTTGATAGCGCTACTGTATTCGTAGTTTCCGAAAATAACATAGTTAGCGCTCGTGAAGTTACAACTGGAGAAATTATCAACGGTGGAAAGGTAGAAATTAAAAGCGGTTTACAGACTGGAGATAAAGTTGTGCTTAAAGGTGCTGGATATATTAAGGATGGGGATAAGGTGAGAGTCGTGAATGAGGGGGAGGGGTGAGAAGTGAGCGAACCGACCCACCTTGTGGAATTCAAAATACAAAATTCCTGCATACTCGCTCTTGTGAGGATCTTGCTACAAAATTTAACTCCACTTTGCAACAAATTAAACTTGTACATTTTTCGATAAATTCTAAAACCCTTGATATATAAGATTTGTAAAATGTGCAAGTTAAGAGGGGGTGAATAGTGAGAAGTGAGGAGTCAGTAATTTTGAACTTGTGACTCATTTATTATTCCCCATTCACCATTTACAATTCACCCACCATTCACAATTCATAATTCACTACTCTTCTATAACAAAATAATATGAATGTCTCTGCTTGGTCAATAAAAAGTCCTATTCCCACGATAGTTATATTTTTACTTTTAACAATTATTGGTTGGTTTTCCTTTACTTCTTTAGGGATTGATACTCAACCTAATATTGATATTCCTGCAGTGAGTGTTACGGTAACTCAACCTGGTGCAGGTCCTACAGAACTTGAGTCTCAGGTAACTAAAAAAATTGAGGATGCTGTTGCTGGTCTAGGTAATATTGATGAATTGCGTTCCGTTGTAAATGATGGAATTTCTACAACCACAATTAGCTTTGACTTGGGTGTAGATACAGATAGAGCAACTAATGACGTCCGAAATGCGATCGCTCAAATTCGTCAAAGTTTACCCCAGGATATTAATGACCCGATTGTACAGCGTTTAAAGTTTTCGGGGGGTGCAATTGTTACTTATGTGGTGAGTTCGGAGGAACGCTCTGTACAAGAGTTGAGTAATATTGTTGACCAAGATATTAGTCGTGCTTTACTTTCTGTGAAGGGAGTCGCACAAATTAACCGGGTGGGTGGTGTTGATAGAGAGATTCGCATTAATCTAAGTCCGGAACGCTTACAGTCCTTGGGAATTACTGCAACCCAAGTTAATGACCAATTACGGGCTGTTAATGTTAATTTACCTGGGGGAAGGGTAAATATTGGTGGTGGGGAACAGAGTATTCGTACCCTTGGTAGTGCTGAAAGTGTAGATAGTCTGAGGAATTATGAAATAATTTTACCGAATGGTGGTTCTGTACTTTTATCTAGTTTGGGAACTGTAGAAGATAGTTTTGGGGAAGTTCGTCAGTCAGCGACTTTGGATAATCAACCAGTTGTTGGATTTGAGGTTTTAAGAAGTACTGGTAGTGTTTTAGTTTCGGTAGAGGAAGGTGTTAAAGCTCAGGTTGCGAAGTTAAAGGATACTTTACCGGGTGATATTAATATAGATTTGATTTTTACTAGAGCCACTTCTGTACGCAATTCTTATAAAAGTACCATGGATGAGTTGCTGTGGGCTTCTATACTGGCAGTAACGGTTATTTATGTATTTTTACGAAACTGGCGAGCGACTTTAATTGTTGCAGTTACTTTGCCTTTATCAATTATTCCCACCTTTGCAGTCCAACAAGCCTTTGGTTATACCCTCAATAATATGACTTTACTGGGTTTAGGATTGGCAATTGGTAACTTAGTTGATGATGCGGTGGTAGAAATTGAGAACATGGAGCGTCATATGGGGATGGGTAAAACTCCCCGTCAAGCGGCTTTTGATTCATCGGCTGAGATGGGTTTAGCTGTTATTGCAACATCGGCGACCGTTGTGGCAGTATTTTTACCAGTGGCTTTTATGGGGGGAGTTCCGGGTCAGTTTTTCCAACCTTTTGCCTTTACAGTTACCGCAGCGACGGTTTTCTCTACCTCTGTAGCTCGGATGGTAACGCCGATGATGGGTGCTTATTTACTCAAGGATATTCACTCAGAGGATAGTCAGAAAAATAGTATAAGGAATAATCATAAGTCTGGGAAGAATAAATCTGGAACAAATAGGTTTAAAAAGTTTTTTGGTTTATCTGATAAGTCATCACATCACTCATCGAAAATATCATCTACTAATTCACCCACCACACTACCAAAAAGACGCTTTCAACCCTACGCTTCATTACTAAAATGGGCATTACGTCATAGAATAACAACTTTAGGTCTGGCTCTAGCTTTCTTTATCTTTAGCCTTATGTTGGTACCCATGATACCCAAAGGTTTAATTGATAGCGGTGATATTGGTATTTCCACAATTAATATAGAACTTGCACCAGGTTCAACCTTAGAAGATACCAAAGATGCAGTTAAACAAACAACTCAATTAGTCCAACAAAATCCCATTGTAGAAAGCGTCTTTGCTTCCGAAAATATTGGTTCAGCAAGCTTAGTAGTTAACCTCAAACCCAAAGAAGAAAGAACAATTTCTCAGAGTGAATTTGAACAACAACTTCGTCCCCAATTTCAACAAGTACCCGGTACAAAAATTAGTTTTCAGAGTACAGGTGGAGTTGGTGGTAGAAAAGACTTAAGCATAGTACTACAAGGTGAAAATCCAGAAATATTAAACAAAACAGCGATCGCATTGGAAACCGAAATGCGTAAAATTCCTGGTTTGGTAGAAGTTTCATCTTCTGCAAGTTTAGTCAAACCGGAGATATTAGTCGTACCAGACCCCCAACGTGCAGCAGATTTGGGAGTCACACCCCAAGCGATCGCTCGGACAGCTTCTCTTGCTACTATTGGTGACAATGAGGCAAATCTAGCAAAATATAATTTACCAGATAGACAGATTCCCATCCGGGTTCAGATAGACCCCAAGGAAAGAACGGATATTAACACTATCAAAAATTTACAGGTAACAAGTCAAAATGGTAGTTTAGTACCTTTGTCATTAGTTGCAGATATTCGTTTCGGTAGTGGAGCAGCAACTATCAATCGTTTCGATAGAATGCGTCAGGTTTCTTTGGAAACTAATTTACAGGGAATTTCTTTGGGAGACGCAGTCGCAGAAATTAACAAGTTACCCACTATGCAAAATTTACCCGATGGGGTAGCACAACGTCCGAGTGGTAGTGCGGAAATTATGCAGGAAATCTTCGGACGGTTTGGGGGAGCTTTGGGGTTAGCTGTACTGATGATTTATGCGATTCTAGTTCTGCTTTATAATAATTTCCTACATCCAATAACTATTATGGTAGCTCTACCTTTGTGTTTGGGTGGAACTCTAATTGCTTTAATGGTTTCTCAAAAAGCTTTGGGACTTTACGCTCTGATTGGTATAGTACTCCTATTAGGTATTGTTACCAAAAACTCAATTCTCTTGGTGGACTACACTCTAATTGGTTTATCTAGGGGTCGGAATCAACGTCAAGCACTTGTAGAAGCAGGAGTGTCTCGTTTACGTCCTATCTTGATGACATCATTATCTACCATCGCTGGGACCTTACCTCTAGCTATTGGAATTGGTGCTGGTGCAGAAGTTCGACAACCAATGGGTATATCGATTATTGGTGGTTTTACAACTTCAACTTTATTAACCTTGGTAGTGGTACCGGTTTTATTTACCTATATAGATAACTTCCAAAAATGGATTATCAACACAGTTCGTTACGGTTGGGGTAACAAAGCACCACAGAAGGTTAAGGTTTATGAACAGGAGAAGACTGTAAAATTACCTCCTGCAAGTTGATTGTGACCTAACTTGTTAGGTTATATGTGAATACGGTTGTTGTTAAGCCTGTAAATTAGACATAGTGTAGGTTGGTTATTCTCCTCAAAGCAGTTCTGTGTCTATCAGCAACCTTTTCAAAACAGTGGGACACCTTAGCTGAAATTGTTCGTAGAAATTTTGAAGCGTTGAGTGTAGTAATTGGTTATTCAGGAAAAGAACATTAGAGACTGGTTTTTTAATTTACCCATAATTCTTGCAAATGCAGCTTTAGAGAATCCCCATAAGTTAGAGTGGGTTGGAAACAGTTGCGTTCTGAAGCACTTTCATTAATCTCTTGTGGTAGATGTTAGATTGGAGAAAGGGTTATAAACCAATCATATGATTCCTGATAATTTGTTAATACATAACCCACTATGAAAATATGTCGGTTATTACTTACTACTCATTACTCATTAGACATTATTTAGCCCCCACAGATACGATAAATGTTTAACTGGACATGATATCAAACCTATTGTCAGCTGTTTAGTACTATTGGATGAAAGTAAATAATCTATTTCGGGAAGATAAAATTCAAAAGGCATTTCGCAAAGCTTTTGATGCTGATGATACTAATATCCTCATCGCAGAAGTTGAAAGGATTCTTGAACCAAATGATTGGAATATTTTAGAGGAAGGGATTAGGGAAGAAGAGGTAGATGTACTCCATGAATTGGCTGAATTTAGCGCTGTTTTTCTGAAGGTGGTGGAATTAAGTAGAACTCCTGCACAAGTAAGAAGGGATAAAAGCATTAACCAGTTACAGCAAGATTTAGACGCTATTAAACAACAGTTACATCAATTAGGAACTTTAGGTGAAATTCAAGCCGAATTAGCTCGTATTAGCGGTAGTTTACCTCTCCTACCACAAAGTTCTCAAGAGCAATGTAGAGCAATACAACTACACGAACAACTCAAAGGTTGGTTCGATACTTTGGGTTATCAGTTTGAAAAATATCAGGTTTGGGGGACAGATTACTTTGAATTGATTATCAAAATCCAGGGTAGAAGAAGATTCGACAGGATTTTGGTTAGAGGGATTGATGGGGAAGCAGAAATTAGCGATTTCAAAGCTTTAGGTGAATCAGTAGAAACTCAGAAAACCGATGAAGGATGGTTAATTGCAGCACGTCGGGTATCTCGTGCAGTTAGAGAGGAAGTAAAGAAGGATGGAAATCAGGATTTGTTTTGTTACACCCTGGATGAATTGATTGACGAAACCGCAGATTTTACTAATTACATCAACTGGTTGGAAACAGAAGTCAAAAAACGTAAGGTTGATGAGTTATACGTTCCCCTAGCTTGTAGTAAAGAAGAATATGACCCAGTAACTAAGAACAAGATTGGAGTCAGCCGTTACGATGAAGAAGATGGTTGGATAGATGGATATATTGACCTATGGTTAGATGACCCAGCAAAAGAACATCTTTCCATCTTGGGAGAATTTGGTACCGGAAAGACTTGGGTTACACTCCACTATGCTTGGAATGCACTACAGAAATATCAACAAGCAAAACAAAGAGGATTAACCCGTCCTCGTTTACCCTTAGTTATCTTACTGCGAGATTACGCCAAAGCTTTGGATGTAGAAAACGTCATGGCTGGTTTTTTCTTCTCCCAACACGAAATCAGTTTAAATATGTCCGTATTTGAACAACTTAACCGCATGGGTAAACTATTACTCATTTTCGACGGTTTTGATGAAATGGCTGCAAGGGTAGATAAACAGCAGATGATAAATAACTTTTGGGAACTTGCGAAAGTAGTAGTTCCCGGAGCAAAAGTTATATTAACCTGTCGTAGCGAACATTTCCCCGAAGCAAAGCAGGGTAGAAGATTATTAAATGCAGAATTAAGAGCATCAGTTGCAGATTTAACTGCGGAATCTCCGCAATTTGAAGTCCTGGAATTAGAAAAATTCAACGACGAACAGATAAGACAAGTATTATCCAACGCATCAAATACCAACACCGTTGACAAGGTGATGAATAATCCCCAACTCCTAGACCTAGCACGTCGTCCAGTAATGAGCGACCTCATTCTAGAAGCACTACCAGATATTGAAGCAGGTAAACCAGTAGATATGTCAAGGGTTTACCTGTATGCAGTACGTCGGAAAATGGAAAGAGATATTAAAAGCGATCGCACCTTTACATCTTTAGCAGATAAGATGTATTTCCTTTGTGAAATCGCTTGGGAAATGCTTTCCACCGATAAGATGAGTCTGAACTATCGTTTATTCCCCGATAGAATTCGACATCTATTTGGTGAAGCTGTCAGAGAAGAAAAAGACCTGGATTACTGGCAACACGATATGATGGGTCAGACAATGCTGGTAAGGAATGCAGAAGGAGATTATACACCAGCCCATCGTTCTTTGTTAGAGTTTTTTGTTGCCTATAAGTTTGCAGCAGAATTAGGGGTGTTAGCTGGAGACTTCTTGGAAGTAGTGCGACCGAATGAGGAATGTATAGATAAAAACGCAGAACCACAGGAATATACTTGGACAGAATACTGTCAATTACAGGTAGAAAAGCGGAAGTTAAATCATCAGATAATTCCTTTGAAAGGTTTTAAAAGTGAGGGTTTAGAAAGATTGCATGAAACAGTTGGGAAAACAGCTTTGACGAAAGCGGTTTTGGATTTATTGGTAGGGATGGTTGATAGGGAAAGCGGTGTTGAGAAGTTGTTAGAGGTGATTGAGGGGACAAAGGGGAAGAAGGAAGAAGAGGTTGGTTATGTTGGGGGGAATGCTGTTACAGTTTTGGTGAAGGTGGATGAAACAAGTTTAGAAGGAAAGGATTTATCAAGTGCGGTAATTAGGGGAGGAGATTTCACAAATGCAAGCTTGCGTTGTACTAACTTTCAAAAGACAAATTTCGCTGATTGTGCTTTCAAAAAATCTTTTAGCTTTGTTATTTCTTTAGCATTTAGTCCGGATGATAAATTATTGCTAACTAGTGATGCTGATGGTGGAATTCACTTATGGCAGGTAGAATCAGGTAAACAAATTTTAAACTTTAGGGCACACAATGGCTGGGTTCATTCAGTTGCTTTTAGCCCGAATGGCAATATTATAGCTAGTTGCAGTGATTCAAGCGCTGTAAAATTATGGAATTCAAAAACCGGAAAATGTCTTAAAGCTTTACGAGGACATATTGATAAAGCAAGACAAGTATCTTTTAACTCAAGTGGTACTATCCTTGCAAGTTGTAGTGATGATAGAACAATAAAATTATGGGATGTAAGTTCAGGACAATGTCTCAATACTTTACTAGGACACACATCTTACGTGTGGACAGTAGCAATAGCTCCAAACAGCCAAATTTTAGCTAGTGGTAGCTCGGATTGTTCTGTTAAAATTTGGGACATTTTCACTGGAGACTGTATCCAAACTTTTCAAGAACATAATCATCTTGTCCTTTCAGTTATATTTAGTCATAACAGCAAATTTCTCGCAACTGCTGGTTCAGATAAAGTAATAAAAATATGGGATATAAATACAGGAAAATGTATTAGGAATCTTACTGGACATACCGATGCAATTCTTTCATTAGTTTTTGGTAAGGATAACCAAACTATTTACAGTACAGGTTGCGACCATACTATTAAAATTTGGTCAATTGATGAGGGAAGATGTCTAATCACTATGAAAGCACATAATGCTAAAGTGGAAAAAGTTGCCCTTAATTCTACAAACACAATATTGGCAAGTTGTAGTGACGACTGCTCTATAAAACTTTGGGATAATAATACAAAAGAATGTTTAAGAACTTTACAAGGTTCTAGTAACTGGAGTGTATCTGTAATACCCAGTTCCGATGGTAAAACAATTATTAGTGGTAATAACAATCGAACCATTAAAATATGGGATATCTTTACAGGAGATTGTTTAAAAACCTTTAAAGGACATAATAAGTGGATAAGCTCAATTACTATGAGTCCTAATGGTCAAACAATTGCAAGTGGTAGTGGCGATCGCACTATTAAAATTTGGGATATTGATAACGGAGAATGTATTAAAACTTTTAAAAATGTACATATTCATCATCGCTCAGTATCGAGTGTCGCTTTCAGTCCTGATGGTAAGACTTTAGCTAGTGGTAGTTTTGATAACACTGTTAAATTATGGGATGTGTCTATTGAAGAGTGTTTGCAAACTTTTCAAGGACACACAGATTGGGTGAACTCGGTTACATTTAGTTGTGATGGCAAAATTATAATTAGCGTTAGTAGCGATCGCACTATAAAGCTATGGGATATTAATTCAGGAAAATGTATTAGGACAATGACAGGTCATACCTCCCGCATTTCCTCAGTTTCCATATCTCCTGATGCTAGGATTATAGCAAGTGGTAGTCAAGATGGTAGTGTAAAGACGTGGAACATCATTACAGGAGAATGTTTACAAACATTGCAAGATAGCCACTGTGGAGTCACATCAGTAAAATTCAGTTGCGATGGTTGTTTCGTTGCTGCTGGTAATCTGGAACAAACAATAAAAATTTGGGATTTTCGCACTGGTGAATGTATTGGAACTTTGACAGGTCATACAAATAGAGTTGTATCAGTAGCATTCACTCCAGATGATAAATTTTTAGTAAGTGGTAGCTACGATGAAACTATCAAAATCTGGAATATCCAAACAGGAGAATGCATCAAAACCCTGAGCAATAAACCATATGCAGAGATGAACATCACGGGTGCAATTGGTTTGACCCCCGAGCAAAAATCCTCGCTCAAAGCATTGGGAGCAGTAGAAGAATAGCTTAACATCAATAAATTTTTCCAAATGAACCAGCGTATTTCCGCGATCGCATCAAACTTCATGATAATCAGGTTTCAGGTTGAGTGTTTGGTCATAGAACGATTTATATTACTTAGATATATTGACATTTAAAAATTTTGTTTAATTTGTTACCAGTGTTACCCAATTTTCACAATACACTGGTTGTACGTGACACTAAAAAACCTTATTAATGCTTTCGAGTTAACTCTAAGGAACTAAGTTTTTTAGATGATTGATTTTTTGCAAGTCCCTTAAATCAGTGAACAGTGAACAGTTATCAAGACGTATGGTGGGGGATTTATACTCACCACCAACGCTTACCACCAATTGGTGGGGGACTTATACCCTATAAAGGGTTGCATCACTCTTTATGGATAACTGATAACTGTTAAAACCTTACCTAATCCATCAGCTTAATAGCTAGCAGGTTGCATTAACTGGTAACAGTTGATAGTTGAATATTTTGAGATTCCGTCTAAAATGATACGACTAGATGCTAAAAGTAACTGCTTAAGGAGTATGCATTAATAATGAAGTTCCCAACTAAACAGCATTTACCAAATGATTCACCTTCCAAAGATTCAAAACAATCAGAAACCCAATCTCCTGGATTAGGAACATTTGGTGGAGTATATACACCCTCAGTTCTGACCATCTTGGGTGTGATTATGTATTTGCGGTTTGGCTGGGTTGTCGGAAATGTTGGGTTAGTAGGTACCTTACTAATTGTTACCCTTGCTACATCCATCACCTTCCTCACCTCCTTATCAGTTTGCGCGATCGCTACAGACCGAGAGGTGAGGGTTGGTGGTGCGTATTATATGATTAGTCGATGCTTGGGAATTGAAGTCGGAGGAGCAGTAGGTATTTCTCTCTATTTTGCTCAAGCTTTATCAATAGCTCTTTATACTATTGGTTTTGCTGAGAGTATAGTAAAAACTTTTGGATATCTCAATCAGACCTATGTGGCTTTAGGAGTAACTATTCTGATTGCTATTTTGGCTTTAACTTCTGCACAAATAGCAGTCAAAGCTCAGTATATCATTATGGGAGCGATCGCTCTTTCTTTGGTATGTCTGATTTTCGGAAATAGTGTGCCTAATGTCACGCCCCAAGGATGGGATATACCCAGCAATGGAGAACCCTTCTGGGGAGTATTTGCAGTATTTTTCCCGGCAGTTACTGGTATTATGTCTGGCGTAAGTATGTCAGGAGATTTACGTAATCCCAGTCGTTCTATACCCATCGGAACTTTAGCCGCTGTAGGTACAGGATACCTAATTTACATGGGTTTACCATTCCTGATTGCCATGCGTGCCGATACAGCAACCTTAGTTACAGACCGGTTAGTGATGAAAATGATGTCATTATGGAAACCGGCAATATTATTTGGTGTTTGGGGAGCAACCTTATCTAGTGCTTTAGGAAGTATTTTAGCAGCCCCTAGGGTATTACAAGCCTTAGCCAGAGATGGGATTTTTCCCAGTTGGATGTCATTTTTAGGAAGAGGTAGTGGTAAGAACGATGAACCCCGTTTGGGAACTTGGGTAACCTTGAGCGTTGCGATCGCTGCTGTATGTATTGGTGATTTAGACTTAATTGCACCAGTACTAACCATGTTCTTTCTAACTACATATCTAGTTTTGAATCTTTCTGCAACCATTGAAGGATTTTTGCAGAGTCCCTCATTTCGACCAAGTTTTAAGGTGCATTGGATTTGGTCTCTTTTGGGAGGGATTGGTTGTTTATGGGTAATGCTGCTGATTAATCCAGTTGCTACCTTGGTTGCAGGTATCATTGTCTTAGGAATCTTCTTTTGGCTCCAGAAGCGAGAACTAACCACTACCTGGGGAGATGTTCGTCGAGGAATCTGGATGGCTTTATTGAGGGCAGGTATTTATCAGATTGAAAGTGGTGAAGATACTAAAAACTGGAGACCTAATATTTTAGTATTTTCTGGTTCCCCTAGCAAGCGTTGGTCTCTGATTCAATTAGCTAATGCACTAACTCATAAAAGAGGTTTCATTACAGTTGCAAGCGTCTTACCTAGCGGTACACGAGACCTTTCCCAGCAAAAAGACTTAGAAGATAAAATCAGCGATCGCTTGAAAAAGCAGCAGGTAAAAGCCTTAGTAAGGGTCGTCACAGCACCGGATCCTTTTGCAGGTATGATTCAGCTCGTGGAAGCTTATGGATTAGGTTCACTCATACCAAACACTATACTTTTGGGAGATAGCGAAGATAAAACCAGACGCGATCGCTACTGTGAGATGATTCAAAAACTTTATTACGCTAAGCGTAGCGTTATGATATTACGGGAAAACGCCGATCAAAGATTTGGGTTAAATCGCACAATAGATGTTTGGTGGGGGGGTATGCAAGCAAATGGTAGTTTGATGCTACTGCTTGCTTATATGTTACGCTCTACAATTGAATGGCGAAATGCTCACATATCTTTAAAGCTAGTTGTTCCCGATGAAGCAGGAGCAGAGGATGCAAGGGCAAATTTAGAAAAAATGCTTCGTCAACTGCGCATATCAGCGACACCCTACGTAATAGTTGCAAATAATCGTCCCTTTGAAAGAATACTGCACGAATCATCCCAAAATGCCGATGTCATATTCTTAGGAATGGCTGCTCCTACAGACCGTAATTTCACTCAGTATTATGAAAAAATGCATGTCCGTACAGCTAACCTTCCTACCATTATCTACGTTATGGCAGCACCTGATTTTGCCTTTAGCCAAGTTTTAACCAAAGAGGTTTAATTAACCTGAAAATATCGGGATAGGGGACTTCCAATTAAAAAAATAATCAATCAATCGTTTTGGTGAGCAGAGGAAGCAGGGGAAGCGGAGGGAGAAAAAATCTGATAGTTGTATTAGATGCGGGAATTGAGTAATTTAATTTTTGGATATCCCTAGGGAAAATTTACAAAGTTTTTCCGAGTCTGGTGCAATACCCTCCCTTTGTACGTTGATGGAGTATACTCCCGTTGACTGCTACGGAAACTCTTGGAACAACTAGGTAGATGGGTATTTATTTTCTGGAAATCCCTAAGGACGTTTATTCAACTGTGAGTGGAGCAAAAAACGTAAACACCTTTACCAAAACCTACTAAAATTAAGCAACTAGACAAAATTAAGCAACTAGACAATGTAAAAAATGAAAATTTTGTTTAGTAACAAAATTCAGAAAAAATATGTATAAAAATATTCCTTCCTCCCTACCTTAACCTTTGAAATTTTTCAACAAACCCTATTTAAGGCATAGGGAAGCATAAATCACTATCTTGATAAGTCACTATCTTGAAAGTGAAATGCAAAACTGAAAAAACGACGTTGTGATACAAGAATGTTCACAATGTAGATTGTCAGATAGTTTTATTCATATAAGTTAATAATTGAGCGACTAATACAAACTCTTCTTAGACTTAAGGAGACTTAACTTTTACTGGTTTCTTAAATGGCTTATCACCTTTATCCTGCTTAGTTTCTGGATTTGGTTTTTTCTTTCCAGGTTTTTGCTTAGCTGTCTTATCCTTAAACTTAATAAATTTAGGAAACTCAGTTGTCGGTACACCCATTAGACTGTCAAAACCAAACAAATCCCTATCTGGTAAAAATTTGGCTTTGATTTTCACAAAAAATGTTTCCCCTTGTTGATCCTTTTCTAATTTTGGATTAAAACGGAACGGAGGAACGGGAGCATCTCTCCACAGTAAAGGAACATGTGATGCGCTCGCAAATCGTTTACGTTTATCTTGTTCTAAGGATTTATAATATTCTAAATCGGTTTCAGTAAAGTTCCTATAGATACTGACGACTGGAGTCCTACAAACAGCAATAAATTGCCATTTACCAGCGAGCTTGAATTCAAAATCAGCCAATTCTGCCACACCTTCATTTGAACCACTATCAAACCCTACTAGCTGAAATCGGACTTGATGTGGCTTGTCTCTTCCTGGTAAATGGAGAATTCTAGGATAAACAATTAGTCGTTGGTTATTACCATTATTTTTTATTTCTTCTTTCAGAGCGTACCATGACCTACGGTAACGTGGGCTGAAGAATAGCTGATATTTTTTTGTAGAAGTGGGTGTCTTGATGGAGATATAAAATTTCTCCTTCTCCTCCTCTTTCTCTTCCAATACTTCCCCACGTAAAACCCCAATCCCTTGAAACATATTATCCATAACAAGTTAGTTAATGCCTATCCCTTCGGAAAGTACATAAAGCCAGCAATTAATATTTTAAAGGAATATGAACAAGTCCCTCCGGAGTTTTTTGAGGTTAACATAATTGCTTACGCTCAGCCTAGGTTTATCTCTCAGTTTTCTCAGATAACTCTTACTCTCACCTCAGTTACCAATCACTAGTTACTCAGCATGATTCCCCATATTAGTAATCAAGAACAGGAGCACAAACCAATAAGCGAGGAACCGTGAATCATGAAAGTCAATAAAATCAATCAATTAGCAGCTTCCACAATGGCATCAATGGTATTCTTAGGTAGTGTTGTCTTATCAGCAGTTAATACACAACCAGCACAAGCCCTTAAAGCAAGACCAGCTACTATTACTAAAGCTGAGTTAATAAATGTTAATTTTAGACATCGCGGTAGACGAAGTTTTAAACGTAATTCTAGACGTAATTCTAGACGTAATTTTAGACGTAATTCTAGACGTCATGGTAGATCCAGGTTTAGATACAATTTCAAAGGTACTTTCAAAGGTAATTTCATTCATCGTGGTAGACGTAAAAGTCAACAAAATCTGAAATTTGATAAAGCATTTAGCACTGGCAATAATTTTGATGAAAGAATTATACGGGTACAATTATTCTAAGAACAATATCTTGCTTTCTCAAATCAGTTAAAAATTATCAATACGAATCTATTCCACTAATCTATCCCAATAATAATATTTTCGCTCTTGAGTCTAAGTAGGTCAGGGGAAATAAATCAAACTATGTAACAGAATGTAAATTAAATCAAAAAGGTTAATTTAGCTTGAATTAGAGAGTATTTACAAAAATAAATATAGTTATGTTTTTAAAAACCGACTTACTTAAGTATTTTCAGAATAGTGGGATAGGTTCACAAAAATTAACCTATGCAATTCGTATCCAAGGTAATTCTCCTCATTAAAGAGTCAGAAGTTTAGTCCTGATATAGGAATCCTCCGCAGATTTTTGAAAAAATAATTTGCGGAGGAGGTTGCTGTACAAAGATTTAATTCTCAGTATAATTAGCAAGATTCAAGAATGTGACCCAAGCATAACGCCTTCACGAAGGCATAATTTGATTGAACATAGTTATTAAATTAATATCAAACAATTTAAAAATTCATAATTCACCAATTATAGGTATTCTGAAATTTTTACGCAAATTATGATAACTATTTAATTATACTATTTAAGTAAGTGGAAAAAATATTGATTTCATTATGTCAGCTATTGTTATTCTCTATAGAAGAGACACTTAGATTGCTCAATAGAGTTTATACGGCGTGAAAGTAAGAACAAATATTGAATGAGTTTGGCACTCTTAATATATTAAAAATTAAATATAAACAGGAGTATCAAAAAGTCAATTTTTTATTGAGTAGATACAGCAGCTATCATCTTAATAATCTAACTTTAGATATTTTTAACTTATAAGAACGAAGCAATTGCTTCATTATCGCTTCATAATTAATTTGTATTATTTAATGAACAAATCTATGATAATAAGTAAATCTATGATTAAACTTTACCTATCAATTTATTTATATATACATCTGTAGCTAGTGGTGAGCTAAATGACAAGAGTGAGAATTAAGAAAAAGTTGCGAAACATAGATACCAAAGAAACTACGATTGCTTTGGAAACACTTCCTTTTAGAAAAGCAAATTTAACTGATAATCAGTTAATAGTAGGTTTACGTAAAATCAGCCTGAGAGCACTGGCAATTTTGAGTATGATTGTACCGGGAGTGGCATTTATAAACTACGGGACTAATCCGGTACAAGCGGCTAGTCTTAGCTACGTTGATACTACTTCAAGTCTAGATGGAGTCACACCAGGATTTAATGAAAATAGCGGTGAGACTTTTCTGGTTACAGAAGATAATTTGACCTTTCTCTCACAGAATCCCACACCTAGTAACGGAAATTCTTCTGCTGACTACGGGTCTGAGAATAGAGCACAAGTCACAAATTCTTCACAATCCCTTGGTGGAAATAATAATGCAAGCTTAAATTTAACTAATAGTGACTCTACAAATAAGGGTCAGAATTTTTATACTGATTCGGGTGTCGGAACTGCCAATTCTCCTAGTGAACGAGTCCCCGAACCACTAACTATCTTGGGTGTAATTACCGCGGGTGGTATGGGTTTATCTATGGGTTTACAGCAGAGATTGAAAAGAAAAAAGTCGAAAAATGTATAAAACGAAAAAATATTTATTTTCCGACTTTTCCTTTGCAGTCTAATAGACTTTGACATACCTCCTACCCTGCGGGAATTGCTTATAGGGAAAGGAGGAATTCCAGTATTGCGTGCATGATTCCCCATCGATGTAGCTTGCTTTCCCCCGAGGGGTATCGATGGGTTTAAATGTTTTTTCTCTTTTCCATGGATGTAGTTTAATTCTCCGTAGGAGTATCCAGGGGGACTGTATTTATCTATTTTATTTTTTAGTCATATTCATGAATTTATTCATTAAAAAATCTTTTTAGAAAAATTAGGTTCTAGATTTCTGACTTTTAAGCAATTGGGAATTTAAGTATCTGCAAATTTTTAATCAATTTATCCTTACATGAAATTAATCCAATCATTTAGTCTGGTACAACTTAAGGATCAAAAATTTTGGTTGTCAGCAATAGGAGTAGTACTTATTACGATTCATCAGACTTTAGCGTGGAAGTCAGATAATTCCAATCTTTTTGCTATCAGCTTTCTGTTTTGGATAACTATATCTTTTTCGATTTGGGATAAACGTCATCAACTCAATTTAAATAGTGGAATATTTCCTAGCTTTTTTGGTTTATCGCTAATTGTTTTAATTTTACTAAAAAGCTCATCAATGATTAGCTTGGGTAATTTTCTATATGTGTCACCTTTTATTTTAGCTTTCGGTCTAGCACTGATAGCTTCTGGTTTTAAGGGGTTAAAGCAGTATCGAGGAGAACTATTAGCCCTATTTGTCCTAACAATTACGAGTATATTACCCTTTGGGGTAATAGATATAACTTTATTTACTACCAAAGCTACTGCTTTTCTACTTTGGTATACCGGTTTTGATGTAAAGCGTTCTGGAACTGATATTCTTTTACCTACAGGAAGCATAGAAGTTGCTGGTGGTTGTTCCGGGATTGAACTTGTCTTTCAAATGTTAGGTTTTGCGTTGCTTTTTCTATTGATATTTCCTCAAAATTTACGATCAAAAATTTTATTGCCAATCTTTGCTATGAGTATTGGTTTTGTTGTCAATGCTGGTCGAGTTGCTGTAATGGCTGTAGTCGTTGCTCAAGGAAACAATAAACAGATTTTTGACTTTTGGCATCATGGTGATGGTTCGCTGATTTTTTCCATGATAGCGGTGCTGCTATTTTCAGGTATTTGCTGGTTTGTAATTAATAGAAATGAATTATAAAAACAAGTTTTTAGCTAATCATGGTAGTTATAATAATACATCAATTTGGCATAAATACCGTATGCCGTTCCTAGCTATCACTTTTACTGGAGCTTTTTTGATATTAGGTAAAATAGTTTTGACTCCTCCTCAAGATAATTTTGGCAATAACAAATATATTCTTCCAGAGTTAGTACCTTTACCGAATTGGCAATTTAGAGGAAGCCATGAATTTATTGCAGAAGCAGATCAACTGCCAGGTTTAATATCTCAAAGACACTATAAATATCAGCAAAATAAATTAATTTTAAATATCGAAATGCGTTATCTAAATGACGGTGATGTCAAACAACATATAAAAAATTATAAGGATAATTCTCTACCTGTTAATATACGCTATCAAGAAAAATATGGTTATTACGGGATTGGATTTAATCAACAACAAGCATATCTAAGTGCTTGTATTAATTATCAAGAAAATACTACTTTTACAGCCGAACAATTTCATGAAGTTCAGTCACATACCAATATTTGGGAGAATCTATTACCCTGGTTTTTGGGTGAAAAGGAATTGGTGAAAAGACGATGTTTATGGGCACATTTATCTATACCCTTATCTTCACCATCAAATAAAATAACTGAAACAAAGTCTCAGGAAGTTCTCGAAAAAGCTTGGTTAAATTGGTCCGAATACTGGAAACATAATTTTCCTAGTTATTAGCCTTATCCTCTGATATTAAAGCTGAATTCACTTTTTAATACTGTTTGACTATCAAAATATTATTAAACTTATAAAAAATGACAAAATCAAATAGCAACAAGTTTATCCCTAAAATTCAAGACTTACAACAGTTCCTTTGCACTCATGAAGGCTCTGTTGTTACTTTACGAATACTTGGATACGGTCTTTTAGCAATGTCTCTATTTGACTGGATTGCATTATTTATTCCAGCTAATTTTATGGATGCAGTTTGGGAATTTAAAACTATGGGTGGGATTGTAGAGAGAGTTCCAGTGCCATTAATTGGATTATTCTTAATATTTTATGGAGAAAGCTTTTCTCGTTCTAATTGGGAGTTATGGAGCCTAAAATTTTTATCTTGGCTAAGTTTTTTATTAGCTATATTATTTATTCTGATGATTCCTTTAGGAGTTATGAATACTATTCGTTTAAATAAGCAAAATTTTGCTCAAATTAATGCTATTTCCCAACAGCAAATTAATCGTGCACAAAGTCTAGAACTGCAACTAAAAACTGTCAGTCCCCAACAGATAGAAAATTTTCTGAATACTCAAGGTATAAGCTCGAACAATAAAGACCCACAGGAACTGAAGACCCAAGTTTTATCGGAAATTTCTCAAGCTAAAAAACTAATTAAAACTCAGACTACAAATATTCAGTCTCTGAAAAAGTTAAATTTAATTAAAACTGCTGTTAAATGGAATTTGAGTGCTGTTATATCTGCTGCTTTGTTTTTTATTCTGTGGAAAACCAGCAGTTGGTCAAGAGAGTGGTGAGTGGGGATTGGTAGGAAAGAAAGATGCAAGCAAGATTTTAATTTTAGATTCTCTAAACTCCGTTATTTCGGGGAAATAAAATAAGTAATGAAATGCAGATTTATAAATAAATGGTATTAGGAGCAGATATGTCTGAGGAGGTGATGAAAACCTATAAATCTTATACATATATACACATATATACAGCAAAAATTTGAGGAGACCATATCATAAAAATTTAAACACCATTTTAGGTCTTATGGACTGTATTCTCAATAACTTTGATTTAATAACTGTGATTTGAAGCGATCGCACATAGGTAATCTTCATGGGCGATCGCTTACTATTACGGGTTAATGTAAAAAAATGTAAAGAAGAAACTATACTCTTGTAAGTTATAATGCATCATTTAAAACCAATAGCTAGATAAATAATATGAATTGGTGGCATCGACTCAAGAAAAATCCTTTGGCACGGTTTGGAGCAATTGTACTGTTAATATTCTATTTATCAGTAATTTTAGCAGATTTTGTTGCTCCCTATGACCCATACGAACAGCAAGCAAGTGGTTCTTTGCTGCCACCAACTCAAGTGTACTGGAACTCTCAAACTAGCGGTCAATCTTCGGGGAAATTTATTGGAGCGCATATTTACCCGACAATTATAGGAGATACGGATTTAGAGACAGGGAAACGGGAGTTAGAGCAAGATTTTTCTAAACCTACTCCTATTCGTTTGTTTGTTACAGGTCGCAAATACAATCTTTTTCAAATTAGATTACCTTTGCCTCCAAAATGGGAAGAAGTGACTATTTTCCCTGGTATTCCTTTAAATTGGCATCTGTTTGGGTCTGTTGGTGAAGCTAAATTTAACTTGTTAGGTACCGATGACCAGGGAAGAGACCAATTTAGTCGTTTGCTTTATGGGGGTCGGATTAGCTTATTTATCGGTATTTTAGGGGTACTTTTAACTTTTCCCTTGGGAATGATTATTGGTGGTATATCTGGATACTTTGGTGGATGGACTGATAATATTTTGATGCGGATAGCAGAAGTATTAATGACTTTCCCGGGCATTTATCTACTGGTAACATTAGGAGCGGTGTTACCATCTGGTTTATCTAGTACTCAAAGATTTGTACTAATTGTTTGTATTATCTCATTCATTCGCTGGGCAGGTTTAGCCCGAGTTATTCGGGGACAAGTTTTATCGATTAAGCAGCAGGAATTTGTACAAGCAGCAAAGGTGATGGGTGCAAATCCTCTATATACTATTGTGCGTCATGTCTTGCCCCAAACTACAACTTACATAATTATTTCTGCAACCTTGGCAATTCCCGGCTTTATTAGTGCAGAAGCGGTTCTGAGTTTAATTGGTTTAGGAATTCAGCAACCAGACCCTTCCTGGGGTAATATGTTATCCTTAGCTACTAATGCGTCTATTTTGGTGTTACAACCTTGGTTGATTTGGCCTCCTGCATTAGTGATTATTCTGACAGTTTTATCCTTCAATCTTCTGGGTGATGGTCTTAGAGATGCATTAGACCCCCGGAGTTTGCAGAGGTAGGGTATTCTCTCCTAAACCTATTCCAGAATCTAATTATAGGTAAGTAGGAGAGATTTTTCAAAGGTAAGAACTTGAAAAGTAAGAACTAATTTAATTCATATTTAATGCATAGGTGTTAAAGATTCCTCTGTTGTTGTTTCTATGGTAGGTGTGCGGAGATTTTCTACCATTTCCTGTATTTCTTGAGGTGGGGGTGGTGTGAGACGGGAAACTATAGTAGTTACAATCAGATTAATCAGCATACCCAACGTCCCGATTCCTTCAGCGGAAATACCGAAAAACCAGGTCGGCATTCCAGCAAATTTGACACCAATTATGTATGTGGCAGTAAATATTAAACCCGATAACATTCCAGCGATCGCACCTTCTTTATTGGTACGTTTATCAAATATACCTAATACGATGACTGGGAAGAAACTGGCTGCTGCTAACCCAAAGGCAAATGCTACTACCTGGGCAACGAAACCGGGGGGGTTAATCCCAAAGTATCCTGCAACTATCAAGGCAAAGCCTACCATGATTCTTCCCACAAGTACCCGCTTCTGTTCTGAAGCATTGGGGTTAATCATCCGATAGTAGACATCGTGAGCAATGGAACTAGAAATAACTAGTAGTAGACCTGATGCGGTGGATAATGCGGCTGCTAAACCACCTGCTGCCACTAATGCTATTACCCAAGGTGGTAGTTTTGCTACTTCTGGGGTGGAAAGAACGATGATATCTTTGTGAATGTCAACTTCATTTACAGTCTGCCCTTGAGGATTTAATTGGTTCTCTGGGGCTAGTTGTAGTATACCATCACCATTTTTATCATTAAACTTGAGTAGATCAATTTTGTTCCATTTTTTCACCCAGTCTAATTGCTGTACCTGAGCCACTGGTTGATTATTCAGGGTATTAATTATGTTATACCGAGCAAACATTGATAATGCTGGGGCAGTGGTATACAAAATTGCAATAAATAAGAGCGCCCAAGCAGCGGAAGTCCGGGCGGAACGGGCATCTTTAACTGTATAAAAGCGTACGATGACGTGGGGAAGACCGGCGGTTCCTACCATTAAAGCAATAGTGATAAATAGAACATCCAACATAGATTTGTTGGCAAAAGGCTCCGTATAGGCTGCAAAACCTAACTCTTGATGGACGTTATTGAGATTAGAGGCAATATCACTAAAAGCAAAGCCTAATTGGGGAATGGGATTACCGGTTAACTGTAAAGAGATTACACAAGCAGGTATTAGGTAAGCTACGATTAGTATGCAGTATTGAGTCACCTGAGTCCAGGTAATTCCCTTCATACCTCCGAGTACGGAGAAGAAACCAACAATAATCATACCAATAACCACACCCCTGGTGAGGTCAACCTGTAAGAAGCGACTGAGTACAATTCCCACACCCTGCATTTGTCCAGCAACATAGGTCAGAGAGACAAAGATTGCAGCAATCACTGCGACCAGTCGAGCAAACTGAGAATAATAGCGATCGCCAACAAAATCAGGAACGGTGTATTTACCAAATTTTCGCAGGTAAGGAGCTAGGAGTAAGGCTAGAAGTACATATCCACCAGTCCAACCCATGAGGTATATAGAACCGTCATAACCAATAAAGGAAATGATACCTGCCATGGAGATAAAAGAAGCCGCCGACATCCAGTCAGCAGCAGTAGCAGCACCATTTGCAATCGCTGGAACCCCTTGTCCTGCCACAAAAAAGCCCTTACTATCTTTTACACGCGATCGCCAACCGATATACAGATATAAACAGAAGGAGATACCAACAAATAAAATAGTCCAAAATTCTACAGACATTTACATCTACCTCCGAATATTATGTTTGCGTTCTAATTTGTCCATTTGCCAAGCGTAGATAAAAATCAGAGCTACAAATATGAGAATAGAACCTTGTTGAGCCATCCAGAAGCCGAAAGGTACGCCAAAGAACTGTATGGTATTCAAAGGCTGTACTAATAGAATGCTTAAACCTAAGGAAACTACAGCCCAAACAATTAACAGGTTACGTATTAAGCTTGTATTTTTTCGCCAGTAGGAATCCGGTCTATTGTTATTCATAATGTTTACTGTGAATGCATGAAAATAATATCAGTAAACTCAAGATAAACTGAAGTCAAATGTATAATAGATAATATTTCATGAAGTATTTTTCTAAAAAATTGCTGAAAAAGTAGATTAATTGTTTTTGATTATTTTTTGGTTATTTGTTTTCCTCAGATATTTTTCTCATTTTCATGTAGAAATGTGAATTTTTGATTAATTTATGGCAGGCAATAATTAATTTATAAGAGAGTTGTGCCGGAGCAATCAACAAATAAATAAATTGTATGTTATTCCCAGCAAATGTTATCCTCACTAATTTATTTGGGAATAATAATTTTGTGTGCACTGAGTTGTGAATTCAAAAGCATATGGAACAGGGGATGGAAATCAATGCTAAAAGTTACTGGGTATCAAATTAACGAAAAAATTTACTCAGGTGATAGAAATTCTATTTATCGTGGTCAAAGAATTAGTGACTCAAAAGATGTAGTGATTAAAGTTATGAATTCTGTCTATCCTAGTGATGTAGAGAGATTGCAGTTTTATAATCATTACACTATCGTTAAAAATCTGGATATCAATGGTGTTGTTAAACCACTCGCTTTTTTAGATAGGGAAAATAGTTACATTCTGGTAATGGAGGATGTTTATGGAATTTCCCTAAAGGAGTATATTAATAGAAGAAATAAAGATGATATCTTTCCTTTAGAAAACTTTCTAGAAAGTTACTTAGAGGATTTCCTAGAAATTGCGATTCAACTTGTTAATATCCTTGATGAGTTAATTTATTATAGAATTATTCATCAAAATATCAAGCCTTCTAATATTTTGATTAATCCCAAAACTAAGTTGGTCAAATTGATTGATTTTAGTCTTGCTGTTCAAGTACCTAAAAAAAACTCGTCAGGAGAAGCTGGAGAAATCTGTGAAGGAATTGATTACCGAATAGATTTTCACTCTTTAGGGGTAACTTTTTATGAATGGTTAAGTGGGGAATTACTATTTACCGATAATAATAAAAGAGAACTGCTGGATTCTCATCTGACACAATTAATTCCTGCTTTAGAAATTATTATAAAAGATATAAAAGAAATTAAAAAAATACCGGCGGTAATATCAAACATTATTAGAAAATTAACAGCTAATAATCCTAACGATAGATATCAAAGTACTTTTGGATTAAAGTATGATTTGGAGAAATGTCTCTATCAACTTAAAGAGAAAGGCAAAATTGAATATTTTGAAATTGGGAAAAGAGATATTAGTAATTTCTGTAAAAAACCTGAAACAATATCCGCTCAAAATCAAGAAAATCAAATAGTATTAACTTCAGCTTTAATAAATCCTCATAAATACCAATACCCTCAAGATTTTTATTCCCCAACCGATAAAAACGAACAACGCTTCCAATATCTATTTGAATTTATACCCACAATTGCAATGCAATGTTATGACCTTAATCGTCGGGTAATTGGTTGGAATAAAGCTAGTGAAATATTATATGGTTACTCCGCAAAAGAAGCATATGGTCAACGACTAGAAGATTTGATTATTCCTTCTTCTATGCAAGAGTGGGTTGTAAATGCAGTGGAAAACTGGATTTCTCAGGGAATTCCCATTCCACCAGGAGAACTGGATCTAATTCGTAAAGATGGTTCAACTATCAGCGTATATTCAACTCACATTCTGGTACATAACTCCATAAACCAACCAGAGATGTACTGTTTTGACATTGATATTAGTCATCGAAAGCAACTAGAACGAGCATTGTTAGAATCAGAGCAAAAGTTTCGTCGCTTATTTGAAATGACAGCAGACGCAGTGATGCTTCTCGATAAAGACGGTTTTATAGATTGTAACAGTGCAACATTAAAAATTTTCGGCTGTTCCTCCAAAGAAGATTTTTGTGGTAAACATCCTTCGGAATTTTCCCCTCCAAGGCAATTTAATGGTGTATCTTCTAAAATGCTAGCAGCCAAAAAGATTCACATCGCTTTAAAAAATGGTACATCTAGGTTTGAATGGCTACATTCTCGCTTAGATAATTCAGAGTTTTCTGCCGAAGTTGTACTTTCTCGCATAGAGTTAAATGGTAATATCATATTACAAGCTTTAGTTAGAGATATAACAAAACGTAAAGCAACAGAAGCTGCTATCAAACAAAAATCTCACCAACTCGAACAAGCATTAAAAGAACTGCAACAAACACAATTACAACTAGTACAGAATGAGAAAATGTCTGCACTAGGTAACTTAGTCGCAGGTGTTGCCCACGAAATAAATAATCCAGTTAGTTTTATTGCTGGTAACATTACAGAAGCAATTAATGCTGTTAAGGATATTACCCAATATTTACGGTTTTACCAAAACACTTTTCCTGATTCTAGTGAAGAAATTCAAAACAAAGCTGAAGAACTAGAGATTGAATACTTGCTCGAAGATCTACCCAAAATGTTGAATTCCATGCAGGTTGGATGCGATCGCATTATTAGTATCAGTACTAGTTTAAGAACTTTTTCTCGTGAGGATAAAGATTACAAGGTATTATTCGATATCCATGAAGGTCTTGAGAGTACTATTCTCATCCTCAAACATCGTCTGAAATATAATGAGAAACGTCCTGCAATTAATATAATTACTGATTACGGTGATTTACCCCAAATCAAATGTTTCCCTGGACAGCTAAATCAAGTATTTATGAATATTATTGCCAATGCAATTGATGCATTAGATGAATCTAACCAGGGACTCAGTTTTGCCGATATTTTCGAGAATCCCAATCAAATTACCATTATAACTTCCCTAGAAGAACATAATATAAAAATTAGCATTATTGATAATGGTATAGGAATCTCTCCAGAAATTCAGACGAAAATCTTTGACCACCTATTTACCACCAAAGCAGTAGGTAAAGGTACAGGTCTAGGATTAGCGATCGCTCATCAGATTATTGTAGATAAACATGGCGGTAGTTTGCAGGTAAAATCATCACCAGGGAAAGGTACAGAGTTTGCGATCGCTTTACCAATCGATGATATTAATTAAAATAATTAAAAATCAAGTCAAGGGGAAAAATTCTAGAAATTCTCATTGAATAATGCCTTAGATAGATACTTTAACCTTGCTTAAGATAGATATTAATATGGCGAAATCAGGGTATTTTCGATAATGTATATTTCGTATTTCTACTCGTAAAAATATAAACAACCAATAAAAAAATTAAAGTTACATTAAATTCTTATTAAGTTAAATTACTTGATAAATATTGATTTATATACATAGTAAATTTATTTTGTAGATTTAAACTGATTTAAACTGAAAATTAAATTTTAGATATCATTCATTAACATTTTTGCAAGTGAACTTTCCAGAGATAGCAATCGCCCCACTGATTAGAATGCCGGTATTTTGAATTTTGAATTGGAGCGAAGCGACTTGACTCGGTAAGGACTACCTTTCTTCCTAAGCATATAATATCAAGCACCCTATGAAACACTTAATATTATCTGCTGGCAAGAAAAAAATGTTATTAAACTAATGATTGATGACAACCTATACTTATTCACTAAGAGCGGAACTTTATTCCATCATGAATTAAGAGATTTCTATGTTAAATTTCTTAACTCATTTTAAAAATTCAAGAGGAGTGTGTTTTCATGGATCGTTTTCGGCGTTGGTCATCCAAAAGTACTTCCCTATTAACTTTTGGAATTGTATTTGCTACAGCTAATTCCATATTCCTTTCCAATCCCAGCATAGCCCAAACAAAAATTACATCATCAAATCAGCTTCTTAGTCAATCAACCACATCAGTAAGCTTCTCAGACGTTGCATCTAACTATTGGGCTGCTCCCTTTATTCAAGCACTAGTTGAAAGAAACGTCATTACCGGATTTCCTGATGGTACATTCAAACCAGATCAATCAGTCCGACGTGCTGAATTTGCAGCCATGATTCAAAAAGCTTTTAATCAGAATGCAATTCGTCAACTACCAGCAGGAGGATTTACAGACGTTTCCTCTAGCTACTGGGGTGCATCTGCAATTCGAGAAGCATACGAAACCGGATTTATGAGCGGTTATCCGGGAAATACATTTCAACCCAATCAAGGAATTTCCAAAGTTGAATCTATAGTTTCTTTAACAAGCGGACTCCGAGTAACCTCCAGCAGTTCCCAAGACCTTAACACTTACTATAACGATGCAAATACGATTCCTAGTTTCGCTGTCAGTAATATTTCAGCAGCTACAGAATCTAGTATGGTAGTTAACTATCCAAACGTCAGAATACTTAATCCCAATGGGATTTTAACTCGTGCTGAAGCCGTAGCACTTTTATATCAGGCTCTAGTAAAACAAGGACAGTTGCAACCCATCGCAGCTAACGCGATCGCTGCCAACTATATTGTAGGTGGAGCAACTACACCCACTCAAACTGCCGGTAATACAGGTGATATTGTAGCGATCGCTTCGGGGAATAACTCCTTTTCTACTCTCACCTCCTTACTACAAACCGCAGGATTGGTAAATACCCTCCAAGAAGCAGGTCCTTACACAGTATTTGCTCCCACAGATGCAGCATTTGCTGCTCTACCTGCAGATGTCCTCCAACAGTTACAGCAACCAGAAAATAGAGAAGTTCTGATTAAACTTCTTCGATATCACGTGGTTCCAGGTCAATTAACTGCAAATCAACTCAGTAGTGGTAATTTAGAAACATTTGAAGGTCAAAATCTTAATGTCCAGGTAGATTCCGCGAATAATCAGGTCGCAATCAATAATACCAGCGTTGTTCAACCTGACATCAAAGCAACTAATGGGGTTATTCATGTAGTAAATCAAGTCCTGATACCACCAGATTTAACCGGTCAACAGGCAGATAACGATACCGACGATACCGATACAGCAGATAGCGGTGTTAGACCCGGTAGAAGAACTCGTGGGGGTTCTAGCTACATCGGCGTAGCTGGTAATATTGGTTTAGGTGGTGAAACAGCATTAGGTGAAGGTAGCTTCGGAGTTATCAGTAAAATTGGATTGACCCGTCGTTTTTCAGCTAGACCATCAGTAGTCATTGATGATGATCCAGTTATTTTGCTTCCCTTAACCTTTGATTTTGGTCCTAAGGGTACACCATCTGTCGCAGGAAGATCATTAAGTGTATCTCCTTATATCGGAGCTGGAGTCGCAATTGAAACTAGTGATGATGCAGAAGTAGGTTTATTGATAACTGGTGGTGTAGATGTACCATTAGGTTCCCGCTTTACCGTTAATGGTAGTGCAAATGGAGCTTTCTTTGATGATGATACAGATGTGGGAATTATGTTAGGTATCGGATACAATTTCTAGAAAATAGTAAATATTTTCGACTGTATTGAAAAATAATTGAGAATCACCCATCCTTGTAGAGGACACAGCAATGCTGTGTCCTTAAATTTATCAGTAATCTAATACGATGTCTAAATTTCGCCAACATCAGATTAATTTAGATACACAAATAGCACTTTCAGCAATTAAGCAATACAATTTCACTTTACCAGAATTAGAATTAATCAAATGCTTAGAAAACACAACTTTTAAGTTATCTAGCAAAGAAGGAAAGTTTTTACTTCGCGTGTATAGAGGAAAACATAATACTATTCAAGACATAGAATCAGAAGCACAAATAATTAATTATCTACGTGCTGATAGTCATTACAAATATCAAGAACCTATCCGAAATAAAGCTGATAATTTTGTCTCAATCGGTGATGCGAAAGAAATTTATAAACCAGTCTCTATACTTTCATGGATTGACTCACCACCCATTGGAGATGAACTGCAAGACCTAACATTATTCTACAAAATAGGTAAACTAATTGCACATATCCATGATAGATTATCCTATTGGCAAACACCTGATAATTTACATCGTCCGATGCTCGATGTAAATAGTTTAATTGGTAGTAACGGTGCTTTTAAATACGCTCCTTTAGCTTACAGAAACTTAGATGAAGAAACGGTGGATTTGATTGAGTTGGTCTATAATTATTTACTCGAATTTGAAACCCTCAACACCAGAGAAAGTGGTATTTTTGGAATTATTCATGGCGATTTACATTTAAACAACCTGATTATTCATCACAATACTTTAGTTCCGATTGATTTTGATGACTCAGGATGGGGGTATTATATTTATGATTTGGCTGTGACTCTAGCAAAATATTGGGATACACCAGAATATTCCACAATTAAAAATCACTTATAGCAGTTTTCATTTGAGTTAAATACAATCTTGTGGAATGAAAATCCCTCCCAGTGGTAATTCACAAATTTACTTTGTATTGCAGTCAACCGAAAAGCGCTATATTTGAGGGATATCGTTCTGTGAAAGAGATATCTGTCGAGATAGAAAGTCAACTTCCATTATTTATCGCTGCAAGGTATTTGTTTTTGGTTCTTTATCTTACAGGTAAGTCATGGGAAGAAAGATTTTTACAACTAACTGCATCAAAATATATACCTATTTATATTGATAAAACAAAAAAAATTGTATTGAAAAATAACTGAGAATCACCATTCTTGTAGAGGACACAGCAATGCTGTGTCCTTAAATTTATCGGTAATCTAATATGATGTCTAAATTTCGCCAACATCAGATTAATTTAGATACACAAATAGCGCTTTCAGCAATTAAGCAATACAATTTCACTTTACCAGAATTAGAATTAATCAAATGCTTAGAAAACACAACTTTTAAGTTATCTATTCAATATCGACAAGGGACTACTTTATTACTCAGAATAGAGTTTTATTAAGTATCTGTACTTTTTTCTATAGGTTTTGAAATATTACTAAATACATTTAACCCCTGAATTAGAAGAACTTAAATCTTCAGAAAGTTGTTGTGGTAATTGCTTGATAACCCGCTCAAACGGTTCCAAATCATTTAATCCTTGGGATAAAATAAGTGCCCCTTCAATCATAATTACTGCATTTTCCGCACGTTCTACTGCTAAATTTTTATCCAAACCCTCTGCAATTAAAACCAATGCGATCGCATTAATCCATTCTCTTAAAAGCATTTCAACTTTTTTATGAAACACATCCCGTCCAGAACCCATGAGCAAAACTGCAAATATGCAAGGCTGCTTCCCTCCATCAAATATATTACCAATGCCATCACACATTTTTTCAAACCGAGCTAAGACAGTTTCATTACTACTAAGAGGTTGTAAAATTTTGTCTTCAGTTTCTGACTCTAGATAATCTAATACTGCTTCTACCATCTCATCTTTACCACCAGGAAAGTGGTGATAGAGACTGGCTTTTCCTAAACCCACTTCCTTCGATATTTTGGATAAAGTTGCACCATCGTAGCCGTAATCCCGAAAGAGTTGCAACAGTTTGGGAATATGTTGAGCTTTTGTCATTAGAAAAAATATTAATTCAACTATTGACATTGTACCGTTCGTTCGGTACAAAATTAATGTACCGAACGAACGGTACAATTTAAAAATCTAGTTTTTTACCGACCCTAATCGGTTTTCAGAAAAACTTAAAAACATGGATACGATCCTCAAATGGAGGGAGGTATGATGTTAACCATTGAAGAATTACCCGCAAAGCTCAGGAATGCTGTTACTTATCATGAGATTGCTGCCAATCAAATTCTATTTCAGCAGGGAGAACCCACACAAGCTATTTATTGGGTTGAATCTGGTCGGTTAAAACTCGTGAGTTTTACCGATGAAAGAATGATTATCCATTATTGCGTGGGTATAGGTGAAAGTTTTGCAGAAACAGGATTATATTTCGATACTTATGCTTGTACTGCGATCGCAGAGCAAGCTTCGCGAATTATTGCAGTACCGAAACAGATATTTCTTCAAGGAGTACGTGAATCTCCTATACTATGCGAGCAATATTTGACACATTTGACTCATCGCTTTGCCTCTGTAAAGCGACTGCTAGAATTAAGGAGTATTCATTTTGCTCGCGAGCGTCTGCTGCATTACCTTTGCTATCAAATCCAACCCGGTCAGTTGGTCGTTCCGCTCAAACAATCCCTCAAAAATTTGGCAATTGAACTAGGATTATCGCCAGAAGTATTATCGCGAACCTTTGCTCAACTCGAATCAGAGAAAATCTTAAGTCGTAAAAAAGGAAGTGTTACCTTCAACTCAGAATGGCTTAATCCTTGAATTTTCTAAAATATCAGGACTTACGCACGGACTAGGTGTTTACGTCATTACGACAGCAGGGAAGTAATCTCAAAGTCTTATTTCTTGTTACGAGTGCGTAAGTTCTAAATATTTGAATTTGCCCTCAAATCTACGTTTAAGTTTGCGAATTACAAGTATTTGTAATGTTTTATCAAGAATCTTAACTGCTTGTTGCAAACTTGATGCGCATCATCTTGTTTGAGGAATTTAAAAATTTACTATTGACTCGTTTCAAGAGGAGATTAAAACAATGACTACAACAACCAATCCAATCAATATGAATGAACAAGGGATTGCGATTCAAGGTTATGACCCAATTTCCTATTTCGCTGATAATCCTGTTGCTGGAAATCCCCAAATTACTTCAACCTATGATGGTGCGACTTACTACTTCATCAGTGAAGAGAACAAAGCTCAATTTGAAACAACACCGGAGCAATATATCCCTCAATATGGTGGTTTTTGTGCTGTAGCAGTCTCGGAAGGCAAACTTGTTCCGGTGAATCCAGAGACTTACAAAGTTACGAATGGCAAGTTGTACCTATTCTACAACGGCGAACAAGGTAATACTAAGCCTCAATGGGAAGCGGATGAGACAACGTTGCGAAACAATGCGGATGCTCATTGGGAAAAAGGAGACTTAACTCCTGCTTAAGTTAGACCCACGTAATCTTATTCTTTCACACAGTTATTGGAGAGAAAAAACTATGGCAATCCCAGGCTGGACACGTACTGAATCGCCTTTTCACAAAGGTGAATTGGCTATTCAAGCCCGAATGGGGGTGCAGGAGAGGATTGACAAACAAGGACGACGGATCATCCGGGAGTATCTTCCAGAACAACATTGTCGGTTCTACGCTCAACTTCCTTATGTAATTGCTGGAACTGTGGATGAATCGGACAGTCCTTGGGCATCTATTTTAGTCGGGGAACCAGGTTTTCTTTCTTCTAAGGACGAGTGTATCCTTCAAGTTAATGCAAAACCTCTATTTGGCGATCCCTTACATAAAACTCTTGCAGGTGGGATTGATATTGGTTTACTTGGTATTGAACTACATACCCGTCGTCGCAATCGAATGAATGGAGTTGTAAGTGCTTCTAATTCTGATGGTTTTGAAGTAGAGGTAAAGCAAACTTTTGGTAATTGTCCCCAATACATTCAATCCCGAATGTTTGAACTAGTCGAATTGACCATAGAAACTCCTAAGCCGATTCATGAAATTACCACATTTTCAGAACCAGAACGTTCGATGATAGCAACATCTGACACCTTATTTATTGCAACTGCTTATCAAGATGAGTCCGCAGGACTGGCTAGTGGTGTTGATGTTTCCCATCGTGGAGGTAAACCGGGCTTTGTACACATAGATGGTGACGATACGTTAACCATTCCCGACTTTTCTGGTAACTCCCATTTCAATACCTTTGGTAATTTGGAACTTAATCCCAAAGCTGGACTATTGTTTGTGGACTTCGACAAAGGCGACTTATTGTATCTTACAGGTACAGCAGAAGTAATTTGGGAAGGTGCAGAAATTAGTAACTATGTTGGAGCACAAAGGTTATTATCCTTCCACCTAGAAAAAGGCTGTCGAGTTGAAAACAGCCTTCCGTTAAGATGGTCTGCTCCAGAATTCTCACCATTTCTTAAAAAGACGGGTTCCTGGGTCAGCATCTAGACATAAAGGGTAATTTGAAAAACATACCTATTCTTATATTTTCACGAGATAAATTTAACATTCTTTGATTGGAGACTATAGCTATGGCGGTAACAAAGGGCGCTCACCATGTTGGACTGACAGTTCCAGATATAAAGGTAGCACGTGATTTCTTTGTAAATACTTTTGGTTTTGAACAGGTTGGTGAAGTTCCGGATTATCCAGCCATCTTTATCTCAGATGGTACAATTATGCTAACTCTTTGGCAGGCAACAAATCCAGACAAAGCCGTACCATTTGACCGTAAGAATGTAATTGGTCTTCATCACTTTGCGCTGAAAGTTGAGAATGTAGAAACTCTCAAATCCCTTCATCAAACTTTAGTAGATACACCAGGTGTAAAAATTGAGTTTCCTCCTGAACCTTTAGGTAGCGGTCCAGCCCAACACATGATGTTTTATATTCCTGGTGGGGTTCGTATGGAATTGATTGCCCTACCATCTTAGTAAAGTTAAGCGTTCATCAAAACTCACTCTTCTTCATACCGTGTAATAGATAGCTGATTCGCCGAAATCACCCATGTATTACATAATTCTAAACAAAGCCCACCTAATTCATGGGTGGGAGTGTCTTGGAATTTTTGTTTGCAGCTGCACTCCGAGGGATATCTCGCCAAATCTGAGTAGCTGCCAATGCACCATCCGCAGCAGCTACTACTACTTGATTAAGTCCGACCTTTAAATCCCCACCCAGAGACAGAAAATGTTCTTTCCCCTGTCAGAGAATTGAACCACCTGTAGTATCGGGAGGTGAACTTCCAGAAATGACAAAAGAGGATTAAACATATGGGTAGAATTCTTCACAACCTTTCAAACTGCAACCAACACATATACATTGCTCTGGGTACATGAAAACAACCCTTCCACTTACCACCCTTAAGATTCATCAAAACTTCTCCACGACGATTTAAATAACCAAACCACTCTCCATATTCAGCATCAGCAAAATGATTCCAAGTGTAATCATGCATCTTCTCATACCATTCCCAACACTCTTCTCTTTGGGTGAGACGATAACCCATTGCTAATGCAACTAAGGATTCTAAATGCACCCACCACAGTTTTTGATCCCATTCAAGTTGTTGGGGGGGATGTCCATTAATATCCATAAAATAATATAAGCCGCCGTATTCTTTATCCCAAGAAAAATTCAGAATATTTAAAACTACATCAACAGCTTTCTCAATTAACTGCTTATCCTGACGACGTTGAGCAATGTCCATCATAAACCACATTGCTTCGATACCATGACCAGGATTGATTAATCTTCCTTCAAAACAGTCAACATGGGAAGCATCGGGAGCAACATTTTCAAACATTAATCCTAACTCTGCGTCCAAGAAATCACCCATCACTTCTTTGATGGTTTTATCTAAAGTTGTTTCTAAAGAAAAATTCTTAGGAAAATCCTCTTTCCAACTAATATCAAGGATGTCTTCATCTAATAACCATTCCATTTCCAAAGATAAATTAGCTAAAATCATCGGTACCGCTAAAGACTTCATCGGACGAGTACCGGGATAAGTTTTGTTGTATTTACCCTTGGGATCATTTTGACGGCGCAGAACATTACTGTAAGATTGTAATGCCAATTCTTTTGCCCATTCCTCACCAGATGCAAAAGCATATTGACTAAAAGCCATTGCAGCAAAGCAATCAGAAAAGATATTGTAAGGTTGCACCAATGCTTCCCCTCCACGAGTTAGGGAAAAATACCAGTTTCCCTGGTCATCTGTACCGTGTTTTGCTAAAAAATTTGCACCATTTGCAGCCAGATTTAACCAACTTTCTCGTTTCTCCAACTGATTGTAGAGCATCGAGAATAACCAGACTTGACGATTTTGCAACCAGATGAACTTGTCTGTGTCGTAAACTTTCCCCGTTCTATCGAGACAAGTAAAATAACCCCCTTCTTCTGAGTCAATCGAGTAATTTTCCCAAAATGGAAGTATGTTATCTAAAAGGGTACTTTTATAAAGTTCTGCAAGTTGGTGATAATTCTTTTCCATTATCTATATTTTTACAGCAAAATCAACGAGGTTAATTATCACCTCGTCCCAGGTTGGATACAAGTATACTTATTTATTAGTTACCAGGTTATATCATGTCCGGTTAAATAGTTATCATATCTGTGGGGGCTAAGTAATGAGTAATAAGTAATAAGTAATAAGTAATAAGTAATAAGTAATAAGTAATAAGT
>ERZ1740062.209-NODE-209-length-42669-cov-6.234430_pt1 | contig 42669 bp, 41 predicted proteins | sample MGYA00581741_ERZ1740062 | MGnify/ENA primary metagenome ERZ1740062 (study PRJEB43018, sample SAMN04849747) | marine metagenome | isolation source: floating plastic debris | place: Pacific Ocean | collected 2008-09-01 | study: EMG produced TPA metagenomics assembly...
GTCGCAGACATGAAGACTGCTGGCAATCACCATGTCTGCGACCGCCTGGGTATCGCAAAGCACTGGCGATCCCGCCTTGAGCGCGGCTTCGGCCTGCGCGGCGAGATCGTTCGACCAGGCGAGGCGCGCCGTGATCTCGGGCATTCCACAGGCATGGACCAACCGGATCGCCAAAGCGTGCAATGCCTCGGGGACGTGATCCAGAGTTGCCTCTTTTCGTACAGTCTCGAAGGACTGCCGGTAGATCTCTGCCGGGCTGCGCTCGTAGCGCAGGGCAGGGCGCCGGGCCGGTGCCGCGCCGGGCAAGGCCGTGCCAACCGGGCGCACCTTTGGGGCTTCCAGGCCCAGGATCCAGGCCTCTTCCGTGGCGATCGAGCGACGTTCATCGGCGGTGGCGTCTGGCGGTCCGGCGAACAGCGGGCCCAGTGCGCCGTCGCGATCCAGCCCACGCAACCATTCGGCGACAGCACGGACCTGACCCGCGTCCTTGATTTCCTCTGTGGGATGGGGCGGGATCAGCGAAGGATAGATCTCGGCGAACGTGATCGGCTTGGTTGGTGCGTTGAGACCGGTCTCGAACGGCCAGATTTCAGACTGTGATGTGAGCTCCGGATCGTCGCGCAACGCGAGCACAGCCGGTATGCCGGTCAGGACCTGTGATCCGACTGAGCCCGTGGTGTAAAGCTTCCACACCGGTTGTGCGGATCTCTGCCGTTCCTCGACCAAGCGCCGCTCCGGCGGGTGCCGCACACCGGTCCGTGCGCGGGCGCGTGTCGGGATTGCCGGGAAATCCCAGCTTTCTGGACGTCCCCAGAACGGACCGATGCCGGGGTAGAGATCGTTTATCGCGCTCGCAACCTCGAACCGGTTGTTTGCGTTGTCCGTACCGTCCTTGAGGCGTGCGCTCAGCCAGCGCCACAAGACAAGCGCATCGGCTTTTCCGGTTACGTGTTTTGCGACGCCCTTGGGATAGCCGAAGGGGAAGTCGAAGCCGACCAGCACGCACCGCTCGGCCGCAATCGCTTCGGCGCAGATCTGGTGCAATCGGGCACGGGCGTTGAACCGGGTCGGGATGTTCTCGACCGTGATCTCGGCGCCTGGGTGGGCAATTCCCAGCCAGATACTGTCCTTGCCACGCGCCGGCTTCGACGCCGCGGACCAATCGACCATCACGTAACTGTCAAAGAGCGGCTGGGTCACCCGCCACTCTTCATGTGTTTGCGCACGCTTTCCGGCCCCAGCGGGTGATCTGCATGCGGGTAGGGCGCATGGTGGTGGTGATGACCGTGGTCATGATCATGGCTGTGATCGTGGTCGCCGTGATGATGATGATGATGGTGGTGGCTATGCGCTGCCACCAGACGGCACGCCCCCGTGCAAAACGAGTCGCACAATGTACAGTCGGCAACGTTCGAGCCCGGGGCCGAGGCGCCCTGGCCCTCGACATGGTGATGGTGGCTCTCCTGAACCGCCCCGACCTCGGCCTCGAAGCCGAGAACCTCGGTCCGGTACTTACAGAGCACGCAGGTCGGCGGCGGCACAGCAGCCATCGCAGGATGCGCAGCGGCCCGCTCGGCGATCGAGACATGGCGATGTCCGCCATCGCCAGTCGCGAGCATCTGTTCCCGGAACGGGCAGATCCCGCAATTGGGCGGAGGGTTCTCGCCAAGCTGTTCGGTCACGCGCGCGGCAAAGGTTTCGATCACCTTGGCGTGGTCGTTCAGATAACCCGCCTTCACGAACTGGATATCCGGGTGGCTTGCCGCAACCTGATCGGTAAAGCCGTAGATCCGATCGATCAGGATTCCGGTGAACAGGAAGTAGGGAAACACGATGATCCGCTTGAAGCCAAGAAGTGCCGCTTTCTCCAGGCACGGCTCAACCAGCGGAAAGGTGACGCCGGAGTACCCGGTTTCGGCCCAGCCGAAGCCAAACCCTTCCCACAGCATCCGCGTGATCTTCGAGACATTGGAATTGGCATCCGGGTCCGAGGCACCGCGTCCAATCACAACCAGACAGGTTTGGTGCAGCGGAACCTCGCCATGTTCGGCGTTGGCAGCATCAACGGCATTGCGCACGCGGTCAGCGGCCGCTGCGATCATCTTCGGATCGACACCGAGTTCGCGGCCATACCGTACTTCGATCCCGTGGTTCGCTGCATAGGTGTTCAGCACAGTGGGAATGTCGTTCTTCGAATGCATGGCCGCGAACAGCATCCCCGGCACTGCGAGGATCTGGTCGCATCCCTGCTTTCGCAAGGAATCCAGCCCGTCGCGGATCACGGGGTTGGCAAACTCGAGATATCCGTACTCGACCGGCCAGTCTGGAAACCGGGCGCGCAGACGCTCTGCGACCACCGCGAACTCGTCCACGGCGGCCTGGCTGCGGGAGCCATGGCCGCAAACCATGACTCCGGTCTTTGTCATGCGCGACGGCCTACAATGTAGAGGCCGACGACGATCGCGGCAGCGATGACAACGGCCAGGATCTCGCCATGGGCATGACCTGCCATTGGCGCGATATGTCCTTCATGCGCGGCGGCCGTACCGGCTGCGGTGATCAGCGAAAGGGCGGTGAGTGTGGTCTTCATGTCGGCCTCCTTGCCTGATTGCGCGCACGGGCAAGGGCCGGCGGAGAGCCGGTCTGAACACCTCCGCGCTTGATCCCCTGATTGGGTCGACCGCCTGCGGATCCGCTCAGCTCCCATACGGGTGCGCTGTTCATGCAGATCCTATACGGCAGGAGAGATGCCGCCTTCAATCGCAAATTCGCCGGAAAACGGGGCAGACACGACTCGCATCCGGCAGTATGCGATTGATGCCAAGACCAACGGGACGACGAATGACGACCACGATTTATGTCTGCGACACATGCAGTTACGCACCAGGCCAAAAGACCGGACCCGACAACGAGACCGGCGGTGAGATCCTTGCGCGGCTGGTCGAGAATGCCGCAGCCGACAAATCGGAGATCGAGGTGCGCCGCCAGTCCTGTCTGATGGGCTGTGATCGTCACTGCAATACGGCGATCACGGCGCCGGGCAAGCTGACCTACGTGCTCGGCATGTTCAAGCCGGGCGAGGAATCGGCTGAAGCCATCGTCGAATATGCCGGGAAACACGCCGACAGCGAGACGGGCCGCGTGCCGTTCAAGCAATGGCCACAGGGCGTGAAGGGACATTTCGTGGCGCGCATCCCGGCGCTGGGCGGTGATGGAGATGCTTGAGAGCCTGACCATTCCGGAGATCGATCCAGAGCTCGGCAAGCAGGTCCAGAACGCGATCGACACAAAAACCAAACCGCCGGGATCGCTGGGACGGATGGAGCGCCTGGCGCTGCAGATGGCGCTGGCACAGAACACGCCATCGCCCAGCGCCGATCCTGCACATCTGTTGATTTTCGCCGGAGATCACGGGCTGGTTGGCGACGGCGTTTCGGCGTGGCCGCAGGAGGTCACTGCCCAGATGGTGCAGAACTTTCTGGGCGGCGGCGCGGCAGCGAATGTGTTCGCACGGACCAATCAAGTCGAACTGTCCGTGTTCGATGCGGGCGTGACCGGAGATCTACCCGATCATCCATCGCTGACACGGGCAGGCATTCGCAAGGGAACGCTGAGTGCTTTGCGCGGTGACGCGCTGACGGCAGAAGAAGTTGCACGGGCCTTGAGTTTCGGAGTAGCCAGCGCGGACGCAGCAATCGATGGCGGTGCACGCGTCATCGCATTGGGCGAGATGGGCATTGGAAACACCTCATCAGCCAGCCTTTTGGCCCATGCGGTCGATGGCATCGACCTGAGCGTGTTGGCGGGTCCCGGCGCAGGTCTGGACGCGCACGGCGTCGCGCGGAAGCTGGCGATCCTGAAGGACTGCGCTTCGCGTCGATCCGGAAGACTGGACCCTCTTGACGCACTTGCGGCATTCGGCGGGCTCGAGATCTGCGCGATGGCGGGCGCTGCCATTGGTGCAGCGGCGCGCCGCGCGATTGTCCTGGTGGATGGCTTCATCGCGTCGGCGGCGGCCATGATCGTTCTGCGTGCACGACCCGAGATCCGCCCCTTCATCTGTTTCGCCCATCGTTCCCACGAACCGGGTCACCGCGTCATTCTTGAGAGTCTCGACGCCGATCCCTTGCTGGACCTCGAGCTCCGCTTGGGCGAAGGTACCGGCGCGCTTCTGGCCGTGCCGCTCTTGCGGGCGTCCTGCGCGATGCTGGCCGAGATGGCGACCTTCGAGAGCGCAGGCGTGTCGGAAAAGGACTGACGCATGATCGCGCGTGAAATAGGACACTTTCTGGTCGGCGTGATGTTTCTGACCCGCCTGCCGGTTCCCTCCGAACTGCATCACGTCGAAGGACGCCTGGCGCGTGCGGCCCGATACTTCCCGTTGGTTGGCATTCTGGTCGGTCTGATCACCGGCGGCGTTTTCTTTCTGACGATGCAGGTTTTAGCTCCCTACATAGCCGCGGCGGTCGCCGTGACAGTCGGAATGCTGGTGACCGGTGCCTTGCACGAGGACGGCCTGGCCGACACGGCAGACGGCCTGGGCGGCGGGCAAACGCGTGAACATGCGCTCGAGATCATGCGGGACAGTCGTCTCGGGACCTATGGCGCGTGTGCGCTGTTTGCATCGATCGGATTTCGCATATTGGCGCTGGGCGTTCTCGACCCGGTCGAGGGGTTTCTGGCGTTGGTGATCGCGCATACCGTAAGCCGTGCACTGATCCCGACAGTGCTGGTGTCCGGCGCCTATGCGCGGACGCGTGGGCTGGCGAGTTCCGTTGCCGAGGGCGTCGGGACCGTTGAAATCTCCTTCGCCATCATCACGGCTTTCGTGGTGTCGATGATCGGTGGCTATGTGGCAGGTTTGGCCAGTTGCGCTGCGGCCGTGGTGTGCGGCGGGATCATGCTTGCGATCCTGATGCGCCGGCTGGGTGGCTACACGGGCGACGGGCTCGGTGCCGTGCAACAGGTCGGTGAGATCGCGGTTCTCGTTGTTCTCTCCGGACTTTGGCTATGATCTTCCTGCGCCATCCCGAGACCGACGCGCCAGAGGGCCTGTGTTACGGTCGCCTGGATGTCGGCCTGGGGCGGCGGGCATCTGATCAGATCGCAAAGGCTTTGTCGGCAGTTCACGGGTGCAAGGAGATCGTCAGCAGTCCGGCGCGGCGCTGCAGGATCCTCGCGGACCGGTTTGCGGATCGGTACAGTTCGGCAATCCGCCTGGATGCTCGGCTGCTGGAGTACAACTTCGGTGCCTGGGAGGGACGACGCTGGCCGGATATTCCGCGGACAGAGAGTGATGTCTGGCTTCGCGATCTCTGGACCAACCGTCCCCCGGGTGGCGAGGCCTATTGCGAACAGCATGCACGGGTGGCTCAGGCGTTGCGAGAGATCCCTGAGACAGCCGTCGTTATCTGTCATGCCGGCGTCATCCGCGCGGCCCGTATGATCCTTCTGGGCGAGAGCTTCGATCAGGTGTTTGCCCAGCAGATTCCGTTCTGCGAGCCGGTCAATCTGCAACGCATGGCGGCCTGATGCCCCGAACCACACTCGTCCTTGGCGGTGCCAGATCGGGAAAATCCGCGCGTGCCCTCGCCTTGGCGATCGAGGCGCCGAAGACATTCGTGGCGACCGCGGAGGCGATCGATGGCGAGATGTCCGAGCGCATTGCGTTGCATCAGGCGGAACGTGGTGTGGACTGGTCGCTCATCGAAGCACCTTTGGATATCGTCTCCGCCGTCGAGAGCCACAGCGATGGAACGCTGTTGATCGATTGCCTGACGATCTGGCTAAACAATCTGATGTATCACGACCGTGACGTCGCGGTTGAAAGTGGGCGCCTGATCGACGCACTGAAAGCGGCTGTAGCCCCTATCATTCTGGTTTCGAACGAGGTGGGCTTGTCGATCGCGCCCGAGAACGCCTTGGCCCGCCGGTTCCGGGATGCGCAGGGCCGCCTCAATCAGCAGGTCGCCGCAGTCGTGGACCGCGTCGAATTCATCGCAGCAGGCCTGCCAATGGTTCTGAAGGGATGACCCGAACGCCAGCCGTGATGCTGCAGGGGACCGGTTCGAATGTCGGCAAGTCGATGCTGGTCGCCGGGATCGCGCGAGCATTGATGCGGCGGGGGCTCAGAGTACGCCCGTTCAAGCCTCAGAACATGTCCAATAATGCCGCCGTAACAGTGGACGGAGGAGAGATCGGCCGGGCACAGGCCCTCCAGGCGCGCGCCTGCGGGGTTAACCCGATCACCGACATGAACCCGGTTCTGTTGAAGCCGGAGTCCGAAAAGGGCGCTCAGGTCATCCTTCAGGGGCAGCGTTTGACGACGGTGAAGGCCCGAGCTTACGCGGCCCTGAAGCCGCGCCTGATGGAGGGTGTGCTCGAAAGCTATCATCGGCTTGCAGCACAGGCCGACATTGTCCTGATCGAAGGGGCGGGGAGCCCTGCCGAGGTCAATTTGCGTGCGGGCGACATCGCGAACATGGGCTTTGCCGAAGCCGCGGATGTCCCGGTGGTCCTGGCCGGTTGCATCGACCGGGGAGGCGTAATTGCGCAGATCGTCGGCACCCACACAGTCTTGCCCGACGCAGATCGAAATCGTGTAAAAGCGTTTCTGGTCAATAAGTTCCGGGGTGATCCAACACTTTTTGACGACGGGTATGACGCGATTGTGCAGGGCACTGGCTGGTGTGGCCTTGGTGTTGTTCCGTGGTTTGCCGATGCACACAAGCTGCCCGCCGAGGATGCCGCTGATATCCGTCCGAATGCCGAGGGCAGAGACGTCAAGATCGTCTGCCCGATGCTTGCACGCATTGCCAATTTCGACGATCTGGATCCGCTGAAGCAAGCGCCGGGTGTCTCGGTCGAGATGATTCCTCCGGGCCGTCCTTTGCCGGGCGACGCGCATATCGTGATCCTGCCGGGATCGAAATCGACGGTTGGAGATCTGGCCTTCCTGCGGGATCAAGGCTGGGACATCGACCTGCTCGCCCATGTTCGTCGCGGCGGGCGCGTGCTTGGGATTTGCGGCGGATATCAGATGCTTGGGCAGGAGATTTCAGATCCTTGCGGGATCGAAGGACGGCCCGGGACAACTCCGGGCCTTGGCCTGCTAAATGTGGTCACAGAGATGGTGCCGGACAAAACTCTGACGCGAGTCACTGGGACCGATTTGGCTACTTGGGAGCCGATCGAGGGGTATGAGATCCACATCGGTCGAACGACTGGCCCAGACACTGAACGGCCGGTCGTAGACATCGACGGCAGACCTCAAGGGGCACAATCGGCAAGCGGCCAGATCCAGGGCGTCTACCTGCATGGTCTCTTTACGTCAGACAGCTTCCGCACCGCCTGGCTTCGGAACCTGGGTGCCAGATCGCCCGAACTCGGCTACGAGCAGGCTGTTGATGCCACGCTTGATGCGTTGGCCAAGCATCTCGAAGAACATCTGAATATCGACGGGTTGCTGGACATCGCCCATGGCCGCTGATTGCATCGCGGCGCACCGAATCGGGGATTTCTGATGTCATTCACGCCTTTGCGCGGCGTTGTCGCGCCGAACCTGACTCCGTTCAACGAGGATCTGACGATCGCCGAGGAGCTGTATCTCGATCATGCGGCTTGGCTGATTGACCAGGGTTGCGTGGGCCTCGCGCCGTTCGGCACGACCGGTGAAGCGTTGTCGATTGGGATCGAGGAACGGCTGGAACTGCTGGAGAAGCTGTGCCTTCGGGTCGATCCGGCCAAGATTATTCCCGGGACCGGGCTGACCAGCCTGCCCGACACCGTGACGCTGACCCGCCACGCGGTCGACATGGGGTGCGCGGGTGCGATGACCTTGCCGCCCTTTTACTACAAGGGCGTCTCGGACGATGGATTGTTCAATTATTTCAGCTGGTTGATCGAGGCTGTTAATCGCCCGGCGCTGAAGATCTATCTCTATCACATCCCACAGGTTTCGGGTGTTGCCATCCCGCCATCCGTGTCCGCCCGCCTGTTCGCGGCGTTCCCGGATATCATCGTTGGCATCAAGGATTCGAGCGGCATCTGGGAGAACACCGAAAAGCTGTTGGCGATCAAAGACTTCGTCGTCTACCCGGCACAGGAAAGCACGTTGATCGAAGGCCATGCACTCGGCGCCGTGGGCTGTATCTCGGCCACGGCAAACCTGAACCCGGCCGCGATTGCGAAGCTGATTGGCACGATCGAAGCTGGCGCGCCGGACATGGAACTGAATGAACAGGTGTGTGCCTTCCGCAAGCTCGTCGCAGGTGCCGGGCCGATCCCTGCGCAGAAGGCGCTGCTGCATCTGTGGACGGGCAATGATCATTGGGCGCGTCTGCGCCCACCGCTCGACGCCATGCCCGATGTCGCCGCTTTGGCGTCTCAGGTTGATGCTCTGGAAGGGTATCAAAAGCCGGTCTGAGCAGAGGATGTCGCCCGTGACTTTCTTCACGTAATTTTGCGTTAACCGGATATCGGCCGCCACCAGCATAAGGATCGCGACGGTGACACTTCTGACCCCAACGGACCTGACCGGAGAGATTACCTGGCTCGGGTGCGTGCCGGTGGACCCGGAGAATATTCAGTCGGTGACCGTGCAATCGGTCAATGTCGGGTGGGAAGGATTTGAAGGCGAGGAGCACTCTGGCCTGACCCGACCGGCCTGCGTCCGCGTCAAAAAACAGTATGCGCGGAACCTGGAGATCAGGAATACGCGGCAAATCTCGATCCTATCCGAGGAAGAGATGACCGAGATCGCCGCGCGGCTGGAGATCCCGCGGATCGACCCCCAGTGGGGGGGGCCCAACATGGTGCTGAGGGGCATTCCAGATTTCACGCTGATCCCGCCCTCGTCGCGGTTGATCTTCGAGGGCGGCGTCTCGTTGACGGTCGACACCGAGAACGCGCCCTGCAAGTACCCTGCCGAGCAGATCGAGGCTGCTCATCCCGGCCACGGCAAGGCGTTCCCCGGCAAGGCACGGAACAAGCGTGGTGTGACGGCCTGGGTCGAGCGGATCGGCGCGCTGACCGTGGGCCAGACCTGCGTCCTGCACATTCCGCCTCAGCGGATCTACGCACACGCTTGAGGCACTGCGTCTGTCGGATCAGATTGACGTGTCGTGTTCCGAGCGTGGTCCAGCATCGTGACTGGCGCATCGCTGCCATGCATCAGACTGCATTGGAGGTTGCGCCGTGTTGGCGTATATCATGGCCATGACCACACGTGATCTGACAGACCGTTCGCAGCGCCATCCCGAAAAGGCGCACCGCCGGGACAATCCGAGTCCGGCCAAACCGCCCTGGATTCGCGTGAAGGCGCCCACATCGAAAGGGTTCCATGACACGTCCAAAGTGATCCGGGAGCATCAGCTGTCGACTGTGTGTCAGGAGGCCGGGTGCCCCAATGTCGGCGAGTGCTGGGCGCAGGGCCACGCGACCATGATGATCATGGGCGAGATCTGCACGCGCGGCTGCACCTTCTGCAATGTTGCGACCGGCAAGCCCGAGGCGCTGGACGTCTTCGAGCCCGGGCGGGTTGCGCAGGCGGTCGAGAAGCTGGATCTGAACCACGTCGTGATTACCTCGGTCGACCGCGACGATGTCGAGGATGGCGGGGCCGAGCACTTTGCTCAGACCATCCGGGCAATCCGGCGCAAGTGTCCTGGCACGACGATCGAGATTCTGACGCCGGATTTTCTGAGATGCGCGCCCGAGGTGCTGGAGGCTGTCGTCGCAGCGAAGCCCGATGTGTTCAATCACAACCTGGAAACTGTGCCCGGGCTGTACCCCGAGGTTCGACCAGGGGCGCGTTATTTCCACTCTCTGCGTCTGTTGCAGCGGGTGAAGGAGATGGATCCGTCGATGTTCACCAAGTCCGGGCTGATGGTCGGGCTTGGCGAAGAGCGCCAGCAGATCCATCAGGTTATGGACGACATGCGTGCGGCGGACATCGATTTTCTGACGATCGGGCAGTATCTGCAACCGTCGCCGAAGCATCACGCGGTGGATCGCTACGTGACGCCTGACGAGTTCGCGGCCTATGAGAAGACGGCGTACGCCAAGGGGTTCCTCATGGTGTCCGCGACCCCATTGACGCGGTCGTCTTACCACGCGGGCGATGACTTCGCGCGTTTGAGAGCAGCCCGGCAAAAGAAGCTTGGGTGACGAGCGCCGCCGACGCAGGCGCTCTCAGACAGGATCGAGTTTGCGACTTTGCGTGATGCGTGCGCGCTTTGCCTCGCCAACCCGAAGCAATGGGCGTGCTGGGGGTCCGTAAGCCTCGATCACGTCCGCCTGTAAACCCGGGATCAGGTTGGCGCTCTCTCGACGGTGTTGGGGTGTGATCAGGTCCATGGCAACGGGGCCTGGATAGAAGCTTTCCACCCATGCGCCATTGGCCGCGAGGATCTGATGTCTCGCCATCAACACGCTGACATAGGTCACAGACCTTTTGCCCTTCATGACACGAACGCCGCGCAGGCCAAGCAGGGCTTTGGCAGGAACGAGCACCTCGCCCGATCGTGAGGGATCCGGTCTGAGTATCCTGTGCTGAGGCGACACGATCAGATCGCGCGCTGGCTGGTTGGGGCCGAGGCTGCCTGCCTTGAAGGCCAGCGGCTTCTGCGACGGTAGTGCGCCAGGAAAGTGCAGAGTTCTGCCGCCAATCCAAAGAACGGGCTGCGGCCCCTGATCCCGGGTCAGGACCATCGTGCCGGGGCGAAGGCTTTCCACCGGCAGGTCTCCCCCAAGCGTCGCAATCAGCGTTCCGGCTGAGAAGCAGGGGAAGTTCGAAACTGTATCTACGAAGTCAAGCTCACCATCGTTGTCGCCCAGCAAGGGGTCGGCGACCTGCGAACCGTTTTCGAACACCAGAGTGCCGGGGTTATCCGGGTCCACCACACCGCGCAGGTTGATGACGACGCTTCCCTGTTGAATGATCAGGTGTTCGTCCCCGGCGCCAAGGCCTTGCTCGATATCGGGTTGCACACTGGTACGGGCGGCGACGACATTGCCGTCTGCGTCCAGAATTGTCAGAAGCTGACCGTTCCGGAACTGGGTTTCAGTGTCTTGCGCCTGATCGATCTGGATCGTGAAGAGTTCGTCGGATGATCCGATCGGGGTCACCCCCGCGAGCGTCACGAGACGTTCGGCGCCGTTGCCCGTTCCGGAAATGCTTGAGAACGTACCGATCTGGTCTCCACGCACGGTGAAAAAAAACGTGGCCATTGCAGGCATCTCCCGTTCTCGTCAGTCGCTCTGAGTCGCTATCTCCCAGACTTCACCCGATCACCCAGGCCGCATGTTAGATGGTTTTGCCCAACCATCAAGGCGGTCTCGCCTGCCTTGAAGTAGGGTGAGCGCAATCTGACTAAAACTGACCATGCGTGCCGTGGTCGAAGTCGAGAGTCAGTCTGCGTTCGGATGACCTGCGCTTTCCCGATGCACGGGAGGCTGCGGTCTCGCTGCGCCTCGTTGATCCGGTAGCCCAGGACGCGCGCGCCTGGGGTCTCGAACCCCGTTCTTTGCGTGGCAAACGGTGACTCACGTCGGGAGGGTTTGTTGAGCGATGCACAAACCCCGAGGCGGGCAAGGTCGCGATCTTGAATGTTGGGCCGCTCTACAGCTCATTGTAATGCTTAAAATGATATTTATGTGATGGCTTGTGAGAGCGTCTTGGAATTGCAGGAATCAACCCACGGATGTTTTAAAGGAGCCGGCGGTCTCCGTCTTCTGTGGGGTGAAAGGACGAGATGTTCGCGAACCTTGAGAAACGAAGGACTTACAAATGAACGGGAAAACACTCAGAATCGGTGCGCTCACGGGTGCGCTCGTCCTTGTCTGCGGTGCGGTGCTGGCAGCGGACGGCGCGCATGACTCGGTCAGCGATGACGTGATCGCCGCACAGCGCGCAAAACTTGCATCCGTGACACAGGGTGCCGGTTTTGGACCGCAGGCGCCCCGTGATATCGACAAGCTGGACGGGATGAACCCCCGAGCCTTCGAAGCGGCGCCCGCTTATACGGCTATGAACCTGTGCAACATCCACTTCCATGAGGGTGCGGAACACAAAGGCGGTGACTTTACCAAATTCGCGGGGAACGGCGATGGTGAGGGGTACGGAACCGGATATCTTTACTCCGGGACGCTGACCGAGGCCGAGCTGGCGCCGACCTACTTCGAAGTAGGCACGGGTGAGCATGGCAAGCTTGAACCCGGCGATACCATCGAGGTGCACTTTGTGCATACGACCGCGCAGGTTGTGCCGGGGCCGACGCTTGGGTCATGCCTGAGCGAGGCAATCAAGAACCCGCAGCTCAGGGTCGAGGCCCAGGTCTATGTGCTTGTGAACGATGACTACGCAGCGGATTTCGGGGAGCACGCCAGGATTGCAAAGGTGAACGGCTTCTATCAGGCAGCGGGCATTCCGTCCGATACGGGCGCCCCGATACAGTATGCAGGGTCTACGACGGGCCCGGGCTATAACGAGAAGGGCTCTCCCTTCCAGGTCTCGTGGAGCGTTCGTCCGGGTGTCGCCAAGCTCAGCATCAAGTCCCTGGCAGCCTGGCTGGAGGGCAACGTGTTCGACGAAGACCATGCCCACGGTGTGCGCAATCTGGTGACCAATCTGGATCTACTCTCGAAGGCCGGTCAGTAGTGCTGGATCGGTGTTCTGCTGCGTGCACGCGCAGCTTCAAGCGAACCGGACCTTGCCGATATAGGGCAGGTTCCGGTTTCGCTGAGCGTAGTCGATCCCGTACCCGACGACGAACTCGTCCGGGATCTCGAACCCGATCCAACGGGCGTGCACGCTGACTTCGCGGCGCGAGGGCTTGTTGAGCAGCGCGCAGATCTCGATCCGGGCAGGGTGCCGAGTCGCGAGGATCTCCATCACGTGGTTCAGCGTGTGGCCAGTGTCGACGATGTCCTCGACCACCAGCACGTCGCGTCCCTCGATTTTGCCGCGCAGATCCTTGAGAATGCGGACTTCGCGCGAGCTTTCGGTGGCGTTTCCATAGCTCGATGCCTCGATGAAGTCGATTTCGACCGGGACCGTCAGTTTCCGGACGAGGTCGGCGATGAAAATGAACGATCCGCGCAGCATCCCGACCACCACCAGCTTTTCGGTGTCGGCGAAGGCTGTGTTGATCTGGGCGGCAAGATCGTCGATCCGCGCCCTGATATCGGCTTCACTGATCAGTGTGTCGACGTGATAGTCCGGCGTCATCCTGTCCCCTCCCAAGCACGGCGACGAGACATTAACTGATCTGTGACACAAGACTATAGCTTGCATGGAACGGGGGTGACATGCCGACTCACGCCGAGACCCGGCAGATGCCGTACAGCGCGGACGAGATGTACGCCTTGATCGCGGACGTCCCGTCTTATCCGCAGTTCCTGCCGTGGTGTTCGGCCGCGCGGATCCGCGGGCGGCGTGAGGCTGACGCGGCCGAGATCGTGGACGCGGATCTGGTGATCTCGTTCAAGGTATTCCGCGAGCGCTTCGGCAGCCGCGTGACGCTGTATCCCGATGAGAACCGGATCGACGTTGAATATCTGGACGGGCCGTTCAAATTTCTGAAGAACAACTGGACCTTCAAGCCGGTGTCGGACACCGCGTGCGAGGTCGACTTCTTCGTGGATTTCGAGTTTCGCTCGAAGACGTTGCAGGCGATCATCGGCGTCGTGTTCAACGAGGCGATGCGCCGGATCGTACGCGCGTTCGAGCAACGGGCCGAGGTGCTGTACGGCAAGCGCGCAAGCGTCGCGTAGTCGATTTACACAGACACTGGGTACCCGATTGATGGCGCCTTGAGCCCAGATCACTCAATCGAGAATACGACTATTAAGCAATCGGTTGCTAGGGATTGTTGCCATCGGAGCTGGCGCTGTCTGAGATGCGGACGCAGGATGCGTATGCGCCGATCGTATCACTAATCCGTCGCCGCGAGGATCATTTCGAACGCTTGAAGGACCGATGCGTGGCGCACTTCGGTCCGCCCGATCGCACCAAACTCGATGCGCGCGTGCGCGGTCGCTTGGTCAGCGCGGGCACAGGCAAAATGCACCAAACCCTCGGGCTTTGCGGCGGTGCCGCCACCGGGACCCGCGACGCCGGTGATCGCGACGGTGACGTGGGCGTTGCTGCGGGCGAGTGCGCCTTCGGCCATGGCGATGGCGACGGGCTCGCTGACAGCGCCGTGGGTCTCGATCATCTCGGCCGGGACGCCCAGCAGTTCGGATTTTGCGGCGTTCGAGTAGGTCACGAAGCCGCGCTCGACCACCGAAGATGATCCCGGGATATCCACAAGCGTCGCTGAGACAAGGCCGCCCGTACAGCTTTCGGCGGTCGCAAGCATGAAGCCTTTGGCGTCGCAGGCTTTCAACACCTGCCGTGCGAGGGTGTGAAGGTCGTCCCGGTCAGAACCAGCCATGCGAGATCCCTGCCGCTGTGAGGGTCACGAGGGCAGCGGCGACGCCGGCACCCACATCGTCCAGCATGATCCAGATCGCGCCGGGCCGGTCAAGCAGGCGGATCGGCCATGGCTTCCAGATATCGAACAACCGGAACAGGACAAACGCGCCGACGATGCCAGGCCACGGAAATACGCTGGGGGGCAGACCCATCAGCCAGATGCCGATCGAGAGCGGCCAGAGTGCGATCATCTGGCCGACGACCTCGTCGATCACGATCTCGCCCGGATCGTCCGCGGCGGCGCGCGGATCCCGTCCAATCGCCCAGGTGCCCAGGAAGAACAGGACAACGGTCGCCGCAACGACCAAGGGGGCGTGACCAAGCCAGTGCAATCCCCAGGTGATCGGGATGGCCGCGAGCGAACCCCAGGTTCCGGGTGCCCAGGGCAGGGTGCCCGTGCCGAAGACGGTGGTGATCGCGCGGCTCATGCTACGGGGAGTTCCACCGACGCGACGGCGATGCAGCCCATGCCTTCCTCGCGTCCGACAAAACCCATGCGTTCCATCGTTGTGGCTTTGATCGAGATGCGCGTGGCGTCGATCTGCATGATCTCGGAGAGACGGGCGCGCATCGCCGGGGCATGTGGCAGGATCTTCGGTGCTTCGCAAAGCAGGGTGAGATCGGTGTTGACGATCCGCCCGCCGCGCTGGCGTACCAGATCGGCGGCGTGTCTGAGGAAGATATGGCTTTCGGCACCCCTCCATTGCGGATCGGATGGCGGGAAATGGGTCCCGATATCGCCCTCGGCCAGCGCGCCATAGAGCGCGTCCGCAAGCGCGTGCAATCCGACATCGGCGTCGGAATGGCCTTCGAGCCGGTGGGAGTGCGGAACCCTGACCCCGCAAAGCCAGACGGCGTCGCCATCCGTGAAGCGGTGCACATCGAAGCCCTGACCGACGCGTGTTTCCATCGTACCTGTTCTTTCCGCATCGAGCGCTTGGTCGGGTTGCGGGGCCGGGCCACCACCTCCCCCACCCACCCGCCCGGAGGCGCTGGCCCGGCCGGTTTGCGCGGCGGCAACGATCTTTTCGGCGCGTTCGAGGTCCGGTTCGGTGGTGATCTTGAAGTTTCCCGGTTCGCCCGGAAGAAGCCGAACAGTGTGCCCGGCACGGCGAAAGATCTCGGCATCGTCCAATGCGGGCGGGCCATCGTGGTTTGCGGCTTCACGATGTGCTGCGAGAATATCGGCGAATGGAAACGCCTGGGGCGTCTGCGCCCGCCACAGCCCGGCGCGTGGAACCGGGTGGTCAGCGCACGGTGATCCTTCGGGCTCTGCCTCGCGCCAAAGGGCGTCGACCACGCGCTCTGCGAGAAGCGCGCCATCGGGGCACGTCGCAATGGCTTTGAGTGCAGCGCTTGAGACGAATGGCCGGGCAGCGTCGTGGATCAGTACCCGGTCCGGCATGTGCGGCGCGAGCGCCTCGAGCGCGAGGCGGACGGAATCGCTTCGCTCAGCGCCGCCATTGACCGGGAAGATACGGGCATCGGCGTTCAGGTCTGAGACCGATTCTTGGTAGAGATCGTGCGCGTCCGGATGGATCGCGACAGCGATGGGTCCCGCGATTGGCGCGGCCAGGAATGCGCGCAGCGTGCGCGTTAGAACCATCTCGCCGCCAATCCGCCGATATTGCTTTGGCACTGGACCGCCGAGGCGTAATCCCTTACCGGCGGCGACGATAACGACGGCTGTCTTCATGATCCCTCCTGACCTGTGCGGTTATCCGGTGACGCGACCGATGAGAAGCCCATTCTCGCATGACAAAGATGCGCGGTGCATTCAGAGGCTTGCACCCTTGGCGCCCACCGGTTAAGCAACGTTTCGCGGGTGGGTAAAAAATAGGCAGTCTGTGCTGACAGTCGGCGACATTCGGATTGATCCTCCGGTGATCCTTGCGCCCATGGCGGGGATCACAGACCGCCCGTTCCGCGAAATTGTCGCGGGATTTGGCGCGGGTCTGGTTGTCTCGGAAATGGTCGCCACGCAGGAACTGCTCGCGAAGAAGGCGTCTGTCCGGGCCAAGGCCGAGGTGGCGGCCGGCAGCGTCGGCACAAGCGTACAGATCGCGGGGCGTGACCCGCTCGCGATGGCCGAGACGGCGCGCAGGCTGGCAGGCGACGGTGCGCGGATCATCGACATCAACATGGGATGCCCGGCCCGCAAGGTAACGGGCGGTGCCTGTGGTTCGGCCTTGTTGCGCGATCCGGATCAGGCGCTGCGGATCATCGAAGCGGTCGTCGGAGCTGTGGCGGTTCCGGTGACGCTGAAAACACGGATTGGCTGGGACGAGACGCATCTGAATGCGCCCGAGATCGCCCGCGCAGCCGAGATGGCCGGTGTGCAGATGATCACGATCCACGGTCGCACCCGCAGCCAGTTCTATAAAGGACAGGCAGACTGGGCGGCGATCCGGCGTGTGGTCGAGGCGGTTGCCATTCCGGTGATTGCGAACGGCGATGTCGTGGATGCAAAAACCGCGCGCCGAGCATTGGATTTGTCCGGTGCCGCAGGCGTCATGATCGGGCGCGGGGCCATCGGCAAGCCGTGGCTGCCCGCCGAGATCGCGGCGCATCTGGCGGGCCGGATGGTCGATCTGCGGCCACGTGGGCGGGCTTTCGCCGATCTGGTGTCGGCCCATGCCGAGGCGCATCTGACATTCTATGGTGCCGATCCGGGCATTCGTGCCATGCGCAAGCACATGGATGGATATCTTTCGCAGGTGGCGGGAAGTGCCGACCTGCGCGGCTGGCTGATCCGCGAAACGGATGCCGACAAACTGTTCCGGGGGATCGCAGAACTGGGCGACCTGGACGAGAGGGAAGGGAGTCTTGCTGCATGACTCCGCTTGGATACGAGCAGATATGGCAGGCAATGCCAAACCCGGGGATCGTCCTGAACGGCGATGATATCGTCGCCGACCTGAACGGTGCTGCCGAACACTTTCTGGCGATGTCGCGGCGTTCGCTCGTCGGGCGTTCGCTGGTCCAGCGTGCGGGCGAGGACAGCCGGATCTCGGACGTGATTCGCCGCGTACGCGCCGGAGCTCAGGCGTTGTCCGAATACAATGTCGAGTTCAGTTGGCCCGAAGCGCCCTTGCGAATGGCTGACGTGTTCGCGACACCGCTGGAGGAAGGTACGATCCTGATCCTGATCCACCCCCGCGCGAATGCCGAGGCCATGGGCCGCCAGATGACAAGCCGGGATGCCGCGCGGTCTGTTGTCGGCATGGCCTCGATGCTGGCGCACGAGATCAAGAATCCGCTTGCCGGGATCTCGGGCGCGGCACAGCTTCTGGAGATGAGCCTGAGCGAGGAGGACTCCGAACTGACCGAACTGATCCGCAACGAGGCCGACCGGATCGGAAACCTGGTCAAGAGGGTCGAGGAGTTCGGCGATTTCGGATTGGCGCGGCGCCGTCCGGTGAACATCCACGACGTGCTGGATCGCGCGGCAAAGTCCGCCAAGGCCGGGTTCGCCGATCATGTGCGCTTTGTCGAAGACTACGATCCGTCGTTACCGCCGACGATGAGCGATCCGGATCAGCTAATCCAGGTCTTCATGAACCTCTTGAAGAACGCGGCCGAGGCCACGCCCGAAGTGGGCGGTGTGATCATGCTGAAAACGGCGTACCGGGCAGGCGTGAAGGTGCGCACGCCGCGCGGGCAAACCGAGAGCCTGCCGCTGCAGATTTCGATCTCGGACAACGGCACGGGCGTGCCCGAAGATCTGAAATCCCATATCTTCGAGCCGTTCGTGACGTCCAAGGCGAAGGGGTCCGGACTGGGCCTTGCGCTGGTATCGAAAATCGTCGCCGATCATGGAGGCGTGATCTCGTGCGATTCGTCTCCTGGTTTTACGATGTTCCGGATGCTGATGCCGGTTGCCTCGGCAGGTGACATCTCGCGGTTCGAAGATGATCAAGAGGATGCTGCATGACCCAGGGCATGACGGTCCTGCTTGCCGACGATGACCGGTCGATTCGCACCGTCCTGAACCAGGCGCTCAGCCGCATGGGCTGCCGGGTGCGGGCGACGGGGTCGTGCAATGCGCTGTGGCGGATGATCGACGAGGGTGAAGGCGACCTTGTCGTCACCGATGTGCATATGCCGGATGGCGATGCGCTGGATCTTCTGCCCGCGATCCGGCGCAAGCGCCCGGAATTGCCGGTGATCGTGATGTCGGCGCAGAACACGGTGATGACGGCGATCAAGGCAGCCGAAGTTGGTGCTTACGAGTATCTGCCAAAGCCATTTGATCTGAAGGAATTGCTGGGGTTTGTTCAGTCGGGCCTTGAAGGCGTTGTGAAGTCTCAGGATCCCGAAGAGCCCGAGAAACCGATGGGCGAGGAATTGCCGCTGATCGGACGGTCGCCTGCAATGCAGGAGGTCTATCGGGTGATGGCGCGCCTGATGCACACGGACCTGACCGTGATGATCTCGGGCGAAAGCGGCACCGGAAAGGAACTGGTCGCCCGCGCCCTGCACAATTTCGGCAAGCGATCGCCGGGGCCATTCGTTGCGATCAACATGGCGGCAATCCCGCGCGAATTGATCGAATCCGAACTGTTCGGGCACGAGCGCGGAGCGTTTACCGGCGCGACGGAACGCTCGGCAGGCAAGTTCGAGCAGGCGCAGGGTGGTACGCTGTTCCTGGACGAGATTGGGGACATGCCGCCAGAGGCACAGACACGGCTGCTGCGGGTCTTGCAGGAGGGTGAATTCACGACCGTTGGCGGCCGTTCGGCACGCCAGGCAGATGTGCGAATCATCGCGGCGACGCATCAAAACCTGAAGAGCCTGATCGCGGAAGGGCGATTCCGGGAGGATCTGTTTTACCGTTTGAATGTCGTGCCCATCCGATTGCCACCGCTGCGCGAGCGGATCGGAGACCTGCCGGACCTTGCGCGGGCGTTCCTGCGGCGGGCCGAACAGGAGGGTTTACCGCGCAAGACATTGTCCAGCGACGCGCTGGAGGTACTGAAGACACATTCCTGGCCGGGCAACGTGCGGGAGCTAGAGAACCTGATGCGGCGCCTCGCGGTGTTGTGTCCCGACGAGCAAATCCCGCCGGATGTGATCGAGCAGGAGCTTACGTCCCGCGGGGAAAGTGGCCTGGACCTGAGCGGTGACCGGGGCAGAGGACGCAGCCTTGGTGCGGCCGTCGAGATGCATATCGAGCAATATTTTCAACGGCATGGCGATATTCTCCCGCCGCCCGGGCTGTATGATCGTGTCTTGCGGGAAGTGGAGTTGCCATTGATTGCGCTGACGTTGTCTGCCACGCGCGGCAACCAACTCAAAGCCGCAGAATTGCTCGGGATCAATCGGAACACTTTGCGGAAAAAGATCAGAGAACTTGACATCCCGGTCACACGCGGCAAAAAACTGATGTAGATTGGCAACAGTAAGCGGCGCAGAGCGGACACGATAGATCCGCGCCGCATGAGGGCGAGTGGCGGATAGCATCAGAACATCGGCGCCAGCGCCTGGCACGCTGACACCGGGACCGGCGATCGACCGGTCCGGCAAGCTGTTTAGACGTTGCGCGGTTGTGCTGGTGGTCCTTGGGCCTTTCCTCGCCGGGGCGACGGTTTACGCATTGAGCGATGGCGCCCGTGAACTGGTTTCCGCATCGACCCTGCAGACGCTGCTGATCGTCGATCTTTGCTTCGTTATCGCGCTCGCGTCACTGATCGCGTGGCGGATCGGTGCGCTGTTGATGCGGCGCGGGGATCGGGCCGCTGGCACGCGGCTTCACCTGAGACTGGCGGCGGTCTTTGCTGCAGTCGCTTTGATGCCGACCATTCTGGTCGCGGTTTTCGCCGCGATGACTCTTGGGATTGGCTTGGAAAACCTTTTCTCTGACCGCATCGGGTCGGTTGTTCGCAACTCGCTCTCGACCGCCGAGGCCTACCAGCGTGAACACCGCGCCGAGATCCAACGCGATGCCTATGGGATGGCGGGTGACCTGAACCGGGTCGCACGCAGCGGAATGACGCCACGCCAGTTGAACGACTTGGTCAAGCAGCAGTCGTTTCTGCGCGATATTCCAAAGGCTTATGTCTTCAATGTTGACAAAGAGATCATCGCGCGGGGCGAATTCAGCTATCTCTTCCACTTTTATCCGCCGACAGACGAGCAGATGGCGCTGGCTCGTCAGCGCGAACTGGTCGTGATCGAGGATCCAGCACGGGACGAGATACGCGCCTTGATCTTCCTGCCGAACTTCTTTGATGCGTTCCTTTACATCTCCCGCAGCGTCGAGGGCGATGTGCTGCGACTGCTCGACTCGACGCGGGGAACGGTGCAGTTCTACGAGCGGCTCGAGAGTCAGCGCGGCAGCGTGCTGCTGGATTATGCGCTGGTCTACCTCGGGTTTGCACTGTTCGTGATCCTGGCAGCGATCGTCGTTGGGCTCTGGTTTGCCGAACGCCTGGCGAAGCCCGTCGGACGCCTCGCCGGAGCGGCAGAACTCGTCGGCGCTGGTGATCTCGACATCCGGGTGAAGGAAGAACGCGGCGATGACGAGATCGCCACGCTCAGCCGGGTCTTCAACCGCATGACGGGACAACTGAAAGGGCAGCGCAACGCGCTTCTCGCCGCGCGGGACGAAACCGAGCGGCGCCGCCAGTTCATCGAAGCCGTGCTCGACGGCGTCACGGCGGGTGTGATCGGGCTCGACAACAAGGGCCGGATCGACCTGATCAATGATGCGGCGGCCGAGATGCTGGATACCGACCCTGCGAGTTGCTTTGGCGAGCCGTTGTCCCGGTTCGCACCGGGTTTCGCATTCCTGCGCGATGAGGCGCTTGCCGCTGCCAGCGCGGTGGCGCGCGGCGAGGTGCGCAACATGGTGCGAGGCGAGAATCGCGAGTTTCTGGCCCGGATCGCACCGAAATCGCCGGACGATCTGGACGAGGGCCTCGTGCTGACTTTCGAGGACATGACGGCTCTTGCCTCGGCTCAACGAATGGCGGCCTGGGGCGATGTCGCGCGGCGCATTGCGCACGAAATCAAGAACCCCCTGACGCCGATCCAGTTGTCGGCTGACAGGATGCGGCGCAAGCTTTCGCGCACCATCGGAGCAGAGGCCGAGGGCTTCGAGACATACCTCGATGTGATCACGCGGCAGACCGGCGACATCCGGCGCATGGTCGACGAGTTTTCCAGATTCGCACGCATGCCCGAGCCCACGCTGACCGAGCAGGATCTGTGCAAGTTGTTGCGCGATGCAGTGCTCTTGCAATCCGAGGCGCGCACCGACATCGACTATCGTCTCGACGTGCCAGAGGATGGCGCGTTGATCCAGGCGGATCGCGGTCTGATAAATCAGGTGCTTGTGAACCTCTTGCAGAACGCGGCGGACGCCATCGATGGCCGTATCGAACAAGAGGGCGCCGCGGACGTACCATGCATTGTTGCGGCCACGATCGAAGCGGGCGCGCGGACGTGGCGGCTGCATGTGACGGATTCCGGGATCGGTCTGCCCGAGGAGGATCGCGATCGCCTGACCGATCCTTACGTGACGACGCGGGCGAAGGGGACCGGGCTCGGCCTCGCAATTGTCAAAAAGATCGTCGAACAGCATGGTGGAGAACTGATCCTTGGAAACGCGCCGGAGAGCGCGGGTGAGGAGGATCTTGATGGAGCGCGCGTCACCATACGTCTGCCGAAGCCGGCGGGCGCGCGCCATCCAGCGCCGGAGATCGGTGCGACCGAGGGGGAGGCAGCCTGAGCATGGCCGACATTCTGATTGTTGACGACGAGGCGGACATTCGCACGTTGATCTCGGATCTGCTGGAGGACGAGGGACATACGGCGCGTGCCGGGCATGACGCGGACAGCGCGTTCGCGGCGATTGAAGCCAGGGCGCCGGATCTCATCATCCTCGACATCTGGTTGCAGGGGAGCCGGATGGACGGGATCGAAATCCTGAAATCCGTCAAACGGGACAATCCGGGCATTCCGGTCGTGATTATCTCGGGCCACGGCAATATCGAGATTGCGGTCGCGGCGGTGCAGCAGGGCGCTTACGACTTCATCGAAAAGCCGTTCAACATGGACCAGTTGCTGGTCGTCGTTGACCGGGCGCTCGAAGCCTCGCGGCTGCGCCGGGAGAATGCCGAGCTGCGCGCGCACGAAAGCGGATCCTGGCAGATTGTCGGATCCTCGCCCGCCATCTCGACCCTGCGAACGAAGCTTGACCGGGTGGCCCGCGGTGGCAGCCGGGTGATGCTCAGCGGTGGCCCCGGATCGGGCAAGGAGGTTTCTGCCCGCTACATTCACGCCCATTCCGACCGGGCCGATGCGCCGTTCGTCGTGGTCAATGCAGCCTCGATCGCATCCGATCGCATGGAAGAGGTTCTGTTCGGACGCGAGGCGAACGGCGCTCTGGTCCAGGCCGGGGTGTTCGAACAGGCCGATAGTGGCACGCTGTTCATCGACGAGGTTGGCGATATGCCGCTGGGCACGCAGTCGAAGATTCTGCGTGTGCTGGTGGATCAGGCGTTCCAGCGCCTGGGCGGGGCGTCGACCGTGCGTGTCGACGTCAGGGTGATCTCGGCGACCAACCGCAATCTCGACCGGTTGATCCGGGACGGCTCGTTCCGCGAGGATCTTTTCCACCGTCTGAATGTCGTTCCCATCGATGTGCCGCCGCTGGACCGACGGCGTGAGGACATCCCCGAGATTGCGGAACACTTCCTTGATCTTTTCGCGCGGGATCAAGGGCTTGCGCGCCGCAATCTGACCGACGGATGTATCGCTGCGCTGCAGACACGGGACTGGCCGGGGAACGTACGACAATTGCGGAACCTGATTGAACAGGTGCTGATCCTGGGAGGTGATGCGCCCGAGATTGACGCCGATGAAATTCCGGGCGGGCCGGTTCCGGATCAGGGCGATCACGGGCTGGGCGCCGTGATGGCCATGGTCGCCTCGCTGCCGTTGCGGGAAGCGCGAGAGTTGTTCGAACGCGAATACCTGATCGCGCAAATCAACCGGTTCTCGGGCAATATCTCGAAGACGGCGAGCTTCGTCGGGATGGAGCGCTCTGCCCTGCATCGCAAGCTGAAGATGCTGGGTGTTGTCACGACATCGCGCGGCGGTGTCCGTGTTGCCACGACCGATGGCGAGGAACATGATCTCGCGACCACGGACAGTTGACCGCCGCACCGGACTCTTTTACCGCAAACAGCAGTTGTTCAACACGGGCACACCCGTCTCTGTCCCGGGACGCTGCCTGTATCTTCACCCAACGAGCCGCTGAGCGCCCGGCGCACCGGCCAGTAACCTGGAGCCCTCTATGGCATTCGACTTCGACACCGTAATCGATCGGCGCGGCACGCATTCGGTCAAGTGGGATGGTATGGGCGGTCGGCTCGGGCTGTCGGCCGAAGACCAGATCCCGATGTGGGTGGCAGATATGGATTTCGCGGCGCCGCCGTCGGTGAACGAGGCGATCCGCGGGTTGGTCGAGCATGGCGTCCATGGCTACTACGGCGACGACTCGACGATGCGCGCTGCCGTGGCAGGCTGGATGGCGACGCGCCATGGATGGGAGCCTGACCCCGACTGGATGAGCTGGGTGCACGGTCTGGTCGCAGGGATCGGTTTCTCGATCCAGGCTTTTACCGAGCCGGGAGAAGGCGTGGTCGTTTTCTCGCCAGTCTACCACATGTTCGGCAACACGGTGCGGGCAGCGGGGCGCACGCTGATCGAGTCCGAGCTCAAGCAGGTGCAGGGCCGGTACGAGATGGATCTCGACCAGTTGGCGGCGGATCTACCGGACAATGCCCGCATGGTGCTGTTCTGTTCGCCACACAATCCCGGCGGACGGGTTTGGACCGCCGACGAGATCACAGCGCTGGCGAATTTCTGTGCTGAGCGCGATCTGATCTTTCTGTCGGACGAAATCCATCATGATCTGGTCTACTCAAGCGCCAAACACATCGTCACTTACAAAGCGGCGCCACATATCGCGGATCGTCTGGTGACGCTGGCTGCGCCGACCAAGACATTCAACATCGCAGGCTCTCTGACGGGCGTCGTCCTGATCTCGAACCCCGAGATGCGCAAGAAGTTCGCGGATGCCAAGGCCGCTTGCGGATCCGGGGCGTCAAATCGGTTCGGCATGGTGGCTGCCGAGGCGGCGTATCGCGACGGGGCAGAGTGGCTGGATGCGCTGGTGCCCTATCTTCAGGCGAACCGGGATCATCTCGACAAGGCCGTTGCCGAGCACATGCCGGGTGTGCGCTCGATGCCGCTGGAGGCGACATATCTGGCGTGGCTGGACTTCTCGGGGCTTGGCAAGGACATGGCCGAGGTCACCGAGATGGTCGAGCATCAGGCACGCATCGCAGTGAACAAGGGCGGCCCGTTCGGGCAGGGTGGTGATGGCTGGCTGCGGTTCAATTTCGCGTGCCCGCGCGCGACGCTGGACGAAGCGATCGGCAGGCTGGCAGAGGTGTTCGGCTAGGCGTTGAGCCGCACGTAGTCGAGATACCAATCAACCAGTGCCTCGACCCCCGTCTGGTAATCCGTTTCGGGTCGGTAATCTGTGAGCCGCTGCAACAGCGAACAGTCTGCCCAGGTCGCGGGAACATCGCCCGGCTGCATGTCCATGTAATTGCGCTTGGCCTCGATCCCGAGCGCGTCCTCGATGGCTTGGATGAAGTCGAGCAGGCGGACCTTCTCGGAATTGCCGATGTTCACGATGCGCCACGGCGCCACGGGCGAGAGCGAGTCGCCCTCGGCGATGTCTTCGGGCGTTGCCGGGCGCTCGGGCGGTGCGTCCATCAACAACCGGATACCGCGGACCAGGTCGGTTACGAAGGTGAAGTCGCGGTACATGTCGCCGTGATTGTAGATGTCGATTACACGGCCTTCGTGGATCGATTTCGTGAATTTCAGCGGCGCCATGTCGGTCCGGCCCCACGGCCCATAGACCGTGAAGAACCGGAACAGGGTCGTCGGGATGCCGTTCAAGTGCGCCCAGGCATGTGACATCGATTCGCCCGCCTTCTTGGTGGCGGCGTAGATCGTTATCTGGTGGTCTGCCTTGTCGGTTTCGCGAAACGGCATCTCGGTATTGGCCCCGTAGGCCGACGAGGTCGAGGCGATCAGCAGGTGACGGACATCCGCAGCTTTCGCGGCCTCGAGCACGTTGAAAGTGCCGATAACGTTGGCGTCCAGATAGGCGCGCGGGTTCTCCAGCGAGTAGCGCACGCCAGCTTGTGCCGCGAGATGCACGATGATGTCCGGGGCGAACGCCTCGACTTCCGCGAGCAGGCGGCCCGGTTCCTCCAACATCGCTTCGGTCGAGGTGTATCCCGGCGTTTGCAGCAGGCGTTCATGGCGCCGCCGCTTCAGCGTCATATCTCCGAATGCGGTAAACCCGTCATAGCCGTGCACCTGCGCGCCGTCGTTCAGCAGCAATTCGGCGAGGTGATAGCCGATGAACCCGGCGGTCCCGGTGATGAAGACCTTCATGGCTGGCTCATAGTGCGCGGACCTTGTCCAGAACCGGCAGCAGGTAGTCTCGGAACCGCTCCGGATCCTCGGACATCGGGAAGTGCCCGAGCCCATCCATGATGGTCAGCTCGGCACCCTCGATCATCGCCGCCGTGTCGCGGCTGGCTTGCGGCGTGCAGGAATGATCGTACTCTCCGGTCAGCATGAAGACCGGGCACGCGGCAGTGTCGATCTCGCGCAGACCTTCCGAGACATCTCCGTCGAGCGAATAGAAGTGCAGGTCGCCTTTGAACACCCCCGGCCCGCCCTGCATGTAGTGCCAGAGCGTCTCCCAGCGATGCGCGACCGGTGCGCCCGGGCCGACAAGGCCCCAGCAATAGGCGGCACAGAACTCTCCGCCGTGAACGTTCGGTTTGTGCAGCCCGTCGAGCGGGAAGTAGCGCTGCACGAAGGCCGAGGATTGCAGCCCGATCACGCAGCGAAATCTGTCCGGGTGCCGTTTGGCAAGCTCCAGCACGACGCGCCCACCGATCGAGCAGCCGATTGGAACGGGCCGGTCCAGGTCCAAGGCGTCCGAGACCGCCAGGATCATTTCGACATAGCGGTCGGTCGTCAGCTGGTATTCCTCGTCCTGAAAACCTTCGGGAGGCGAAGACTTGCCATGCCAGGGCATATCGAATGCAATCACACGGAAGTTCGCCGTGATCTTGGCATCGTTCAAAAGTGCACGGTATTGACGCCCGTCCGACCCTGCGGTGTGCAGGCACAGCAACGGGATGCCCTGACCGGCTTCCTCGAAGTACAGGCGGTGGGGTCTGCCATGGATCTCGAGCCGGAGATAGCGCCCCGTGATGGGTTCGATCTGGGCCATCAGATCCGCCCCCGCAACTGCTCCAGCAGGATCTTCACATACAACATGTTGCCGAGCAGCAGGTCGATATCGCCCTCGAGCCGGATCTTGCCCGCGCGGATCAGTGCGTGGAGGTCATGGTGCATTGGAGGTGGCATCGCTTGCCAGAACTTCTGCCAGGCGTCTTCCGTGCCGAGGATCGCAAAGTCGCAGGTCGAAACACGAAGATCTTCTGGGTGACAATCGGTGATGCGGCCCTGATCGATCGCCACCAGCCAGTTGGTCTCGCCGATCCCCAACAGCATTGTGAACGAGGCCCACCGCCCCCGGCGCACAAGGCTCGCGTTCGCGTTGACCAGTTCCGGCAATGCGTCGATCATCCGGCTCCTCTTGTTCTTGCCGCGCGCACCCTCCACTATGCCGATATGGCACGCAAGACCATTGGTATTCTCGGGCTGGCCGAAGTCAGCAAGGGCGGTGCGCCGTCGCAGCGGATGGCGGACACCTATGCGATCACGGCGGCCCGGATGACTGGGGCTGTCCCGCTGATCATCCCGTCATTGCCGGAGACGCAGGACATCGGCCATCTGCTTGAGATTCTGGACGGGATCGTGCTGACGGGTGGGCGCGCGAATGTGCATCCCGAGGAATACGGCCACGCGGAGACCGAGGCGCACGGACCGTTTGACCGGCCGCGTGACCGACTGGCATTGGATCTGGTCCGGGCGTGTGTGGACGCGGCCAAGCCTTTGTTCGGTATTTGCCGGGGCTTTCAGGAGATGGCGGTTGCTTACGGCGCAACCCTGCATCCCGAGATCCGCGACCTGCCAGGCCGGATGAACCACCGGATGCTGCAAGATGTCCCACGCGAAGACCGGTACGATGTTCGCCATTCGGTGGACTTGATTGATGGTGGCGTGTTCGCCGCGATTTACCGAGCCACGCGTATCGAAGTGAACACGCTGCACGGGCAGGGGATCGTCGATGTCGGCGATCGGGTCATCATCGAAGGGCGGGCCGAGGACGGCACGCCAGAGGCGCTGGTGATCCGCGACGCACCCGGCTTCGCGCTCGGTGTGCAATGGCATGCCGAACACGACCCGGCAGCACAGCCTGTAAATGCCCCGTTGTGGGAAGCGTTCAAGGGCGCCATGGAACTACACAGGTCCGGCTTGAGCGCCGAACCTGCACGCGCAGTCGTTTAAGTGAGGTTGGCCGGCGTTCCGGCCACCATCCGAAACAACAGTTCGGACAACTGCGCCAACTCCTTGTCAGTCCAGCGGTCCTGAAACAGATATTCGGCCCGTTTCGCAAAGGTCTTCTTCGCGTCGAGCAGCCGGGTTCGTCCAGCGTCTCCAAGAACGACGTACGCCAACCTGGCATCGCGCGCGCCAACCTCGCGGCTGAGCATGCCGGTCTTCTCCATCGGCGCGACCATGCGTGTCACGGTCGACGCGCTGACATGCATTCGTCTGGCCAGTTCAACGCGGGACAGCTGATTTCCTTGCGCGTGTTCCAAGTGGAGCAGCAGGAAGAACTCGTTCACTGACAGGCCATGGATGGACGAAAACTCGCCGGACAACCGCGCGCGGAACTCGTCCGCGGACTGGAGCAAACGGAGGGCGTTGATTGTTTGAATGTGTTTCATGGCCTCGTTATCGTTCATATTGCTTGCATATGCAAGTATTATGCAATAGATCGGTAAGCGAATTGATTCAACGGAGTGCGACATGGACCATGAGCTCGTGTTCTCGCTGTCAGGGCTGGTGACTATGGCCGGATGGGCGATCCTTGTCGTCTATCCAGCACTTCCTGCCTGGTCCATACGCCTTGCCGGAGAAGCAATCCCGGCGCTGATGTCTTTTGTCTATCTCGGCCTGATCGCCTTCTTCCCGGCCGGGTCCGGCGGCTTCATGAGTTTTGCCGAGGTCACGGAGCTTTTTTCGCACCCGCAGGCGCTGATGGCCGGATGGATCCATTTCCTGGCGTTCGATCTGTTCGTCGGTGGTTGGATCTGCCGGACCGCGCGAGAAGAGCGTATCCACTTCCTATTGGTTTTGCCCTGCCTGCCGGTCACCTTCTTGTTCGGTCCGGCTGGATATCTGTGCTTTCAGATTGTCCGCCAGTTCTCACGCCGGGGCCGGCACGAGAGCGCTGCCTGACGGGCCACGGACGCCAAGGCCATGAGCGCGCGCTCTAGCAATCCGGTACGTTCACTGCGAGACCGCCGAGCGAGGTCTCCTTGTATTTGTGCGACATGTCTGCGCCGGTTTCCTTCATCGTCTTGATACAGGCATCCAGAGAGACAAGGTGGTGGCCATCACCCCGCAGGGACAGCGACGCCGCAGAGACGGCCTTGATGGCGCCCAGCCCGTTGCGTTCAATGCATGGCACCTGAACCAGTCCCTTGATTGGATCGCAGGTCATGCCGAGGTGGTGCTCCAACGCGATCTCGGCGGCATTCTCGACCTTTTTCGGGTTTCCACCCATCGCGGCACACAGAGCGCCTGCGGCCATGGCCGAGGCCGATCCGACCTCGGCCTGACATCCGCATTCGGCACCGGAGATCGAGGCGTTGTGCTTGACGATCCCGCCGATCGCGGCTGCGGTCAGCAACATGTCGCGCAGACCGTCATGTGTCGCCCCCGTGATGTGATCACGGTAGTAGCGCAGGATCGCGGGCACGACACCTGCGGCACCGTTGGTCGGTGCTGTGACGACTTGGCCACCGGCGGCGTTCTCCTCGTTGACGGCCATCGCGTAGACGCTGATCCAGTCGTTGACGATGTGTGGAGCGGGTTGATTGAGGCCAGATTCGTCCTTGAGCTGTCCATGAATACCAGGCGCCCGGCGACGGACGTTCAAACCGCCGGGAAGGATACCATCCTGCGCCAGACCGCGCTCGATACAACTGTCCATGACTTCGAGCAGACGATCGATGCCCTTGTTTAATTCGGCCCGGGGATGCGTAACCTCCTCGTTGCGCCGTTTCATTTCAGCGATGGTTAGGCCCGACTTCTCCGCCATCGCGAGCATCTGATCAGCCGTCTCGAACGGGAAGGGGATTTTTGCGTCAGCCGTCTGAGTGTCGAGTTTGTCAGGATCGGCCAGTTCGCCTGCGGTCAGCACGAAGCCGCCACCGATAGAGAAATAGGTTTCGCGGTGAGCCTGCGCATCCCGCGCGTCATGAGCCTCGAGCACCATGCCATTCGCGTGACCCTCGAGCGGTGGCCCGTAATCGAACACGACGTCCTTGTCCGGGTCGAAAGCAAGGGTCAGGCCGTCCGGCGCAACGTGCTTGTCAGATGCGATCGCCTTCAGGGCAGCTTCGGCCTTTTGGGCGTCGAGCGTGTCGGGCGCGAACCCGGCAAGGCCCAGAACAACCGCACGGTCGGTTGCGTGCCCCTTGCCCGTGAATGCCAGCGAGCCATGCAATCGGCACGAGACCCGCGCCGGAGCGCCCGCGCCCGGGATGCGGTTGCGGCCCGATCTGAGATCATCAAGAAACCGCGCCGCGGCGACCATCGGTCCCATGGTGTGGGAACTCGACGGTCCGACGCCGATCTTGAAGATGTCGAACACGCTGAGGAACATTCTGGATCTCCCGATTGTCTGTGTGATCTAGAACAGGTTGCGTTTCTGTCCTGCGGACCGGCGACACTCTGTGCTAACTGGGCGACGAATGCGATTCATGCTGAGGGAGAAGATGGCGGACGCACTGAGCCCATCTGATATCGCCAAGCGCGCAGCAGCCGCCAAGGCGCTGGACTTTGTTGAAGACGGGATGAAGCTGGGCCTGGGCACCGGCTCGACCGCGAAGTGGTTTGTCGAATTGCTGGCCGAGAGCGGAAAGCGCGTGACCGGCGTGCCGACGTCCTCGGTGACAAAGGCGCAGGCCGACCGGCTGGGCATCCCGCTGATGACGCTGGATCAGGCCGGATGGTTGGATCTGGTGGTCGACGGCGCGGACGAGTTCGATCCGGATCTGAACCTGATCAAAGGGGCAGGGGGCGCATTGCTGCAGGAAAAGATCGTCGCGGCCGCGTCCGACCGGATGATCGTGATCTCGGATACCTCGAAACAGGTCGAGACGCTCGGTGCCTTTCCGCTATCGGTCGAGGTCATCCGCTTCGGTTGGGAAACCACCGGCAAGTTGATTTCCCGCTGTCTTGCCGAGAGTGATGTCGAAGGGCAGGCCTGGGCGATCCGGTCGGGTGAAAATGCGTTCGTAACGGACGAAGGACACTTTATCCTGGACCTGAACCTCAAACGCATTGGCGATGCGGCCTCGCTGAACCGGGATCTGAATCTCATTCCGGGTGTTGTAGAAACCGGGCTGTTCTGCGGGATTGCGTCGGTGGTTGTTGTGGGCGCCGAAGACGGCTCGATTCGGACATTTCATTTGGATGAGTAGCGTTGTGCGCACGCTGACTTGGATAGTACTTGGTCTTTCGCTGGTCTTGGGACCGTTGGCTGCTCGAGCCGGAGACGACTTTGATGCCAGATACCAGTTGGCGTTGTCTCACGTAAAAGACTTGCAAGCATTGTCGCCGAAGGGTCCCGAATGGGTGCTCGCAACGTCCTTAAGTGGCTCGCTAGATCACATGCGCGCGACATGTGGCAACACTGTCGACCGGAACCGAGATCAGATTTCTGCGCTCTTGACCGACTGGGTCCATGAAGTCTTCGACAGATTGCATTCGATGCTCGCCCGCGTGCTTGCGGATCATTTCACGCTTGCCGAACTGCGCAGATTTTCCTTTGTTGATGCCTCTCGGCCAAGTGCTCTCGACGTGGTCGGCGAAGAAAGGGCCAACGCTTACACCGTCGCACATCGGAACAGGATCAGGCTAATGAAGCGCGAGAAATGGGTCATTCTCAAGCAGAATTACGCGCCGAAGCTGCGAGAAATCGCCCCCTGTCTGGGCGGTGCTGCAATATCCATCAAGCGCTCGTGACCTGACGTTGACGTAAAGACATCCACCCCTTAGCTGCGGGGTCCACAACACTCCGGAAAGGACAGTACCATGAGCGCGTTTGATTATGATCTCTTCGTCATAGGCGGCGGTTCGGGCGGGGTCCGGGCAGCGCGGATCTCGGCCAACTATGGTGCCAAGGTCGCGATCGCCGAGGAGTACCGCTATGGCGGAACGTGTGTGATCCGTGGTTGTGTGCCGAAGAAGCTCATGGTGTACGCGTCGTCCTTCTCGGAAGCGTTTGAGGACGCGGAAGGCTTTGGCTGGACTGTCGGCGAAAGCTCGTTCGACTGGGCCAAGCTGATCGCCAACAAGGACGTCGAGATCGACCGGCTCGAAGGGATCTACGCGAAGAACCTGAACGGTGCCGGTGTCGAAGTGCTGCGGACCCGCGCCGAGGTGGTCGACCCGCACACGGTGCGCTTGGTCGCGGAAAACCGCACGGTGACGGCCAAGCATATCCTGATCGCAACGGGTGGCACGCCGTTCGTGCCTGATTTCCCGGGACGCGAACATGCCATCACATCGAACGAGATCTTCCACGTGCCCGAGCATCCGAAACGCGCCATGATCGTTGGTGGCGGTTACATCGCATCGGAGTTTGCCGGGATCCTGAACGGCTTGGGGTCGGGCGTGACGCAAGTCTATCGCAAGGACATGATCCTGCGCGGCTTTGACGGCGAGATGCGCGAGCACGTCGCCGCGGAGATGGCCAAGAAGGGCGTCGCTTTCAAATTCAACACCGACGTGACCCGTATCGACAAGACCGATGCCGGGCTTGTCGTGACGCTGACCGATGGCTCGACGCAAGAGGCCGATCTGGTGATGTTCGCGACGGGTCGCATTCCGAACACCGCCAGGATGGGGCTGGAGAATGCCGGTGTCGCCCTTGGCAAAAAGGGCGAGGTCATCGTCGATGCCTGGTCACAGACCAACATCCCCTCGATCTATGCCGTGGGCGACGTGACCGACCGGATGGCGCTGACCCCGGTCGCGATCCGCGAGGGCCAGGCCTTTGCTGAAACGGTCTTCAATTCGAACCCGACCAAGCCTGATCACGAACTTGTGGCCACGGCGGTCTTCACCCAGCCCGAGATTGGCACGGTGGGTCTGGGCGAGGAGCAGGCGCGTGAGGACCACGAGCTTGATGTCTATGTCTCAACGTTCCGTGCCATGATGCACACAATCAGCGGGCGCGACGAAAAGATGCTGATGAAGATGATCGTCGAGAAGAGCTCGCAGAAAGTGCTGGGCGTCCACATCGTCGGGCACGGCGCGGGCGAGATGATCCAGATGGCCGCGATCGCTGTGAAGATGGGAGCGACCAAGGCCGACTTCGACCGGACGGTGGCAGTTCATCCAACGGCATCGGAGGAGCTCGTGACGATGAAGACGCCAACGCGTTAGCTTTGTTTCAGACTTGAAATGTCCGTGCGGGCAACCACCTGTGGCCTGCGCGGAATGGCCCCGATCACTGGGGCCGACAATCTGTCTACAAGGCGCTATGAACGAGCATTCAATCAAAACGCGAGCGGAGCATGCCATATAACTCGAATAATGGGGGTGGCGGCGGTCCCTGGGGCGGCGGCGGCAAGAACCGAGGCAACGGGGGCAAAGGCCCCTGGGGCGGCGGTGGCGGCGGTGGCGGCGGCAACCAGCAGGGCCCCGATCTAGACGACCTGATCCGGAAGGGGCGGGACCAGCTCCGTGTAGCCCTTGGTGGCAAGGGCGGCGGTACAAACGGCACCGGCGGGGGTGGTGGCGGCCGTCCCGGTTCGGGCATGGACAAGGCGCTGCCATACCTGATCCCGGTCTTGCTGGTAGGGTTCTGGGTCTACCAGTCGCTCTACCGCGTCGAGACCCAGGAACAATCGGTCGAGCTGTTCTTCGGAGAGTTCAGCCAGATCGGGACCGAGGGTTTGAACTTCGCGCCCTGGCCGGTGGTTACGTACGAGAAGCTGGCGGTTACACGGGAAAACACGATCGATATCGGGACGGGCAACCGAACGTCCGGGACGCGGGCAGAAGAAGGTCTGATGCTGACCGGTGACGAGAACATCGTCGATATCGATTTCCAGGTTGTTTGGAACATTCGCGAGCCTGATAAGTTTCTGTTCAACCTTGCCGCACCGGAAGACACGATCAAGTCGGTTTCGGAATCGGCGATGCGCGAGGTCATTGCGCGGTCCGAGTTGAGGCCGATCCTGTCGCGCGATCGTGCGGTGATTGCGCAAGACGTTCAGGAGCTGATCCAGTCAACTCTCGAAAGCTACGAGGCCGGCGTGAACATCGTCCGCGTCAACTTCGACGGTGCGGACCCACCACGGGAAGTCATCGACTCGTTCCGCGACGTGCAAGCAGCGGAACAGGATCGCGACACGGAAGAAAAGCGGGCCGAAGCCTATGCAAACCAGCAACTTGCCGCTGCGCGTGGTCAGGTCGCCCAGCTCTTGCAGGAGGCCGAGGCCTATCGTGCTCAGGTCGTGAACGAGGCAAAAGGTGAAGCGTCGCGCTTTTCGGCAGTCTATGAGGAATATGTCTTGGCGCCGGAAGTGACGCGGAAACGTCTCTATCTCGAAACGATCGAACGGGTTTTCGGGGACGTTGAGAAAATCATCATCGACGAAAACACCGGTGGCTCGAACGGGCAGGGTGTCGTGCCGTACCTTCCACTGAATGAGCTTCGTCGTGGAGGAACCAACTGATGCGCCGTCTTCCCATTCTTATCGGTATCGTTGTTGTCGTTCTGGTCGTCATTCTGTCGTCGGTCTTCATCGTCGACGAACGCAAACAGGCGCTCGTGCTGCGCTTTGGTGAGGTCAAGCAAGTCAAGAACGACCCGGGCATCGGCTTCAAGGTCCCGTTCATCGAAGAGGTCGTGTACTATGAAGGCCGGATCCTTCCGCTCGAGACAACCGAACTAGAAGTTACGCCAGCGGACGAACGCCGCTTGGTGGTTGATGCCTTCGCGCGCTGGCGGATCTTCGATGTCGTCCTGTTCCGCCAGGCAGCACAGACCGAATTCAACGCAGCCCAGCGACTGGTCAGTATCCTCAATGCCGGTCTTCGCGAGGTTCTGGGTTCTGTGCGCTCGGCCGACGTTCTGTCACCGGAGCGGACGGTCCTGATGGCACGGATCCGCGACTCGGTGCGGACAGAAGCTCTGACGCTTGGCGTCGAAATGGTCGACGTCCGGATCCGGCGCGCGGATCTTCCGGAGCAGAACCTGAATGCAACGTTCAATCGTATGAACGCAGAGCGTGAGCGGGAAGCCGCGGACGAGCGGGCGCGTGGTAAGGAACGCGCCCAGGAGGTTCGTGCAACGGCCGATCGCGAAGCGGTAGAACTCGTCTCGGACGCACAGCGTCAAGCCGAGATCACGCGTGGTGAAGCCGATGCGGAACGCAACAGGATCTTCGCCGAAGCATTCGGAAAGGACGAGGAGTTCTTCGCGTTCTATCGGTCGATGACTGCATACGAGCGTGCGCTCAGGGGCGCTAATTCGACCATGGTGATCTCGCCTGACTCCGAGTTCTTTGATTATCTTAAGTCGGACGCGATCAGAAGCGCCAACTAAGCGGTCTTGAATGGACCTTCTCGCAGCGCTCGCGCTGATGCTGATCTTCGAAGGGTTGGCACTTGCCATCATGGCCCGGTCGCTGCCAGAGATCCTGGCAGCGATGAAGGACATCGATCAGGAAGGCCTGCAGCGTATCGGGCTTGTGTGCATAGGCTTGGGTGTGGTCGCATACCTCACAATTCGGGGAGGTTTCTCCGGTTGATCCGGCGGCGGCTTTCAGTACGTTTGCATCAACGCACAGGCGTCGAACTTGGACCTTTCCTGCGTTTCGAATGCGGCCCAGCCTGTCCCATCGAGGAGATAATGTCGTGAATGCTCTCACTTGTAACCAGTCTCGGACAGAATGTGTGTTCGGGCGCTTCATTGCAGCTTTGCTGCTTGCATGTGCGCTTGTGGCTGGGCCTTTGATCGCGACACCGGCGCATGCGGTGCCAGAGAGCTTTGCCGATCTTGCCGAGCGTCTTAGCCCTTCGGTCGTGAACATCTCCACAGCGCAAAACGTTAACACAAACGACCGCTCCCCGATTGAAGACCTCTTCCGAGATCTCAATCCGCGGGGCGGTGATGGCGCGCCACGCCGGGTCCAGTCCCTGGGATCTGGCTTCGTCATCAGTGCAGACGGCGTCGTCGTGACGAACAATCACGTCATCGAAGACGCAGATGAGATCACTGTGAATTTCCCGAATGGGCTCTCGCTGACGGCTACAGTGGTCGGCACCGACCCTCAAACAGACATTGCAGTTCTGAAGATCGAACACGATGCACCGCTGCCCTTCGTGAGCTTCGGCGACAGCGATGCGTCGCGCGTCGGCGACTGGGTGATCGCAATCGGGAACCCACTGGGGTTCGCCGGATCGGTTTCAGCGGGGATCATCTCGGCGCGCAATCGCGACATCAATGCCGGCCGCTATGACGATTTTATACAGACCGATGCCGCGATCAACCGGGGCAATTCCGGTGGGCCTCTGTTCAATATGGATGGTGAGGTGATCGGCGTGAATACCGCGATCATTTCCCCAACAGGCGGCTCCATTGGCATCGGTTTCTCGGTCCCGTCGAACCTTGCCAGCAAAATCGTAGATCAATTGCAGAATTTCGGTGTCACGCGGCGTGGTTGGCTTGGTGTTCGCATCCAGACCGTGAACGACGAATTGGCCGAGGCTCTCGGCATGGATCGCGCCATGGGCGCCTTGGTGGCCGAAGTGACCGGCGGTGGGCCTGCCGAGGCCGCAGGTGTCGAAGCAGGTGACGTGATCATCAAGTTCGACGGTCGGGATGTCGAGGAAATGCGCGACCTCCCGCGCATGGTCGCCGAGACCGAGGTCGAGAAAACCGTCCGCGTGGTGATCTTCCGCAAAGGTAAGACGCAGACCCTCAGGGTCGACATCGGTCTGTTGGACGAGGGTGCGATCGCCAGCGCGCCGGCAGCAACTGTCGAGCCCGAGGAAGGCAACGAGACCGTCCTCGAGGTATTCGGCTTGACGATCAAGCCATTGTCCGATGCGGCGCGTGCGGAATTCGGATTGACCGAAGAAGTCTCAGGGGTGCTGATCAGCGAAGTTGCCGAGGCGAGCATCGCCGCCGAGAAGGGAGTTCGGCCCGGCGATGTGATCGTGGAAGTCGGTCAAGAGCCAGTCGTGAGCCCGGCCGAGGTAGAAGCCAAGGTCGCCGAGGCACAGTCAGCAGACCGCAAGTCAGTGCTGTTTCTGATCGAGAGCGAAGGCGACTTGCGCTTTGTTCCACTGTCTGTATCGCAGTAAAGGGAAACTGAAGCGAGTCGTCGTAGCGCGAATGGGCGACCGCACCCCTTATTGAGGTCAAAGAATGCCCGAGTTGTCCCGGCGGATCACGTCCATTGTCGCCGCTGGTGGCGATGGGTGGGCGGTGCACTATCGCGCAACTAAACTGCGCGCGGCAGGCAAGCCAATCGTGATGCTTTCGATTGGCGATCACGACATCAAAACGGACCCAGCGATCCTGCGGGCGATGACGCAAAGCGCTGACGCGGGTCATCTGGGTTACACGACGATGGCGGGTATCCGACCCTTGCGGGAGGCGATTGCGCGCCGCTCGGAACAGCTCAACCAGCAACCTGCGCAACCCGAGAATGTCATCGTAACCTCGGGCGGGCAGGGTGCGATCTTCGCGGCGATGACGGCGGTGCTGGATCCGGGTCAGTCCTGTGTCGTCCTCGATCCGTACTACGCGAGTTTCGATCTGACAGTTCGAGCAGCGTGCGCCCGCCCGATCGTTGTGCCGACGCGCGCCGAGGATGGTTTTCAGCCGGACGTTGCCGCGATTGAGGCGGCCTTGGCGGATGACACGCGGGCAATCCTGATCAACACGCCGAACAACCCGACCGGTGCCGTCTATGCACGCGACCGATTGGAAGCCCTGGCGGATCTGTGTGTCCGACGCGATCTCTGGCTGATCTCGGACGAATTGTACGACAGCCAGGTTTTCGACGGTGAGCACGTCTCGCCGCGGACACTGCCAGGCATGGCCGAGCGAACCATTGTGATCGGATCCATGTCCAAGGGTTTCGCCATGACCGGTGCTCGGATCGGCTGGGCGCTCGGCCCGCAGGAGTTGATCGAGCGTATGGTCGATCTCGCTGGAACCACGACCTATGGGCTTCCGGGATTCCTGCAGGACGCAGCCGTGTTTGCGCTGCAGGAACATCCCGAACTCGAGGCTGCTGTATCCGACCGTTACCGGCGGCGTCGCAACATCGCTGTCGATGCGGTGTCCGGGTCGAACCTGTTGCGGATTTCGCCTCCCCAAGGCGGAATGTACGTGATGCTCGACGTTCGCTCGGCCGCCGCGTCCGGCATTGAGTTCGCCGAAGCATTGTTGGACGAGGAGGGTATTGCGGTCATGCCAGCCGAAAGCTTCGGAAACGCCGCCGCCGGGCATGTTCGCATCGCGCTCACGGTCGCTGATGACGCGCTTGAGTCATCGTTTCAACGCATCATGCGGTTTGCCGAGCGCCACGCCGCGGGCGGCGACTCGGTTGCTGCCGTTGGTGGAGCCGTTCAGAGCCCCTTGGCCTGATAGGTTTCTGCGACGCGCTCGATCGCGACGATGTAACCGGCCGTGCGAAGATCGGGCACGTTCTCACGTGCACGCCAAACGCGTGCGATCGCCTGATATGAGTCGCGCATCGTGTCATCCAGGCCCGAACGGACCAGTTCGAGTTCATCCGCGCCGCGCAAGTAACGCTGGCGGAAATCGTCGCTGACCGGATTTCCCGTGAGCCGTTCCATTTCGTCGACGAGCAAGCGGTGCCGAGCCTCTTCTTGACGGCGTTGCATACGCCCGAACCGGATATGGCTGAGGTTCTTGACCCACTCGAAGTAAGAAACAGTAACACCACCGGCGTTCGCGTAGAGGTCCGGGATAATGATGCAACCCGAGTCGCGCAGAACTTCGTTCGCACCGGCCGTAACAGGACCGTTCGCAGCCTCGATAATGATCGGCGCCTTGATCCGCCGGACGTTCGAAAGATTGATAACGCCTTCAATGGCCGCCGGCACCAGCACGTCACAATCGAGTTCCAGAACCTTGGAGGCGTCTTCGTTGAAGTCAGCGCCCGGGAAATTCCTGACACCGCCATTCTCGATCATGTGATTTCGGACCGCTTCGATGTCGAGCCCGTCCTCGTTCACGATCCCTCCGTCGCGCTCACCGATCCCGATGATCTTGCAGCCATCTTCCTCGGAAAAGAACTTCGCGGCGTGATAGCCGACGTTGCCGAGGCCTTGAATGACGAGACGCTTGCCACCGAGCCCGCTGGACAGCCCGGTCTTCGCCAGATCCTCGGGGTTGCGAAAGAATTCCCGCAATCCGTACTGCACGCCGCGGCCCGTGGCCTCGACGCGGCCCGCGATACCGCCGGAGCTGCGCGGCTTGCCCGTCACGCAGGCATTCGCGTCAATATCCGTCGTGTTCATGCGCTTGTACTGGTCCGCGATCCAAGCCATTTCGCGTTCGCCAGTGCCCATGTCTGGGGCAGGTACGTTCTGGCTCGGGTTGATCAGGTCACGCTTGATCAGTTCATAAGCAAACCGGCGCGTGATGCGCTCCATCTCTTCGGCGTTCCACTGGCGCGGGTCGATCCGAAGGCCGCCCTTCGATCCACCGAACGGTACTTCAACGAGCGCACACTTGAACGTCATCAGCGCCGCCAGCGCCTCGACTTCGTCCTGATGCACATTGTCGGCGAAGCGGATACCGCCCTTGACCGGTTCCATGTGCTCGGAATGCACCGATCTGTATCCGGTGAAGGTATGGATCTTGCCGCGAAGCTTGACGCCGAAGCGTACGGTATAGGTCGAATTGCAGACCTTTATCTTTTCTTCTAGCCCCTCGGGCATATCCACCAGTTCGGCTGCCTGGTTGAACATGATCTCGACACTGTCGCGGAAGCTTGGTTCGGTGTGGCTCTGATACACGGTCGTGCTCATCTTTCTTGCCCTCCCATTGACCGGCGCGGAATCGCCGATTCTATGCGGAGGATCAGTCAACAATGGAGCGCGGTCTACCCTTAATAGGTTAGCTTTTGGTATCTCGTGCACGCGTGGAGCGGGTCGACCGCACGGACGCTCGCTCGGTCCCAGGATGATCCGGCCAGTAATGCTTCGGATAGCGCGCTCGCAGATCCTTGCGCACCTCTGAATACGATCCGGCCCAGAAAGCGGGAAGATCCGATGTCGACTGAACTGGCCTGTCGGCAGGTGACAAAAGCTCGAACAGGATAGGCACGGCTGGCCGGCCAAGCATTGGATGCCGGGTCGTCCCATACACCTCCTGAAGACGCACGGAAACTCGGGGAAGCTGTTGACTGTAGTCGACCGGGCGCCGTGTGCCCGCGGGCGTTGTGAACAGGTCTGGCGCCATGACGTCCAGAGCGCGCTGCTGTTCCCAATCCATCAATCCAACGAGACGCTCTGTCAGGTTGAGCCGGGATATGTCCTCGATCGTTCGCAGACCGGCCAGATGTGCCGCCAGCCCCAGGACAATCTTAACGCGCAGCGCCTCATCCGAAAGGACGGGCCAAACTTGAACCGTGTCACAGCGGCGGAGCCAGTCAACACGCGCCCGCAGCCGGGTCGCGGCCTTTGGCCAGGGCAGGGCGGCGAGGCCAAGATCCCGGACGCCGTCTGCCAGCGCAGCCCCGAGTGTCTCGCCCGGCACATCGCGCCAGATTTCGTCTCGCAACACGAGTGCGCCGAACACTTCTTGGCGCCGTGCGTCGACCTGGCGGCTGCGCGGCGACCATATTGCGCGGTTCACCCATTTGATCTGCTCGGTGTAGAGAGCCCGCAGATCGGCTTCCTCGATCTCAACCGCCGTTCGGATCGTTGCTTCGCGGCCATCCTCGATGTTGGTGACGGCCAGAAGCCGTTTTGCGCTCAGCGGATGGTCGGGACGCATCATCGCGCCGCGACCATTGCTCAGCAGAAAGCGCGAGGCCTCGCCGGTGCGCCGCAAGGCAATCCGGTCGGGGTAAGCGCTTGCGACCAGACGCCCTGCGCTGTCGGTCAGTCGGCTCGGGTCGACCTGTTTCGGTCTCATGCGCTTTGCTTCGGCGCGGATCGCCTTCGCCCCCGGGGAGTGGTCGCGCAAACAATGTTCGAGTTGTATGATCAGATCGCCGCTCTCGATCGAACTTGAGACTTGTCCATGGCGTGCCGACAGCAAGGCTGAGATCAGTGCTGCTTCGGTGCTGAGATTCGAGTCGTCGGCGAGCGCCAGCATGTGGGCCAAGCGCGGGTGGACCGGCATGCCTGCAAGACGTCGACCGTGCGTGGTCGCTTTCCCATCCAGATCGAGCGCGCCAAGGCTGGTCAGGAGCGTCCGAGCGGCATTGAATGCGGTTGGGATTGGTTGATCCAGAAAAGACAACTCCGACGGGTCCGATGCACCCCAAATGGCAAGCTCGAGCACCAGCGCAGTAATGTCACTGGTTCTGATTTCCGGCTCGGGGTACCTTTGCAAGGCGCCTTCCTGACCGCGTGTCCAGGCCCGATAGCACCTGCCGGGACCGAGCCGGCCCGCCCGCCCGCGCCGCTGATCGGCTTCAGCGAGCGTGACGGACCCAGTGGCAAGGCGGGACATCCCAGTCGCCGGATCGGTTTGGATCCGACGCGACAGCCCCGCGTCGATCACTGTTCGAACACCAGGCACGGTGAGGGAGGTTTCTGCGATGGCGGTTGAGAGAATGATCCGTCGGGATCCATCCGGGTCAGCCTGAAGAACTTGACGCTGCTGTGTCAGCGGGAGCGCCCCGTAGAGCATCTCGACATTCGCTGACAGATCATGCGCGGTCAGAGCCGTCGCCATGCGCCTGATTTCAGCGACGCCAGGCAGGAAGACGAGAACGTTGCCATCCGTCTCGTCCAGTGCCTTCAGACAGAGCGTGCTGAGAGCGGCCTCGAGCCCGTCCGTCCGCCGCCCCGAATGCTTAGACTGGTTTGATTGGAGCGGACGGTCCAACCAGATCGTTTCGATGGGAAAGCTCTGTCCTGGGCATTCAATGACCGGACAATCACCCAGCAGACGGCTGAATGACTGCGTGTCGAGCGTTGCAGACATGGCGATGATCCGGAGATCGGGACGCAATGCCTCCTGCGCCTCCAATGCCAGGGCCAGCCCCAGATCGGTATGGATCGATCGCTCATGGATCTCGTCAAAGATCAACGCACCGATGCCGGGAAGCTCGGGGTCGTTTTGCAGCATGCGCGTGAGGATGCCTTCGGTGATGACCTCGATGCGAGTGGATTTGGAGGTTTTGCTCTCACCGCGCACCCGGTATCCGACCGTCTCGCCAATGCGCTCGCCGCGTTCTGTGGCCATGCGCTCAGCGGCTGTTCTTGCCGCGATCCGACGGGGCTCAAGTACCAGGATCCTGCCGCCATCACGCGGCGCAGTGTTCAGGAGAGCGACGGGGACGCGGGTGGTCTTGCCCGCCCCGGGAGCAGCGGAGAGCACCAGTCGGTTGCTGGATGAAAGCACGCGGAGAAGATCCGGGATGATCGCGTCTATTGGCAGAGCCTCTGGCATGGAAACTCTCTAGCGCGATCCAGCCGGACACTTAAAGGCATCATGCCTGTAACCGGCGCCATTGCCGATAGGACCTGTGGTCTTGACGGTGCGGACGAGGTCCGCAAACCAAATGGTGCCCACCCGCCCGCCCCCCCCCCCACCGACGGAGGGGGGGGGGGCGGGGGGGCGTTCATGTTCGCCGTGGCGGAGGCCCGGCCACCGCGGCGGCCAGCCGGCAGCGCGGTCGTGGCGCAAGAGGGTACCGGCGAGC
>ERZ1740062.211-NODE-211-length-42632-cov-15.167743_pt1 | contig 42632 bp, 41 predicted proteins | sample MGYA00581741_ERZ1740062 | MGnify/ENA primary metagenome ERZ1740062 (study PRJEB43018, sample SAMN04849747) | marine metagenome | isolation source: floating plastic debris | place: Pacific Ocean | collected 2008-09-01 | study: EMG produced TPA metagenomics...
CTCTATCGAGCAGACTTCGTCAACGCCGAAATCTTGGGATTGCTTCCCTACACTACGTTACGGTCGCTTCGGACAAATCTTCGTTGCGTAAGTCCTATAGAAGTCTTCCTGTAGCTTTCAGGGATTGGTGAATTGAAATATGAATTTATCTTTCTCATATTTATTAGCCCCCTTAATCCCCCAAAATTCGGGGCTGGGGGGCTATTCATATTTTTAATCAGCAACGTCAACTTTCAGCACTCACAAGAAAAGATCGGGACACGGGAAGCCCCTGTATTTTCAATCAGGGGAGGAACATGGACACGGCGAATTTATTCGCCGTCAATATCTTTGATTAAAGTATCAATGTAATCTCTGAGTTTTTCCTGCCAAGAGGGTACTTTTTTAAGCTTTTCAAGCTGCCCAAGTCTTGGTTTAAAGCTAACTGGCTTGGTATCTAACGGTTTATCTCCATAAGGTAAGGCACCTAATTTGTTGTTTTTCTGGAAAGGCATTTATTTATAGCACATATGTTGGTATACTGACTATAATTATAATATAGTTAGTTCGTATTTATTCAATGTATGGAACACAGCAAGTATTAATTAAAGGGTCAAAAGATACGCGTGCCATTCTTGAATACCTTTGCTCAGAAGCCAAGAAATTAAGCAACTGCGGTATTTATTACAGCCGTCAATTATTTTTTAAGACTGGCAAAATTCCTAGCAAGGCTGACTTACATAAAGAACTGGGCACAAAACAAAGAAACCCGCATTATCAAGCCCTTTATTCAGATACAGCCCAGCAAATACTAACGAATGTCGCAGAATCTTTCAAATCCTATAAAGTTATACGGAAAAAGTGGGATAAAGGAGAAATAGAAAATAAGCCATCATTGCCAAAATACTTGAAAGCAAGAAGTGGCTTAGCAGTGGCTACTTTTACTGGACGTTCAGTAAAACTAACTGGTAAGAATAAAAACAAAGAACATGAACTAGGAATAAGATTACCTCTAGGAAAGAAAGTTAAATCATGGTTTGGTATTTCATTCGTACATATAACTTTCCCTTCTAATCTTAATATTGCTGATATCAAAGAAGTAAGAATATTACCCAGAAATGGGTGCTTTTACGCTGAGTTTATTTATAAAATTGAATCATTAAATGTAGAGTTAGATAAATCCCAGGGGCTGGGAATAGATCCTGGGTTAAACAACTGGTTAACCTGTGTCTCTACAGTGGGAACAAGTTTTATTGTTGACGGTTTGCATTTAAAGAGTGTAAATCAATGGTTTAACAAGAGGGTTGCAAAGCGGATGAAAGATAAGCCAAATGGCTTTTGGAGTAAAAAGCTTGCATCTATAACTGAAAAACGCAATCGACAAATGAGGGATGCCATAAATAAAGCAGCATCCCTAGTTGTCAACCATTGCATAGAACATAAAATTGGTCATATTGTTTTTGGTTGGAACAAGGGACAAAAACAAAACTCAAACATGGGGAGAAAGAATAATCAAAAATTTGTCCAAATCCCTACACAGAGGCTAAAAGAAAGGATAAAGCAACTGTGTGAAGTTTACGGCATTCAATTTACACAGACTGAAGAGAGCTACACCTCCAAATCTTCCTATTGGGATAATGATACCCTGCCTAAATTTGGTGCAAAACCCAAAGGGTGGGAACCATCAGGAAGGAGGATTGAAAGAGGACTTTACAAGTCTAGAGGCGGTGAAATTTTCAACGCTGATGCGAACGGGGCAGCTAATATCTTAGTTAAAGTAGCGGCGACACTTGGTATTGACCTTAGTGGAGTCAGTAGAGGAGCTTTAAGTACTCCTTGTAGAGTTCGTTTTTGGACTACTGCTAAATCCCCCGTTTTCTAAACGGGGGTATGCTTAACTATTTATTGATTTATCCAACCACTGCAGCTTCTCTCCCTAAATCTTGAAACATTGGAGTACTTAAATAACGTTCCCCGAAAGAAGGTTGTACAACAACAATCAGACGACCAGAATTCTCAGGACGTTTACCAATTTCAATCGCTGCATACAAAGCTGCACCAGATGAAATACCAGATAACAGACCTTCCTCCCTAGCTAAACGTCTTCCCATACTCATCGCTGCTTCATCTTCCACCTTGAAGATTTCGTCAATTACATCTGTTTCCAAAACATCAGGTACAAATCCTGCACCAATACCCTGAATTTTATGGGAACCAGGTTTCCCACCAGATAAAACTGGACTACCATTCGGTTCTACTGCTACTACTTTCAAATCCGATTTACGCTGCTTCAGAGTCTGAGAAATACCCGTGATAGTACCTCCAGTACCCACACCAGCAACTAATATATCTATCTCTCCATCAGTATCTTCCCAAATTTCTTCTGCTGTGGTTTCGCGATGAATCTTTGGATTCGCAGGATTAGCAAACTGTTGCAGCATAAAAGCATTCTCAGTTCTATCTACAATTTCTTGTGCTTTATTAATCGCTCCTCGCATTCCTTCGCTACCAGGGGTTAATTCCAAATCAGCACCATAAGCTCTTAACATCGCTCGTCTTTCCACACTCATGGATTCTGGCATAGTTAAAATTAGCTGATATCCCCGTGCCGCTGCAACCATGGCTAGTCCAATTCCTGTATTTCCAGATGTTGGTTCTACTAAAATATTTCTGCCTGGTTCAATTAAACCTTCAGCCTCCGCATTTTGTACCATACTTGCAGCAATCCGGTCTTTTACAGAAGCTGCGGGATTCATTCCCTCTAGTTTCATCACAATCCTAGCAAGACACCCCTGAGCTTGTGGTATTCTATTAAGCTGTACTAGAGGAGTTTTACCTATAAGTTCAGTAACATTTTTAGCAATTCGCATTAATTAACTCCTATCTTTTTGACTTTGATTTTTAATTTTGATAAAGGTAGATTATAAATAATAATTTCTCATATAGTTTTAAAAATATTTCAATTGTTTCAAAATATTTTCTTAATTCAATACTTATTAAGAAAATATCAAATATATATATCAAAAATATATATTGACATATAACTTTATTTTACTCATTAAAGAGTAAATAGATAAGCATTTAAAACTGCCATTACAAAGCCGGTAGGGGTCAGAAAGTAGTTATGAACTATGGAGGTTAATAAATCTATAGCTTTTATGACCAGAGAAGATGGAAATTAAGAAGAGAGTGAACTTTAATTTTAGTTAACTTTGATTTTAATTATATACTTCTAAAGATTAGAATTTTATATTTTCAGTAACTTTCTAGTTATATATAAATTTTCTGAGCAATTAAAGACTATTATATATATTTTTTATTGAAAGTTGAATTATATATATTTAGGACTTAGGCAATCACAACTTGTTATTGCCGCTGAAAATTGGTGTAGGGTGGAAATCCAAGCAGCATAGTTAATGCTTAGGGTTTCTGATAGAGCTTATACATCGCAAACGAAAGTCTTATCGAACAAAGTATCTTACTTTTACATAAGTTCAGTCATAACATTAATAAAATTATTTTTTATATAGCGACCACTGTAGAAACAAATTCTGAACTTCTACTAGTAATAGGCGAATGAAATCCTAGATAATAATTATTTTTAATCATTTTAAATAATTCTATAAGCAAATTCTCAAACTATATATATTTAGTTATTTATAATATATTTTACTCTTTACATAATATTTAAATAAATAACTGTTCATAAAAGATATATTTACATCAGAATAATGAATAATTCTATTTTTAATACTTTTTTCGTATATAAATTAACCAAAAATAGGCATTTCTATAATTCCATATAAGCAGTAATGAGTACAAAGAATATAGAAGTAAATCCACAAAATACTAGTACCTACCCCTAAAAATACTAAGACCTATAACCCTTAATTTTTTATAAATTCCTATTCAATAAGGGTTTAAAGTAGCGAGTACATTTATAAATAAAACAATAAATTCAATCTCCCCATAATGAACTCTGGTCATAAGGGTCAACTGATATAAACACTATAGGATTTACGCAGAGATTCCCCTCTACCCCCCTTAACAGGGGGGATTTCTTAACTTTTTCCTTTGATGATTGAAAACTGATTCAAGATTAAAGATGTTAGTTATCTGCAAATTTCCACCCCTTTTTAAATCAGTTCTATTTAATACTTTATTGAATACTTTAAGGAAAGAGTCTATGAAATTAAAAATTTTACAGATTCTTATCGTAACTTCAATAACTTTTTTAGTATTGTCCCCAGTTCTTATAATCTTTTCCATAATTTGGCAGCAACATATAGAATTTATAGCTATTCCTGATTCTCAATCCTCAAATACCTCTTTAGTCAAAAATATTACAAAATATCAATTTGAAATAACACATACATTACTCTTATCAACACCTATTTATATTAATCTAATAGCATTTATTTGCCATCGATATAATCAGAATAAAATGAATGAATATCAAAAAAATATTGAAATGCTAGAAAGAATTTGGAAACAATAGTAATTCTCTTATATTAGTTTTATATTAAGTGACTATTTAATGTAGTTACTTAATATAGTTGTTGTATATGATTTAACTTATTACTTAATTGATGATTCGATATATATAATCAACTTATATCTATAATAGTTTAATTTTATAGCTAATTTTCATTATCAACACCATTATTTACAAAAAAATTATATTAATCAAATATAAAAATTTTAATTAGTTAAAATATCACCTACACTTACTTACCTAATGACAGAACAACAACAGATAACAGAAGAACGTCAAAATCAATACTTTGCTTTAATTGACGAATTACTTCGCTGTCCTAATGGACAGGAACCTGAAGTTTTAAAAACACATTCCCAATTACTTGATGCTGATTTTATTAAGATAGCATTACGGGTTGCTACAGTCTTTGCACACGACGGAAATCAGGAAGGTGCAGAGTTTTTAATTCATATAGCTAGAGAACTATCTAAAGAACTAGGACTATATCCAGATATACCTGAAGAACAGAAAAAGTAAGGAGAAAAATGTTACTGACTTCCACTGAAGCTGGAAAAATTGCCATAGAGTTTATTATGTTGGAATGGAGCATTCCTGATGAATATCAGGATTGGTTTAGTGTTATTAACTCTCGTCTTTTAGGAGTCAGTTGGTATGTTGTAGAGGTTGGTATAGATGGATTACCAGATAGATGGTACATCCAAGTTTACGATACAGGTGATTGCGACCCTAACTACACTTTTGATTCTCCTATACCTAGCGAAGAAAAACTCTCTGACCTTCAAGAACTGCCAGAATTTATCGCAGAAGTTTTAATCTCGGAACGTAATGTTCGGTAAATCTATATTGTATATATTGCAGTTTAGTTTTTGTACTTAATATTGGCTCCTATTTTATTTGTGAGTCTGAAATATGGTTTGCACTTAGAAGCTCGACTTTAATCGCAAAGTCGGGTATTTTGCTTGTACGTTAAAAAAATAAATATTATTTTTATAGGATTTATGATTAACTTTTATTTAAGAATTAAACCGATTTTTTAAATTTATTTTTGACACTTGTAATCAGATGTATATTATATTTTTTTAAAATCATTAATTGTAATAATAGTTTCATTTATTAAGAATGTAATTATCCCTTATTTACAAACAATAAAAACTGAAAATAAAAAATATTTAATATCTTAAAATAACAAAAATTAAGAAAAATAAAATAGAATATATGATATAATTAAATACGGATATAAGCGCTGCAAACGTTTTGTTATGATTAAAGAGGATATCCTTGCGAAAGAATTTGTAAGACTCACTTTAGGATATTACCCATCAGTTAGAGAATTACTCAGTAAAACTTATATAAAAGTAATTACTAACTATTGGGGAAGACCTCGCAGACCTTTTCAATATGTTGGTATCTATTGCTCTCAAGAAATATTATCTTCAGTGCAAGATAAAAAAGATGTTTTTGAAGATATTGCCTACAATATGGGTCTATCACCAGTGGTTATATTAAATTCTTCGCGACTACTTAAAGACCCAAAATCTAAACTTAAACAAGCAGACCCAAGACTGTGGTTTGATTTACAATTGATTGAAGCTTGAATAAAAGCTTGATTAATTATTTGCTCAACTGATTATTTGTTTAATACTCTCACCCAATTTGATAGAATTTTGGTCATTATTCGATCATTATATAAATAACAGGCGGCACTGGTACAGATAGAGATAGGTGTCAGCGTTTAAAAGCTGAATATACATAACTCATAGAATTTTTATATTTTTATCTCATCTCTCAATGTTGGTGTTGGAAAAAGAACTTAATAACCCTAACACTATTAAGAGGTAGTAAATGAAAAAGCCATTCCTTCCTCCCGATGATTTACCTCCACCAAATCATACATTTACTGATGAATTATTACGTCGGCAGTTAGAATATACAATTTGCAAACAGTACTATCAAAGTTGCGATCGCATAACTCAAACTTTGTTATCCCATTGTCATTGGGAAATCGACACAAAGCTAGCACCAACAACTTTAATTATTCACTGTACTGATATGGAGACATATTGGTATATTCTTAGTAACTTACCTCAATTAGGAGGTAGATTAGAGAAGTTTGCTAACAGAGCTAAGATTAGAGTTTTTCCTCCAGCAGGTAAAGGAGCACCTTTTGAAACAAGATTAGATGAAATTCAGTTTTATAAGGATTGGTTTTAACTAAGAATTAATTTCCTATTGAAGTGTCATCTAATTCTAAGATTTTCGAGTCAGACTTTTGAGCAAAACTTCGTATAGACGCGCAATATTGCGCGTCTATAGTTTTTTCTGTAGTATTTGAAATAAATCAAAGGTACAACTATTTAATTACTTTTTTCCTCTTTTTTATCTTCTTCTGAAAGAGTATCAACATCAACCTCATTTACAGAAGGTGGAAATAGAGCTACGACGTGAGGAACAGGACGAGGAGTATATCCAACTATAGAACTTCCTTGATACGCTAAAGATGTACTAGCACCAGAATCTAACATTACAGCATCCCGTAACCCTGCATCAGCTAAAGCTTTACCTAATCTTACTGAATCAACAGGTTTATTACTCACACCAACTACAGGAACTCCCGATTTACTAATTCCCCAAAAAGCTCGAAAACGTGCAGCGTCAAAACCATATAAATCCCCGAATGATTCAGCATCTTGGGGTTCACCGTCTTTCACTAAAAATGCTGCACCTACAAAAGCATCATTAACAGAAGTTAACTCAGATTTTATACCCTCTAAAGTATTGTGTTTCTCAGCATCAAAAGGGATAAACTTTGCAGAGCGATCGCTAATTAGAACCAGAGGACGACGGTTCAGTTTAGGATTTTCGCTCTTATTTCCAGGAATAAAACCCTGACCTCTTTTACTTAATACAGGTCCAATCATCACATTAGAGGTGAGAGTTTTCAAAGAAAAGAAACCTCCATCCACAGCAGCGATCGCTCCAGTATCTTTGATAATCTCTGGAACTTGATACCGACTATCTGCATGAATTGTTTCTGGTTTTCCACCAGAAATCAGAATTAGAGGAACATTATTCTCAGTTCGATTCTCTTTACGGATAGAAGAGGTAAAATCAAATCCACACTGGGGTAAAGCAGAACCTCCGGAAGCTTCTTTGACTACATCCTGTAAGCTAGATTGACCAAAACGACCAATAGCAAATAAATCTGGTGATTCACCAGCAAAGATTTCTTGATTGTCATCCATAGATAGTGCAGCTACATATCCAGCTTCTTGCACTAACTGTTTTACTGTTTCGTTATGTTTTCCAGCAGGATAGGTAAAGTAATTAATTTTTTTACCTAGTTCTTTTTCTAATTTTTGTTTCGACTCAAATATTTCTTTACGAATTTCTTCTTCAGATAGTTTAGTTAAATCTGGAGGATGGGTCATACTATGAGCTGCTATGGTAACCAAGGGGTTCTTACTCATAGTTTTAATTTCTTCCCAACTGACATGAGAACGACCAGTATTGATACCTATATATTTAATATAAATAGAAAAAACAGCTGGATAACCGTATTTTTCTAGGAGAGGGTAAACATACTCATAGTGTCCTCCATAACCATCATCGAAGGTTAGTAAAATAGGTTTTGCTGGTAAGGGACTTCCAGTACGTAAATGAGCAACTAATTGGTCTAAGCTGATTGGGGTTAGTCCTTGAGATTTGATTAATTCAAAATCTGCTTCTAGTTCTTCTGGAGTAACATCAAAAAATACTTCTTTTTTGGGTAAAATATCGTGATACATCACCACCGGAACTTTAGCTTCTCTTGCTCTAGCGTTAATATCGGGAAAAGTTTCAGCAGCTAAGGTGAGTTGAGTGTCTTTATCTTGCTTAGTTTGATAAAGTATTTCTTCTGTAACCAGACTTTGATTCTCTACAAGTTGTAAATCTCGACCAATACTTTCATACTTTTGACAAAACTGATTTAAAGTAATTGGTTTTTTAGGTTCGGTTATTTTAAAGGAGGTTAATTTAGTTGATAAATCCTTTGGGGAAACATTATTAATTTTTGCAATCCAAATACTTAAAGGTATAACGCATGCAGAAGTCAGTAAAGCAATAGCTATTAATACAATATATTTAGAAAAGTTCTTAGGATTGAAGAACTTTTTATATTTAGATGACATAAAATTTTTTAAAACAACTGCCAGTTTATTTCTATGTTGCTAAGGGCAGTTTATTAATGAGTTAAAAAGATAATAAAAAATACACTTTAATTTGTTACTTGAAATACAGTGAAGTATAAAATACTTTATCTAGATATATTTTTTCTTTGTATTTAATTTATTCAAACGAACCACGTCTACTTTGAGAAGCGTAGTTTTCTTTTCACGAACAACCACGTAAAGTTCGCTGGGTAAACTACTAGGCTATTTCTAGTCAGGACTTACGCAAAACCCACGTAATTCAGTCCGAGACCGTTTGCGTAGCATGTCCGTTAGGACTTTCCGGCAGGCGACGTATAAGCTCTATCGAGCAGACTTCGTCAACGCCGAAATCTTGGGATTGCTTCCCTACACTAAGTTACGGTCGCTTCGGACAAATCTCTGTTGCGTAAGTCCTACTAGTTTTGAGACTTAACTGAACTGAATGGTATTAGATATTAAGTAGTTAAATAATATTTAAAATACAATATTCAAATATGAAATTGCGTAATTATGACTTCTACAGCTGTAATAAGTATATGTAGATGTTAGGAGATGTATCATCCCAATGAAGATACATATATTTTTTACTGCTATCATAGCAGTTTTTGCTATATATCTGAGAGTACCAAAAGAGAATCAATCTAATTTTCAGATACATCTAATAAATAATTTGAAAGCTGAATATATTAAAAATATTTAGAGTCTATATAATTCATTTTATAACAATCAATTAGGAGTCCTATTGGATGAATAAGTATCAGAGAGAATTGAAGTTAATTGAAATTTAAATAATTTTATCTTTTAACCATTCATACCAGGATTTTAAACCACTTTCATTAACAACAGAAACTTGAAAAATTTGAATATCTGGATTAACCTGTTGGGCATATTCTATACAACGCTCTATATCAAAATTAACGTAAGGTAATAAATCTATTTTTGTAATTACCATCACATCACTATTACGAAATATGTGAGGATATTTAATTGGTTTATCATCACCTTCGGTTACCGAGAGAATTACTACTTTACAGGTTTCTCCTAAGTCAAAGAGAGCGGGACAAACTAAATTACCTACATTTTCAATCATCACTACTGAATTGACAGGTGGATTTAGTTCTTGTAATCCTTTTTCTATCATCTCAGCATCGAGGTGACAACCTGTTCCGGTATTTATTTGAACTACACTACAACCAGTTTCTCTAATTTTTTGTGCATCATTTATTGTTTCTTGGTCTCCTTCAATGACATTAATAACTAATTGATTTTTTAAGTCATTAATAGTTTTAGCTAATAGGGTAGTTTTACCGGAACCAGGAGAACTCATTAAATTTAAAGCAAAAATATTTTTTTGAGTAAACCATTCTTTATTTTGGACTGCACGTAAGTTATTTTTAGATAATATATTTTCTTCTATAGAAAGAGTTGTACCATGGATTTTAGAGTGTATTTTAGGATATATTTTAGAATTACCTTCTGAATTTTCTAGCTCTAAATTTTTTAGCTCTAAATCCTGTAATTCTGAAGCTTTTATATTAGTCGTGGAATTACCATTATCTAAAGGATGACTATGAGTATGAGTATGGGTAATAGTTGTACCGTCTGGTAATGTATGAGTATGAGTATCTTCTAAATTACTTATTCTGACACCACTATTATCATCAGAACATCCACAGGTTACACACATATTTCCTCTATCTCTATTTCCTTAATTTTTAATTCTTCTCCAGCAATTAAGTTTATCTCATTGCTTCCACAGCTACATTTACCGAAAGGTTTATCTACACTAAATTCATTTTCACATCGGAGACATTTCGCAATTCCATTGGTTTCAATAATTTCTAGTTTTGCAGCTTCTAAAACTGTATTTTGAGATATAACATCAAAACAAAATCGGACAGCATCAGGCATAATAGCAGAGAGTTTACCTATTTCTAACAATACTCGCTGTACTTTTCTTCCTTCTGCACACTCAGTGACAATTGCAACTATATTTTGAGTAATTCCAAGTTCGTGCATACTTACTACGGTGAACCACTAACAAATACGGGGTAACTGTTCTCCGACTAACATATCTATTATCCTTTCTGTACCGAAAGTTGTTTGTAATGAAACTACTGGTATAGAAGAATCAACCACCTCACCAATGATTTGAGCATCCTTACCCATTTTGTGCGATCGCATTGCTGTTAAAACAATTTCTGCTTTCTCTTGGGGGACAATTAATACTAGTTTTCCTTCATTTGCTAGATATAAAGGATCTAAACCAAGAATCTCGCAGAATCCTTTTACTTCTTCTCGGATTGGAAGAGACTCTTCGTATAGACGAATACTATGATTAGATGCGATCGCAAATTCATTTAATACGGTAGCTAGACCTCCACGGGTTACGTCCCTAATTGCACGAATGTGGGGACAGACATCACTGATAGTTTTAACTAAACTGTTTAGGGGTTGAGTATCGCTAATGATATCAGAATTTAAGGCGAGTTCTCCACGAGCAATTAGAATTGCAGCACCATGATTTCCTAATTCTCCATTAACTATTACTATATCCCCTGGTTGAATATTGTCGGTTGAGATACAAATATTATCGGGAATTATTCCTATACCCGCAGTGTTGATAAATATTTTGTCTGCTGCACCCCGATGGACAACTTTAGTATCACCGGTAACTATCTGTATTTTAGCTTTTTGGGCAGCAATTTTCATACTTTGAGCAATGTGTCTGAGGGTATCTACAGGAAATCCTTCTTCTAATATGACACTACAAGTTAAATATAAAGGTGTTGCACCACCTACAGCTAAATCATTAACGGTACCGTTAACTGCTAACTCACCAATATTTCCACCAGGGAAGAATAAGGGGTCTACGACATAAGAATCAGTAGTAAAAGCGAGTCGATTTCCCTGTTGTATTAGACTCCTTAAATCAAAAGTTGCTTGGTCTTCTAAATTAGAAAGAGTTGGGTTATCAAAAGTACTGACAAAAATATCTTCAATCAAATCGCGCATCGCTTTACCACCACTACCATGAGCAAGGGTAATATGGGTATCTCGAAGTTTATTTCGATGATGTTTCGATGGTATATGTTCTGGAGTAGTTTCTAAAGTATTTCCTGGAATATTATTTTGAGTAGTTGTTTTAATATTTTGCTGAGTACTTTCGTGAATCTGGCTAGATAAAGAGTTTTGAGATAAATTATTCTTCAATGTTTCTTAAACTCCTTTTTCCACGTGTCTACCTTGATGTTTATCTGAGTGTAAGGTACCCCCCACAGCCCAATTGTCTCTTTCAAACTCATCAATATGAACCGTTACCCATTCGGGTTTAGTTCCCATTGTTTCAACGAGGGTATCGGTAATAGCTTTTGCTAATTCACGTTTTTTCTCAATGGAGTGACCTTTGGCTATTTGAATGGTGACGAATGGCATAATATTTATGGGTGATGGGTAATTAGTAATTAGTAAGTAAGTCGATGTAAATAATTCAAGGTATGTCATTGCGAGTAGAGCTTAGCGGAACGAAGCAATCACAAGACTTTGAATCTCATTTACAATCTGTTACATGGTTAGATTTAACTGTGCCAACTTACTTAGAGTGGATTAGCTAAAAATATGTTTTTGGAAAAATTATCAGTAAAGAGTTTACCGTAAAGCAACATTTACAGGATATTTGATTTTAGCGAAGTAGATTCGGACAGGTAGGGATGAGTATCCCATAATAGTTTTAGAATATAGCTTTTTATCTCATTTATTTACAAATTCCTATAAGTAAGTAATTAGTTTATTCCTGAGAATAATAAGAATTTGACTTTTTCAGACGTGATAAAATTTTTTACACAAACATTTATAATCTTTCAGCTTTTACTAACTAAATTTAGTTTCTCCGATTTCTGACTTTTAAAATGACCATATTTATAATAAGCTGCACAAGCACCCTCCGAGGAAACCATACAAGAACCGATAGGATTCCCAGGAGTACAAGCTGTACCAAAGACTTTACATTCCCAGGGTTTTAACACTCCTTTAAGTATTTCTCCACATTGACAAGCTTTATGATCTGAAACTTGATAGTTAGGAATGATAAACTTAGTTTCAGCATCAAATTGAGCATATTCAGAACGAATTTTGAAACCAGAGTTAGGTATTTCACCTAAACCTCTCCATTCAAACTTATCTCGTATTTCAAAGACCTGATTAATTGCAGATAATCCTTGATAATTCCCCTTTTCCTGTACAAAGCGAGTATATTGGTTTTCCACCCCACAACGATTTTCTGTAAACTGCTGTAGTAACATCCATATAGATTGTAAAATATCTAAAGGTTCAAATCCAGCAATTACAACTGGTTTACCATATTGCCGAGAAATAAACTCATAAGGTTCCGTCCCAATAACTATACTCACATGACCCGGAGCAATAAAACCATCCAACTGTAAATCCGGGTTATCTAACAAAGCTTGTAATGCTGGAATTACTAAAACATGATTACAAAACATACTAAAATTAGTAATCTGTTCCGTGGCAGCTTCTAAAATAGTTAATGCTGTACTTGGTGCAGTTGTCTCAAAACCAATACAAAAAAATACTACCTCTTTGTCAGGATTATTTTTGGCTATTTGCAAACAGTCTAAAGGTGAATAAACTATCCGAATATCAGCACCCTTAGCTTTTGCTTGCAGTAAACTATCCTGAGAACCAGGAACACGCATAGTATCCCCGAAAGTAGTCAGAATGACATGAGGATTTTGTGTCGCGATCGCGATCGCATCATCAATTCTACCTTTCGGCATGACACATACAGGACATCCGGGTCCATGAATCAATTCAATGGTGGGGGGTAAGATATCTTCAATACCATATTTAAAAATAGAATGGGTATGACCACCACATACTTCCATGATTTTGATTGGTTTATTTATGTTTCCCGGAAGTTTATGACAAAGTTTTTCGATTTCCTCCTTTAAAGCTTTACCCTTATGATTATCTCGAAACTCATCAATATATTTCATAAGTTAAGTAGTTGTGCAAAATTCTTGTGCAAAATTATTTAATTAATTAAATAAATAAATAAATATTTCGTATGGGTTGTGAATAGGGAAAACTGAATAAAAAACAGTTATATAACTAAGCAGTAAATATATCAATTCGGAGATATTTAAATCATGTCTACTTGGAGAACTGTAGTTTTCTATAAATTTTGAATTTTATTCGTTGAAAACCTTCCCTCCTATATGGTATTTTGAATTGGAGCATAGCAATTGACCATTTTGAAGAATTCAAAAATTTTGAATTAATTAATTTCGGGTACAAGCCCCCACTGATTTGAATGCCGGAATGCGGTAATTTTATTCGTTGAAAACGTTCCCGTAGGGTATTTTGAATTGGAGTGAAGCGACTTGACATATCGGAAGAATTAGCAACTCCAAATTTCAACATGGACAGGGTTTAACAATGAAATAATTCTTTATCAACCATTACCCCTTACCAACTTCCATTAAACCAACCATCTCTTCTAATATCTTTAATGTTTCTGCTGCTTCTTTTTGATCAATTCGACTCATTGCAAAACCTACATGAACCAATACCCATTCACCAACACAATCTGATGATGGATTATTTTCGTCAACTATACAGGTAATATTGATTTCACGTTTCACACCACCAACATCGACAGTCGCTAATTTAGAGTTGTCGGGATTGATTTCAATGATTTGACCGGGAATTCCTAAACACATTCATATTTTCCTTGGTTTTAATTCATTCGTTTTTTTATCTATTTGCTTTAACCTTGCTGCGGTAATTACAGCTTGTCCGAGGGATAAACCACCATCATTCTGGGGTACCAAACTGTGAGTTAATACTGTGATTCCTTGCTGTTGTAATCTTTTAGTGACTTGTTCTAATAAAACACAGTTTTGAAAGACTCCCCCGGTAAGTACGACTTTATCTATAGGATTTTCTTGACGCAGATATGTAAACATTTTTACAATAGCTTTAGCAAATCCTAAGTGAAATTTAGTTGCGATGATAGATGAAGAAATTTGATTTTTCAAGTCATCTAATAAAGCTTTCCACATTGGGTTTGAGTTAATAACATAAATGCTAGCTAATTTATCGATTTGAAAGGGATAAATTGACTTTTCTTTACAGTTTTTTAATGTATTTCTATTAACTAAAGCTTCCATTTCTATGGCTGCTTGTCCTTCATAACTACACTCCTGTGGGCAAATACCGATAGCAGCTGCAACTGCATCAAATAAGCGTCCAGTTGATGAAGCAAGTGGAGAGTTTATCTTTTTCTCTAATATTTGATTAATAATATGAAGTGGCTGTTGATGAAATAATTTAATAATGTTTAAATTAGAGTAATGAGTATTAAGATAATCCCAATTGAAAGTAGAAATTAAGTGAGAATATGTATTACGCCAAGGTTGGTAATTAGCTTTATCTCCACCAATAAGAGGAACCGGTTTTAAAGTTGCTAATCTTTTAAATTGACGATAATCTGCGAGTAAAAATTCTCCTCCCCACAGGGTTCCATCTTCACCGTAACCTAATCCATCTAAAGCTATACCCAAGACTGGGGAAGAATTCATGGGTAATCCGTTTTCAGCCATGCAAGAAGCGATATGAGCGTGGTGATGTTGAATTTGGTGTAGTTGAATTTGATGATTATTTGCTAATTCTATACCAAATTTTGTAGATAAATATTCCGGATGTTTATCTGTTGCAATAAAAGTTGGCTGATGTTGATATAAGTTTAAATATAAATTTAAAGTATTTTGATAAGCTGTAAATGTAGAAGTATTTTTTAAATCTCCTAAATGTTGAGATAAAATAGCTCTTTCATCCTTTAATAAACAAAAGGTATTTTTTAACTCACTACCCATTGCTAAAATATCTGATGAATTTTCAAATCCTGCTGGTAATTGTATCGGTTTTGGCGCGTATCCTCTAGCACGACGGATTGTTAGTATTTTATATTCAGGTTTATATTCAGCTTTATTCTCAGATTGACTATCAAATTTATCACTAAAAGTACTTCCCAAATTATAATCAATAACTCTAACTACAGAATCATCCACCCTATTAATAATTTTGCGATTATGTAAAAGAAAGTAATCAGCAATTTTGCTTAATTTTTCTTTTGCTATATCATTATCAATACATTGGGGCTCATCAGCAATATTTCCACTAGTTAAAATAATTGGTCGAGTCATACGCCTCAAAATCAAATGATGCAGAGGTGTATAAGGTAACATGAAGCCTATATATGGAGAATTATAAAAAGGAAGAAATGGAGAATTTAACTTTCTACCTAATAAAACAATAGGTGCAGCTGGACTTTCAAGTAATTCTACCTCCTTTTGATTAACAGTACAATATTGCTCAATTATCTGTATATCTCTTGCCATTAAAGCAAAAGGTTTATGATAACGTTTTTTGCGATCGCGTAATTTCCTGACTACTATTTCATTAGTTGCATCGCAGGCTAAATGTATACCACCTATACCTTTAATAGCTATAATTTCCCCTTTTTGCAGCAGGGTACAAACAGCATCAATGTCATCCATCATAGAGAACATCGAAGCTGTAATAGGTCTCCTATCAGCCCGTTCTAAGGAAACAGAGGGACCACAACTGTAACAAGCTACGGGTTGAGCATGAAAGCGACGATTCTCAATATCAAGATATTCTTCGGTACAGTTTGCACACATCCCAAAACTAGCCATACTAGTATTTTTGCGGTCATAGGGTATGGCTTTGATAATACTTAAGCGGGGTCCACAGTGGGTACAGTTAGTAAAAGGATAGCGGAAGTATCGACTTAAAGGATCAAAGATTTCTTTTTGACATTCAGGACAAGTCGCAGCGTCGGGAGAAATTTCGGTTTTAATTTTTGTATTAATACTTTGAGCGATTCTAAAGTCTGGAGATACTGAGTGTGTAGAACAAGTTTTACGAGTTAGTTTGGTAATTTTTGCTAAGGGTGGACATTGTATATACAGATTTTGAATAAATTCTTCTATATCAGATTTTTTACCAGAAACGTGGATTAATACTCCTTCCCCATCATTATAAACTTTACCTTTTAAAGAGAACTTTTTAGCGAGTCGATAGACTGTAGGACGAAATCCCACACCTTGTACTGTACCGTAAATTCTGATTTCTTCTGTAATCAAAGTACCTCCCACAATAAAATACGGTTATTTCCAGAATCTGCTATTACCGCTATATTTCCACATATATTAATTCCGTATGACCAATTTAGACTATCTCGATTTGATTTCCCGTAGTTACGATTTTCACTCTTAGTTTGAAAATTATCTTGTCCAATCAGAATATCTGCTGATATACCCTGTAGAGACTGTATTGATGTTGATTTTTTCCAACCTAATAAGCGAGAATTAGCAGTATCAGTAACTAGTAACCAATCCTCAAATGCGGTCACTCCATAAGGCATACTTAAACTACTGGAGTTAGGAAAATATGCTCCCTGATTAATCTCTACAAAATCAAATGTCTTTTGTCCTAAAACTGCAACACAGGGAGTATTATTCTCTGTGGGTATACCTTCCCAAACCATAACTCGATTATTACCTGCATCAGTAACAACCAAATTTCCATCCCATATTGCCATATCATGACACCAACGCATACTAGAAGCAGAAGCTCCAGTACCACCGTTTTCATCACGAGATTTCATATCTGGTTGTCCCAACACTAGGTCTGCGGGTTGTCCGTTTTCTGTTGGTATTTGATTCCAAATCAGGAGACGACGATTTCCGGTATCAGCAACAAATAATTTTCCTTGATGGTAGTAAACCCCATAACACCAGTTTAAAGTATTTGCAGCAGCATATTGTTCACCTCGATTGGGCTGATTTTCTATAAAATTGACTTGACCCAAGACTAAATCAGCTGGAACATTCATCTCACAAGGTACTTGATTCCAAATTAGTACCCGGTGGTTCCAAGCATCAGCTACAGCTAAACCGTTTCCACATCTACATATACCGGTGGGGACACTAACTGTATTTCTTCTTGGTGTACCTTTAGCATTTTGTCCCTCACTACAAAAATCTGGTTGTCCAATTACCCAATTTGCAGGTTGATTATCTCTAGTAGGTAGACTTTCCCATCCGAGTAAGCGGTGGTGTCCAGTATCCGATACCCATAAAGAACCTGTTTCAGATATCAGACAAGCACTCCGGGGAGCAAACATTTGTTGAGATGTAGGTGTAAGGGGTACAGCTAACTCTGTTGATGAGATATTTTCTCCTAAAGTAACTTTTGCACCTCCCGATGAAAGAAGTGATGCTCCAATTTGAGATTTAGATTGAGATTGAGAGTCAGTTTGAGAATAGAAACTCGACATTAGGTATTAAGTCTTTGAGATTTATGCAGCGCATTCCAAAATATTTTTTTAATCAAAATATTTTTATAATAAGTGGTCGTGCAAAATTAATTTTACATTCTGAAAACCTCAATTCCCTGGGATTGCTTCTCCTAATGGGGACGCTAACGCGAACATTCTTCGCAATGATAATACACAATTAATTTTGCTTGGATACTTAGTCTTGAGTCTATTTTGTCCCTGTTTATCTTTACATCCTATCTCTTGAAAAATCATCTAACTGCAACAACTTGCTTGATTTCTGGACAATGGTCTTGAATTGTTTGTTCTACTAATTCTGATAGAGTTAAATTAGAAGCTGCACAATGACTACAACTACCAGTCAATCTTACTTCTACTGTATCTGGTGGTTTAACAGCAACTAGTTCTACATCACCATAATGATTATTTAAACCGGGACGAACTTCATCTAGAGCGATTTGAATGCGTTGTTGTAAAGGTTGTTTGACTAGTTCATGGTAGAGTAAAACTCCATAGACGACCTCATCTTCTACTGCATGACGTAAAGCTGTCATTGACTCTTGTTTAAGACTTTTAATCAATCTAGTTAAAGCTTCTTTATGCAGTTCCTCAATTGAGCGTTGTAAACCAACCACAACACATCTTTGACTCTCATCCCATTCAGAAATGATTGCTTCAAAGCGACTAATATCTGTCACTAGTTCTTCAATATTACTCATTGTTAGCATTAGTTATTTTCTGTTAGTATTTTTACTTCTTGGCTTTTCTATTTATAACTTGCAAACAATTTGATATATTGTTATTTATGGCTATTAATTATTAATTTTATGATTAATTTTATCTTTCTAGATATTAGACCATCCTAAGATTAAATCTATAGAATTTATATTTAATTATTGTTGATTTAACCTGCGCTTAAATATAGAAAGTTAAATATTTGTAGAATAAGTTAACACCTCAAAGTTTAATAGGTGGTGCATTACACTACCGGTAACCTACCTACCTTGTATATCCTTTCCTCTTTACAGACTACGGAGTCACACAAATACTGCAAATGATTATAAACCTTTATCTACTAACTTGAGCTTACATCCATAAAAATGGACTTGACCTCTAAAATTGAGATTTGCAATCCCAGGTAGAATTTAGGTTTTAAAAACTTGTGTGTATACTGTAACTGCTTACAGAAGATTTAAGGAAAGGATTAGCGGATTGAAGTCTGTATCGAACCCATTTGAACAACTCTATCCTTAGTGAAAAATATTTAATTTGCTGTATAGCGATCGCTTTATAATTTTAAGAGTATACTTTCCCCCCCTTTCAGATAGAAGGTAGTTAATTATCGGTAACTGATAACTGTATTCTCTTAAGATAAAATTACTTAATCTTAAAATCTTTCAGGAGGAAAGGCATACTTGCACCTGCGACTAAACTAGATATAGTCATTGGTACACAAAAAGGTAAACTTGTCTGAGCCAAGGTTACTAAAAGTATTAAACATATAGTAATACCAGTGAATATTTGTCTGAAGAAAAACCAAGGGTCACGTAGCATTTTGCCTTTAAAAAATAGCTTTGTGGAAAACCAGCCAATTTCTAACATAATGAATATTTTCAGGTAGATAAATTCTAAAAAACAATAATCAACTTAGTAAAATAATTTACTATTGAGAGTTTGAGAAATAATTTAAGATAAACAACCATACAATTACTGCCGGAATTACTCCACTGGTACCAAATATACCTCCGAGTAATGCAGAAAATTGATAGCCTAAATCTTTACCAGCCAAAATCATACCGCCGATGGCACCACCAATGACAGCTAGTATTGTGGTAATTATGAACCAAGAGATTCCGGTTATTAAATTAAGTTCTCCATGTCCTAGCTGTGAGATAAATTCTTGAAATTCTGGTGTATTAAGAATGTCTGGCATGTCTTATCTCCTACTATCAAATAGTAATATATAATTGTTGAGGTTATAGTAATTTGATTCTCTATTAAATAATATGATGCTCTTTATATGAAAGCATTTAATTAATATTAATATCTAAAAAATCATAAATCAATATAAATTACGGAGTAAAAATTAAAAAAATAATAAATATACACTCCAATCTCTAAAAACAAGTTTCTAAAAATAACTCTCTAAACAGTTTTTTATTCTGAATTTTGACTCCTGATTTCTTGCATTGCTTGGATAATAATTTCTGCTTGCTCTTGCTGATTATATTGAGTGAATATATCTAAAGATTGTTGATAATAAGCAATAGCTTGTAAGATTTTTTGGGAATTACCGTTTTCTGGTTTTTCCAAATCATCCGGTAGGTTACTCAAAGCATTAGCTTGATTAGCAATGGTATTAGCATATTCTAAAGGTGTATCTCTAAGAGTACGTACTTTCAAAGCTTCCTCATATGCTTGAACAGCCTTTAGATTATTCTCAAAAGGATGAGATGAAGGTACATACTGCAAAGCATTTCCTAAATTGTTTTGCAGCATCGCATATTCTGTTGGATGCTCTATAAGATTGATATATTTTAGAGCGGTCTCAAATGACTGTATTGCTAAACCTTCATACAAGTACTGCTCCTGAGAACCCGTAGACATAGAAAGATAAGCGATCGCAATATTATTATGGAGTATGGCGTATTCTTGAGGATATTGACTATAGGTAAATATTTGCAGAGCCTGTTGATAAATCTGAATGCTATCAACTATTGGGGCTAGATTATATGATGCTAATGATTGCAGTACTAAACCCAAGTTCATCTGTGCTTCTGCTGTTTCCACAGAGGAAGCTAATTCTTCTAAAACCGGTATTGCTTTCTGATAAGCTGTTCTTGACTGTAATAAATACTCAACACCTGCTTGAGGAATTGCTTTGAGGGCTGAAGCCTTCCCTACTGTAGCTCGTGCTTTTAATAATGGATAATCTTGCTCAGATAACTTATCTGCTTGATTAAATAAAGCGATCGCGTTCCATAAATCATTTTCTGTTTTAGGTTTTTTACAAAATCCTTGTGCTATTTCTATCAGCATTCCGATTTTTTCTTCCATTTGGGTTGAAGCATCGGAAATCATCTGGATTGCTGCTTTGACAGCAGAGTCTGTCATACTCGGAGTCATTACCAATATCCCCAATGCTAAAAGGAAAAGTAGTTATATTCTTTCTAGTTTTTCTGAAATGAATAGATAATTTTTATACTTGTAAGGGTATATATTTGATAATATTTAGTCAAGAATAGTATAATTTTATACTCAAATATTAAAATCAAGCCGAATGGTGATATTTTCGGTGATAGTTAATGGATATTGCTTTTCTCCTATTTACAATATCAGGATTTTTTTCGATATTCAACAGTACAAGATAGTTCTAACATTTTACTTTTATCTAACAGGTAATCTCTATTAGTAAGTTGATTTATTCTTAATATTTTCTTGATAGTATATAATCACTTTAATAAATATAATATTTATTTCTGTTTTTAAGATTGTAATTAAACCAAGATTATTCAAACTTGTGAAAAATTAAAAAATAGCTAGTGTTTTTTCAAAAAGCTGAATTTAGGAAACATCCTCTAAAAAAAACTCATAAAAATATGAATCAATAATTACATGGCATGAAAAATTTAATATAAATGATTAATATGAAATGAAAAGGTCGAATCGTCCCTTAATGTACATGTTTATCTCAAACCGAGATTTCAAGCAAAGCTACTTCATAAATAAAAATCGATGAACGCGATCGCGCTGTCAAAATAGCCAATACATAGCTTATGACTAACTTACTATGGCTACAAGGTGGTGCTTGTAGTGGCAACACCATGTCATAAGTATATTTTTTATAGAACAAATTTTTACTGTAAATTTCCATTGTCTCCAATCCAAATATGAGTAGATACAGATAATTTAGTCACAATACACAACTGACTGGTGGGTGACACTAAAAAACTTATTAATTAGTAGATTCCTTCATTAGTCAAAGTGTCACATTACCCTAGAACAAAAATGTCAAGTTGCGTGAGTCCTAAGTAAGTGATGATAGTCCTTATTTTGACAAAAAATCTATTTTTATATAAGTACAAAATCTTTTATAGTTCGCTAATAACAGAAAATTTCATACTCAAAGTTAATCTAATATTTAATTGAAAAAACGCTTTAGTATGGGAATAGAAACTGATAAAGAATTTTGGATTAGACAAATTGCAGAATGGCATGAGTTAGTTCGTAAAAGGGAACTCAAAAAAAACAATTTTCAAAATGAACCTTCTGTTAATAATGATGTGAAAAGAAAACCTGTTTAGTACGTATTTTTATCAACGATAAGGTGATTTCCATAAATAACAGGACTTACGCACGGACTACGTGTTTAGGTCATTACGACCGTAGGGAAGTAATCGCAAAGCCTTATTTTCTGTTACGAGTGCGTAAGTCCTAAATAAATTTACCATCCTTTACCAAGGTATTGAGAGTTGAGCGAAGTCGAAACTCGTCAATCTGGGTATAATATTGGTCTATTTCACCTAAGAAGCTAATAATCCTTGGTGGACTGAACTTTTCCGGTAAACAGAATAAATTAAAGTCTTGTTTTTTAAAACTACAGAAGTAATACTTGTTACCAAGTGTAAACTATCGAATAAATTTTTTTTAGCCTGGTAATTTTACGAAATTACCTACATCAGAGTGGTAGCAATCATTAGAGGAAATAACTATTGTCAGTATTCAAGCAAAGGAAATAAGTAAAAAATTATCCTTGAGAGTACTTTTGATAGAAAATCATTTTCTACACAATATAATTGCTATCAATAATAATCTAATGACAGAAACTTATATATCAAAAGTCATCGTTGACCTATGGAATCAAACTGTGACACTCGAATGGACAGGAGCAAATGCAGCAGCACAAGATAGAGGTCCCTTCCATTGTTCCCCTGGAGCAGGGGTGAGTAATGTTAATTGCGACGACACCGCAACCAGTATTAGAAGTGGGACGAGTTGCACCCCCAAAGGTGACTTTACCGTAATTCGTCATGAACGTCGTTTTAGTAAGTTCCCAAGAGCGGAATGGGTAACCCGTTTTCAAAGTGACTACCGGGGAATTGCTCTTCATTACTATCCAACTGTTCCCCAATATCCAGCTTCTAATGGATGCGTTCGTATTGCAAGTTTAAAAGCCGCGAAGCTGATTTATCATAATACGAAACCTAGAACATCAGTTATCAGCGTACATGGAGAACTAAGACCGAAGTTTGGTAAGACCTTGAAGCGTGGAAATACTGGTTCGGATGTCAGAAAAATTCAGCGTCAGCTGGCTTCTTTTGGGTATAATATCGGTGTTGATGGCGATTTTGGTCCAAAGACCGAAGCAACAGTTAAACAGTTCCAAAAAGATAAGGGACTTTCTGCTGATGGAATATTTGGACGACAGACCTATAGTAAGCTTTTTAGTTAATAGATATCTCCCGCATTCATAAAGTAGAGACCTTAAATTGAAATCCGGGTACAAGGGTTACAGGTTGTGCATATTTAATTTGCGGGAGATGTTTAAAAGGGTGTTTATAAATAAAAAATAAAATTCTTGTAGGGTGTGCTAGACCCACGATTAATTAAGATTTTCACGATAATATTTAATATGGTCTAACGCACCGAGTAAAAATGATGCCCTGCCGGAAATTCTTATACACTCATAACACATCTTAATTTTAGAAATATTTTATAAACACGTTCTAAGGAAACCAGGGATAATTCGCAGTCTTTTTAATTTATCAATAATTTTTTATAGGAAGTATTCTAATTTTAAGAAAAGCTAGTATTTTATCAACCTGATAGTATGCAAACGAAGCAGATAAAAGTAGACTTCGTCTGTACAACCGTACCTATAAGCATCTGTCTGGTAAAATATTAGCTAAAGAAACAAATAAAACATGATTATCCTCCAGAATTTGGGATTGGGGAGTTAGGAATCATGTAAAAATAAGTTGCGTAACTTTTTTATTGGAACCTTTGATTTGGTTAGGTTTTAGCAACATACTTTATTAAGTTGTTTTTACACGACTCCTTATTAATATTTTTAATCAGCAACGCCAAATTTCTCTGATTTATATCATTTAAGATTTCGATTTGATTTGGTTTTTAGAAACTTTTGCCAAATAGGTCAAAATATTAATTTAATAATAATTTGTAATTTTATATCTTTTTTGTAGATGTTTTGGTCAGTCATGTACCATCGCTTTTAGATATAGGATAGGTTGGGTAACTTGCACCGTTCTCAACAATCGCCTTGGAATAAATTCCCAGGCTTAAAAACAAAGTCTGATAAATCAGACTGGGCAAGGACTTTAGTGCGTTTTAACGTACTTTGTATATTAGCCTTAAAATTGATTTCAAGGCGGAAATTTGGGCTTAACGATAATGGTGCAAGATATTAGGTAACCCTGTCGCTCTACCCAACCTACATTTTTCTGAACCCTATTGAGTTTGTGCGATCGCTTATAGCGGGTGCTAATGCACCATCGCTTATAGCGGGTGCTAATGCACCATCGCTTTGATTTAAATTAGCTTTTCGTTGCAGGTATTTGGTCGGTTATCTGCGATCGCTTGGTTTTTGCTTTCTTCGGACCCGAAAAGTCTCGCAATAATCCCATCAGTGCAGGGACTACGGTTGGTGTCAAAATGGTGGAAAATGCTAAACCTCCGGTCAGGACTATTCCTAATCCTTGATAGAGTTCTGCACCTTTGCCTGGTAGTATGGCTAGGGGTAACATTCCTAGGACACTGGTTCCTGCGGACATGAAAATGGGACGTAATCTATCTTTGACTGCCAGATATAGGGAATCATCGTAGGTTTTACCTTCTTTCTGTAGTTGCAGTGACCTATCAACCAGTAAAATTGCATTGTTAACTACGACTCCAGTTAGAATTACAAATCCCAATCCGGTAATCATATCTAGGGGAACTACTACACCGGGAATAGAGTTTGCCAAAATTAAGCTTAATAATGCTCCCGATATTCCCATCGGTACTGTTGCCATAATTAGAAAGGGGAAGGAGAAGGAACGATATAGAGCGACTAGAAGTAAGTAGGTGATGAATAAAGATAAAACAAAGGTTGAACCTAACTGTAGTAAGGTTTCCGATAAGACATCAGCAGAACCTGCTAGCTCGACACGGAAACCCGTTGGTAAACTTTCCCGTAAGGGTTCGAGAATTTGCTGTTCGGTTTGATCTACTAATGCACCCAGGGGTGCTTCCCTTGCTACTCTTACTGTTAGGGTAATTGAGCGCTCTAGGTCTACGTGATTGATTGCATCGGGACCGGTGGATTCTAAAACTTGTGCAACGTCATTTAGCTGTACTTGTCTACCGTTACCAATATTTAGGGGTAGTTGTCGTAATTGTTCTGGTGTTTCTACAGATGTATCTTGTAACTCGACGGTCACATCAAGTTCCCGTTTTCCATCAGTAAATTCCGAAGCTCGCAAACCTCCCAAAGCAGCTTCCACAATTGCACCAAGTTCAGCTTCTGAAAGTCCCACCTCTGCTAAACGCTCTCGGTTGGGAATAACTTGTAATTCTGGTGCTCCAGTCACAAAGTTGGAACGGACATTTTGCACCCCAGCAAGTCCTCGTAACTGTTGCATAAGACTTTGTTGCAACTTATTTAACTGTTCGAGTTCTTGACCAACAATATTAACTTCAAATTCCTTACCGGGGTCGCGGAAAATTGATACCCGTCGGGGGACTAAAAAACGATATCCCGAAAAGTTACCGCTGACCGAACGAAATCTATCTACAAGTTCATCGAGCTTATTACCGGTTGCTTCCTCTGGTTTCACAAAAGCTGCGATCGCTCTGAGTCCATTTCGATGAATGTAGAGACTACTCATGATTTCGGGTTGTTTGCTGACGAAATCTCTGGTTCCTTGGGAAAGTTTAATTGCTTCGGGAATACTGGTACCGGGGAATGGTTCTGCTAGCCATAGTATCAGGTTACGGTTTCCTTCGGGGAGGTAGTCTGCGGGGGGTAATAGTTGAAAGCTGATAAATACTAATGCTATAGGAATTGCTAAAACTATCAAACGTCTTCCTTTTCGTCCTACTCCGATTGACCAATTTACGGTACTCAGGAGAAATTTTTCTAATCGACGTTGGAAGAAGAGAAATACTAAAGATATTTTACTAACTGTTTTTTCTAGAAGATTTTGAGTTTGAGAGGAGGTGGAACGGTTTGTTTGTGAGTTTGTGATGATAGCTCTTTCCTGGGAAGCAACCGGTGGGGAGTTACCTGGTTGAGTATTTCCCATTCCCTCGAGTATACGTGCTGCTTCCGCTTGATTAAGGAATAATCCCGACAGCATTGGTACTAAGGTTAATGCAGCAAACAGTGAGAATAAAACCGAAGCGGAAAGTCCAATCCCAATATCAAAAAATAACTGTCCTGCTTCTCCCTTGACTAAGACAATTGGAGCAAATACTGCCACAGTAGTTAGGGTGGAAGCTAACATTGCACCACCCACTTCCTCGGTTCCATCGATAGCGGCTTTCACAGGAGATTTACCCTGCTGCATGTGGGTGAAGACATTTTCCAACACTACAATAGCATTATCCACCACCATCCCTACAGCAAATGCCAAACTTGCTAAACTAATTACATTTAAAGAGCGTCCCAAAGCTGCAAAAACAATAAATACTGTAATTAACGTGGTGGGAATAGTAATAGCAATGACTGCAACTGTCCGTAAAGAACCCAAGAAAAGTAATAAAATGAACGCCGCCAAAACAGCACCCATCATTAAGTTACCCTGTACAAAGGAAATAGATTGATTGATATAGTCATTTTCATCATAGGAAATGTCAAAAGTGACACCCTCTCCTTCCCTATCAAACCGCTTTTCTAAATCTACCAGAGCTTGACGAATACCTTGAGAAATTTCTGGTACATTTGCATTGGGTTGCCTAATAATTCCTACTGCTACGGCAGGTTCATTATTTCTAATTAAAGCTCTATCTTGAATTTTCCTGCCTATCTGAGCTTTTGCAACATCCCTTAAATAAACTGTCCCCGAATCATCCCGACGCAAGACAAATCCTTCTAATTGTTTAACATCAGTAGAACGACTAACGGTACGAACTCGATATTCCCGTCTTCCCAAAACCAAAGGACCACCACGAATATCTCGGTTATTACTACGCAGTGCATTTACTACATCACCAATAGTCAGATTGCGGTCAGCCAAAGCTTTAGGATCGACAATAACTTCTACTTCTCTTTCTCTACCACCAGAAACTAAAAATTGTCCCACACCTTGCACTTGACGGAATCGGGGGACAATTACATCATCGACTAAATCGCGGTAATGTTCGTCGTTGGGTGTAAATCCTTCTTTTGCGACCAGTATTGTCCACATCATAGGACTACTGCTACCGCTAACAATTTCTACATCCGATTCCCCAGCTTCGGGTGGTAGTGCTTCTACTTGCTGGAGTTTATTTAAAACATCTACCAAGCGTCTATCTAAATTGGTATCCCAGTTAAATTCTAAGTTAATTGTGCTCACACCAGATGCACTACTACTACTAACTTCTAGAATCCCCTGGACTTCTTCTAGTCTTTCTTCAATTGGACGAGTAATTAACTCCTCAACTTCTCTAGGACTAGCACCAGAATAAGTAGTGGTAATTGTGATTTCCGGACGGTCTCCCCCCGGTCGGAGTTCTAAAGGCAGACTTAATAATGATAAAACTCCAAATAGTGCCAGGATGCAAAATAGCACAAATGTTCCATGTCGCCAACGGACTGCTGTTTTGATCAGACTCATGATGTTTTGGGATTTAAGTAACTGGTTGTGGTTGAATTAATTAAGTATTTCCTATGGGCTGTGAATAGTTGATGGTGAATAGGAAGTGGTTATATAGAAATCCGGTTTGATTTGTCGAAAGGGGTTTGAGTCTCAGTACATTTTTAAAATTCAAGTAGGATTCATATATATAGCCGTAGACATGTAAGGTTAGGACAATGTGCTTCCTTCAAAGGGGAATAGTGAATAGGGGATATGAAATGATGCTACAACCACAGAAGTGAATATAGGAATAATCCCGGATTTCTCACAACATTTTCAAACCCCTATAAAATCTAGGTTTCTAATTTTCCTCTGTACTATAGCTAGAAATCCAAAACCTCCGAAATGTAGTTTAGTAAAGGCTTTGCAAAACTCATTCCAAAACTTGTGAGAAATGCAGGTAATGTGGGTTTGACTACTTTAGAATAGATATTTTTTGATTGAGGAAGTTTATGTTGTGTTTTATAAACGTAATCTTTTGATGCTTAAAAAAACAGCTAAACTAAAAACTATGGTGGGTAGTTTGTTGTCAAAATTAAATACTTTTCTTAATTCCTTCAAAAAGCAAATTAATAGAGTTAATAAATAACTACCAACTATCAACTATCAACTATCAACCATCAATCCTCAAATATTAAGCATCATCCATCAACCACCATTACCTGCGCTCCATCCCTGAGACCATCCCCACCACGTAAAACCACAGTTTGACCATTTTGTAATCCTGTACCGGAAATGGCTACCTGTTGACCCATATCTGCGACCATTTCTACTTCCAACTCCTTGACTTTCCCACCTTCTGCAGTAAATACTACCCACTTATCTGCTCTACGAGTTAAAGCATCTCTGGAAACAACAAATCCCTGTGTATTCCCTGGTAATTGTAAGCTACCTGCAATTGCCATTCCTGGTAATAATCCTTGGGGTGGATTGTCTAATCTTACTCTAACCCGTTGCCGCCTTGATGCAGCATCTGCTGAAGGCACAACTCCTGTGATTGTGGCATTTCCTTGCCATTGGGGTAAAGCACGAGCTCTTAATTCTACTTTTGTTCCAGCCCTAACTTGACCACTAAGCTGCTCCGGTAACTCTAAGAAAATATCCAATCTGTCCCCAGCAACTAAAGTGATAATTTCTCCACCATTTTGTAAGTAGTCACCCACACTCACCTGTCTTTGCAAAACCACACCATCAGAATTGGCTTTGATACGAGTACGCTGTGATGCTAATTTTGCCTGATTTACTACCGCGATCGCTGCTGCAACAGTTGAGCGCTGAGCGGCAATTTCTTCACGGGTAGGACCTGCTTGAGCTTCTGCTAATTCTGCTAATTTCTCTAGTCTTTCCCCCCGTGCACTATCTACTGCTGCTCTTGCTTCTACCAATAATCTCTGTGCGATCGCTCCTTCTTTTACTAGTTCTTTATTCCGGTTTAAGTTATCTACCGCTTCTGCTTCTGTAGCTTTGGCTGAACGCAAGGCAGCTTTTCTTTGAGCGATGATTTCTGGTCGAGTACCGACTTCCAGACGAGCTAAATTGTTACGTTCCTGAGCAAGTTGAGCTTCTGCTTGAGATATAGCTAGTCTTTGGTCTGCATCATCTAATACAGCAATTGTTGTCCCCGCTTTGAGTTTATCCCCTGGTTGTACCAGGATTTGCTGAACTACTCCTCCAGTCTGAGCGCGAATTGTAGCTTGTTGAGGAGATTCTACTTGACCTAAGAGCTCCACTCTTCTTGCAGAATTACCCCTAGAGAGGGTTGTTACTTCCACCGGACGAGCTGGTGGTGCTTTTACTGCTGCAACTGCACCTGATGGGGATGATTTTTGGGTAGAAGATAAAATCTGCCATAGTGCAATACCATTTACAACTACTGAGATTAATAACAATAGTCCCAACCAAGATTTTTGATTGTTTTTTTCAGGTTTATCTTGTTTGGTTTCTACAACAGAAGCATCGATATCTTTTTCTAAGTTTTTCTCTAAATCCGCTCTTAATACTTCCTCTGATTGCTCCTCTAAAGCTGTATGTGATGATTGTGATTTACTCATAATTTTTGGGTAAGGTAGTAGGTAATGGTATTTTGTTAAGATTTGAAACACTTATACATACCAGTTGGTATGTTGATAGTTAAATTTTTTATTCCGAGATACTTATTGTTTTGCAACACCTAAAATTTGTAACAATCCTGGTTTCAAGTCAGTTTTAATAAACTCCAAATCATTTCTAACTCTTGCTATGGTTAATACTCCTTGTGCATAGACATACATACAGGTAGCAATTTTCTTGGGGTCTAAAGCCTGATCTACAAAGCCTTCACTTTGAGCATCCACAACAAGGGAAGTAAAATACCTGGTCATGCGCTCGATAATCTCAGCGGAGATTTTTTTCAGTTTATCTTCACTACTACTTTGTCCAGTTGAGATAAAAGGACATCCAAGCACTCTTCCAGTCTGTACTTGTTTTTCTACTTGCATCGATACTACCAACTGACAGTAATAATCAACTCTTTCTAAAGGTCTATTTTGTGGTGAGAATACCCGGTCAAATTGACTTCTAACCTTTAACCAACGTGCTTCCAATGCAGCAGCAGCTAAATCAGCTTTAGACTTAAAATAGTGATAAAAAGCACCCTTAGTTACTCCTGCTTGAGTACAAATTTGTACAATACCCACACAGTCATAATTGTTTTCCCAGATTAAATCTAGTGAGGTTTCTAAAAGTTTTTGTTTTGTTTCTCTACGTTCTACCAGAGTTGTCATAGTAGGATTCGTTTAAGTATATATCCATTATTATACATACCAGTATGAATGTTAGGGGAAATATCTTTACTGAAACAATTCAAAATTCAAAATTAAAGAGAAAATAAATTATAAAATCCAGCGTAGGTAGAAATAAGTCCAAATACTATACTTTGCTTCAGGGAAAATCAGGAAATAGGAAAATATCCTAAATAATCCGGTGATGCTTAAAACTAATATTTTAGGGATTTCCAGAAAATAAAATAACCCATCTTACTATTGCTTCCCTAAGCGAACTTTGTCGGGTTTATTTTCCCTTGCTTTCCCTTGTCGAGTACTAATTTCTCCAGGAGTAGGAGAGCAGTTAAGCAATTAATACGCTATACTCCGTAAAGTCGCTCATAGTTTGTCACAGACTGGGGAAAACTTTAAAAATTTTTCAGGATTGGGGTAATTTCTTTCTTGGTGTTCCCTTAAGAGAGGATTCAAAAAAAGATTACAAGAATATCTGATGATTTAAGGGATTTTAGAAAATAATTTTTTGACATACTCATCAATAGTCACACCTGAATTCAATCATATTTATTATGACAAGCAAATGTGACACAGAAATGACAATATAAAGGAAATATTAAATTTAGTATTTGATATCATGCCCAGATAATTGGTAAAAACAAAATCAAAGAAAATCAATACCTAAAACAACCCTTCCATCAACAATGATACGACGAACGAACCTGTTTAATATCCGTTTCTTATCGTTGGGTTTTCTGGTTTCCCAAAATTCGCGATCGCAAAACATTTGAGATAGCTCTTCTCGGATCAGTAAGCTGCGTGTTGTGGCTTTTTGGTTTAAGCTGAGAATGCTAGCTATTTGTTGGCGAATTCCATCTTTGGCTTGTTCGAGGAAGGGATTGACGGGTAATTTCTCCAACCCTGCTAGGGTTTCTCGCAGTTCTTTAACTTCTGGGATTTCTTGACTTTTCTCTTCTTCTAAATTTAACATCCCCGCTAATTTAGTAGACTCTTTTATCAATAGATCTGCAACTTGTTCATCTAGATGGTCGCTACGAATCATTTCTTTGCGATCGCATCTTCCCAAGGGAAAATAAGTGCATTGATAGTAGTGGACTAAGTTTCCTCCTCTTCGGAGTTGTCCGGATGTCCGGGTTAATGCTCCTCCACAGTTAGAACATTTTAGGAGATTGGCAAAGGGGTTGACTTTTTTACTCCCGACCCAACGATTGTTAGCGTTAGAGCGGATAGTTTTTTTAACTTTTTCGTGCTGTTCGCGGGTGATAATACCTTCATGGGTGTCCCAGTTACAATCCCATTTATCAAAATGGTTTAGCTGTTTTCCCGATGGACTTTTGGTGGTAACGTTAAAAGGAGTTCCTCCAGCATTGACTGGGTTAACTAAAAAGTTTTTTAAGCCGGATGGAGACCATTGCAGACTTCCCCAAGGGTATCTTCTGTAAGTGTTCTTCTGACTGGAGGAGAAATCAGCTTGGTCTAAGTTTTTTCTATCAATTACATGTTTACGAGTTTTCTGACGACTGCGAGTTTCTACTTTCTTACAGGTTCCAAAGATTGTATTCAGAGTGTCACAGGTTTTACGGACGCTACCACATTCATCAAATACCTCAAAAATAAATAAAGCTAATTCCCAGACCCGAAAACATCGCTTTTCTGAGAGCAAACAAACACACCAGCTTTCATCCTTCACATAGCGATCGCTAACAATTTTCCATCCCAGAGGTGCGAATCGATGACTTTTTCTCTGTATCATTCGATGTTTGCGTTCAGCGCTGATCCGACTGGATAACATTTTAATTTCAAACTTGGATGCTGCGAGTAAGATATCGACTGTTAATTCACCACCCAAGCTTTCGGTGTCGATGGTTTGGTCGAGAGCTACTAATTTTATACTTTTACTCCGCAATACTTCCATTAAGGCGTAAAATAATTTTGAGGAACTGCCGATACGGTCAATTCTGGTGACGACTAATTCCTTAACTGTGTTTTTGGGAAGTACTTTTAAATCACCAATCAGTTGTTGTAGTCCTTCCCGAACTTCGGTAGTCCGACTTTGAATATCCCAATAAAAGCGAGAACATCCAGCATTTTTTCCCCTTTCTAACTGCTTTTTCAGCGCATCTCTGTCTTCTTGCTGTTCAATACTAGATACTCGACCGTAAAACCATTTCTGATCTATGGAATTCATGGAATTCATGGAATTGGGAGACTTCAATTTTTTGTTCTATAGAGAATATACCATGTCATTTCTTAACGCCGAAGAACCTACAGTTTGTGACTTAATTACAGACTTCGGTATTAACATACTGTGGCACCCTTCCCTAGGAACAGAAATAGGAAATGATGTCCAAAAGCTTTTATGGGACTGTATTTCCGGCAAAACTCCTTTAGATATCCTGGTATTTGAAGGTTCGGTGGTGAATGCTCCCAATGGAACTGGGGAGTGGAATCGTTTTGGGAGGAAAGGAAAAACCCCCTATTTATGGGTAATATATCGGCAATCCAAGAGCAATACAAGAGAAAAACAACATTCACAGGGACATCACCACATCAGTGCAAAATTAATCATTTTGATGCAAAAGTTCATAATTCTAGTCATAAATTTAGGTACCAATGGGACTAAATATTGAAGATGAGATAAAAGCCCTGAATAAACGCTTAAAAGCTGGCGGAACCAGAGTTACAATCGAAAAAAGAAAGGGGATTCTCCTATTAAGAGGTACTTTTCCCCCAAAAAAGCAATCCCCAAAAACTCAACCCTACCAGCAAAGATTATTTTTAGGTTTTAAAGCTAGTAGAGCCGGACTCAGGGCTGCCGAACAACAAGCTAAAATCATTTCAGCCCAGTTAGAATTAAAAACCTTTAAATGGAGCGACTGGGTACCAGAAAAATCCAGTCATACTTTCCACATATCCCAATGGATAAAAAATTATGAAAAACACCACTGGGAAAAAACCGAGAAAAATAGAAAAAGCATCCGGACTTGGAATGACTCATATATGCGAGCTTTTTCCAAATTTCTTGACCTGAATCAACCATTAACAATTGAAGCAATATTAAACGCGATCGCTACCACCAAACCAGATACTAAAACCCGTCAAATAGTATGCATGGGAATGATCAAGCTGGCTAAATTTGCAGACATTAAAGACATCCAAAAAATCCCAGAATTAAAAGGTAATTACTCCCCCACCAAAGTTCATCCCCGCAACTTACCAACAGACACAGAAATTTCCACATCTGTAGACAATATCAAACATCCCGGATGGAAATGGTTAGTAGCAACCTTAGCAACCTATGGACTGCGATCCCATGAATGTTTTCATTTAGATATGAGTGAATTTCCGGTGATTCGTGTTTTAGAAGGGAAGACAGGAGAGCGAGTAGTTTATCCTCTTTACCCAGAATGGTCTGATAGATGGAATATAGGAGATATTATCCATCCACCCATCAAGCAAGATTATCTTGGTAATAACAGCCCCGGACAGAGGATATCTCGTTGGTTTTGGGACTCCAAACTCTCCTTTAAAGCCTATGATTTGAGACATTCCTATGCTCGTCGGTGTTTCGAGTTCGATATCCCCACAAACCGCGCTGCAAAGCTCATGGGACATTCTGAAAACATACATTGTCAGGTTTACCGAGCTTGGATTGATGAGGGTTATTATCGGGCAAAATTTGACCTAGATATTTTTGGGGAAGATAAACCAAAAGCTCCTAACATTTAGATAACCAACAATAGCAGTCAATGTTTAATTATTAAATTATGGAATATTGAAAGTGGGGAATTAATCCGTACATTTAATAGTATTGGAGTTAACAAGATTACAATTAGTCCAGATGGTAAAACTTTAGCCAGTGGTAGCTTGGATAACACCATTAAAGCGTGGAATCTCAGAACTGGTAAGTTGCTAGATACATTTTGTCAGACTAATTCATGAAGAAATAAGGACTTATATTTTAAGGAAACAGACATAAAGAACTCTTTTATAAAAATCGTTGTTATTCTACCCAAACTTTGGTTTTTAGAAAGAACTTTCGGTTGGCTTAACTGGTAACCTAGCACGATATTTTCCCAAGGGGAAACCCCATCGTCTTGGTGTTTCCCCCACGTTTCTTAAGTGGGATATTACGAAATACAACCCCAAATCTTAGAGACTTTTATATATATTTTCATCATTCGGATAATGCTTAGATTACTCGCGTAATTTTAGCTTAATTCTACTTTGAAAACATACTCTAAAACTATCTTTTTGCAGACGGCATTGAACGCCATTCTTGAATCGCCGGCAAACTCAAACGTATGCTTCTATACCTAGCATTACGTGGAGCATCATCAATATAGTGAACTCCTTCTATCCAATCACCATCAGCTATTCGACGCATTATTGTACTTCGAGAATATCCAACACCCAATTTTTTACGAGCTTCCAAAATAGTTATTAAATCTTCAGGTTTAATAATTACTTTATTTTTTTTCATGTGATGAGCTTTTGATGCGACATCCATTATTATGATTCAAAAAATAAATAATTTAGTTACATTTGAATCAAATATCAACGGAATATATAGCTGCGAGAAAGATGTGAAGTCTGGTTATGTATTATCATTGGGAGGAACGTTAGCGATCGCTATACTACTTAATAGTGTAAGTGTAACGAAAGCGACTCAGCAGTCTCAGTTTAAGCCTTTGAGAATATCAAATTAATTTTGCGCTACTACTTGCTTCTGGCTCACATGCTGATAAAATCAGTAGCTGAAGTCGAAAAAGTCAAAAACCCAGTATCTGATTCATGACTCAATTATCTCAAGCAGTTATTCTCATTACTGGTGCATCCGGTGGGTTCGGACAAGAATTAACCCGACAATTGCTCAAGGCAAATAGTCGATTAATTCTTACTGATATTGATGAAACTGTCTTGCGTCAGCGAGTCGCTACTATTCAACAAGAAGTCAGCGATAGAGCAACATGCAGTGATGACACTGGTACTGAACAGCTTTCCCCCACAACCGGTGAAGTATTAGCTTGTCTAGGTGCGGACCTTGCTACTAAGGAAGGATGCGAAACCCTTTATCATCAGGTCAAAGCTTTAGATACTCCCGTAGATATTTTAATTAATAATGCTGGAATTGGATATTTTGGACGGGTGGATGAAGTTCCAGCTACGAAATGGGAACTTCTTATGCAGGTAAATTTACTATCTCCAATGCGCTTGAGTTCTCTGTTTGCTGCTGATATGATAACTCGTCGTCAAGGTCATATTGTCAATATTTCATCCTTGGCTGGCTGGGTAGCATGGAGGGGAATGTCTTATTATTCTACAAGTAAATTTGGTTTGCGTGGATTTAGTGAAGGACTTTTTCAAGAAGTTAAAGATTACAATGTGCAAGTGACGGCTGTTTATCCTTTCTTTAGCCGTACTCCTATTCTTAATTCAGAGCGCTATGGTACATTTGCTGAAAATTCTCAAGAAATTCCAGATAGTTGGATAACAGACCCCGCTGATATTATGCGTGCTACCATTCAAGGGATTCTTCGCAATCAACTACATGTATTCCCGGACAGGACAGCTAAAATTGTCCATTTGCTCAAGCGGTATTTTCCCCAGTTACTTGATTGGATTGATATCGTCTTAACTAGGAGGTCTAACAGTGGTTACAGTAAATGATTTCTGTAAAAGTGAAAACTTGATTGACACTGCACAAAAGCATCTAATTATTGGTGCTGGTTTTGTAGGATTGGGCATGGCAGAAGCACTTAAAAATGCTGGTATCCTGTACGATCAAGTTGATGCTAGCGATGATATTGGTGGAAATTGGCATCATGGGGTTTATGAGACTGCACATATAATTTCTTCTCGCAAGATTACTGAATTTACCCATTTTCCTATGCCGGATAGTTATCCTGACTTTCCCAGCGCTCAGAATATGCGGGATTATTTGAATGCTTTTGCTAATCGTTTTGATTTACGACAACATATAGAATTGAATCGGACAGTTAAGTATGTACGTCCGGTAGCAAATAATCTTTGGGAAGTTACTTTTGATAACTCCGAACAGCGTATTTATAAGGGAGTATTAATCTGTAATGGTCATCACTGGTGCAAACGCTTTCCTGAGTTTCAGGGGAAATTTCAGGGTGAAATTATCCACAGCAAAGATTACAGACACCCCGATAGATTACGCGGTAAAAGAGTTTTAGTAATTGGTGGTGGGAACTCTGCTTGCGATATTGCTGCTGAAGCAGCACGTGTGGGTGCTAAGTGCGTTTTGAGCATGCGCGAATCAGTATGGTTCATTCCCAAATCTTTTACTGGTATTCCGATTACTGATTTAATTAAATGGTGGATGCCAGAATGGTTACAAAAGATAATGATTCATATCATCATCCTTTTAACTTTTGGTAAATATCAAGATTATGGTTTACCTACACCCAAACATCGACTTTTTGCAAAACATCCGACTGTAAATAATGAAGTTCCCTACTATATCAAACACGGACGTATTATTCCTAAACCTGCTGTGAGTAGCTTAGATGGAGAGGTTGTGGAATTTGTTGATGGTAGTCGAGAAGCAGTTGATTTAATTGTTTGTGCTACTGGTTACTATGTTGCTTATCCTTTCTTACCCCCAGAACTCCAGCGCGTTGAAGGTGCGGTGGTGAAATGCTACGCTGGTGTGTTTTTAGATGATTATAAAGGATTATATTTTATTGGTTGGGGACAAGTTAGGGGTGGGGTTGGTTCAGTTATTTCCATTTATGGTAAGTTTCTTACACGCGTCCTAAAATTGCAAGATAAAATTAACGTTCCTATGGGCTTAGTTTTCAAAGAAATGGGACAGCAGCTACCAGATACTCATTTGAGTGACCCGCAGGCAATTTTTAGACAACTGAAGTTAGCTGATGTTTTCTTTAACTTGTTGGTTAAAAAGGCTTATAAGTGCGATCGCCGACACGCGAATTTTAGCAATCAGATTGTGGAAGCAGAAAATACAGACCCTGAACTTTACCAAGTAAATTCCTGATTTTCGAGCTACGGAAGCTGGGAGGAAGACTGAGAAAAATCAGAAATAAGTTATTAGTCATATTTTTAGTCACGCAAAGATTTGAAATCAAGGAAATTCTTGTGTGACAAGGCTTGTAAGAATAGTGTAAGGATGAGTGGAATCGTTTTGCTAATCGTCCGATGAAAGAGTGGTTAAGGGATTTATCCAAAGTGGCTAACTGCATTGTTGCAGTCGGAGATTGTGCCACTTGGGGAGGAATTCCCGCGATGGAACCGAACCCCAGCGAATCCACAGGTTTACAATTTATCAAGCGAAAATCCGGTGGTTTCTTCGGTGAAGAATTTCGCACCAAATCTGGTTTACCCGTAATTAATATCCCCGGATGTCCAGCACATCCAGACTGGATAACTCAGATATTAGTTGCGATCGCTACAGGAAGAATTGGTGATATCACTTTTGATGAATTAAACCGTCCCCAAACCTTTTTCAAAAGCTTTACTCAAACTGGTTGTACTCGCAATATCCACTTTGCTTACAAAGCTTCCACTGCCGAATTTGGTCAACGTAAGGGTTGTCTGTTTTATGACTTAGGTTGTCGCGGACCCATGACTCATTCTTCCTGCAATCGGATTTTGTGGAACCGTGTTTCTTCTAAAACTCGTGCAGGAATGCCTTGTTTAGGCTGTACTGAACCAGAGTTTCCCTACTATGACCTTAAACCAGGTACGGTATTCAAAACTCATGTTCTAAATATAAGTTGGTACTCAAATCAGATTAGAGATGGTCAAGCAGACTTGAACTGCAAACTTACTGATTTTAGAAAAAATTACAACTCTCAAACCTCTGATGATTTTTGGAAGAGTGCCGTTATTCTTTGATATTATTCATCTTTGGTTGATACATTTCTATAACCAATTACAAATCAAAACAAAACAACTAAGGTGATTTCCATGAATAAATTTACCATTGTTAACCAAGGTATCGAGAGTTGAGCAAAGCCGAAACTCGTCAACCTGGGTATATTCTTTGTCAGAAATCACCTAAGTAGGTGGGTAATAAATAAAGGCAACTATGTAACAGATTGTAAATCAGCTTTAAACTCTTACCCCGACTGCCGATTGCCTACTACCTGTCCTAATGACAATTTTCAACACCAACCTACTTAATCAAAGGAATCAAAAACAAGGGGAAAATAAAAGAAAAGCGCGTTTAGCTGATTCATTAGACATCTCCGGAATATAAATGACGTTTACTCAAAAGGACTCAATATCATATCCATATTCAGCAATCCTAAAAAAATATAAAAAAATGTAGATACACTTTAATAGGATATCTACATACAAGGTTGTGAGATTATAAGTTTTGAAATTCTCAGTTTTGAAATTCTCAGTTTTGAAATTCTCAGTTTGAGATTTATCTAATGGTCTAAAAGGTAAAAGTTGTTCTAAAAGTACCAATGACCACATCATCATTATCGTCATTGTGATCTGGTGCAGTTAACCAAATTACACCAGGAGTCACAGCGATATTGTCATTAATCTTGTACTGATAAAATGCCTCAATGTGATAGGAAGTATCGGGGTCATCATCTAAACCATCAATACTAGAACTCGTAACCTTGGGTTCCATACCAAAGATAATACCAGCCAAGTTACCTTTTTTACCAAAATCAGGTAAACCTAAAGTTACAGCCCAGTTCCAAATCTCCGCTTCTCCACGGTCTGGAAAAGCTGCTGATGTACTTAAGTTACGGGCATTAGTATAACCAGCCCAACCACCTAATACCAAGTTTTTACTGATTCCCAATGATGCTTGAATACCGTAGGAATCAGCACTGAAAGGAGTATCTGCAAGAGTGGATATATTGTCTAATGGTGAAACTGTATTGAAGTTAGAAGCATTACTACCAGCACCATTGAACTGATTATAGGAATTGATATAAGTTAAACCAACCTTAAAGCGATCGCTTGGGGCAAATGTTAGTTGTGCTAATGCACCATAGGAACCGTTGAATAAACCATTATCGGTGCTGGGGTCGTTTCCTGAACCAGCTAAGTAAGCCAAACTCAAGGACAGATTTTTACCGAATTCTTGAGTAACTCCCAAACCCGCACCATCCATTGCTCCATAGATGGGGTTACGAGTACCGAAGCTAGATAAAGCTCCCTCTGTACCATCACCATCGAAGAGGTTAACGGTGTCTACAACATCATCTGCTGCACCTGCATTTGCGATCGCGATGACGTTAGTGTTTTTGGTTAGGGGAAAGCTGTACCACAGTGCGTCTAATTCAACGTTGTTATCTCCACTTTCACCAGCAAAAGCCAAACTTCCTTCACTTGTACCAAGGTCCGGACCAATTATATTATTACTTTGCAGTCTGGTGTACAGGGTATCTTTCCCTGTAAAGCTGGTAACGAAGTTAATTCTTGCTCTTGCACCCAATGCGGTGTTTTTATCGTCTGTATCACCTTCAAATACATCGGTGATAGCGACGACTACTTCACCTTCAAGTTTGGAGGTTGTAGAGAACTGATTTGCTTCCAATTCCGCTGTACGTGCTTCCAGAGCATCTACTCTTCCTCTGAGGGTTGCTAATTCTGCGGAAAACTCTTCTTGCAGTCTTTGTAAAGTTGCAAGGTCTTCTTTAGTAACTAAATCTGCTGTTGCAGTTGCAATCAACTCATTTACTCTATCCAAACAAGCATTCAAACCTGCTGCAAATTCATATCTAGTTAATGCTCTGTTTCCTCTATAGGTGCCGTTAGGATAGCCTGCAATACAACCATAGCGCTCTACTAAAGATTGTAGTGCCCCAAATGCCCAATCTGTTGGCTGTACGTCTGATAATTGCGATACTGAGGTGACTTGGTCTGCTTTTTGTTCTTGGGTTTGAGTTTGTGCAACAGAACTGTCATTTATTAACAACGATGATGCAAACACAATCGGACTAACTAATAGAAACTTCCAAAAACCTTTTTTCACGATTATTTACTCCTCACACTTAAAAATTTAGAATATAGATATGCAAATAGATGCAAATGGTGTTCTTTTAGAAGGTGTTTATAAATAAAATATAAAATTCTTGTAGGATGTGCTAGACCCAAGATAATGTCGGACTTTCACGATGGTACTGATTATGGTAAAGTCGCACCATTTTTCTGAAGCATATTAGGGAAAATCTAAATCGACTTTGAGCCTCAAATTCACCAATAGTAATAACACATCCTACTTTATAATGATTTTACAAACACCCTCTTATACTTACGCCATCTATCTTTTACCCTAACATTGATTGACTATTAATTACGAATAAAACCGGAGTACACCTAACCAAATCTAAAAAATAATCAATCCCCGTTCTTAGATTTATCTGCAAAAGGCTTAATTAACTACCAAACTTTTCGGTTTCATGCATTCTGAACAAACCCAGCTTTTTGATGAAGGTCTGATTGAGGTACAAAATTCCACAACCTAAAAGGGAATCAGACCAATTGTTTATCAATTACTTAACCTGTCAAGAGTCAATTATTATTGCCCGAAAGCTGTATATTGACCACCTAAACCATCCACAATCGCTTTGGTATTAGCAATCAACATTTTCTGATAAGTTTCAGCATCAGTACCTTGTTCTCCCAAACCATCAGCATATAGTTTTTCCTGAGAAACCTTTACATTGGCTTCTTTAGCAATTTTTTCAATTAGTTTAGAACTATGGGTACTCTCAGCAAAAATTGTAGGTACGTTTTCTTGCTTAATTTCTTTAGATAATTCAGCGATTCTTGCTGCTGTTGGTTCAGCTTCAGTACTCAAACTTTCAATGGCACCTTCGTAATTAATATTATATGCCTGAGTATAGTAACTTAAAGCGTCATGAGTGGTAACTAGTTTACGTTGATTTTCAGGTATTGTAGCTACATTCTTTTTAATCCAGCTATCTATTTGTTTAATTTCCCCAGTGACTTTCTCAGCATTCGCCGTATATAATTGAGCGTTATCTGGAGCAACTTTTTCTAAATTATTACGAATAACTTCCACCATTTGCACTCCATTTTGAGGATTATGCCATACGTGGGGATCTGGTGCCTTTTCCTCAGAGTGTTTCTCTTCTTTCTCGTGGTCGTGGTCGTCGTGCTTGTCTTCCTTATGTCCGGAATGATCGTGGTCGTGCTCTTCCCCGATAATTGGCTTAGGGACAGCAACTTCATGAATTGCTACTTTAGGAGCTGTATTACTGCTTGCTTGAACTAATTTGATAATACCAGGTTCAAAATCATAGCCACCGTACAAAACTAAATTAGCCTGCTCGATAGCTTTGCGGTCATCCGGTTTGGGCTGATATGTGTGGGGATCTTGACCTGCATCTACTAAACACTTTAAGTTAACGGTTTGAGCAGCAACTTGTTTTGCTAGGTCACATATGACACTAGTAGTTGCTATGACAAGGGGACGCTCTCCCGTTGCAGTACTGCTGGTATTTACGGCAGAATTTTCTTCTGTACCAGAATTGGAATTAACTTGTTCGTTACCACCACAGCTAATTAAACCTATGGCTAAAGTTAATGCCGTAATCGTACTTAGAGGTAATTTTCTAAACATCAATTATTAGAAATAGTGCATTAAAATGATAATCATTATCATACAATAGCTACTACTTAAAGGGAAGTAGGTTTGTAACATAAATAATTATCGTTATCATACAGGAGAAATTAGTGCTAGAAGTAGAACATTTGGATCTAGAGTACCGGGGTGTAGTGGCTGTTGAGGATGTTAGTTTTCACGTTTTCCCCGGACAGATGGTTGGTGTCATCGGTTCAAATGGCGCAGGTAAAAGCACTTTGGTCAAAGCTATACTAGGTTTAATTCCTGTTTCAGGTGGCAATATTAAATTTTGTAATGATTAATTTGCTTTTGGAACCCCTTAGTTTTGGATTCATGCGAGACGCGCTAATTAT
>ERZ1740062.212-NODE-212-length-42416-cov-6.516159_pt1 | contig 42416 bp, 46 predicted proteins | sample MGYA00581741_ERZ1740062 | MGnify/ENA primary metagenome ERZ1740062 (study PRJEB43018, sample SAMN04849747) | marine metagenome | isolation source: floating plastic debris | place: Pacific Ocean | collected 2008-09-01 | study: EMG produced TPA metagenomics assembly...
CGGGGCGCTGGCCTCGGGCTACCCAGTGGCATTCGCACTGCCTGGGGCAGCGATCCTGTCGATGCTTCTGGCGGCAGGCTCCGGATATCTGTTCGCCGGGGATTCGGCTGCCTACTTCGCGCATGGATCAGCGCAGGAGTGGCTGGCCGCGGGGGTGCTGAACTTCCGAGGGGTCTATTGGGAGGTCGAACGCGACACCCTGATAGCCATTCCGTTGTTCGTCTTCATGGGCATCATGCTCCAGCGTTCGAAGATCGCCGAGGATCTGCTGCTGACCATGGCGCAGTTGTTCGGACCGATCCCGGGCGGCTTGGGTATTTCTGTCGTCTTCGTAGGCGCCTTGCTGGCGGCAACGACCGGTATCCTCGGCGCAACCGTGGTTGCGATGGGTCTGATCTCGCTGCCCGCGATGCTGCGCAACAACTATTCCTCGCCGCTCGCGACGGGCACAATCGCGGCATCGGGAACGCTCGGCCAGATCATCCCGCCGTCGATCGTTCTTATTATTCTGGCCGACCAGCTCTCATCAGCGGTCGATCAGGCCGAGACAGCGCGCAAGGCACTCTACAGGTCCGCAACGGGCGAAATCTCGATGCCGTCCGAGTTCTCGGTGGTATCGACCTCGGCCGGTGACATGTTTCTGGGCGCCATGGTGCCGGGCCTGGTACTTGTCGGGCTCTACATGCTTTTCATCCTGGTGATCGGTTTGATCAAGCCGTCCTGGGCGCCGGCAGTTCCGTTCGGTCAGAAGATGGACCCGAAGCTGCTGGGCAAGGTGCTGCTGATCCTGGTGCCGCCGCTGACACTAATCTTCGCGGTGCTGGGGTCGATCATCGCAGGGATTGCGACCGTGAACCAGGCTGGTGCAATCGGCGCGATCGGGGCGACCATCATGGCTGGCTACCGGTTGCGCGAGGGTGAGCGCGGCGCATTCATCCCGGTGGCGTTGGCGATCCTCTCGCTGGTGGCGATTGCGATCATCACGAACCTCTACGATCTCAACGTGCGTGACATTCAGACCGACGCGCAGATGAACGCCATCTATATGGCCGCCGCCGCCGTCGCGGTCTTCTTGTTCTCGGTCGCGTGGTCGCTTTGGCGGACCTTCATTACCGATGACACGCTGAACGGCGTGATGCTCGACACGGCGAAGACGACCTCGCTGGTCTTCATCATCCTTTTGGGTGCCGCGATGTTGACCTCGGCCTTCCGCGCGTTCGGCGGCGAAGAGCTGGTCAAGAACTTCCTCACCTCGCTGCCAGGCGGGTTCTGGATGCAGTTCATCATCGTGATGGGCGTGATCTTCGTCCTGGGCTTCTTCCTCGACTTCATCGAGATTGCCGTTGTGGTCGTGCCGATTGTCGCCCCGATCCTTCTGATGGACCCTGGCGCGAACATCACGGCCGTCTGGCTCGGGGTGATGATCGGGCTGAACATTCAGACAAGTTTCCTAACGCCACCGTTCGGGTTCGCACTGTTCTACTTGCGCGGTGTCGCGCCAAAGGCCGTGCGAACGATCGACATCTACAAGGGCGTGGTGCCGTTCATCGGGCTGCAGCTGATGGCGCTGGTCATTGTCGGGAACACGCCCTGGCTGGTGAACTATCTGCCCGAGCGGTTGCGCCAGACGTCCGAGACGGCGCCACCGCCGACCAATCCCGCCCTGCAGTATTGCGTCGAGCAATATCTCTCCGAGGAGTTCATTGAGCGCGGCGATGAGCTGCGCGCTGTAATTGCCGAGGCACGCAACCTGCCGGTCGACCTGCTGCCAAGCAGTGACGCGAAGGATCTGGCTGACTCATTCGATCTGGCTGAGAAATCCTTTCCGCTGTTGGATGACGTCAACGCAACGCACGCGGCGGTCATTGATGCCGCTGTTGAATATCGGCCGATCCTGGTCGAGGTTCGTCGCCTGGAACGCGATGCTCGGAAACTGGACGCCCATATGGACGATCTGAGTAAGACGTTGACACGCCTGCGCAGCACGGCGCCCGACAGCCCGTCGATCCGGCGGATCGAGGCCGAGATTGCCGCTGAGGTCGTGGAGCGCGACGCTCTGCTGGCCCAAATCCCCGAAGACTGGCCGGACCGGACCAAGACGTTCGGCGAACTCACGAAAGCCGAGGTCAATGCGCGCCGGACGTTCCGGCGAAATTCGGATGACGCTTTCGCGCCGATCAGCGAACTGAACGAGATTCTGAGCGCGACCGACGATTTGGCGGCGCTGGAAGGGGATCTGACTGCGATACGCGGGGATGTGGCGACCGGCGATCCGGTTGCTCTGGTCGAACGGATCGAGGAACTGCGGTCCGCCATGCGTGCCGCGGAAGCCAGCAAAGCGACCGTCAAGGGTTTGAGCGAAGCGCGCAAAGCGTTGCGGAGGAACCCGGACCCGGTGAAAGCTGCCGAGGAGTTGGATAACTCGATTGCAGCACTGGCCGAAGAATTGGTCTGGCGCCGGGCTGCGGCTCAGGATCTGGCACCTGGTCTGGCGAAGTACTTCGAGGCCCTATCCGGAACGATTGGCCTGCGTCAGCAGACGAAACTTCCGCGTGAGCAGGCGCTTTACGTAGCCGCGTGCAATTCGGGCCACCGGGACATCTCGCTGAATTTCTGATGGGTCGCGCCTGGACGGTGCGCCCAATCAGGCGAGGCCATCCTCGTCGAGCAGGTGGCGACCTTTCGGGTCTTCGACCTCGACCACCCAGAGATCACGGTCGAAGCTGCGTTGCTTGGCGAGGTATGTGTCGATCTCGGGCTCGGGTGCCGCGTCCCGTTCCCGTATCCACTCCAGTTCGAAGTCGTCATTATAGCGACGCAGGAACAGCGAGGCTTTGCCGTCCATCGTTGCGAGCTTCACGGCGACCGCCCCGGCCTCGGCGTTTCCCTTGTGCGCGACGTGGCTGAATATCCCCGATTGCGACAGCCTAGCCAGATAGGCCGAAACCCAGATGTCCGTCTTGAGCCGCACCACCGTCAGGACCCGTCCGAGAAATCGAGACCCATCTGGGTGTAACGCTCTGGCTCTTCCTGCCAGTTTGGGCGCGCTTTGACGGTCAGGAACAGGTGCGCGGGGCGTTCGAGAAGTTCGGTGATGTCCTTGCGCGACTGTTCTCCGACGGCTTTGATCGTCTCACCGCGTTTGCCGAGCACGATGCCTTTGTGCCCATCGCGCGCGACATAGATGCTCTGGTCGCTCCGGACCGACCCGTCCTTGCGCTCTTCCCAGCTTTCTGTCTCGACAGTGAGTTGGTAGGGCAGTTCCTGATGCAGGCGCAGCGTTAGCTTTTCGCGGGTAATCTCGGCTGCGATCATTCGCATGGTCATGTCGGCGATCTGATCTTCGGGGTAGAGCCATGGTCCTTCCGGCAGTTCCGAGCCGAGCCATGCGCGAAGGTCCTCGACACCGTCACCGTTCTCGGCCGAGATCAGGAACGTCTGCGCGAAGTCCCGTCGTTCGGAGAGTTCGGCGACCAGCGCGAGCAGGGCCGGGCGGCGAACACGGTCGATCTTGTTGATGGCCAGCGCAATTGGGCGTTTCGTCTCCTGTCCATCCAGTGTTTCGAGGATCCGTTCGACACCATCCGTGATCCCGCGATGCGCCTCGACCAGTAGGACAGTGATGTCCGCGTCCTCGACGCCCGCCCAGGCCGAGGCGACCATGGCGCGGTCCAGGCGGCGGCGTGGACGGAACAGGCCAGGCGTATCGACGAAGACGATCTGGCTGGCCCCTTCTAGTGCGATCCCGCGAATACGCGTCCGCGTTGTTTGAACCTTGTGGGTGACGATCGAAACCTTGGCCCCGACCATGCGATTGAGAAGCGTCGACTTGCCGGCGTTCGGCTCTCCGATCAGGGCTACGAAGCCCGCGCGGGTTGGCGTTTCAGTCATCGGCTTTGATGATTGCAAGCAGCGCGTGTGCTGCATCTTGTTCCGCCAGTTTCTTCGAACCAGCCTTTCCAGATGCCTTTGCGATATCGCATAGATGCGCCTCGATGTGAAAAACCGGTGCATGGTCAGGCCCGGTGCGGGACACAAGGTCATAACGCGGCGGCGCCAGGCCACGCGCCTGCGCCCATTCCTGAATACGTGTCTTTGCGTCCATCGGGGCAATGCCGACGCTCGAGATCCGATCCGCCCAAAGCTTCAGAACGAATTGCCGTGCGGCTTCGAGGCCTCCGTCCAGGTAGAGTGCCGCAATGGCGGCCTCCATCGCATCGGCGAGGATCGCGGCCTTGCGCCGTCCACCTGATGTGCTCTCGGAGCGGCCAAGATGTAGATGTTGGCCGAGATCCATTCCGGCTGCAATCTCGGCGAGCGTTTCGCGTCGGACGAGTGCATTGAACCGAGGGGCAAGTTCACCCTCGGGCGCATCGGGGAAGCGCTCCAACAGCTTCTCAGAGATGATCAGGCCCAGGACACGGTCGCCAAGAAACTCAAGACGTTGATTGTCAGGCCGGGCTGCCGATGCCGCAGATGGGTGTGTCAGCGCTTGCTGGAGCAGGGACTGATCTTTGAATTCATGGCCCAGCTGATCCATCAGAGCGGAATGGTTCGCGCCGCGCATGTCCTCAGACGATCGACTTGAAGAAGCGCGACACGCGCCACTTCCAAAGCTGCCAGAAGGCACCGGCCGAGGAGAGTGCAACGACTTCGGCGCGGCCGATCAGATTCTGCACGGGGACCTGTCCGACGCTGGCGAAGCGGCTGTCGACCGAGTTGTCTCGATTGTCACCCATAAAGAATATGTGTCCCTCGCGCACCGTGATCTCGCCGGTCGTGTCAACTTGTGTCGGGCCGAGGTTCAGGATCGAGTGCTTCGTTCCCCCTGGCAATTCCTCGATCCAGTGCTCGATCTCGCAAACGCCGCCCTGCGGGACGGGTGCGTTAGCGCAGTTCGAAACGCGCAGGTACTCGCCATGGGTGCCCTTTGGTTCGGAGAAATTGTCCGTCCGGGTCATCCCGACGCGCTGTCCGTTCACATGTAGGACGCCGGCGATCATCTGGATGCGATCACCCGGAAGCCCGATCACGCGCTTGATGTAGTCCGTGCAGTCATTTGGATTGCGGGCAGGTTGACCGAGCATGGTCTGCCCGAAGCGCACCACCATCCCAACCGGACCCTCGCTGCAGGTGTCCTGCTGCGGGTGCTTGAAGACCACCACGTCGCCGCGTTCCGGTAGTGATCCCCAGATCCGGCCGTCGAACAGGTTTGGTGAGAACGGTAGCGAGTAGCGCGAGTAACCGTAGGCGAATTTCGACACGAACAGATAGTCGCCCACCAGCAGCGTCGGCTTCATCGAGCCCGACGGGATCGAGAAGGGCTGGTAGAGGATCGAGCGGAACGCCATCGCGATGACAAGCGCCCAGAAAACCGTTTTGACCGTATCCCAGAATCCCTCTTTCTTCTTCTCAGCTCTTGCCATTCGGGAGGGATCCTGCGCGGTCGTTAGGGTGCGCGGTATTTGGACCTCAGGGCCGGGGCTGTCAAGGCGGAGACGGCTGGACGCGCTGCCAGTGGCAGCGTCCTCACGTGAACTTGCGATTGAGCCTTTGCATACCGCCCAGCCAGCGATCGTAGTCATCGGTCTTGCGGCGCATGTAGGTCAGCACCTCGGGGTGCGGCAGCACGAGGAACGTCTCGTTTCGGATGGTCTCGAGGCAGAGATCGGCGACCGGACCCGCTTCGAGCAGACCGTCCTGAGCCGCTACAGAGTCGGGATCGTCGGTCATGCCTGTGCGGACGGCCTGCGGGCAGAGAAGCGACACCTTGATGCCCTGATCGCCATAGGTCATCGCCAGCCACTCGGCCATTCCGACCGCGGCGTGTTTCGTGACAGCGTATGAGGCGGCGCCGACCTGGTTGAGCAAACCCGCTGCCGAGGCCGTGTTCAGCAGGTACCCACCGCCGCGCGCAGCCATACGCGGGACGACGTGACGGGCGGCCCACATATGGGCCATGACGTTGACCTCCCAGATCTTCTGCCAGGTGTCGTTGCCGGTCTCGAGCCCGCCTCGATATATGATTCCGGCATTCGAGACGAAGAGATCGATCGGACCGTGCTGATCCTCGGTCACTTCGATGAGTTCCCGGATGTCCGACTCCTGGCTGACATCGACCTCATAGGCAGCGCCATCGATCTGACGGGCCGTGTCGGCGGCTCCTTCGCCGTTCAAATCGGCACAAACCACTTTCTTCGCGCCGTCGCGGTGTAGTGCAAGGCACAAGGCCCGGCCGATGCCGCTGGCGGCTCCCGTGACGACGGCAATGCGGTTCTGGATTTCCATGGTCGTTTCCCCTGCCTCGTTCTGGGCGGTTTAGAACTTGTCCTGATCCGGGTCGACGGCCGGTGCCCCGATTGAAACCGGCCGGGTGAAGCCCTGGTCGAACAGCTCGCGCGAGGCATCGGGTTCGATCCAATCCGCCCTGCTCTGGCGCCAGATCTCGTGCTTCGGCTGGAAGTGCGTCGGGTCGTCAAGCGTTCCCGCTTTGACTGAGAATCTCGTCGCTTCTGGATTCGGAGACGTGAACAAATGTCCACCGCAGTCAGAACAGAAGTAGCGCGCAATGGTGCGCCCGCTGTCGGCCGTGTTCGTGAAGACCTTGGGCGTGCCGTGAACGGTCAGATCATCGGCCGCGACAACAATGGCCGCGTGATAGCCGGCCCCACCGAAGCGCTGGCAATGCGTGCAATGGCAGAGGTAGTGCAGCGTCTCGTCCGCTTCGGCCCGATAGGTGATCGCGCCGCACAGGCATCCGCCGGTAAAGGTTTCGGTCATGACCACATGCTCACGCCGCCACAGACTGTCAAGGCTTGGCCCGTCATGTAACGACTGGCGTCGGAGGCGAGGTACACCGCGATACCGGCCAGATCATCGGGTTCTCCAAGGCGGCGCAGCGGAGTATCCTCGTTCACGCGCTTCTCAGCAGCTGGATCGGTCCAGAGCGCCTTGGCGAAGTCGGTGCGGATCAGACCTGGGCAGATCGCGTTGGCGCGAACGCCCTTTGGGCCGAACTCCAAGGCGAGATTGCGAACCAGTCCGATCAGTGCGAGCTTCGACATCCCGTAGGTGCCCAGCGTCGGCGACGCCTTGAAAGCCCCGATCGACGCGGTGAACATCATCGACCCGGTGCCCTTCGCGATCATGTCTTCGGCCACCAGCCGCGCCAGCCACAGGTTCGACTGGACGTTGGTCGCCATGATCTTCTCATAAGCGCTGTCCGGGATTTCCGAGATCGGCCCGTAATGCGGGTTCACGGCGGCGTTGCCGACAAGCACGTCGACAGGGCCATGATCGGCGCGTGTCTTGGCGACCAGCGCTTCCATCTCGTCATGGCGCCCTGCGTTCCCGGCGACCGGATAGGCACGGGTCGCTCCGCAGCTCTCGTTGATCTCGGCTGCTGCGGCTCCGCATTGATCAAGCTTTCGGCTCGATACGACAACGGTCGCGCCATGAGCGGCGAGAGCACCAGACATCGCCTTTCCGATGCCCTTGGATCCGCCCGTGACCAGTGCGACCTTGCCCGTCAGGTCGAAGAGGGTCTCGTAGCCCATCACGGACCCTCGAAGACTTTGGCCTGGAGCATCTCGCTGGTGTCACCCTGCGAGCGAACCTGTCCTGCAATCGCGGCCTGTCGATCGTTCGATTCCTGGAAAGTTTTCACTTCGTTGCGGGCGACGACGTGGTGGTGCACCTCATCCGGCCCATCGGCAAGGCGCAACGTACGCTGCTTGGTGTACATCCGCGCCAGTGGGGTCCAGTGCGAAATGCCGGTCGCGCCATGTACCTGAATCGCCTGATCGATGATCTGGCAGACCTTCTCGGGCACCATGGCCTTGACCATCGAAACCCAGATCCGGGCTTCCTTGTTGCCGAGCACATCCATCGCCTTGGCGGCCTTCAAGACCATAAGGCGCATGGCTTCGATCTCGATCCGGGCGCGGCTGACTGTTTCCATGTTCTTGCCGAGGTCGATGATGCGTTTTCCAAAGGCCTCGCGGCTGACTCCCCGATTGATCAGCATATCGAGCGCTTTTTCTGCCTGACCGATGGAGCGCATGCAGTGGTGGATGCGACCGGGTCCAAGGCGAAGCTGGGAGATCTCGAACCCGCGACCCTCACCCCAGAGGACGTTTTCCTTTGGCACGCGGACATTGTCGAACCGAATGTGCATGTGGCCATGCGGTGCGTCGTCATCGCCGAAGACCTGCATCCCTTCCAGGATTTCGACACCCGGTGTGTCTTTCGGCACCAGAATCTGGCTTTGCTGCCGGAAGGTGTCGGCGTCCGGACTGGTCTTGACCATGACGATCATGATCTTGCAGCGCGGATCTCCAGCACCAGAGGCATAGTACTTGTGTCCGTTGATCACCCACTCATCGCCGTCCAGCACCGCTTCCGTGGCAATCTGCTTGGCATCGGACGATGCCGTCCACGGTTCGGTCATCACGTAGGCCGAGCGGATTTCGCCATTCAGGAGCGGCTTGAGCCATTGCTCTTTCTGCTCGGGCGTGCCGACACGCTCCAGAACCTCCATATTGCCGGTATCAGGCGCTGAGCAGTTCAGGGTCTCTGAGGCCAGTGGGTTCTTGCCCAGTTCCGCTGCGATGTAAGCGTAGTCGAGATTGGGCAGGCCCTCGCCGGTTTCGGCATTCGGCAGAAAGAAGTTCCACAGCCCTGCCTCGCGCGCCTTCTGCTTGGCGCCGTCCAGCAATTCGAGTTGCCCTGGCGCGTGCGACCAGCGATCGGCGCGCCCTTCGCCGAGCCGAAAGAACTCCTCGGTGATCGGATCCACATTGTCGCGGATGTGCTTGATGACCGCTTCGTAAAGCGGCTTGGTCCTTTCGGACATGCGCAGGTCGTTCAGTGCGCTGTCGACGGTCTCGGCTGTCATCGGGGTCCTCCGCTGGGATGTCGCGAGCTTAACCCGAGTATTGCGTCAGGGAACCGCGCGATGCGATCAGGCAGAGGATTTCGCGCGGTCTCGTACGGCGGCCAAAGCGCGCGATGTCAGGTCGACGCCTCGACGTCGATACGGATCGTTGCGTCGCCACGCTGCACGTTGATCGTCAGGCCGAGTTCCTGAGCGGTCTGACGGACCAGCACGAACTCGACAAGGCGCGGTGACAGATCTGCCGTACCGGCGGTTCCGCACAGATGTTCCAACATTTCTTCACAATCTGCGCCGCCGGACGAATGAACCGTCAGAGAAAGCGGCAGGAAACCATCGACGGGCAATCGAATTGCGATGATCCCGCGCATTCCCGTCAAGGCGCGTGCGCACAGGATCACCTGGAACAGCAATCGCGCATGAGCCCTTGCGATATGCGGGCCGTGATCTTCCGGCCAGTCCAGTACGATCCGCGGTGTTTCGATCAAGGCGCGCGATTGATCCCGCAGGGCGTTGCGCGCGATCTCTGAGCCGCTCGATGCGGCACCGAAGGCGACCCGGTAGAACTGTAGCAGGGCCGAGGCCCGCGCGGAGCTCTGATTGATCATTCCAAGCTCTGCTTCGATGTCGCCGCCGCCAATCTCGCGGATCAGGTCCACGCCGTTGACGATGGCTCCGATCGGACTGACCAGATCGTGGCATATGCGTGAAGTCAGTACGGCTGTAAGATCTTCTGTCGACATGTCACTTGGCTGCCTGTTGTCGAATGCGTTTCGGGTTCAGGGCATCCACCGCCGCTGGCATGATGCACCAGAGAAGGACTGGATGCCACCAATCCCGGGTCACGACTGCGAAAAAGCCTCGTCTCGCCATGATTCGCTCACGGTCTGTTAAGGGTTTGGATTCCTGCCTAAGTCTTCAATGGTTAATTTTGCGTTATTTTTCCGAAGTCTCCAGACGCAGTTGCGCGTGTAGCCCTTAGGCCCTAGTGTCCGGCGGTCGCCCGTCCAGGAAGCGGATAACGAAAAGAAGCTTGGCGACGGCTGTGGCCGGTAGGCCGCGCAACGAGGGTTCCAGAGAATGCGGATCGAAGCCGGGCGCTTCACTGTACGACTTGCCGAGGACGAGGCCGATGTTGCCGCGGCGCAGCGCCTGCGCTACCGTGTTTTTGTCGAAGAGATGGGAGCAATCCCGACGCCCGAAGACAGGGCCGTCCGGCGTGAGCGCGACCGGTTCGACCCGTACTTCGACCACTTGCTCTTGATCGATAACGAAGCGACAGATCCGGATATCGAACGCGGGGTCGCCGGGGTCTACCGTTTGATGCTGCGCGAGCGGGCGCAGGAGGGCATCGGCTTTTACGGCGCCTCCGAATACGATCTTGAGAAACTGCTGAGTTATCCACGTGACTCCGTCGAGCTTGGCCGATCCTGTGTTGATCTCGAGCATCGTGGCGGGGCTGGCATGCATCTTCTTTGGACAGGGCTTGGCGAGTTCGTCTCGACCCATGACATCTCGATCCTGTTCGGCGTCGCCAGTTTTCACGGCAATCAGATCGGTCCCTTGTCCCATGCGCTGAGCTATCTGCATTATAATCACCTGGCCCCGGAAGACCTGCGGGTGCGTGCCGTAGAGAGCAGCTTTGTGCCCATGGACATTTTGCCTGAGGGCGAGGTCGATAAGATCGAGGCGATGAAACAGATCCCGACGCTGATCAAGGCCTACATCCGTCTTGGCGGTTTCGTCGGCGAAGGCGCGTATGTCGATCATGACTTCAACACGGTCGATGTCTGCCTGATCATGGATACGTCCCGGATGGTCCAGAGATACCGTGCGTTTTATTCGCGTCAGCGCGGCGGGTCGGTTGACCGCATTCTCGGCTAGGACCCCAACAGATATGCACCGGTGATCGGCGAACCTTTACAGCCTGCCGGATGAAGACCTGTCATGAACACATGGACCAAGGAAAACCCCTCTGATCTTCCTGCGCCGCGCCTGACCGGCAAACTGGTCGGCGGCGTGCGGCTGATTCTACTGCTTCTGCTGACGCTGGTCAGCGTCGTGCTGTTTCTGATTGGCCGTTTCCTGCGCGGCACCTTGGGCCGATGGGTGGTGTTCCACTTTAGCGTTGCACGCTTTTGGGCGCACGCATGTCTTTGGCTGACCGGGATACGGCTGCGTGTGACTGGGGCGCCGGTGCGGTCTGGTGCACTGGTGGCGAACCATTCGTCATGGATCGACATCCTCGCCCTGCGCGCAACGACGCTGATGTACTTCGTGTCCAAGGCCGAGGTCGCCAATTGGCCCGGCGTCGGCTTCATCACGCGCATCACAGGCACGGTGTTCATCGAACGAAGGCGGACGGAGGCGAAGCGTCAGGAAGCGGTGCTACGTTCGCGCATCGCGCAGAAACAGTTGCTGTGCCTGTTCCCCGAGGGGACCTCGACCGACGGCTTGCGCGTATTGCCTTTCAAGTCCTCGTTGTTCTCGGCCTTCTTTGTCGATGGCGAAAGCACGGATATCATGATCCAGCCGGTGACGCTGCGATACCATCCTCCGAAGACCGGCGAACTGCCGCTCGATGTCTATGGTTGGTGGGGCACGATGGGGTTCGAGAAGCATATCTGGGATGTGCTGACCTTGTCCTTTGGCGGGGTCGTCGACGTCATTTTCCATCAGGCCGTCCCGGCGAGTGCCTTCGAAGACCGCAAGGCCTTGGCGGAGGCTAGCCAATCCGCCGTCGCGCACGGGTTCGAGACTCTGACGCACATTCGGCTTCTCGATGACCAGCGTGAGCCGATCCGCACGGGAGACACGGTATGACCGATACACAACCTGACAATGCGCTGCCGTCGTCAGTTCCGCCGGAAATCAATCTTTCGCTATCGCCGGAAATCGAAATCACTGAACGCGAGGAGCTTGTCACCTGGTTGCGTGACAACGCGGTCGAGGAGGTCGAGTGCGTCACGCCGGACTTCGCTGGTATTGGGCGCGGCAAGGTGATGCCGGCGGCCAAGTTTATGGAGTTTCCGTCGGTCTACCTGCCAACCTCGTTGTTCTTCCTGACGATCACGGGTGGTTATCCGGATCTGGATAATTTCCGATCCTATGACACGGACGCCGACCTTTGGCTGCGCCCAGATCTCTCGACGACCCGCTCGGTTCCCTGGGCTTCGGACCGGTCCGTTCAGGTGATCCATGATGTTTGCGATCGGCAGGGCACGCTGATCCCGTTTGCGCCGCGTTCCGTTCTGCGGCGGGTGCTTGCGTTCTACGAACAGCGCGGCTGGCGGCCGGTCGTAGCGCCGGAACTCGAATTCTATCTCACAAAGCCGAATACCGATCCGGACTATCCGCTCGAGCCGCCGATAGGTCGTTCGGGCCGGGTTGGGGCGAAGTCTCAAGCCTATTCGATTGCGGCCGTCGACGAATACGACAGCGTGATCGAGCACATTTACGACTATGCGGCGGCGCAAGGCTTGGAGATCGACACAATCATCCAGGAAGCCGGAGCTGCGCAACTCGAGATTAACCTGCTGCACGGCGATCCGCTGGTGCTGGCTGATCAGGTCTTCATCTTCAAGCGCACGATCCGCGAGGCAGCCTTGCGTTGCGGCTGCTATGCGACCTTCATGGCCAAACCGATGGAGGGGCAGCCGGGCTCGGCCATGCACATTCATCAGAGTGTCGTATCGATCGAAACCGGGGAGAACATTTTCAGCGATGCATCTGGTGCCGCGACCGACGCGTTCCGCCATTTCATTGGAGGACAGCAGAAGTACTTTGGAGCGGCGACACCACTGGTTGCACCGTACGTGAATTCCTACCGGCGGCTGGTGCCGCATCTGACTGCGCCGATCAATCTGGACTGGGGGCGCGACAACCGCACGACGGGGTTGCGGGTACCGGTGTCATCGCCCGATGCGCGTCGGGTCGAGAACCGCGTTGTGGGGGCGGATGCCAATCCCTATCTGGCGATCGCGGCCAGCCTCGCCACCGGTTTGCTTGGGATTCAGGAGGGCGTCGAGCCACGCGAGGAGGTCCAGTCCGACAGTTACGATCGCCCGCGCGAGCTACCCTATGGCATGCTGGAAGCGGTCGAGGGATTTCGGGCTTGTGACCCCTTGCGCGAGGTTGTGGGGCGGCGGTTCTCGGACCTTTATGCCGCCGTGAAATACCAGGAATATGCCGAGTTCATGAACGTCATCAGCCCGTGGGAGCGCGAGCATCTCTTGCTGAACGTATGACTTGAGTGCTGGACTGCGGGTTCGGTGCAGCAAGCAATGCTGCTCTGCTACCCTGCGACCGCCTCGAGCGTTTCCAAACAGTCCCGGGTCTTCGCCCGGAAAATCACAGTGAAGGGTGTCATGTTTCGCGCCTCATCTGCAGGCACATCCGCTCAATCATCATCGAACAGCGCGCGATGCTGATCGCCTTCAAGATCGTCAAACTGTCCTGACCGGATGCACCAGACGAACGCAGCGAGGCCGAATGCGCCAAGGGCGACTGAGATCGGGATCAGGGCTCCAAGTATCGTCATGATAGGGTCCTTTGTCTCAGCGCATTCAGCGTGACCACGATCGATGATCCCGACATCGCGAGTGCGGCGATCAGCGGCGTGACGAAACCGAGGACGGCTACGGGCACTGCAATCACGTTGTAAAGTGTCGCAATTCCGATGCTCTCCCGCGCGCGCCGGGTGGCGGTGGCAGCGACATCCAGTGCTGTCAGGACCGGATAAAGGCTCGCTCCGGTGAAGACAATGTCGGATACCGACTGCGTGGTATCGGCGGCTGATCCAGGTGACATCGAGACATGTGCCGCTGCGAGTGCAGGGCTGTCGTTCAACCCGTCCCCGACCATCAGGACCGACCGGCCCTGAGCACTCAGATCCTTCAAAAAGTCATGCTTGGCTTGCGGTGTCAGTTCGGCCTTGGCCTTTGGGATGTTCGTTGCCTCGGCAATCTCAGCGACCGCATCCGGATGATCGCCAGAAAGGATGTAAAGATCATACCCTTTGGCACGTAGTGTTTCGCAAACCTCGGCAGCTTGTGGACGGAGCGATTGGGCAAAGCTGAAGCTGTGCACGACATCGCTGTCCGGCAAAGAGAATGCGACCTGTCCGCTCGATGCGCCGACCCAGGAGGGACGACCCAGCAAGATCTCTGTATCATTTAAAGTGGCTACAATCCCTTTCCCGGGGATCTCGGTGATGTCCTGAACATCGGCGGTAACAATCCCGCGCTCTGATGCTGCTTCGCTGAGCGCGGTCGCATAAGGATGGCGAGACGCGCGCGCAAGGGCAGCGATCATTGGCCATGCCGGATGATCGTCTGGTAACGGATCGACCAGCCTTGGCCTGCCATCCGTCAACGTCCCAGTCTTGTCGAAAACGATAGTGTCGACCTCGCACAGCCGCTCGAGCGCTCCACCATCCTTCAGAAAGATACCGCCCCGGAATAGGCGTGAGGTCGCGACGGTATGCACGGTCGGCACGGCCAAAGCCAATGCGCAAGGACAGGTGATGATCAGGACGGCAACTGAGATTTGGATCGACAGCCGCCCGTCGCCTGTGACCCACAACCATCCCGCGAAGGCCAGCGCGGCGAGGACATGAACGCTGGGCGCATAGAGCTTCGCCGCCCGTTCAGCGAGTTGGTCGTGGCGGCTGCGTCCGCGTTCGGCGGCACCAACCAGCCCGGCAATCTCGGCCAACAGCGACTCGTCTCCCGCTTTCGTGACCTCGACTATGATCTCGGCGGACAGGTTCAAAGTGCCGGCGTTGACCTCTGTTCCGGGCTGCGCGCGCGCAGGCAGGCTCTCGCCCGTGATCAACGAACGGTCGAGATCCGAAGCACCAGCCACAACGCGCCCATCGGCCGGAATGCGCTCTCCGGGCGCGATCGCGACCTGCATTCCGGGCATCAAGTCTGCCGTGGCAATTTTTTGGCGGTCGCCGTTGGTGAACACCCGCATCGTCGTCCGGCCCGTCATCGCCAGAAGTTCCGACGCGCTGGAACGTGCACGGGCACGGGTCATTTGTTCGATGTACCGCCCGACCAGAAGGAAGAAGATCAGCATGATGCCAGCGTCGAAATAGGCGTGCTGACCGCTCATTGCGGTCTCGAACACTGAGTTTCCGGCTGACAGAAAGATCGCGAGCGAAATTGGCACGTCCATGTTCAGCGACCCGGCGCGCAAGGCGCGCCACGCGCTGGTGAAGAATGGCGTGCCCGCATAGGCCATCGCGGGCAAGGCGATCAGGGCCGACGCCCAGTGCAACAGATCCCGCATCGCCGCGTCGGCGCCCGACCAGACCCCGATCGACAGCAGCATGACATTCATCGCCGCGAAACCGGAAACACCCACGCGCAGCAGCAGCTCGCGGCTTTGTTTTGCCATCGGGTCGTTGCGATCGGTCCTGGACAGTGGCCGTGCCGGATAACCAATCTTGCCGAGCATATCGATCAGGACCTCGGCATCGGTCAGGGCTGGATCGAAGCGGACCGCGACCCGCCGATTCGTCAGGTTGACCCGCGCGGACAGCACGCCAACCGCGTCGACCAGCTTGCCCTCAACCTTCCGCATGCACCCGGCACAGGACAGGCTGGGGATCAGCAGGTCGATCTTGTCAGAGGCCTGGCGCGAGTCGAGAGGCATCAGCGAGGCTCGGGCACGAACAAGGCCGCGGTCGAGCGATACTCGGGACCAGAGAGTGTGCGCAGTTCAATCCGCCACTTCCCAGGGGCCAACTCAACCGGAACATGGAACACGTCACCACGGGCCTTTGCCGCCAGGACGATGTCTTCGCCAGCGATGCTGGGGCGGCCCACGATCACTTCCAGTTCAGTGGCCTTTGTGGTTCCTGTTGCCTTCAGGTCGATTGTTACAGCGCCATCGGAATAAATGATCTCGGGCGCCCACCCGAGGGCTTCCTGAGCCTCGGACCGGGCATTCCAGCCCACGCCTTCGACATAGGAGTTTTTCACGACGAGACCGGGGAAGGTTCCGGTCGCGGCAAGCAGCATGGCCATGTTGGCAGCGATTATCGTCCCGAAAGCAACGATCGCGATGATCAGGACATGGCGTCCGGTTAGTTCCTTGGTCATTGGTCTGGTCCCTGGAAATGGGTGTCGTAGTAGCTGCGCTCGCGCGTCATCAAGTTCTCGACCCAAAGCCGCGCCGGAACGCGTCCAAAGATCTCGGCGTCTGCAGGCGAGGTGAGGAAGACGCGCAGCTTCATCGTCTCGTCAGCAGGGATCTGGATGGCGGCGGCCTCTTCCCCCTGGACGCTGAGGCGCAGATACGGGTCGCTGAGCGCGCTGAGGCGGAAGATGTTGGGTTCCGCATTGCGGTTCTGGATACGGACCTCATAGGCATTCCGGATCGAGCCATCGGAGAGCGTGATAAACACCGGATTGCGATTGTGACGGACGGTGAGATCGATCGTGTCGCGCAGGAACAATGTGACGACCAGCCCGACGCCGATTGCGGCCCAAAGCGAGAAGTAGAAGATTGTTCGCGTGCGGACGACGCGCTTCCAGATGGGAATGGGTGCGTTGCCTGCCCGTTCGAGAGTCTCGTCCGACAGAGAGCAGTAATCGATAAGTCCCCGTGGCTTACCAACCTTTTCCATGATGTCATCGCAGGCATCGATGCAAAGCGCACACGTGATGCAACCGATCTGTTGACCTTCGCGGATATCTACGCCGGTCGGGCAAACCGCCACGCAGGCATTGCAGTCGATACAGTCTCCAAGCTCTTGAGCGGCCTCGGACTTCCGGTGTTTGCCGCGCGGCTCACCGCGCCAGTCCTTGTAGGTGACGATCAGCGAGTTCTCGTCCAGCATGGCGCCCTGGATGCGCGGCCATGGGCACATGTAGATACAGACCTGCTCGCGCAGGAAGCCGCCTAGGATGAACGTCGTGGCAGTCAGGACGCCCACCGTGGCATAGGCAATGGGGTGTGCATCGAGGGTCACGAGGTCGACGGCCAGCGTAGGCGCGTCGGCAAAATAGAACACCCAGGCGCCGCCAGTAGCGATAGCTATCAATAGGAAAATCAGATACTTAGTGCCGCGCTTGAAGATTTTGTGTGAGGTCCACGGTGCTTTCACAAGCCGGAACTGCGCATTGCGATCGCCGTCGATCCAACGCTCGACATGTTGATAGACGTCGACCCAGACAGTTTGCGGGCAGGTATAGCCGCACCAGACCCGGCCCAGCACCGAGGTGAACAGGAACAACCCGATCCCGGCCATGATAAGAAGGCCCGCGACATAGTAGAACTCGTGCGGCCAGATCTCGATCCAGAAGAAGTAGAACCGTCGGTTTGCAAGATCGATCAGTACCGCCTGATCCGGCAGATGAGGTCCGCGATCCCAACGAATCCAGGGGGTTAGATAGTATATCGCAAGTGTGACGCCCATGATCCACCACTTGAGGCGGCGGAACCAGCCTTGCACCGCCTTGGGAAAGACGTGCTCGCGCGCGGCGTATAGCGATACTGGCGTGTCTGTGCTCATCGACATGTCCGGAACACCTGAATTCGGATCAGGTGCACACTCATCCGCGAGGGTGCAAGCTGCCTTGATTCAGATCAAGCGCTGTTCCCCGGCGCATACCGTTTTCGTACCGCAAGCATATGCCTTTGGTAGTGCAAAGGTATTCCTTTCATACCAACGCGGACTCGACCTGGCGCGGATCGGCGATGCGCAAGCGAAATTCAACAAGGTGTCTCACGATTTCTCAAACCCCCGCGATCCGACCGTGCGCTGGCTTGGCTTGGCGCGGGTTTCGCCTCAGGTTCCATCACAGCGAACGGGAGCTTCGATGATGCAGACACGGCGCGGAGTTTTGGCGGGCATGGGCGCGATAGGCGTCGCGGGCCCACGGGCGGCCGCCGTGGATGACGACTTGCATCAGACGTTCGCCGCATTGCTGCACGAGGACGAGGAGACGTATCTCGCGGCCCTCGATACTCTGCGGGTGCGCGGCGGGCTGGATCTGATTGCGGGATTAATTTTCGCGATCCGATTCACCCCGCATGACAGCGCGCCGCTGATCCGGGTGATTCAGGAGATCACCGGCGAAACCGAACGCGTCGAATGGTTCGACTGGATGCTGTGGCAAGAGGCGAATCCGCAGGTTGTCCCGCACCCGAGCTACGTCGGTTTGAAGCGTGAGACCTACCTTAGGATCGATCCGGAGTTCGATGTCTTCCTGAGGCCCGAACACATCGGACGCGACCGCATGAAGATCCGGTTCGAGGAGATCACCTGGGGCGGGGTGGTGAAGGACGGTATCCCGTCACTGGACGCTCCAAAACTGATCCCGGTGGACGAGGCTGATTTCATGCTGGGATCGGACTTCGTCTTCGGAATCGAGATTGATGGCGATGTCCGCGCCTATCCGCTGCGGATCATGGGCTGGCACGAGATGTTCAACGACGTGATAGGCGGCGTGCCGCTAGCGCTGGCCTATTGCACCTTGTGCGGTTCCGGGATCCTGTTCGAGACGCAAGTGCAGGATCGGGGCGAGCCACTCGTCTTTGGTTCGTCGGGGTTCCTCTATCGTTCGAACAAGCTGATGTTCGACCGTCAGACGCACTCGCTGTGGAATCAGTTCACCGGCAGACCTGTCATGGGGCCGCTGGTGGACACCGGGATCGAACTGAAGCAGCGCCCTGTGGTGATCGAGCCCTGGGTGCGCTGGGTGGCGCGACACCCCGAGACAAAGGTTCTGTCGCTCGAGACAGGCTATGACCGCAATTACGGCTCGGGCGTCGTCTACGACAAGTACTTCCGCAGCCCCAAGCTGATGTTCCCCGCAGTGGTGGATCAGACCCGCCTGAAGCAGAAGGATTACGTCTTCGGGATTCGTACCTTCGGGGCGGCGAAGGCCTGGCCCGTCACGGCCTTTGAGAACGGGCGCGTGATCAACGACCGGGTTGGAGAGCTGAATGTCGTGCTGGTCGGGGATCGGTTGGGCCGCACTGTCCGTGCCTACGCGCGCGGCGGTCGGGTGTTCGGACCGGGGTCGCGGGCTGTGGAGCTGTACTCGGGCATCGAGACCTGGAGCGTCGGCGAAGAGTTCCTGACGGGTCCACACGGCCAGCGCGCCCTGCGCGTTGCGGGGCACATTGCTTACTGGTTCGCGTGGGACGGATATCTTGGCGACATCGCCGAGCTCTATGACGGGTCGTGAAATTCCGGTGGCCGGGACGCCTGTGCCCGAAGGCCCGCGATCGGTCCATTCAACTTCGAAAAGAAAAAAATGAACCGTAACCAGAGGCCGTTCGTCCAAGGGGCATACAACTCAGATGGAGCCGGAAAATGATGTCCTTGAAAAGAATGTTCGCTGTCGCCCTGGTCTGGATGCTGCCCGTCCCGGGCCTGGCCGCGCAATGGTCCGTTGACGCCAACCAGTCGCGTGTCGATTTCGATTATACGCGCAATGGAGCGCCCGCGACGGGGGTCTTCGGCTCGTTCAGCGGCAGCGGCGCGTTCGATGTGATCGCACCTGAGACCGCCGAACTGACGGTGCAGATCGACTCGCGAAGTATCGACCTGAACGACCGGATGGCCAGTGCCTTCGCAACCTCGGCTGAGTGGTTCGACTCCTCGCAGCACCGTTACATCACCTACAAGCTGACCGGTTTGAAACCACGGCCCGATGGCAGATACGATGCCGAAGGAATGTTGACCTTGCGCGGTCAGACGAAGCCGGTGGCTGCCGTAATCGCGCTGGGCTTCGACGGCCAGACCGCGACGGCAACGGGCGTCGTCAGCCTGAACCGCGAAGACTACTTGCTGGGCGTTGGCCCGAGCTCGATGTTCGTCGAAATCGGAACCGAGGTGGCGGTCCGCTTCGAATTGCGGGCAACGCAGCAGTGACAGGGTGGGTGGGCTTGGAGCCCACCGTACGCGATATACACGATTGCGAGTGTCGTCATAGATTGCTCGCCGGTGCGTGTTTCGATATCTGCCCCGATCTTCATTGCATCACTGCAGAAAGTCGGGGCCGGAAAGAGCCCACTCTGAGAGCGGCAGGTTCGCCATCAAACCGGCTGCAACCCGTAGGGTCAAAGCTTGGCTTCCTCTCGACATGCGCATCATTCTGCTACGGTCATTTATCGTCGCAGACCTCAGCGTAGGGCGAACGTAGCGCGAGCCGCCGATTGCTGACGGTCTTGCCACGCTTCACAGTCCATGGCTTTGTCAAACGAAAGGTCATCCGAGGAGCACGCCATGATCGATCAGACGACTCTCCTGACCTATGTTGTCATCGTCTTGGGGTTCGTGTTCATTCCGGGGCCTGCGACCTTGTTGACCGTGGCCCGGGCGACCACGTCGGGCACCCGGGTCGGCATCGCGACAGGTGCTGGGATCACCGCAGGGGACATCATCCACACCACAATGGCTGTGATTGGGATCTCCGCGATCATTGCCGCCTCGGCCACGTTGTTCAACCTGATCAAGTACCTGGGAGCGGTGTATCTGGTCTACCTTGGGCTGAAGGCGATCATCGAGAAGTCGCAACCCGATCTCGGCCAGGGGCGCACGCCAATCACGGTACCGCAGGCGTTTCGCCAGGCGATCGTTGCCGAGGTTTTAAACCCGAAGACGGCCCTGTTCTTTCTGGCCTTCCTGCCGCAATTCGTGCAGCCGGGAAATGGCACGGTCTTATTGCAGCTGACGATCCTGGGTGTTCTCTTCGCCTTCCTGGGATTTGTCAGCACTCTGGTGTTTGCCGTGACCGCTGGTGGCTTGGGCAGTTTCCTGCGCCGCAACCCGGTGGTCCTGCGCTGGCAGGGCAAGGTTGTCGGTGGCATCTATTGCGCGCTTGGCGCACGCCTGGCCTTCCAGGATCGTTAGTGTAGTGTGTCATAATTCGATCGTAACTCTATGATAAAGCTGGAAATCTGGGTCGAATTCGCCAGCACTTATTCCTATCTGACCGTCTCGCGTGCCGAGGCGGTTTTGCGCGAGGCCTGTGTTCCCTTTTTCTGGCACCCCTTCCTGCTGGGGCCGATCTTTCGCGACAAAGGGTTGGAGAGTTCGCCCTTCGTACTCGACCCGGTCAAGGGCAGCTACATGTGGCGCGATATCGAGCGGCGCGCGGCGCGCCTCGGGTTGCCGTTCGTCCGCCCGAAGGTCTTTCCGGCGAACGGGCTGGTTGCTGCACGGATCATGACGGCAGCGCTGGATCAACCGTGGTGCGGTGCGTTTGCAAGGGCGGTCTTTTCGGCGCAGTTCGCGCGCGGTGCTGACATCTCGGACGCGTTTGTTCTGGCCGAGGCATTGGCGGCGTGTGGCGCGGAGCCTGCTTACTGGCTAGAGCGCGCGGGGCAGGACGAGACCAAGGCGCGTTTGCGGACTGCTACCGATCAGGCGCGCGATTTGGGAATCCTCGGCGCGCCGAGCTTTCTGGTCGGTGACGAGGTGTTCTGGGGCGATGACCGGCTTGGGGACGCAGTTGCCTGGGCGCTTGAGGCAGATTGACCGGATTGGCGATCAGCGCCATCTGAGATTGAAAGATATCATCCGTTGATCGCGAAGGAGCCTCGATGCCAAGCGAACAGACCAAGTCCGGCATGATCCTGCGCATCTTCCAGGTCGAAGCCAAACCCGGGTGCGGCGCTGAACTGATCGCCAAGTTCGCGACTACCTCGGCCGATGTTGTCCAGGGTAGGCCCGGCAATGCCGGGTATTTCTTCGGACAAGGTGTCGAGACTGACGCGGACTATGTCGTCTTCACATCGGTTTGGCAGGATCTGGAAGCGGTGAAGGCTCGCTTCGGGGAGGACTGGCAGGTGTCGTTTCTGCCGCCGGGCTACGAAGCGCTGATCGAGAACTGTTCGGTGCGGCATATCGATGTGGGCTCCGGCTGGCACGTGGATCTGGACGGATAGCTCTTTCAAAGTGTGCGGGCCGCGCGGCAATGCGTAGGCATGGACCTGCGTGCGTCGTCATGTGAGGGTTCCGCGAAAAGGAGGGTCGGAACATGCTCGATATCGTCAGTCTAACGACCATTGCCGTTGCATTCTTTGTCGCGGCGGCCTCTCCCGGGCCAGCGACCCTGGCGGTTGCCGCGGTCGCGATGAGTGCTGGACGCAAGAAAGGCTTGGTCTTCGGTATGGGGCTGTCCGTGGGTCTGGCGTTTTGGGGCGTCGTCGCGGCCACGGGATTGGGCGCGTTGCTGCAAGCCTCGGCCTCGGTGCTGTTCGTTCTGAAGCTGGCAGGCGGCACGTATCTGCTGTGGCTGGCGTATCAGTCCGCGCGATCCGCCGCGACAGAGGCGCCCGCACAGACGGATCCTCGGCACGCCAGGAGGGCGTTTCGCAGTGGCTTGTTGCTGAATCTGTCGAACCCGAAGGCGGTGTTTGCCTGGATGGCTGTCCTGGCGTTAGGACTGTCCGATGGCAGCAGGACTGGCCATGTTGTCGTGGCAACAACGCTTTGCATCGTATTGGGGTTGCTGATTTATTCGGTCTATGCGGTGGTGTTCTCGACGTCCGGGGCGATGGCGATCTATCGCAGTGTTCGCCGCTGGATCGATGGCGCCGTCGCCGGGCTGTTCGCGCTGGCCGGGTTCGGTCTGATCCGGTCTGCCTTCGTCCGGCAGTAGTCATCTCTTCGCTACCAAGACTTCTTTGGAAGACGAAAAAAGAAGGCCCGCACGCGGCGGGCCCAAGTTACAGGAGGTATTCATAACGCCTTTGACCGGCGTCGATGGTGTAACGCGGAACCGACGTCAATCCGGCTCCAGTCCTGGATTATTCTCCGCCCCCCAGGGTGTGAACATAGTGGGCGACCTGGCGGATCTGCGCCTCGGTCAAACGCTCGGACCAGGACGGCATGACGCCGAAGCGCGAGTAGGTGATTGTCTCGATCACCGCGTCGCGGTCCGCACCGTAGCGCCAGATGGCATCGGCAAGGTTCGGTGCGCCCTGTTCCGGATCGCCCAGGCCAGTATCGCCGTGGCAGGCCGCACAGTTGTCGGCATAGAGCGTGGCGCCGTCATCGGAAGCCTCACCCCGGTCAGAGAGCGAAAGAACGTAGTCCGCAACCAGTTCGATCTCGTCCGCTGCCAGGATCTCATCGCGCCCGAAAGCTGGCATTTCGGAGTAACGGGTGTCGTCATCGAACTCCCACCGGATGCCGTGGCGCACGGTGGCAGCGATGGCGTCTGCCGTTCCGCCCCAGAGCCAGTCGTCATCGATTAGGTTCGGGTATCCCTTGGCGCCTGCCGCTCCGGCACCGTGGCACTGCGAGCAATAGGTGCGGAAGACGGCGGCACCGCCCGCTTTGGCGAAGCTGTCGAGATCGGCGTCTGCATTGATCTCTTCGAAGCTGGCATTGCCGGTGCGTGCAATGATGAACGCGTTGCTCTCCTCGTGGGCGGCGATCGCCTCGGCGACTTCACCGCGTGAGGAGTATCCCAGCACGCCCGCCGTCGCTGACGAGACCAGAGGCCAGGCCGGATAGGCGATGGTGTAGATGACGCCCCAGACGATGGTGATGTAGAAGGTCCAGAGCCACCAGCGCGGCAGGGGCGTATCAAGCTCGGCGATGCCGTCCCATTCGTGGGACTTGATCTCCTGACCCGTGGCTTCGTCGATTTTGCGGTCGTCTTGGCTCATGGGTCAGTCCTCCAGCTCGTCATTGCGCAGGGGCAAATGTGCCAGGTCGCGGTGCAGTTTGCGCGAGCCAGGGCGGAACGCCCAAACGATCTGTCCGACGAAGAACAGCAGCATCGCGATCAGGAACCAGCTGTCGGCGAAGCTGCGGAGCAGGGTATAGGTGTCCATGTCTCCCTCTCTCAGCGGTAGTTGGCTTCGGCTTCGTAGACAGAGAAGTCCACGAGCGTGCCGAGCATCTGCATGTAGGCGATGATGGCGTCGAGTTCGGTGATCTCACGCTGACCATCGAAATTGCGAACCTGCGCCTTCGGGTAGCGCTCCATGAACGCATCGAACTCGTCGTGATCGGGATCGACCTGGACCCGGACGTCGGTGAGCGCGGTCGCAATCATCTCGTCCGTGTAGGGCACGCCGACCGTGATGTTGGCCTGCAGGTGGCCCGCGACGTTGTCATAGTAGAGCGGGGTGTCCGCCAGCCAGGGATAGGCGGGCATGATCGACTCGGGCACCAGATCGCGCGGGTTGTACATGTGATCGACATGCCAGTCGTCCGAGTAGCGGCCGCCGACGCGGGCGAGATCCGGTCCGGTGCGCTTCGAGCCCCATTGGAACGGGTGATCGTACATCGATTCGGCCGCCAGCGAGTAGTGGCCATAGCGTTCGACTTCGTCGCGCATCGGGCGGATCATCTGGGAGTGGCAGGTGTAACAGCCCTCGCGAATGTAGATCTGGCGGCCCAAAAGCTCGAGCGGTGAGTAAGGCCGCATGCCCGTCACCTTCTCGATGGTGTTCTGCAGGTAGAACAATGGGGCTATCTCGACGATGCCGCCGATGGCGACCACGACGAGGGAGAGAACCATCAGCAGCGTCGCATGCTTCTCGATCTTGGTGTGATGCTGCAGGATCGACTTGGTCGCCTTGCCCTGGGGCTGGGTCTGGTCAGTCATCATCCCCGTCCTTCTCGGTCGCGTCTTTCATCTGGGTCAGATGACGGCCGGAGGCGCAGAGCCCTTCGCCCGTCAGGGTCACGTAATCGCGGCAGAAGGCCCGGCAGAGGCTGGTCCCAGGGGCGAGACCGGCACGGGTGATGGTGTTGGATTGCATGCGCTTTACTCCGCTGGGACCGCAGCCGCAGAAACGGCGGGCTCGGAAGCCCGGATCCGTCCGCGGGTGGTCTGGTAAAGGTTCCAGCACATGATCAGTGCGCCGGCGAGGTACATGACGCCGCCCAAGCCACGGACCACGTACATCGGGAACTTGGCCGCCACGGTGTCGGCGAACGAATTCACCAGGAAGCCGTGGGTGTCGGTCTCGCGCCACATCAGGCCTTCCATGATGCCGGTGACCCACATCGAGGCGGCGTAGAGCACGATCCCCAGCGTCGCGAGCCAGAAGTGCCAGGACACCATGGTCATGGAGTAGAGCCGTCGCGCACCCCAGAGTTTCGGCACCAAGAAGTAGAGCGCGCCGAAGGTGATCATGCCGTTCCAGCCGAGCGCGCCGGAGTGAACGTGGCCGATGGTCCAATCGGTGTAGTGGCTGAGCGAGTTGACGGCCTTGATGGACATCATCGGGCCTTCGAAGGTCGCCATGCCGTAGAAGCCGATGGAAATCGCCAGCATCCGCAAAACGGGGTCCGTACGGAGCTTGTCCCAGGCGCCGTTCAGCGTCATCAGCCCGTTGATCATGCCACCCCAGGAGGGCATCCACAGGATGATCGAGAACACCATTCCAAGCGTCTGTGCCCAGTCGGGCAGGGCAGTGTAGTGCAGGTGGTGCGGACCGGCCCAGATGTAGAGGAAGATCAGGGCCCAGAAGTGGATGATCGAAAGTTTGTAGCTGTATATCGGGCGTTCGGCCTGTTTCGGCACGAAGTAGTACATCATTCCGAGGAAGCCCGCCGTCAGGAAGAAGCCGACCGCGTTGTGGCCATACCACCACTGCGTCAGCGCGTCCTGCACGCCCGCGAAGGCGCTATAGGACGTGGACCCGAGCAGAGAGACCGGGATCGACAGGTTCCGTACCACGTGCAGCATCGCCACGGTCACGATGAAGGCCAGGAAGAACCAGTTCGCGACGAAGATGTGCGGCTCCTTGCGCTTCACCAGCGTGCCCAGGAATACCGCCAGATAGCAGACCCAGACGACTGTCAGGATCAGGTCGACGTGCCAAGGAAGCTCGGCATACTCCTTGCCCTCGGACCCGCCGAAGACATAGGACGTCGCTGCCAGTACGATGACGAGCTGATACCCCCAGAACACCACCCACGGCAGCGACCCGCCCCAGAGCCGTGCCGCACAGGTTCGCTGGACGATGTAGAAAGACGTCGCGATCAACGCATTGCCGCCGAACGCAAAAATGACGGCTGAGGTATGTAAAGGACGGAGCCGACCGAAGGACGTGTACGGCAGATCGAGGTTCAGGACCGGGAACGCAAGCTGGAAGGCGATGACGACACCGACGAGGAAACCGACGACGCCCCAAAGGGCCGTGGCGACAACGCCCGCGCGGACGACATCGTCCATGTATCCGGTTCGGGCATCCGCGAGTGCCGCACCCCCGGCGACAGCCGCTTTCGGCTCTTCCCGCATTGTCAGGAAGAAGCCGACCGCTGCCGCGATCAGGATCACCAGGGCATTGACCTGGAATGCGAGGTCTTCGGCCCAGTTCGCGGCCAGGGCTGCGAAAATCGCGACCACCCCGAAAAAGGTAAGTTTGGCTGTTGTCAGCACGGCATCGCTCCGCAGTTTTGTCGTTGCGGGCGAAATTGCTGCGCCTGCTCAATAGGCGCCTTGATCTGGATCAACGCTTGTGTGCGACGGGTGTGACGTCTGGCAGGCTATTTCGGGAACTGCATGCCCCAAAGGCGCAGGGCGACGATCGCATCGCGCAGGCAGCGGCCCTTGTCCGTCAGGCTGTACTCGACGCGGGGCGGCACGACGGCAAAGACCTTGCGATCGACGATCCCGTCCGCTTCTAGCTCGCGCAGTTGCTTGGTCAGACTGCGCTGTGTCACTGTGCCGACGCGGCGCGCAAGTTCGTTGAAACGCAGCGTCTCATCCAGCAGGTGGTAGATGATCAGCCCTTTCCACTTGCCAGCGATCTGTTCCAGCGCGCCTTCCACCGGGCAGCCACCGCTGCAGTCATAACGCTCAAAGCGGGTCATGCCCCTGGCGACCTGGTCATTTACGGTATCCATTTGGTGCCTATAGGCCGATCTTGTGCGTACTTGCGTCTTTGCGACTGGTTGGTCATATGCCCGCCAGCGATGGGATGTCAAAAGGAACTGTCACAATGGCACTGACGATTCTGGCTCAGATCACGGCTGCAAAGGGCAAGGAGGCATTGGTCCGCGCCGAGTTGGAGAAGCTGGTTCCGATCACGCAGGCCGAGGCCGGGTGCGTGCAATATGACCTGCATGTCGACAACGAGAACCCGGGGTTCTTCGTTTTTTACGAGACCTGGGAAAGCCGTGAATTGTGGCAGACCCACATGAACGCAGCACATCTGGCGGCCTACATGGCGGCGACCGAGGGCGCGGTTGATGCGTTCGTTCTGAACGAGATGACCAAGATCGCCTGATCGGTTGTGATCCATTTGACTGGCGAGGAGGATTTGCAATGAAGGCAGTTGGATACGTCAAGCAGGGCGCCTTGGACGACGACGGGGCGCTGGTTGATTTCGAAGCCTCGGAGCCTGTTGCCGAAGGGCATGACCTGCTGGTGCGTGTGGCGGCCATTTCGGTCAATCCAGTGGACTACAAGATCCGTATGCGCCGTCCACCCGAGGGTGATCGGCCGAACGTCCTCGGCTGGGATGCTGTGGGTGAGGTGGTCGGCGTCGGCGGCGATGTCACGGCGTTCAAGCCGGGGGACATGGTTTGGTATGCCGGTGCGATCGACCGTTCCGGCACGAACGCCGAACTGCATCTGGTCAACTCGCGAATCGTTGGGCTAAAGCCGCACTCGGTTTCGAATGCCGACGCGGCCTCGCTGCCGCTGACCACACTGACGGCGTGGGAGATGCTGTTCGACCGGCTTCGTGTCGAAGATCCAGTTCCGGGTGCGGCGCCTGCGGTTCTGATCATCGGTGGCGCGGGTGGGGTCGGCTCGATCGCGATCCAGTTGCTGCGGGCCAGAACAAATCTGACGGTCATAGCAACGGCGTCCCGGCCCGAGACGCAGGCCTGGGCCAAGGAGCTTGGGGCGCACCACGTTATAGATCATCGTGAACCGCTTGGGTCTCAGATAGAGGCGCTTGGCCTGGGCGCACCGGGGTTTGTCTTTTCAACGACGCATACCCAAAGCTATGCAGCGCAGATCGCCGAGTTGATCGCCCCACAAGGGCGTTTTGGGTTGATCGATGATCCGGAGGTTATGGATATCATGCCCTTCAAGCCGAAGTCGGTCTCGGTCCACTGGGAACTGATGTTCACGCGCTCCTTATTCGGGACGGCGGACATCGCGCGCCAGGGTGAGATCCTGAACGCCGCGGCCGGTTTGCTGGACGAAGGCCGCATCCGGTCGACCGCGACCGAAGTCTTGGGAAAGATCTGTGCCGCGAACATCCGGGACGCGCACCGGACGCTGGCGAGCGGCACGGCGAAAGGCAAGATGGTGCTGGAGGGGTTCTGAGCCTGCCGGATCAGAAGTCGTCGAGCGCGTCGTCCTCGCCGGCGAGTTCCTGCAAGGTCTCGACATCGGCGATCCGGAAGGTCCGTTTGTCCGGAAGGTCGATCACGCCGTCGCGGCGCAGCGACGTGAACTGGCGGCTGACGGTTTCAATCGTCAACCCCAGGAACTCGGCAATCGATTCACGGGTTAGCGGGATCTGCACCTCGATGCCCGAAGCAATATCGACGCCCTTGAGCTTTGCTTCGCGCCGGGCAAGAATCAGCAATAGACTGGCGAGTCGTTCACGTGCCGTCTTTCGTCCCAGAAGCACGAGCCAGTCGCGCGCGGCATCAAGCTCGTCAAGCGTCATCTCCAGCAGTCGGCGTTGCAGCGCGGCGCTTTCCGAGATCAGCTTCTCAAAGGCAGGCCGTTGGAACAGGCACATCTTGACCGGCGTGACTGCGACCGCTTCGTAAGGTGCCTTCGGTCTGAAAGGACGCCCGATGAAATCCGAGGCGAACAGCAGGCCAACGACCTGGCGGCGACCATCCTCGAGCGACTTGTGGAGCGCTACGACGCCGGATACCAGCGAGCCAAGCGACGTTGTCGGCTCGCCCTCGCCAACAATCTCCTGTCCCGGTTCGTAATCACGGTAGAACTTTGCCTTGTCGAGTTCGACAAGCTCCGCAGGGCTGGAATAGCTGCAGATAGCGCGCTGGCGGATCGGACAGGTTTCGCATCTGCCGAGATCCGAGATCAGATTTGGTGCTGCAGCCATCATCACACCCTCAGGGTAGGAGGAAAGGCCCCGGACTTCCACAACTGTTGGGACGTGTCAGCTTCACTCAGTGGAAACGTATTCCATTTTGCATTCGGACGCTAAAGCTTATTCTGGCTCGCACAGCGTCGGCTTCTTGCGCAGCAGGTATTTCTGATTCCCATCGCAAACAAGTGTACCGTCTTGATTGTGGATAGCCAGCGTCACTGTGACCACGCCAGTTGTGCGTCCTTCCTTAAGATCCGCGATCTCGAGCATCGGATAGAGCGTATCACCTGCATAGACCGGCGCCAGGAAGCGCGAAGACTGTTCCAGAAACCCGATCAACGCCTCACCCATATGATGCGGCAGGACGCTGGCACCGGCACAGGCCTGCGCAACGACCTGATATCCATGCGCCAGCAGGTCGCGGTGGCCGCGTGCCTGGCAATAAGGCCGGTCGTAATGGATCGGATGGTTGTCACCGCTGGCCAATTGGAACGCGCTGAAGAGTGCATCCGTCATCGTGCGGGATGGCACATAGAACTTTTCGCCGACCTGCCAGTCCTCGAACCAGCGGGTCTCGCAGAACTTGTGCTGTGCAGGATCGAAGGTCTCGGTCATTTTGCGAGCCCGAACTCAGAAAGGATGGCGACCGTGTGTTCGCCGGTCTTCGGTGCGGCGCGGGTCTCGGGCGCGCGGGCCGGGGTGCGCGCGACCGGCAAAATCGACGTGCCGGTGACGGTCGTTGGGTCGGCAGCATGCGTGGCGGCGACCTGGGGTTCCTCCAGCCACATCCCGAAATCGTTGATCCGGCCCGCCAGCACGCCGTTTGCCTCGAACAGATCGAGCCATTCTGCCGTCGTACGCTCCTTCATGCGCTTGGCGATCGATGGCTTCAGCGTTGCTTCGTTCTCTTGGCGTGTCGCAAACGAGGCATAGCGCGGATCCGTGGCAAATTCGTCCAGTCCCATGGCTTTGACGAGCGCTGTGAAATGCTGCTCTTTGACCAGTGTGACGGTCAACCAGCCATCGGCGGTCTGGTAAGCCCCGGCAGGTGGGTTCAGCAGCATCGGCGCGCGGCCAAGATGGGCAAACTCCATGATTTTTGGACCCATCGCGGCAGCCGCTGCTTGCATCAACGAGACATCGAGGTGCCGGGCTTCGGTGACGCCACCGAACAATGCCATCGACACGGCCTGGAACGCGTAGATCCCTGTGACGGAGTCGATGATGGTGGTGTGCAGCTTGTGCGGAACGCCGTCCTCGCCGTGGTTGACGGAAATCATGCCAGAAAAACTTTGTGCGACCGCATCCGTCAGCGGGTCGTTGGCGCAGGGACCGGTCTGCCCGAAGCCGGAAACCGAGAGATAGGTGATGAGTGGATTACGGGCCTTCACGTCCTCGAACCCGACGCCGAGACGGTCGGACACGCCCGGCCGGGCACTTTCCAGGACAACATCCGCCTGCTCGACCAAGGACAGAGCGGCGGTCAGACCGCTCTCGGATTTCAGGTCGAGCGTGATGCTCTCTTTGCCGAGATTGTAGTAGAGAAAGTGAACCGACTCGCCTTCCGGTCCGTCACCGAGCGCGCGCACCCAGTCGCCGCCGGGTGGTTCGATCTTGATCACACGTGCGCCGTGCTCGGCGAGCAGGCGGCCGCAATACGGACCGGCGATCCCCTGCGTCAGGTCAATCACCAGCTTTCCGGCGAGCGGTTGGTCCGACTGCATGATCACTCCCCTGTCTGGTCCGCGCGCGAGCGGCGCGGTATGGGGATGCATCCTTCCGCAACCGGGCGTCCCGCGCAATGTCCCCGACCGCACCGAGCATCCTCGACCGGATATGTGCCGCCGTTCTGATGATCCTGTCGGCGCTGGTGCTGGCCCGGCTGATCTTTGGTCAGGAGTGGGCAGCCATCCCTTCGCGGATCATGGCATTGGTGCTGAAGGACGTTGTGATGCCGCGCTTCGGTCCGCGAGAATGGGTGCTGTTCGCAGTGGCCGGTGGGCTTGCGCTTGGCCTTTGGTTCAAGCCGGGCGGTTGGCCGGATGCGGGGTTTGCCTTGCGCCAGGGTGCCTTCTTCACGGCGTTCATCCTGCTGATGATGCTGCTGCGCGAGGCGGCGATGACCTCGGACTCGGTCCTGAAGGTTGGCGACTGGACGACCCGGCAACCGCCCGCGAAGCGCTATGCCGCGATGTGGTTCGGCGGTCACACGGCCGGTATTCTGCTGAACTTCGGCGCTGTCAGCCTGCTCGCCCCGCTGATCCAGCGCGGTGTTCGAGCCCGCCCCATCAAATCGCCCGAGGAAGAACTGCGCGCGAAGACGCGCGAGCGCCGCCAGATCAGCGCTCTGATCCGGGGATTTTCGATGGTGATCACCTGGGCGCCGACGACGTTGACGCAGGTGATCATCTTCTCGGCAATCCCCGGGTTGGATCCGGTCAAGGTGATCCTGCTGGCGCTGGTGCTGAGTGCCGTGATGCTTGGTGTCGGCTGGATCGAGGATCTGCTTACATGGGGAAAACCGCGGCTTGCGATCGAACCGCCCGAGCCGTTCCCGTGGCGTGCCGGATTGGACCTTGTGTTCGTCTATGCGCTGCTGGTCGTCGGCGCTTGGGCCGTTGTCGAGGCGTCGGGTGTGAGCCTGCCGCAGGCGCTGATGACGGTCGCGCCGGTGATGCTGATCGGCTGGGTTCTGGTGCAAAGCCGGGGTGGCGCGGTCGACAGTGCGCCGGAGCGGTTGCGCGAGATTGCCGTGGTCTCGATACCAAAGATGGCGCGCGAGGCTTACTTGCTTGGGGCGGCAGGGTTCATCGGGATTTCGGCGGCGAAGCTGGCGCCGGTGGACGCGATTGCCGTCTGGACCGAACAGGCCCACCTGCCGGACTGGGCGCTGTTGGCGGCGTTGCCGATTGTGATCACGTTGTGTGGTCAGATCGCATTGAGTCCGATGATGATGGTGGTGTTTCTGGCTGCCGTGGTATCTGCCCTGCCGTCCCTGCCTGCCGAGCCTGAGTACGTCGCGCTTGCGCTGAGCTTCGGCTGGGCGCTGTCGATGACGGCGTCACCCAATGCGACGGGTGCATTGCTTCTGGCGGGGACGACCGGTCTGCCCCCGACGACGCTGACCTGGCGGTGGAACGGGGTCTACTCGATCACTGCGTTGACGGTCTTCGCCGCGTTGTGTTGGGTTGTCGCCGGCGGCTGACGCCTAGCCAAAGCCTAACTGGCGTCAAATCCGGTCGCGCGTCAGGACCATCGCTCTAGCGCAGCATCGGCGGTGAGGTGTTTGGTATCCCCTGCTGTGCCGGGTGTCGCCGAGAACCTGGGCGCGGGCGCGGGCTGGTACGGATCGGGGATGAAAGACGTTCTCGCCGCATTGTGCGGATGGTGCGGGGCTTCCGCCACCGTCAGGACCGGTGCCACGCACGCATCGGTGCCATCGAAGAGATCGGCCCAATGATCGCGCGTCTGCGTCGCCAGGACTGCCGCTATGGCATCGGCGCAGGCAGGCCATTGGCTGCGGTCGGCCTGATCCCAATCCGCGGCGTTCAAGCCCAGCCCGTCCATCAGTGCCTTGAAGAACTGCGGTTCGATCGAGCCGACAGCGACGTAGTTCCCATCTGCGCAGGTGTAACACCGATAGAACGGGGCCGATCCATCCAGCAGGTTTGCGCCACGTTCCAGCGTCCAACGGCCCTTCGCCAGCATACCGTAGATCATCGCCATCTGCGACGCGCTGCCATCCAGCATGGCGGCGTCGACGACCTGGCCTTCGCCAGTCCGCTGCGCATGCAGCAAGCCTGCCAGCATTCCATAAGCGGCGAACAATCCGCCGCCGCCATAGTCACCGATCAGGTTCAGCGGCGGGGTGGGAGGGCGCCCGGGCTCGCCCATCGCCGCCAACGCGCCGGAGAGCGCAATGTAGGTCAGGTCATGCCCCGCAGTCTTCGCCCAAGGGCCTTCCTGACCCCATCCAGTGATCCGCGTGTAAACCAGCTTCGGGTTGCGGGCATGAACGCTGTCTGGGCCAAGGCCAAGCCTTTCCATAACGCCGGGGCGTAGGCCCTCGATCAGACCATCGGCCTTTTCGAGCAGGCCAAGCGCTGTCTCGACATCCGCCGGATCCTTGAGGTTCAGGGTCACGAGCGCGCGGCCCCGATCGATCGGCTCATCGCCACCGTGGACAATGAGTGGGCCGCGATTGGCGGACGGGCGGGCGATGCGGATGATGTCCGCGCCCAGATCGGACAGGAGCATGCCACAATAGGGGGCGGGGCCTATGCCCTCGAACTCGACGATCCGGAACCCTGAGAGCGGTCCTGCCATGGTGGTCTCCCTGCCTTTGGATCACTGTCGGGCGGTGGGCCTGGGGATTGCAAGGGGCGAGCGGCTCTGCCAACACTCAGGATGTGATGAACACGCCCGGAGCCTCGAACAGTATCTGCGACGTTCCCGGGATCCGGGTCGGACATGCCGAGAACCACGAGTTGGTGACTGGGGTTTCCGTGATCTTGCCCGAGGCACCGTGTGTCGCGGCGGTTGACCATCGCGGCGGCGGGATCGGAGCGCGCGACACCGTATTGCTGGGTGCGGGATCGGCGGTGCCTTTCGTGCACGGGATCTGCCTTTCGGGTGGGTCGGCCTATGGGCTGGACGCGGCCGGGGGCGTCCTGCACGGCATGCGGCAGGACGGAGTCGGCTTTCCGGTGAAGTCCGAAATCGTGCCGATCGTTCCGCAAGCGATCCTGTTCGATCTGATTGCGGGTGGCCCGAAGCGCTGGGAGCATCCGCCCTGGTGGGCGTTGGGGCTGGCGGCATACAGGGCCACCACTTTTGAGACGTCGTTGGGCAATGTGGGTGCCGGACTCGGTGCAACAGCAGGCCGCCTGAAGGGTGGTTTTGGGACAGCTTCGTCGGTTGACGAAGGCTTCACCGTCGGGGCCGTTGCCGCAGCGAATTCGGTGGGAGACGTTGTTTTCCCGGGCACGAAGACGTTTCGCGGCTGGATGCTGGAGCGCTCTGGAGAGCTTGGTGGGCAGCTGCCGCCCCCCAACAGAAGCGTTGAAACGCCAATTGCGGATGCGACAGCAGGTGCGAACACGACACTGGCCGTTGTGGCAACGGATGCAGCGCTTACGCGGGATCAGGCGTATCGCGTGGCGATCATGGCGCAGGACGGGCTGGCACTGACGACGTGGCCTGTGCACTCGCCAATGGATGGTGACACGGTGTTTGTTCTTTCAACCGGCAAGCACACGATCGGTGACGAGGCGGCCACCCTGACCCGGATCGGCACGATGGCGGCGGAGTGCGTCGGGCGTGCGATCATGCGGGGCGTCTACGAGGCTGAACCGTTGGCGGGGTATCCGTCCTATCGCGAACTCCTTTAGCCCGGTGCACGCTATTCTCGGACAATCGATGTCTCACGCAGCAATGCCCCGCTATCCGCATCGTGCAGCCGTAGCCACTCCGAGCCATCGGGTTTCTTAACGGTGACCAACAGGCCCTGAGTGCCCTGGCCAAGCGCCGTGATCTGCGCATCGACCGGCAAAGTGATCTTCTCGGCCGTCAAAGGAACGACGTTCGAGGCACCTCCGATGCCGAGGCGGATGACAATGGTCACCGTGATCGTCACAATGCCAAGAATGAGAACGACCATCAGAACCATGACGAGCAGACGTAACCGACGAACCTGGGGCGGCTCCACGACGTCCTCGTCGTCCTCGTAAGTCATGGTCGTCTCCTCCGATCCCGTGCGGCTGGTTATCCCGGAAGCGCTTGCCGGGCAACGCCTTGACCGTGCCTTGGCATCCGTTGCCGACGCGGCTGGGTTGGCGCTTTCGCGGTCGCGAATCATGGCGCTGATCGAGTCGGGCGCGGTGGCAGGGCAGGGGATCTCGCCCAAGCGTAAGGTCAGGGCCGGAGAGATCTTCACGCTGGACATGCCACCCCCGGTGGACCCCGAACCGTTGCCCGAGGATATTCCGCTGGATGTGGTTTACGAGGACGCCGACGTCATCGTCGTGAACAAGCCGGCGGGCATGGTTGTGCACCCGGCACCCGGCGCCCCGACTGGGACCCTGGTCAACGCGCTTCTGCACCATTGTGGAGAGTCGCTGGCCGGAATTGGCGGTGAACGCCGCCCCGGGATCGTCCACCGGATCGACCGCCAGACCTCGGGCTTGCTGGTCTCGGCGAAAACTGATCGAGCGCACGCTGGGCTGTCTGAACAATTTGCAGGGCACAGCATAGAGCGACGCTATCTTGCGCTTTGCTGGGGACGGCCAGACCGCGCAGACCCTCGCTTGGCCGGTTTGGACGCCGTCGGCTTCGAGGACGGCGGCTGGATCCGGGTCGATGCGCCCATTGCTCGGCATCCGCAGGATCGCAAGCGCATGGCAGTCGCTCGTTCCAGCGGTCGCCATGCCGTTACGCATTTGCGTGTCCTCGAAAGCTTCGGACCTGCGGGGGCGGCGTTTGCGAGCCTGATCGAATGCCGGCTCGAGACCGGGCGCACCCATCAGATTCGGGTTCACACGCTCCATATCGGGCATTCGCTGATCGGCGATCCTGTCTATGGGCGCGTGCGGGCCCCGTCGCGCGCAGTCGCGTCGGATACACTGCGAGAGCGCTTGTTCTTATTCAAACGGCAGGCATTGCATGCTGCCACGCTGGGTTTTGTGCACCCGGCAACCGGCAATCTGCACGAATTCTCCTCGGAACTGCCCCAGGATATGAACGAATTGTTAAACCTTCTGCGGCGGAATGATTGAAACATTCGTTAGAAGAATTGTGAGCTGGGTGAACCCGGACTTGCAAAGGCACCATTGGTAACCACTTGTTACCGGACGTTTCAGGGGAGACCTTCATGGCCCAGTCTTATGCGTCCCTGCCGGCACTTTCACCGGAACAGGGACTGAGCAAGTATCTGACCGAGATCCGCAAGTTCCCGATGCTGGAACCCGAGGAAGAGTTCATGCTGGCCAAGGCATGGGTCGACCATGGCGACAGCGAGTCGGCGCACAAGATGGTCACCTCGCACCTGCGTTTGGCGGCCAAGATTGCGATGGGCTATCGCGGGTACGGCCTGCCAACGGCCGAGGTTGTCTCGGAAGCCAATGTCGGACTGATGCAGGCGGTAAAACGCTTTGACCCGGATAAGGGTTTCCGCCTCGCAACCTATGCGATGTGGTGGATCCGCGCCGCGATCCAGGAATACATTCTGCGCTCGTGGTCGCTGGTAAAGCTGGGCACCACGGCCGCCCAGAAGAAGCTGTTCTTCAATCTCCGCAAGGCGAAGTCGAAAATCGGCGCGCTTGAGGATGGCGATCTGCGTCCCGAACATGTCGAGAAGATCGCCACTGATCTTGGCGTCACGCAAGATGAAGTGGTTTCCATGAACCGCCGCATGTCCGGCGGTGGAGACAGCTCGCTGAATGCGCCCCTGAAAGGTGGCGACGGTGAAGGTGCCTCGGAATGGCAGGACTGGCTGGCGGATGATGACGCTGACCAGGCGACAGCCTACGCCGAAGAGCAGGAAATGGACGTTCGTCGCGAGCTTATGATCGAAGCGATGGAGTCGCTGAACGAGCGAGAGCGCCATATCCTGACGGAGCGCCGTTTGAAGGACGAGCCCGTGACACTCGAAGACTTGAGCCAAGTCTACAGTGTCAGCCGGGAGCGGATCCGCCAGATCGAGGTTCGCGCGTTTGAAAAGCTTCAGCGTAAGATGCGTGATTTGGCGGCTGAGAAGAAGATGATCCCATCGATCGGTGGTTGATCGCTAGGGTTCAGATTGCCAAACCCCGCTGGCCATTGCCGGCGGGGTTTTTCTTTGTCTGAGATTAATCCGCCGATGGGCGTTTTGGCTCTGGCTGGGCTTCTCGCAAGGTTGGCGAAGGATTGTCTGCCAATCCGCAGTCTGTGAGCCAGGTGCGCCAGGCTTCGCGACTTTCCTCGGACAGCATGTCGAGCGGCGCAGGTTTCGGCGGGCGGGCCGTAAAATCGGACATTGTCACACCTCAGTTTCCGCTGCCGTGACCGGAGTGCGTGCCTGACGAGTGCCCTTTGGCCCCGTGGCCGCTGTGAGCTGCCGACTTGGACCCGGCTGCGGGTTTTTCCACCATGAATGTGACGGTAACATCGCCCGCCTTTTCGAAGGTTAAAGTCGCGTCGAAGTGATCACCGATCTTGAAGGTCTGGGCGGCATCGAACAGCATCAGGTGAAAACCGCCCGGTTCGAGGAGTGCCGTATCGCCCGGGGGCACGTCGATCCCCTCGATCTTCAGCATTTTCATGACACCGTTTGTCTCTTCGACGGTGTGGATCTCGATTGTCCCGAATGCCTCCGAATCAGCGGCGATTAGGCGATCTGGCGCCTCACCGTCGTTCGAAATCGACAGATACGCCGCGCTTGGGCGGTTCGGCAGATTCGGCCGGGCATACGGATGCCCTATGGTGAGATCGCCCGCGATCGTTTCGTGAGCGATTGCCGGTTGGGTCAGGTTGAGTGTGACCGCGACGGCGAGTGCGCCCGCTATGCGAGCAAAGTGGGAAAGACGTGTCATATGCATCTCCTGCGCGGCCTGGGTGATGACCGCTGTTTCCGTTGATCTGATGGCTTTTCAGATCCCGGTTGGAGGGGCTCGCGGCGCATGACGATCGGGCCTTGGGTGCTTAGGGTTGGTGTGTGCTGCGTGACTGACGACCTGAACGCGCGTGAAGCAGTCACTTCGCGTACCCGTGCCCGGGCGGTCGGGTGCCGTGAACAGTGAGAATGCCTGACACCAATGGCATTGCGCGGACGGGCCCGATGGAGCTTCGTCTCCGATCTCTTGCTTGCCATCAGGCGTGCAGAGCACGATTTCCGGGATACCGAGCGCGTTCTGAAGTGCGCGCAGTTCAGGATCGCCATACGCGCTTGCAGCGGCTGCTGGCATCGACAGAGCCATGCCAAACTGTGTCAGCAGCCAGACCATGACCGGCAGCATGCGCGTCCAGGCGCGAAGCTGATTAAACGGGTGCCTTGGTCTGGATCTGATCGGCATGTCTTGTGGTATGCCCGGCGCTCAATAATGGCAACGGGGCAAACCGAAGCAACTTGACAGATCTTGGTGGTCTGTATTAGTTAACCGTATGGTTAATCAAGATGCACTCGACAATACCCTTGGAGCTTTGGCGGATCCGACGCGGCGTGCGATCGTTCAGCGGCTATTGGAGTCCGATGCGACGCTGAGCGAGTTGGCGGAGCCACATGACATGTCTCTGCCAGCGGTCATGAAGCATGTCGGGAAACTGGTCGACGCGGGTCTGGTTACCCGGGCGAAGAGCGGCCGCGTCGTAACCTGTTCGCTAAACATCGACCCGTTGGATGATGCTCAGAAGTGGCTCGCCGAGATGCTCGAATTCTGGAACCAGCGCTTTGACGCACTGGACGCATACCTCGCACAACAGAAGGAGGACAGCCAATGAATGCGCCCGTCACTGAAATGAAGGACCCGACCGCGCTGATGATTCGGCGGACGTTCGACGCCGACAGGGCGATGCTTTGGAAGGCGTTGACCGACCCGAAGGCTTGGATGCAGTGGATGGGTGCCAAGATGGCGACGCCGCAGCGTTGCGAGGCGGACCTGCGCGTCGGTGGCGCCTGGCTGATCGAGATGCGCGGCAACGAGACCGGCAATGAGCACAACGTCAAGGGAGAGTTCGTCGAGATCGACGAGCCGAACCGGGTCTGTTTCACATGGGCGTGGTACTCAACGCCGGATGCGGTGAGCCTCGTGACCTATGCGCTGTCTGATGCAGGCGACGGCAAGACCACGCTGACGCTAACCCATGAGCGCTTTGCCAGCGTCGAGGCCCGCGATGGCCATGCAATGGGGTGGAATGCCTCGCTCGATTCACTCGAAGTCATGCTGGTAGCATAGGAGCGAACCATGCCGCATCCGATCGTATCCCGCGAAGATTGGCTTGTCGCACGCAAGGCTCATCTAGAGGACGAAAAGGCTTTCACCCGCGCCCGTGATGCATTGAGCGCACGACGCCGTGCGTTGCCATGGGTGCGGATTGAGAAGGAGTATCGGTTCCGGACCGGCGATGGTGAGAAGTCACTCTCGGATCTGTTCGGCGACAAGAGCCAGCTCATCGTCATTCACTTCATGATGGGGCCGGATTGGGACGAAGGCTGTCCCTCGTGCTCGTTCTGGGCCGACACCTACAATGGTCTCGACACTCACCTGGCACAGCGGGATGCCGCTTTCGTCGTTGTGGCCAATTGCGGGCTGGAAAAAATTGGATCCTACCGCGCGCGCATGGGGTGGAGTTTCGATTGGGTGTCGTCGCTTGGTTCAGACTTCAACCCAGACTTCAATGTCAGCTTCTCGCCTGACCATCCGCAGGGTGGCAGCGTTGAGTACAACTATGCGGCAAAGGGTTTTCCGGCGACTGAAGCGCCCGGGATCAGCGTTTTTCACAAGCCCCAGCAGGACCTGATCGTTCACACGTATTCAACCTACGCCCGTGGCCTCGACATGATGAACGGGGCTTACCAACTTATGGATCTTCTGCCGAAGGGCAGGGATGAAGACGGATTGGACTTTCCGATGGCTTGGGTGCGGCGCCGCGATCAATACGACGCCTAAAACAAGCTTCCAACTGAGAGGAGAAAACAATGGCTCATGGAAACGTTCACTGGTCGGAACTCGTCAGCTCAGACGTTGCGGGATCAAAGAAGTTCTTCAGCGAGATCTGCGGCTGGACAATCAACGAGATGCCAATGCCAAACGGAACATACAACGTCTGTATGGTTGGCGAGCAACCGGTCGCAGGTATCATGGGCGTTGACCAGATCCCCGCGGATCACGAGATCCCGCCGCACTGGATGACCTATCTTGAGGTTGCCGACGTGGATGCGGCGGTGGCCAAGGTCGCAGGTATCGGCGGCACGGTGGTACGCGAGCCCTTTGATGTGCCGGGTGTTGGCCGGATTGCCATGATTATGGATCCGGGCAAGGCAGTCTGCGGGATCATGACGCCGCCGCAGCAGAGTTGAGGCAATCAGACTTGGTGCTCGAGGCACGGGTCCCGGCCTAGGCGTCAGGCCTTTGGTTTGAGATGCCAGGCTGTCTCGATTGCCGGGCAGATTCCTTTCAGGCCACCCGCAACGTCGGCATGCCCGAGTTTTGCAACCTCGAAGTGCTCGTCGTAGTGCCGGTGAACCTCAGTGGGCTCAATCGAGAATGGCGGCCCCGGCATCGCGGATTGATCGTACGTAAAGGTGAGCAGGAACTGTGGCACTCCGTTCGTCATCTCGGTCAGATGCTGTGAGTAGCGCGTGCGCATGCTGTCCGGCAGCGCCACAAGAGCAGCACGGTCGTAGACCGCGTGGACGTCACCCAGAGTCGCGCGATCGAGGTCGAAGATGTCCCCGACAAAGACATCTAATCGCGGGGCGCTGTACCGCTTCGAACGGCCGAGGGTTTTGATCTGAGGAACCACATCCAGCTCATTGAACAACTGTTGGATTGCAAGCTCGCTCAGTTCCGCGCCAGCCACGCGAAAACCATTCGCCAGAAACCACGTGATATCGAGCGTCTTGCCGCACAACGGCAGAAACAAGCGGGCATCCTCGGGCAGGGCGAGTTGATGGAGATGAGCCTCCATCAATGCGTTCGGTTTTGGCTGATGAAAGCCGATTTGATTGGCTTCCCAACGGGAATGCCAGAAATCGTGGTCCATGCGGATGTCCCCAACTCTGCTTCCAAGCCTATATCGGGTCGAAATAACCCGGCGCCAAGGGGCGGCGTCAGATCTTCTCAGTGATGTGTATTAGCGCCCGGGAATCACGTCTTGGATGCCCTTTGCTCAGGTCGCCGCCGCGCAGCGCCGCGTGTATGGTTATGTCGATAATACGCCTCTTTCCTCTTTGATGTTGAGGTCGGCGCTAGGGTAAAAAATCTTCTTTGAACGGATAGGCCGGGTTCCTGAATTCAGTCTCTTGAGGGCGTCTTTGTACAGATGTTGATTGAGAAAGTGAAAGATAAAGTATCCAAAAAGCACGTGCAAAATCTGAAAACGAAAATGAGTATTTAAGCTCATTTACAAGTTTGCGCCCGTCGTATGCATAAATGTGGAGTGTCGCGGTACGTTCATGATGTTTGAATCGGTATCGAGCGAGTTGAATCACTCGGGTGATGATTGGACAGGGGCCCATTCCCGAGCAAGCGCTTGGGCGTCCTCGATCTCGCTTGGTGTGAGGTTCTGTTCAATTCGCTGCCGTGCAAGTCGAGCCTGCTGGTTTCCGCGTGCACTGGCGAGATTGTAGTAGACGTGCGCCTGCTGCAGATCGATCTCGGTCCCAAGACCTTTTTCATAGATCTCCCCGAGCGTGAACAGGCCGATCGTGTTGCCTTGTGCTGCGGTCTTCTCCAACCACCTGCGGGCCGCCGCCGGGTCTGCGTCAATTCCATTCCCGCGCAAGAGCGCCAGTCCGTAGAGGTTCATGGCGCCGATGTGTTGCTGTTCCGCTGCCTGCGCATAGTAGCTCACGGCGCCTGCAAGATCGCTTTCGCCGCCTCGGCCTTGTGCCATCAGGACCCCACAATTGAATTGCGCACTGTCCAAACCTTTGGTTGCGGCATCACAGATCAACCTGCGCGCGGCCTCGAAGTCCTGAAGGACACCGTTTCCGTCGAGATGGAGCAGACCCAACCGGTTGGCCGAGCGAACGCTGCCTTCGCGCGCTGCATTTTGATAGATGATCACGGCTCTTGCAGAATCGGCTTGCGTCCCAAGGCCCAGTTCCTGCATGCGCCCTAGGTAGAACAGGCCTTCGGGATCTCCGTTGGTGTATGCGGCCTGAAAGTTCTTCGCGGCCTCTGTGAAGCGTTGATCGTTCAGCGCGTCCCGCCCGGTCTTGATCGGATCCGGTTCCTCGGGCAACGCCACGCCAGTGTGGAGGAGTATCGCGAGCAGGAATACGAGAGGTCTGAGCATGGTTTGACTATCATCTGTGTTCGGGGGAGGGGCGAGGAGATATTAGCCTAATCTGCGCCGTGCTGACAATTACGCGAAACGGGTGGGGTCATCTCCTGCTTGAAGGCCCCTCAACATAGCTTGGCGCGATCGGCGCGGATTGCTATAGCGACGTCACGCGGGCGTGGCGGAATCGGTAGACGCAACGGACTTAGACATGAATTGAGTGCGCGCAGGGAAACCTGCGACGTAGAACTGCTCAAACTCGGGGGAACCTGTGAAATGGCAATCCCGAGCCAAGCCCGCGAAGGCGGGAAGGTGTAGAGACTAGACGGGCAGCACCTAAAGCACCGCCTTCGGTGCCATGGTGAAGGGATAGTCCAGACCACGAACTGGCCTGGCCGGGCGGCGAAAGCCGAGGTGGTATGAAAATCCGTTTTCCGAAAGGAAGTGTGGGTTCAAGTCCCACCGCCCGCACCACGTTCAAACCGAACCGTCCAGTAGTGTTCCGACGAAGACGGTCTGGTAG
>ERZ1740062.213-NODE-213-length-42331-cov-12.417778_pt1 | contig 42331 bp, 36 predicted proteins | sample MGYA00581741_ERZ1740062 | MGnify/ENA primary metagenome ERZ1740062 (study PRJEB43018, sample SAMN04849747) | marine metagenome | isolation source: floating plastic debris | place: Pacific Ocean | collected 2008-09-01 | study: EMG produced TPA metagenomics...
TGATGGCCTCCGAAACCGGCCAGTCCGGCTTCAAGCTGGGCCAGCGCGTGTTTCATGAGAAATTTGGCTATGGCAAAGTGATGGATGCCAACGGTACCAAGCTGACAGTGGCGTTCGAGAAGGCCGGGTTGAAGAAAGTGATTTCGACTTTTGTGACGGGGGCTTAACCCTTACAGCACGAGATCCCGCGTCAAGCGCGGGATAGTCGGAAACGAAAGAATCCGTTTCTCCGGGCTTGACCCGGAGCCTCCTGCCGCATGTACTGATCAAGCTAGGGACGAGGTCCCGGATCAAGTCCGGGACAGCGGAGCCTGGAGATGTTTTACACATATATTGTCACGAACAAGCGGCGGGGTGTCCTCTACACGGGACACACGGAAGACATTAACAAGCGCGCTTGGGAACATCGTACCCACGTGATCAAAGGATCGTTTTCAGAGACATATAATTGCGAAAGCTTGGTTTGGTTTGAAGCTTACGACACTCGCGGCGAAGCCAAGGGTCGGGAAAAGCAGATCAAGAACTGGAAACGCGACTGGAAGATCGAGCTGATCGAAGCACAAAACCCAAACTGGCGCGATTTGGCAGACACACTACTCTGAACCGAGTTCCCGGACTTGATCCGGGATCTCGGGTTACGAGAGTATCACCTTGCTGCACGAGGCTCCGGGTCAAGCCCGGAGACACGGAGTCTAATTACCCCGCTGCCTTCAACGCCTGATCCAGATCCCTGATCAGGTCATCGGCATCCTCAACTCCAATCGACAGCCGTACGGAATCCGGGGCAGCCCCAGCCGCCACTTTCTGCTCATCCGTCAACTGCCGGTGCGTCGTCGAGGCCGGATGGATGACCAGAGACCGAGCATCACCCAGATTGGCAACGTGGCTGAACAGTTCGAGGCTGTTCACAAATTTCACGCAGGACTCATAGCCGCCTTTCAGCTGCACGGTGAACAAGGCCCCGGCCCCTTTCGGGCACAGCCGTTCGGCGCGGGCCTTGTAAGGCGAGCTGTCGAGGCCAGCATAGGTCACGGACGAAACGGCGGCATGCCCTTCGAGCCATTTGGCGATCTTCTCGGCATTGGCGACATGCTTGTCCATGCGCAGGGACAGGCTCTCAATCCCCATCAGCGTATAATGCGCCCCTTGCGGGTTCATCGTCATGCCGAGATCGCGCAGGCCGATCGCAATCGAGTGGAAAGTGAAGGCCGCCGGGCCGAATGTCTCGTGGAATTTCAAGCCGTGATAGGCCGGTTCCGGCTCAGTCAGGGACGGGAACTTGCCGGCCGCGGTCCAGTCAAACGCCCCGGAATCAACCACAGCGCCGCCCGTGACGGTGCCATTGCCGGTCAGGTATTTGGTCAGGGAATGGGTGACCAGCGTGGCGCCATACTGGATCGGATTGCAGAGATAAGGCGTCGCCGTCGTATTATCGACGATGAGCGGCACTTGCGCGTCCTGGGCAATTTTGGCGATCGCTTCGAGGTCCGTGACATAGCCGCCCGGATTGGCGATCGTCTCACAGAAAATGGCGCGGGTATCCTCATTAATCGCTGCCTTGACGGCGTCGAGATCATCAAAGTCGACAAAGGTCGCGCCCCAGCCAAAGCGTTTGATCGTATGCGTGAACTGGGTCACCGAGCCGCCATAGAGACGGGTCGACACAACCACGTTCCGGCCGGGCTCCATCAAGGGAAAGAGCGACATGAGCTGCGCCGCATGGCCGGATGAGCAACAGACCGCGCCGGCCCCGCCTTCCAGCTGCGCAATCCGATCACCAAGCGCACCAACCGTCGGATTGGTCAGGCGAGAATAGATATAGCCGACTTCCTGAAGATTGAAGAGCGCCGCCGCGTGATCTGCGTCCCGGAAGACAAAGGCCGTGGATTGATAGATGGGCACTTGCCGCGCGCCCGTCGCGGGGTCCGCCACCGCGCCTGCATGAATTTGTTTTGTGTCGAACCCGAATTCCTGATCGCTCATTCTGCATCACCTCCAGCATATCTGCGGAGGTCGTAGACCACGACCGGCCCCTGCTCAACTAAAACATGGGTTTAGTGCTTGGTCGCTTCGTCTTCGCCGCTCATGCCGTCCCAGAATTTCTTGACCCGGCCAACGAAGCCTTCGGATTCTGGATTGCAATCCTTGCCGGAACAGTCGCAAAACTCGCGCAGGATTTCCTTCTGACGGACCGTCAGGTTGCGCGGCGTTTCAACGAACATCTCGATATAGAGATCACCGGTCTGGTGGCTGCCGCGTATGCTCGGCATACCCTTGCCGCGCAGACGCAGCTTGCGTCCGGTCTGGGCGCCTTCGGGAATCGTGACGCGGGCGCGGCCGCCATCAATGGTCGGGATCTCGACTTCGCCGCCCAGCGCCGCGGTCACCATGGACACAGGTGTGCGGCAATACAGGTTCGGGCCATCGCGCTCGAAAATGTCATGCTCATCAACGCTGACAAAGATATAGAGGTCGCCTTTTGGGCCACCCTTGGTCCCCGGCTCGCCTTCACCAGACAGACGGATCCGCATGCCGGACTCGACCCCGGCGGGGATTTTTACAGACAGGTTGCGATCTTCCTGGACCTGACCGACACCGCGGCAGACTTTACAGGGGTTCTTGATGATCTGCCCCTTGCCATGACAGGTCCCGCAGGTCCGCTCCATTGTGAAAAAGCCTTGTTGCGCGCGGACGCGGCCACTGCCCTGGCAGGTTGGACAGGTTTCCGGATGGGTGCCGGGTTCGGCACCGGTGCCGTCACAGGCGCTGCAATCCACCGCGGATGGGACATTAATGGTCGCATCCTTGCCGTGGAAGGATTCTTCCAGCGTGATGTCCATATCATAGCGCAGATCAGCGCCGCGCTGCGGCCCGCCGCGGCGACGACCGCCGCCCCCGAAAGGATTACCGCCAAAGACCTGGCTGAAAATGTCCTGGAAAATATCGTTCGGATCGCCGCCACCAAATGGATGGCCGCCCGCACCGCCGCCCATGCCATTCTCAAACGCCTGATGCCCGAACCGGTCATAAGCGGCCTTCTTTTCAGGGTCTGACAGGACCGCATAGGCCTCGCCGACTTCCTTGAACATGGCTTCAGCCTCAGCATCATCCGGATTCTGGTCCGGGTGATACTTCATGGCCAGCTTTCGATAGGCGCTCTTAAGGGCCTTTTCGTCGGCATTTCGGTCTACGCCGAGCACGTCGTAATAGTCGCGTTTGCTCATTTAGCGGGTTACCTGTTGTTTTTGCTCACTCGCCCGCCAAAGTGGGGAGGTCCGGGGCGAAGTGCAAGCCCTGGACCTGTTCCACTAGCTCGCCTTTTTCACATCCGTATCTTTCAGCACACGGTCTGCTATCTCCTTGGGCACAATCATCAGCGTTTCACTGAGCGTTTGCCCCCATTCCTTGAGCAGTTCCGTGGCCCGGGCCGATCCGGTCTTGTCACGATGGATTTCCAGCATCATTTCGAACACATCGATATGTTTCTGGTCCATATCGACCAGCGGATACCAATCAATCGCATCCGGATTGGCAACATGTTCGAACTGACTGTCCGGATCCCAGATATAAGCCACACCGCCCGTCATGCCGGCGCCGAAATTGTCGCCCACTGAGCCGAGAATGGCGACGCGCCCACCCGTCATGTATTCGCAGCCATTGGCGCCGCAGCCTTCAATCACAGCCTCAGCCCCGGAATTTCGCACCGCGAATCGTACGCCGGCTTGTCCTGCCGCATAGAGATTGCCGCTGGTTGCGCCATACAGGCACGTATTGCCGATAATCGTATTCTCACCGCCCTGATAGGAGGCGTCGGCTGGCGGTCGCAATTGCAGAGTCGCGCCAGACAGGCCCTTGCCGACATAATCATTGGCATCGCCAATGACGTCGAGCAGCAGACCCTGAACACTGAACGCGCCGAGCGACTGGCCCGCACTGCCAGTCAGGCGAATATGTAGACGGCCTTCCGGCAGGGCTTTCTCACCAAACTTGCGAACAATGGCGGAACTGCACCGCGCGCCAATCGTGCGCTGTACGTTCTGCACTTCATAAGTCAGCTGCATTTTTTCGCCACGGGCAAAGAAAGGTTCGCCATCGCGCAGGATCTGGGCGTCGAGCGTATCAGGTACTTCTTCGCGATGATCGGGCTTGTACTCCACCGCTGTCGCTGTATCGACCTGAACCAGAAGCGGGTTGAGATCGAGGTCATCAAGGTGCGGCGCACCACGTGAGACCTGAGCCAGGAGGTCCGTCCGACCGATGGCTTCATCCAGAGAGTTCAGGCCGAGCGAGGCCAGAATGCGGCGCACATCCTCAGCGATGAAACTCATCAGATTGATGACCTTGTCGGCCGTACCGGTGAATTTCGCGCGCAGCGACTCGTCCTGCGTACAGACCCCGACCGGGCATGTATTGGAATGACACTGGCGCACCATGATACAGCCCATCGCGACGAGGGAAGCTGTGCCAATGCCATATTCCTCTGCGCCGAGCATCGCGGCAATGACAATGTCGCGCCCGGTGCGCAGACCGCCATCGGTGCGCAGGGTAACCTTGTCGCGCAAATTGTTGAGGCTGAGCACCTGGTGTGCTTCTGCCAGACCCAGTTCCCAGGGCAGGCCAGCATATTTGATACTGGTCTGCGGTGAGGCCCCTGTGCCGCCGACACCGCCAGCAATCAGGATGACATCCGCCTTCGCCTTGGCGACGCCAGCCGCGACCGTACCGACTCCAGACTGAGCAACCAGTTTCACACAGACCCGGCAATCCGGATTGATCTGTTTAAGGTCATAGATCAGCTGGGCCAGATCCTCGATCGAATAGATGTCGTGATGCGGCGGCGGACTGATCAGCGTCACGCCCGGCGTCGAATGCCGGTTTTTCGCAATGAATTCAGTGACTTTGAAGCCAGGCAGCTGACCGCCTTCGCCAGGCTTTGCGCCTTGGGCCACCTTGATTTCCACTTCGCGGCAATGGTTCAGATACTCCGCCGTGACGCCAAAGCGACCGGACGCAACCTGTTTCACAGCCGAGTTCATATTGTCACCATTGGGCAGTGGGCGATAGCGCTCGCGCACCTCGCCGCCTTCGCCGGAAACCGATTTGGCGCCGATCCGGTTCATCGCCACATTCAGCGTGCCATGCGCTTCCGGGCTGAGCGCGCCGAGCGACATGCCCGGCGTAACGAAGCGCTTGCGGATTTCGTTGACCGATTGCACCCGCTCAAGCGGTTCTTTCGGACCCGCCGGCTTGAAGTCGAGCAGGTCGCGCAGCTGGATCGGTTGATCTCGATGATTGACCGCATCAGCATACTTCTCGAACACGGAATAGTCGCCGCGATCGCAGGCCGCCTGCAGCATATGGATCAGATTGCCATCCAGCGCATGCGGCTCCGACCGGGCCCGAAGGCGATAGAAGCCACCGACCGGCAAGGCGATGACATCTTCATCAAACGCGTCTTCGTGCCGTCGCACGGCATTCTCTTCAATGCCTGCCAGGCCAAGCCCGGAAATGCGGCTGGACAGGCCCGGGAAATAGTCCGCAACCAGCGCGCGCGACAGGCCAAGCGCTTCGAAATTATAGCCCCCGCGATAAGATGAGATGACCGAAATGCCCATCTTGGACATGATTTTAAGCAAGCCGGCCTCGATCGCCTTCTTGAAGTTCAGAACAGCCTCGCCAATGCTGACATCGCCCAGTAAATCGCGGGCATGTCGATCGGCGATCGCATCCTGGGCGAGATAGGCATTGACGCAGGTCGCACCCACTCCGATCAGGACCGCAAAATAGTGCGTGTCGATACATTCAGCTGAGCGGACCGTAAGCGAACAGAAGGTCCGCAGGCCTTGCGCGACCAGATGGCTATGCACCGCACCTGTGGCCAGAATCATCGGAATGGCAACGCGCTCATCGCCTTGATGTTCATCGGTCAGGACAATGTGTTCACGGCCGGCGCGTACGGCATCTTCGGCTTCCTGACGGATCCGGGCCAAAGCCTGTTTGAGGGCACGGCCATCCCCGACGCTGGCGCCAAGATCGAACGTACAGTCAATCTTCTGAACACCTTCCTCCAGCATATTGACCAGGCGATTATACATGCCTGTCGACAGGACCGGGCTCTCCAGAACAAACACATCCTGTTGGGTTTCATCCGTGGTCAGCACATTGCCGAGATTCTTGAACCGGGTTTTCAGACTCATCACGCGGTCTTCGCGCAGCGGGTCGACCGGCGGGTTGGTCACCTGGCTGAAATTCTGGCGGAAGAAATGCGACAGCGGCCGGAATTTTTCCGACAGGACCGCGACCGGGCTGTCATCTCCCATCGACCCGATCGCCTCTTTGCCATTCTCGGCCATTGGCGCCAGGATCAGTTCCAGTGTTTCCATCGTGAAGCCGGCGACTTTTTGACGACGCAGCATGGACTCCGTGTCAAACAAGCGTGGTTCCGGACCCGGCCCGATTTCGGGATCCAGGTCGCGGACATTTTTCAGCCAGTCCTCATAGGGATGCTTGGCAGCGAGCTCGTCGACAATCTCGCCATGTTCATAGAATTTGCCGGTCTGTAGGTCGGCGGCGATCATGCCGCCCGCCTGAACATGACCGCGGCGGACGACGTCATGCCCGGACAGCGGACACATGCCGGTCTCTGAGCCGACGGCCAGAATGCCATCGCCGGTCAGGGCATAGCGCAGCGGCCGCAAGCCATTGCGGTCGAGACCGGCCACCGCCCAGCGTCCATCATAGGCGCAGATCGCAGCAGGACCGTCCCACGGTTCCATCACCGAGTTGCAATAGGCGTAAAGGGCCGCATGCTTTTCCGGCATGATCGAGGCCCGCTTCGACCAGGCTTCCGGAATCAGCAGCGCCTTGGTCATCGGGGCTGTGCGACCCGCCTTGCAGAGGATCTCGAACACCGCATCAAGCGCGCCGGAATCCGAACTGCCTTGCGGCGCGACCGGCTTTACATCGTCGACATAGTCGCCAAACGTGCCGGAGACCATTTTGATCTCATGGCTCTTCATCCAGTTCAGATTGCCGCGCAGCGTGTTGATCTCGCCATTATGCGCCAACATGCGGAAGGGCTGGGCCAGGGCCCATTGCGGAAACGTGTTGGTGGAATAACGCTGGTGGTAGATGGCAACGGCCGACTCAAACCGCTCGTCCCGCAGATCGAGATAGAAATTGTCGATATCCTCGGCCAGGAACATGCCCTTATAGATCAGCGACTTGTGGCTGAGCGAACAGACATAGAAGCCGGGAATTCCAGCTTCGCGGGCGCGGCGTTCAATCCGGCGACGACAGATATAAAGCGCGCGTTCCAGCTCTTCCGGATCGCGGGCGCGATCATCGCGGAACATGACCTGTTCGATCTCGGGCCTTGTGTCCTGTGCTTTCTGACCAATGATGGAGACATCCACGGGCGGCTGCCGCCAGCCATAGATATAGAAGCCGAAATGCAGGATCTCGGTTTCGACAATCGCGCGGGCCGCTTCCTGCTGTCCCAGATCGGTACGCGGCAGGAAGATCTGACCGACGCAGATCGGATCATCTGTCGGCTTGTGACCACAGCGGGAGACCTGATAGCGGAAGAATTCCTGAGGTACTTCGACGCGAATACCGGCGCCATCGCCCGTCTTGCCGTCCGCATCCACCGCGCCGCGGTGCCAGACATTTTTCAGCGCCTTGATGCCCATTTCAACGATTTCCCGGCGCGGCTGACCATCCAGCGCAGCGACCAGACCAACGCCGCAGGCGCTGTGCTCGTCTTCGGGATTATAGGCATGGCCATCGATCAGACGCTGGCGATTGGCGAGATAGTTCTGAACAAAATCAGTCATCGTTTTGTTGCTCTGCTTGGTATTTTTCGAAACGCTCGAACATTTCCGCACTGGTGATACGCGGCGCATCTGTGTCGAAGCGATAATAATCGGGTTGTTCGTCCACGAAGATTTCTTCGTGAATCTTGAGGTCGGACGGCAAGTCAAACAGGCCGGCCTGGCTGCTATGGATGACATCTGAATCGGTCAGATGATAATACAGGGTCGTGCCGCATTTGCTGCAAAACGCCCGCTCAGCCCAGTCTGAGCTTTGATAGGCATTTATGTGCTCCTTGCCGGCGACAATGTGCACGCCGTGCTCAAAGGAAGCCGCCATGGCCGGGCTGCCATGCCATTGGCGGCACATGCTGCAATGACAGATTTCGAGCTTGGGCGCGCCCCGACCTTCCAGTTGCACGGCGCCGCAAAGACAATGGCCTTTATAAATCTCAGTCATCTCAACTCATCCTCGTGCCATTGGCGATCGGTGCGTCCGGACCTGCGAGCCGGATCGCCCCGTCAGCATCTGCGAAACCGAGCGTCAGGACTTCCGACATGAATTTGCCGATCTGGCGCGGCGGGAAATTGACCACACCCATGACCTGGCGTCCGATCAGCCCGTCCGCATCATAATGTTCGGTGATCTGCGCCGCGCTTTTCTTCTGTCCGATCGTCGCGCCGAAATCGATCAGCATTCGGATAGACGGCGTGCGCGCGCCCTCGAGTGGCGTGGCTTCAAGCACGGTACCGATGCGAATATCGACGGACAGAAAGTCATCGAAACTGATCTCGGGCATTGGCGGAGCATCGGGTTTGAAACTGATATGCATGGCCTACTCCGCTGCGACCTTGCGCTCACGCGCTGCAGCGCGCATCGCCTTGTGCATATGTTCCGCTGCCTCACGCCCATCGACAATCGCCCAGACGACGAGCGATGCGCCGCGGACAATATCGCCAGCCGCATAGACGCCGGGCAGACTGGTTTCCATGGTCTTGAAATCGACCTGGATGGCGCCCCAGCGATTGACCCGCAAAGCGGACTCGTCGAACAGGACCGGCAGGTCTTCCGGGTCAAAGCCGAGCGCCTTGATCACCATGTCAGCTTTCAGATCAACCGTCTCATCCGTCTTTTCCGGTGATTGACGGCCGGACGCATCCGGCGCGCCGAGCTTCATGAGCCGAACCTTGACGCCATTCACGGTATTGGACTTGTTGTGCAGCACGGCTTCTGGCCCGGACAGCCACTCAAACTTGACGCCTTCTTCTTCGGCATTGGCCACTTCGCGCTGCGAGCCCGGCATATTCGCCCGGTCGCGGCGATACAGGCAGGTCACGGATTTAGCGCCCTGACGGACCGCGGTTCGGACACAGTCCATCGCCGTGTCGCCGCCGCCAATCACGACCACCCGTTTGCCATCGGCATTCAGAGTGCCGTCGCTAAATGCCTCAACGGTATCGCCGAACCCGACGCGATTGGACGCTGTCAGGAAATCAAGCGCGGCGTGAACGCCGTCGGCGCCAATGCCCGGGACTTTCAGATCGCGCGCTTTATAGACGCCCGTGGCGATCAGAACCGTATCGTGCTGGTCGCGAATATCATTGAGCGTGATGTCGCGCCCGACATCGCAATTGAACCGGAACGTGATGCCACCCGCTTCCAGGTGTTGAATACGACGCTCGACAATGTCCTTTTCGAGCTTGAAGCCCGGAATGCCATAGACCAGCAGGCCACCACCGCGATCATAACGGTCATAGACGGTGACCTGATAGCCTTTGCGGCGCAGCTGTTCCGCCGCGGCCAGGCCACCTGGGCCAGCACCGATAATCCCGGCGGATTGCGTGCGCTCACGCGGCGGATTGATCGGTTTCACCCAGCCCTGTTCCCAGGCTGTGTCTGTGATGTAGCGCTCAATCGAACCAATCGTGACCGTGCCATGTCCGGATTGCTCAATCGTGCAAATGCCCTCGCACAAGCGATCTTGCGGGCAGATACGACCGCAAATCTCGGGCATATTATTGGTCGCACTGGACGCGGCATAAGCCTCCTCCAGCCGGTCTTCGGCGGCGAGCTTCAGCCAATCGGGTATGTTGTTCGAGAGCGGACAGCCTTGCTGACAGAAAGGTACACCGCATTGCGAACAGCGTGACGCTTGCGATTTGGCCGCATTTGCAGCGTAATCGCCATAAATCTCGTTAAAGTCACCCTTGCGCGTCTTGGCCGCCCGCTTTTTCGGCATGGCACGTTCGACTTTGATGAATTGCAGCATTTTTTCTGCCATATCGAGCTCCTGAGGGTGGAGCCTTGCTTATGTGGCATGGAATATAGCGCCACAAGGGGAAATCTATCCGATAGATATCGTTTTGATACATATCAATTGAGTGAAACTGCAGTTCACTCCTCATCTGGAACCAAGGGAATAGTAATTATATCATTTTGATATTTTATATTTCCGGGTGCGCATTGGCATGATTTATGTCAGAGGCGAGAGATCATTTCTCATCATGGACCCGTGAATGTCGTTTCTACAGCTTGCCATCATCGCAATCATTCAGGGCCTGACCGAATGGCTGCCCATCTCCTCGTCCGGGCATGTGCTCCTGGCAGCCAACTATTTCACGCTGGAAGGCCGGGACGAGCTCTTGATCAATGCGGTCTCCAATCTCGGCACGCTGGCGGCCATGTTGATTTACTTTCGCAAGGATGTGGTCGCGGCAATCGGCGGGGGATTTGAGCTCCTCGGCGCCGGCTTTCGCAAGGCGCCATTGTCACGGGGCGCAAACCTGGCTTTGTGCATCATCGTTGCGACCCCGATCGCATTGATCGCGGCAGTGGCGCACGAGATGTTCGTGCCGGAAGCCGTGCAGGCGCAATTGCGCAGCGTTTGGACCGTGGCGGGCGCAACGATTGGCTTTGGCCTGTTGCTCTGGTGGGCCGATGTCGCGGGCGGCAAGGACCGCACCGAAGCGGACATGACACTGGGCCACGCCACCCTCATTGGCGCGACCCAGGCCATCGCCGCCCTGATCCCCGGTACGAGCCGTTCCGGCATCACCATGACGGCGGCGCGCGCGCTTGGCTATGAACGCACCGAAGCCGCCCGCTTTTCGATGCTGATCGGCGCACCGGTCCTGGCCGCGGCGGGTCTGTACGGGGCTCTGGGCCTGCTGGATGCCGATTCGACCGGCGGTCTGGTCACGCTTCAGGACGGCATGATCGTCGCGGTGATCGCCTTCCTTTCAGGGATCGCCTCCATCCACGCCTTGATGACGCTGTTGAAGCGAATGACCTTCCTGCCCTTCGTGATTTACCGATTGATACTGGGCATCGGGCTGATCGCAGCCGCCCCGGTTCTGGGCCTGATTTGATCAAAAATCACGTGTCCTGACACTTTTCTGGTGGCGTCTTGGCACAATCGTCCTTTTATATTGAAGCAGGTTTTTGAATGTGCGGGCACTGGTCCGGCCAATTTGATCGGGTGAGACATGAAACGTCGAGAAAAGAAGAGCGAAAGCTTGGACATCCGGTTGCCGTATCAGCAGAAGCAAGACTTCATGGCGGCGACCAGGCAACGCGACGAAACCGCGTCGCAAGCGCTTCGACGGTTCATCTCCACCTATATCGAGGACGCTCGACTGGAAGAACAACCGAACAAGGTCCAGGAGATCACCATGACCCTCGCACGTCACCGTATCAAATCGATCGCGACCGCCGCCGGCGCCGCGCTCGGCGTCTTTTCCGTCACCGCTCTGCCATCGGCAGCCGATTCAACGCCATTCGACGCACTCGACAAGAATAATGATGGCCTCATCACCGAGGGCGAAATCGCTCCGGGATATGATGCGGACATTATCGCCAAGCTCGACACGGATGGCTCTGGCGGCGTCAGCCGGGAAGAGCTGGAAGCGGCCGGCAATCGGATCGAGATCATTCAGACAGATGACGAGACAGGCGAGGACGGCGAAACCGTAACCAAGAAAGTCGTCAAAGTGCTCACCTTTAACGATGAAGTCGGCGGCGAAATTCACGGCGAAGTCAAAGTCGAGTCGCACAAGAAAGTTATCGTCAAGCGGATCGATTCCGGCGATGAACTCACCGAGGCGGATCTGGACGTCCTGATCGAGGAAGCGCTCGGTGAAGCAGGCATCGACGAAGACATCGACGTCAAGATAAAGAAAATCATCTTGAAAGACGACGAAACCGAGACCGAGGAATAGTTGGTCTCGTTCATCGAAGCGGAAAACGGACACCGAAAGCCTGTCCGGACAGGAAAAGTCTGGCGTATGAACGGGCTTTCGGTTTTCATGCCGGTGGGAGGTGGGCTTTTGTGACGCCCAAAGGCAATGTCACCAATCTGGACGTTAAGTGCGGCCACCCCGGCTTTGTGAACTCATCACGAAATGCGGTGGCAACACTGAAATTCGCACCAAAAACGTTGATGGCAAAGCCGTCGCGCGCAAGGGCGTCGTTTATCCTCTGGTTTATATTGTGATGGATACGGAGGGAAATGAGATCCCGCCTTTGCTGCCCCCCATCGATGACTAGGCGGACTCAGCGTTTAGCCTGTCCTATAATTGGACAGGCGTTCGCCGAGCCGCGCCTTTGGACCCAACCAGGGCGCATCAAACAGCCAGTAGAAGAGCGGCAGCAACAGTCGCTCGCCGATCACCAGACAGAGACAGGTGGCAATCACCGCAGCGATGGACATCGTGGTCGCATTCACCGGCACATCGAGCACCTCCATCGCATTTTCCATGTAGAATAGTGGAATGCGGTGCATGACATAGACCAGCAGGGAGCGGTTGCCGATGTTCGCCATCAGCGACGTGAATCGATTGTTCGGCGCGGATCGAAAGCTCATTGTCACCCCGAACACGCCAGTGAGGCCGACGGCGAAAGTGAGGATGCCCCAATTCGCGACCGGGCTCAGAAACAGGGCCAAGGCGCTGGCGATAAACAGGATGAGGGCCAGCCATCCGAATTTATGGTGTCGCTCCACACACTCCAGGAAAGGCTGCTTGATCCACATAGCGAGGTAGAAGAACGGGAACAAGCGTATGACCTTTTCGAAAAAGGGCACGGTACGCCAGTCCCCTCCCGAAATACTCCAACTGTAGAGCGCGAACAGCGCTGCGAACACGAAGAGAGGCGGCAGTGGTTTTAGCAGTTTTGCCAGAACGAAGGAGACAGCCAGTGCGTACATGAACCAAAGCGTTCGTGGCGGTTCGACAAATAGCATGAAAGGTTGTTGCCAATTGATCGGATCAGGTCCGAAGACCTGCGCCACGAGAATGGTCGAGGCAAAAACGAGGAAGGTCCAGAACACGTAGAGGTAGAGAATATTGCCGACCTTTTGGGTCAGAAATGCGCGCCAATCCAGGTCCAGCGCCTTGGCGGCGAACAGGCCCGACACGAAGAAGAAGAGCGGCATGCGCAGCATCCACAAGGCTTCATTGAAGATCAGCCTTGCATCTACGGCGTGCCAATAGACGACCAGAAAGATGCTCACGCCCTTGGCGGCATCGATATGCGCCAACCGGGACGGAGAGGTTGGCGTCTGGCTCATTTGTGAACCGGACGGTTGGCGGACTCCCACGGCGCCGTAAGCCCATATTTGTGCGCCAGATCGCCGACGTTTGCCATGGTGGCCGGCTCCAGCGCGATGCCGTTTTCCAAACTGTCTCGATAAGCGATCCAGCGGGCATCGCCCGGCATTCGGACCGCGCCATCCGCGGCAGATGCGTCAGCAAATTGCACCAGCAGGTTCATGCGATCGAAGAAATCCTCAACCGGCATCCAGCGCGAAACGTCAAGCGCCATCATGAAATGCCCATTGGCGCCCGGCCGATCAAAATTCTTATACATGGATCCAACCTGTTGAGACATTGCGGCGCCTGTCAGGGCGGCGCTCAATATCTCGACAAGCAAAGCAATGCCAAACCCTTTCGGACCGGCGGCGGACAGCAATGTTCCCTTCAATACCTGGTTGGGATCATGGATGGGGTTGCCCCACTCATCAATCGCCACTCCTTCCGGGAAACGCTCACCTTTTTGAGCCTTTTCGCGCACGGTCGATCCAGCGACGGAGGCGGTCGACATATCCACCAATAAGGCGCGACCGGCTCGGCGCGGGGCGCCGAACGTGAACGGGTTGGTCCCCAGCAAGGCATGCAGACCGCCAGGCGCCGCGACCTTGGGGAAGGAATTGCTCAGGACCAGGCTGATCATGCCGCGCTCCGCAGCGCGGTTGGCGTAATAAGCACCGGCACCGAAGAAATTGCTGTTGGTCACACCAACGATCCCGACTCCGTTCGCGGCAGCGATATCGCATGCCTGATCGATGGCGATTCGGCCCGCATGATGCCCGAATGATTGATCGGCATCGAGAAGCGCGAGCGAATCTCCGAGTGGTTTCAGTCGCGGTGTGCTCGGGCATTTGATCGTTTTTGCTTCGACATGTTTGAGCAATATTGGCAGTCTCTCAACACCGTGATTGCGGCGCCCGGCCATGTCACACCAGACCAGATTGTCGGTCAGGGATTCTGCCTGGGCATGATCGACCCCCGCCGCCCGCACCAACTGGCGGCAAAATGTCGTGAGATCACCTGGTTCAATGCGCATAAGCGTTACCGACGGAAGATGCCGAAGACTTTCCCAAATCCACGACGCGCGATCAATCCCCACTCCGCCAGAGCCGGATAAGGATCCCCAAAACTGAAATCCGGAACCACAACCGGTTGAGCAAAGACGGTTTTCAACCAACCGAACAAACTCAGTTGTTTTGACCGTCGCAATTCCAGATAGGCCATGAAATCGCCGATCGGATAGATCATTCGCAACGTATTTGAATAGGAGTCAAAAGTCGGAATGTCCTGGTCTGTCAGGTGCCGGTAAATGATCTCGTCAATCGGCGCGCCGGCCGCCGTCACCAGGCGATGCGCGGCGGTGAAGCGTGCATTTACTTCGATAATTTTTAACTGCCCGTCGCGGGTATCGCGCTTGAATTCGACATTGCCAATGCCGTTCCAGTCGACTCCGTCAAACAGTTTCTGTCCCATTTCTGCGGTTTCCGGCAACCATTCCGACTGATGGAAACAGGCGCCGCCACGATTGACCGGCCAGCGGCGAATGACGCTTTTGGTGTAATCATACAAGCGGCGGCCATCCGCGGTCCGATAGGTATAATAGGAGGTCAGAAGATCATCCGGGCCTGGTATCATTTCGACGACCATCACGTCCTGACCACGTGACCTGGCGAGCTTCACTTTCTCGACGACCTCATCAAAGTCAGTATCGACAATGAAAAGCTTGGCTCCAAACTCGTGCACGAAAGCAAAGGAATCCAACGGCTTGACCATGACAGGCAGCCTGACATCATCGCGGATTTTTTCGACATCCTCGTCCGAGTTGATTTCCCAATAGGCGGGCGCCGGGACCCCAATCTTACCCGCGATTTCCAGAGTCGCCTGCTTGTTGAGCATGGTCCGTCTCTGTTCAGGTACAAACTCTTCCAGCTTATAATGAGCGGCGAGTTGATCGCGGTTCGATTGCAGGAAATCCAGCGACTCATCGCAACAGGCAAAGATGATACAGCCTTGCAGTTGCGGGGACTTATGGGCCAGGAGCAGGTCGCGCCAATGGTCAGCGGCATCCGTTTCGTCCGGAACGATGAACGCCTGCGCGCAATATTTCGAATCCATCGACCGGCTGCCCGACTTGCCACTCGAATAAATGGTCACACCAAGCCGGCCGAGATTTCTGGCCACTGCGAGCGCATTCTCTCGGCCGCCCAGAAGAAGCACGGGCGTGGAGGTGTCTAAGGCACTCATAATTCAATCGTCCCCTGTTTGGTCCGGAACATATGGTCCAGCAGTTTCGGGGCCACATCGGCCTGCCGGGTTAAATCGGAGACCAGATAGTGATGATGGATCCCTGGATTGACGTTGATCTCGTTGAAGATCACCCGTTCATCCGAAACCGATACGGATATGTCATCCGCGGTCACGTCCAGACCCGCAAACCGGATCCCGAAGGCTCTGACCAGATCGGCACCGGTCTCGATAATTTCAGGATGAACCTGATCGCGAACCACATGGTTCTGCGCTGCGCTATTCTCATTGACGGCGAGCTTGACCTGTACGGTTTCCCCTTGGGATGGCACATAATTGGGGGAATGGCCGGCCGCGTTGAGCGTGTTTCGCGCCTCCTGATCGATCAATAATGGGCTGAGCGCAGCAATCGGGTCCGTCGACTGGCGCGCCACATTCTCGCGCTTGACCAATTCCCGAACCGTTGCTTGCCCATCGCCGATCACGATCGGGGAATCGCGGCGCACCGCGTCCAGGAACTGACCATCGATATAAAGCAAGCGGTAAGAGGCGCCGGTCAGCTGTTCCTCGGCCAGAAGACGCGTGTTGAACCCGGCCGCATGCCGCGCCGCGGACAAGAGCGCGTTTGCGGTCGTAATACCGGTCGTCACCCCGCGGCCCCCGCCGGTTCCGTCCGCCGGTTTGATGACAATTGGTCCATCCTGATCCCGCAGGAAATCGGTCGCGACGTCTAAACTGTTAAGATCGAATTTGGCATGTCTCGGCAATCGGATCCGCTTATTCGCCATGAATTCATAAGTCAGGGCCTTATTCGCCATGAAGCGCAGCATGAGGTCGCTATCGAGCATTAAATCCGATTGTGAGACAAAGGTCGCCCGCGATCCGGACGAAATTTGCAGCAATCCGTTCGGGCGCGACGCAACCGTGGCATCGACTTGGGTCGCGGCGTCGCGCCACAGGCGGTCATAAAACGCGCTGCGAACATGACGCAACCGCCGCCGAGCGATGCCGGCCTGAAAGCTGAGGACGCGGCGTTTGTTGCGTAACCAGAGAGAGTTGATCGGTTGGGGCAGAATGCGCGCCTCCAAGGCGGGTCAGGTGCCTATGACGTGATAAAGCAACCTGTATCGCTTAATTGTTCGTCCACCCAGGCATTGGAGAAATCGCCGCGTTTGACGCTTTCGACATAAGCTGCCTGTTTGGCTTTGCTTTCGCGCAGGCGGTCTAGGATTTCCTGTGCATAGGCCCGCGGAACAACCGCAATTCCGGTTGAGTCCGCTTTAATAATATCGCCCGGATTGACCACGACGCCGCCGCAGCTGATCGGTGTATTAACTTCGCCAGGTCCGCGATGCAGGGGGCCAAATGGCGTCACACCGCGCGCATAGACCGGCAATCCGGTCTCTTTGACGCCGTCGAGATCGCGGATCAGGCCATCAATTATGTAGCCGCCAATGCCGCGATGCGTAGCCTTATTGGCAACCAGATCGCCGAACACCGCATTTGTCATCGCCCCACTGCAATCGACCACGACGACGTCGCCCGGCTTGGCGATGTCCAAGGTCTTGTGGATCATCAGATTGTCGCCCGGATAGAGTTTCACCGTGCAGGCCGCACCCAATAATTCTTTGTCATTTGAGAGGTTCTTGATCTCGCCGCTCATCGCGTACAGCCGGTTCATGGCATCCGAAACATCGGCTGTTTCGAACTCCGCGAAGCCATCAATCAGAGCCTGATCCGGACGCTCAAAATCGCTTCGAATCATGAAGCCTGGTCCCGGGGTCATTTCCGCTGATTTCAGTTTCTCAGCCATCGGTTTGTTTTCCTACTCTACTTCAAGACTGCGCTACTCGGCAGGCGCGACATCTGGCTTTTTACCGAAGATATTCTCCCCCAACGGGTCGCGGCCATCGTCATTCACTTTGACGTACAGAATGGCGGCGCCGCCAGCTTTCACGCGCTCATGATAAATGGAAGAGCCGAGGAACACGACCAGGTCGCCGACACGCTCATGCAACATCACGGCTTTTTCCTTGGCATAGATATGCTCAAGGTCGGGATGGTCACGGTCGGTCATAAAGACCGCGCGTTCTTCCTCATTGGGACCAAATTCCAGTTCCGGGAAGACACAAACGGTCGAGCCTTCGGGCAAATGGATGGGTAACCCAATCGACACCGCCGATGCGGCCCGGTCCTTGTGCGGTGCCGGCCATGGCATCGCGTCTTCATCATAGACTTTCAGGTGTCGTTCCGAAATCGTCAAGGCGTCCGGTTCATAGTCGAGCAGACGCGCCATGCCATCACGAAACTCGATCGCAGCTTCATCCGACGAGAAGTCAAAAAGGTACTGACGTTTCTTGCCATAGATCTTCCAGTCTTCTTTCTCGTTTTGAGCAGAAGCCTGGCTCTCTTTGTAGAATGCATCCAGATGACTCAGAAAGTCATCGGTCATCAGATCTTTCAGATGCACGAAGCCGCGCGTCTTGAACTCTTCCCGCGCGTCACCAGGGTCATATTTGAAAACCATTTGTTTCCCCTTCATTTCAACTCTACCGCCGAAGGGAAACCCACCCCGCTCGACTCACCCAGGTTGATATTGGCACAGTCCCGAGCATGTTTGATCCATGCTCGCGTCCCAGTGCAATCCAGATGCCGAATATCACCCACTTTCTTGTATGATTTTGAGCAGGCCTCAGCAAGAGAATTCGCCAAGCTCTTCCCAAGTTTTTATCGGTATTAGAGCAAGTTGCACCTGATAAGGGAAAGACCGGCTCAACAATCGCGCAATCGGCGCAACGTCGCGTGATTTTGAGAATAGAAATTGCATCTTGCGATCAGGTTGCTAACGTTGCGACGATTATGGGACGCGAAACCCAGTTGGGTTTGTAGAGTTTTTGGGGAACAGGACCGTGCAAATTGCAAGTCTGAGCATTGCGCTTGTGTGCTATTCGGAGGAACCAGTTCAGCCCTGGATGGCGCGCCTCGCGGAACGCATTTGCACGACCGATCATCTGAATTTGATCGCTCTGATTGAACGGGACGAAAAACCGGGGCCCGCCAAAATGGCTCTGTCTCATCGCCTGTGGTGGCAAGTAGAGTCGAAAGTCGTCGCCAAACCAATAAAGACAGCGACGCCGCGCTTTGACGAGATCCACCCAACGCTCCCGACTCTAAGATGCGAAGACAAACTCGGCATCAGCGAACTCGGTGCAGACGTGATCATCGACCTGACAAGCTTGCGGGGACAAGGTCTTGATCCAACCGCGTCGTCCTATGGTGTCTGGTTTCTCAATTTCCTCACAGCTGCCACCGGAACCAGCAGTATTCGCGCCATCGCCAATAATGCGCCATTCTATGAAGTGAAACTCTGCCGAGCGGCAGCCAGCGGTAAGTCACCCAGACGGGTTGCGGGCGCGGTTTTGAATCTCAAACTGTTTGCTAGCCTGCAACATTCCTTCATGTGCGAAAAAGCCGTCACGCTGATTGTGCGGGAGCTCAATCGCATCAAGCTGACCGGCGCAGCGCATGAAGAAGGCGCTGCGGATTTGATGCCGCTCAAACGGCCGGGCCTTTGGACCATGACCCGCTACGCGTTCGGGTTTTTACGCCGGACGGCAACCAGGTTCATCGAAGTCCAGGCCAGCAAGCTTCATTTCCGACCAGGTGAGTTTTTTCTCAAGACCTCGAAAACGGATATGCTCACGGTCGATCCGGCGACCATGCAGGAGCATCATTCCACTGCGAATGGATATTTCGCCGATCCCTTCTTATGGGAACGTGACGGCGAGATGTTTTGTTTCTTCGAAGTTTACAACTACGCGAAGGATACTGGTTACATCGCCGTCGGACGTCTCGTCGACGGCGCGCTGATCGATATCGAGCCTGCCGTTCAGACCGATTATCACATGTCATTCCCGTTCTTGTTCGAGGACAATGATGGCACGCTGTTGATGATGCCGGAAGTCTGCAGTCAGAAACGGATCGAAACCTGGAAGTGTACCTCCTTTCCTAACCAGTGGGAGCGGGTGCAAACCGTCATTGATGATGTCATCGCCGCCGATAGCAGCCTGGTCAAAATCCGTGATGATTGGTGGCTTTTCACCAATATGTCGAATGATCCGTTTGGTGAGATGAGTTCGGAATTGCACGTCTATAAAGTGGATGGCCCCGGATTGTCGGAGCTGACACCGCACCCGCTGAACCCGGTCGTGTTTGATACGCGAACCGCGCGAAATGGTGGACGCGTGATCCACAGCGATGGTGCCTATTATCGGATGTCTCAAGATAATTCACGCGGACTGTACGGTTATGGCGTGAACGCAATGAAGATTGAGACAATCTCGATGGATGCTTATGAAGAATCCTTGACCCGCAAGATCGAACCCGATTTTCAATCCGGTATTATCGGCAGCCATCATATGGATTCGCGCGCCGGAATGGTGGTCATGGATGTACGTAAACGCGTCGGCGGATTCCGGCTGCGATCGAGTGAGAAGCCACAAAAACAGCCACGGCATTCATTTTGAATAGACTGCCATGAAACGGGCATTCGTGCAGGATTGAACCATAGAAGGGACCCACACGTGAGTGGCATAGAACGTGTCGTGGTCATCCACGATTTTTCCAAACCCGAAGGTGGTGCCGGGATTCTAACGGCTGAATGCATACGGCAATATGTCTCGCGCGGATTGCCGGTGACCTTTCTCACGGGGGAAGCCAGCACACCGGAACTGGACAATCTGAATGTCGACGTCGTCGGACTCAATTCCAAGCCACTGCTTGAGATCTCAGCGATAGAGGCCTTTCGACAAGGGTATCACAACAGCGCCGCACTGGATCTGGCGCGAGACTGGATTGCGGCGCATGATACGCCGGGCACCGTCTATCATTTGCACAATTGGTCGCAAATGCTGTCACCCTCCATCTTTATCGCCTTGAAGGCCGTCGCAGAGCGCACGATCGTCACCTGTCATGATTTTTTCAATGTCTGCCCAAATGGCGCTTTCATGAATTTCAGGAAAACGTTGCCCTGCGATCTTAAGCCAGGCTCGACGGCCTGTTTGATGAGCGCATGCGATCGGCGCAGTCACTTGCACAAGATCTGGCGGTTCGCCCGGCAAAGACATCTCAATACCATTTCCGAGTTTGGCAGCCGGCGCTTTATGTTCACCTATATTCATGATCGCATGAAGGAGCGCTTTGAACAGGCTGGATTTCCGCGCTCGGATGGCGAGACAATACCCAATCCGGTCCGGCCATGGACGCACGACCGGATCAAGGCGGAGAACAATTCCGGGTTCCTTTTTGTTGGGCGTGTCTCGGGCGATAAGGGCGCTGATCTCGCTTTGGAGGCGACAACCGAAATTGGCGAACCGCTAACCGTCATTGGTGAAGGTGAGTTGTCGCAAAACGGGGCGGCATTCTATCCGAACGCGACATTTGTCGGCTGGAAACAACCGGGCGAGATTGCCGAAATTGCGCGTCAGTCCCGGGCGCTTATCGTTCCCAGTCGTGTGAATGAACCGTTTGGCCTGGTCATTCTGGAAGCAGCGATTAGCGGATTGCCAGTGATCGTGACGCGCCGGGCGGCGCTCGCGGATGATGTTGAACGGCTTGGATTTGGCAGGCGGTTCGCCATTCGCAATAGCAAAGAATTACCCTCTACAATCAAGGCGTTTGCAGCGGATGATGCGCTGATCAAGCGAATGAGCGTTGCCGGGTTTGAACATGCGAAAGAGCTGTGCCACACGCCCGAAACCTGGATCGACGCACACATTGAAAAGTTCGAAAACAGAATTGACGAGCTGGCGACGGCCTGACCCGCTATCAAGAAGCTTCGTTCTGCTGATGATACTGCCCGTAAAGCCGGAAGCGATACAGGTAGCTGGGCACAATCGCTTCGATCGATTCCAGTTCGGTGACCCCCAGGTCTGACAAGGTCAGCGCGTCGTCAGAGACAACATTATCTGACTTTAAGAGTTCGACTTGATTGCCGGTAATTGGCGGCGCGCCGAGAATGCCAGAGGACAAGGGCCAAACATAGCGAAACAGCGTTCCTATCGCCAGACCAATCGGTTTTGCGATCGCAAATGGTAACGGCAATGCATAGCGTTTGCGATCAATCGTCTGCCCGATGAAATCGTACAATTCGAGAAAAGAATAAGTGCTCGGTCCACCAAGCTCAAAGGTCTTGCCCTGTGCATCGTCTTGCGAAACAGCAGCGGCAATGGCTTCCGCGACATTACCGGCATAGACCGGCTGCACTCTGGTTTGACCACCACCTATTGCTGGCATGAATGGAGCGATCGTGGTCAGCGGATGCGACGCCAGCGCCGCGAACCGATTGAAGAACTCATCCTCAGGTCCAAACACGATAGATGGCCGCAGAATGGCGGCAGATGGCAGGCATTCACGAACCCCTTGTTCGGCGTCGCCCTTGGTTTCTGCATAGTCGGCCTTTGCCTCTCCGGAAGCACCGATCGCGGAGACATGCACCAGACGGTCGATGCCAGCATCGGCGCACGCTTTGGCGACATTGATCGCGCCATCGCGCTGAGCAGCCTCGAAGGTCTGTTTGCCTTTTTCGTACAGGATGCCGACCAGATTGACGACGGCTGTGGCGCCGTCAATCGCTCTTGCCACTGACTGTTCATCGCGAACATTGGCCTGAACAATATCGACCCAACCAGGGGCGCCCGCCAGACGCACGTCACCCGCCAGATGCGGGCGGCGCACCGCAATGCGAACGCGATAGCCTGCCTTGACGAGGGTTCGCGCGGCATATCGCCCGATAAACCCAGACCCGCCAAACAGCGTCACCAAACCTTTTGCCATGTTCGAATGCTCCGAATCGATCGCCAGACTTTGAATTAGACCGCTTTCACCACGCAGAACAAATCTTGTCTATGCGCGAACATGCGCATTCACTTGTGTACGCTGATGCGAGATCAGGATTGACGCTCGGCAATTTTGCGAGCGGCCCTCTGAACAATCAGATCAGATAGCTCTGTCGCCGTCTTGCCCTTAACATCAATCGGGGTCGCCAGGCCGTGATTTTTTGCGATCTTTTTCAATTCTGTGGCCGAGAAAGATGCCAGCGACTGACTGGCCCCGTCAATTCCATTGGCGGCGACCAGTTCGAGCGGATTGACCAGGTTCGCTGTATTTTCCCCTCTGAATTCCACGCTCCCTCCCAGCGCTTTTACGGCGCGAAGGGCAAATTCCGGATTCTCTCGAAATTCTCGGCGGAGCACCTCGAGAAAATCGTCGAGGGCTTCAATCGCATCCTTGTCCATTTGATCTCCTCGTCTCAGACTGACCCTGAATAGTCTCGATTGACTCCCGCTCTCGTGCAAGTGAATTGCACGATGGAAGGTGATAAACATGCTTTAATTTCAAGCAACTGTGAGTAAAACAGCGTACGGAATGCGTGACCTTGTGCGCGCGCAACAATGAAATGCGGTTCTTCACACGCGTCTCGGTCCCGTGTGCTAGGGTCTCGGTCCATCAAGTCAGGCTGGGACAAGGGGTGATGTCGGAAAGAGTACAGCCCAATCCGGGTCGGACAAAGACCTTCTATGCCGCCCTCGACGCCTTGCGCGGGCTTGCCGCCTTCGCTGTGGTCTTTTTTCATCTGAGTAACTGGACTGACACTTATGTATTCGTCCCGCGTGGGGATCTGGCGGTTGATTTCTTTTTCTGCCTGAGCGGTTTTGTGATGGCGCACGCCTATGGAGACCGCATCGGGCGCGATCTGCAACTCGGAGACTTCGCCCTCACGCGGATGATCCGGCTCTATCCGCTGATGGCTTTGTCGGTCATTGTCGCGGCGAGCTATTTCCTCAGTAAGTTTCTACTCGGTAATGACGATGTCATGCTGTCCGAGGTCCTGATTGCCAGCGCACTTGGGCTGTTCGTCTTGCCCTATCTAGATGAGACAATAGCGCTAAGCGGCCCGCTGGAAGTGTTCCCGATCAATGGACCATTATGGTCCCTGTTCTATGAGCTTTTGATCAATTTTGCTTGGGCCGCTGCATTTGCCCTTCTCACGTTCCGACGCACCGTCGGGATTGCCATCCTTTGTGCAGTCACACTCCTGAGTGCCGGATTCGCATATGGCGATCTCTTGCTGGGTGATCGGACTTTGGATTTCTTTTGGGGCATTCCACGCGTCGGGATCTCGTTCGCTGCGGGTTTAATCGTCTATGCAGTGCACAAACACGCTGCATTTCCTCGGCGTCTACCGTTCTGGGTGGTGGCCCTCGGTTTGATCATCCCATTGCTGATTCCGCGTGGCGACAATGCAAACTTGTCTGTGATCTGTGATGCGATCTTTGTTTTCGCGTGGGCGCCGCTTCTCATCCTTTGTGCGGCGGATATCAAACTAACAGGACAGGCCTTCAATCTGTCACGGGTTGGCGGTGAACTCTCCTATCCGCTCTATGTGATGCACTTTCCACTATTTGCATGGTCCAATGGCATAACGCAGTTCCTTGATCTGGCTTTGCCTGTATGGATGCTGATTGCGCTTCATCTTGCGGTTGTCGTCGCCGGCTCCTGGATCGCGCTGATTGCGTTCGACCGACCGGTCCGGCGTTTGCTAAACTCAAGGCGAACCAAGCTAAAATGCGCCGCCACGGGACACTCGAGTTAATGACACAAACTGAACCAGCCGCGAAAGAGCCGTCTGAAGACCGGATCAAGGTCTTTGTTCACCTGGCGCATGGGCAGGATGTGATCGCCTGGGAGAAGATGTGGTCAGAAGGCAGTCTTGTCGGGATATGTGATCCCACGCCCTACGGCTATCACCGGGCCCGGGACATGGGGTGTGATGTCGATTTTTCTCTGAAAATCAAGAATGCGCCCATCCTCAATCTGTTCCGCGGCGCCTTTAGGGTCATCTTTGGCTTCGATTATATTCATGCCCGAAATAATGCTGAAAAGGCCATGGCCGCCGACATCGTCTGGACCCACACGGAGTCGCAATTTCTCGCCATGGCTATGATCATGGCCTTGCGCGGCAAGAAGAAACCTCGTCCAAAACTATTGGGGCAAAGCGTCTGGCTGTACGATAAATGGCCTGGCGTCGATCCGCTGCGGCGAGCCCTATACCGGTATCTGGTCAAATATGTCGATGTCCTAACGGTGCATTCGCCGCTCAATCTGGAGATTGCCCGGAACCTCTTTCCGAACAAGCGCGTGGATCTGGTGCGATTTGGAATACCGCATGAGGGGATGGAAGCCCCGGTTTTGCGAAAAAACACACCGCATCGCATTGTCTGTATCGGCAATGACCGTCATCGCGATTGGCAAACCGCAATCGACGCTTTCGCCAATCAGCCCGGGATTGAGCTGAAAATCTTTTCAACAAAGCTGAAAGCGAAATTCGCAAAAGGGGCCACGAATGTTGAAATACGGGGATTGAAGACGGATCAGGAGCTGAAACAGGAAATCGCTGCCGCATCGATCATGGTGGTACCGCTTATCCCGAATCTGCACGCCAGCGGCGCCACAGTTTCTCAGGAAGCGATCATCCATGGTGTGCCGCTCATTGTCAGCGATGCAGGGGGGCTCGATGCCTATTATGCGAAAGATGCGGTGACGTTTGTTCCGTCACAGGATCCAGAAGCTCTACGGGCGGCCGCAATTGACCTATTATCAGATCCTCAGAACGCTATGGAGCGTGCCAAACGGGCACAGATTCCGATTCGTAATGGCGAATTGAATGCCGATCGATTCATCGAACAACATGTCGAGATCAGTCGCGAACTGCTGGGTTTGGACGCTTCAGACGAATGATCTAGGCATATTCGGGCGCGAGCTGTGTGCGCAACCGCTCAAGCAGTGCCTTGGTCTTGCGAATGCCTTCGGGTTCGCTGACCTGATTGCCTTCATATTCAACGCCAATAAAGCCCCGGAAGCCGGCGTCGAGAACGATGCGGAGCATACGCTCATAATCGAAACGGCTTTCATCACCATTGCGATCGAATCCGAAACTCTTGGCGCTGACGCCATGCGCATACGGCATTAACTCTTCAACGCCCTGATAAGGATCATATTTTGCGCCGTCACCATAGGTGAAATTGCCAAAATCCGGCAAGGTGCCGACCCATTTGCTATCGGCAAACTTCATGACACCAGCCAGCCAGGCGCCGTGGCTGGACCAGCCGCCATGATTCTCGACAATCACTGAAATATCATACTGTCGGGTATATTCGGACAGGCGCACCAGGCCGTCCGCGGCATAGAATTGCTGGTCTTCGAAACTGCCCGCGCTGAACGCATTCACGCGAATGGACTTACAGCCCAGATGCGCCGCCATGTCGGCCCACTTGTAGTGATTCTCGATCGACTGAGTGCGCGCCTGCGGATCAGGATCCCCAAGCCGGCCTTCGCCATCGCACATGATGAGCTGGCTTTTCACCCCTTCATTATCGGCGACATTCTTGAGCTGGTTGAGGAAGGATTCATTGCGCACGGTATCGCGATAGAATGAGTTCACATATTCGACGGCCCCGATATCGAAATCCCGCCGCGCTTTCACCGGGAACATCAAGGGCGGCAAATGATTTGGATCATTCCTGTCGGCATAAAGCGCGCGATGAAGTGACCATTGCGCCAGCGAAATCTTGAATAATTCCGGGTCTGCATTTGGCTCAGAAACCGGGTCCGGGGCTTGCGCATCCGCACAGCCTGACACGGCCATAGTTCCGATCATAGCTCCGCCCCAGAGCAGGGCTTGTCGACGCGTTGAATTAACCACTTTTAGTCCCCGTCAAATTGGCAAGTCTCTTGCAGTTAATCTCGCACATTTCATGCATCCCTGTCCACGCATCGCGTTTCGGAGCCTTCCAAACATGTCCGCCTTTTTGTCGATCCTACCTGCACCATGCCCAACATTCGCGGCAGGCATGTCTTCGATCGCGGGCAGCAAGACCGAAACTGCGTACCAAACAGACACAAACAGAGACGTAACGCCTCAGGCAGCGTTTCCCCCGTTGATCGCCGCAGCTTCGATGCTAGGGAAATGTCTGGCGTCGTGGCGCGCGCACGCGGGTTCAAACCGGGTGTCGGCGCAACGCCATTTTGGGGACAGTATAGCTCGCAACGCGTTTGGCGAGGGGATGACGTAGAATGGCTCAAGATGTGACAAAGCGGACGGCATTTGCCAGCGCTGCGCTTCTTGGTGCGCGGATATTTGTCAAATTCGTTGACCTGGCTCTGATCCTGATTCTGGCCTGGATTCTGGTGCCAGAGGATTTCGCCCTGGTCGCGATCGCGATGATCTTTATCCAGTTCACCGAATCCGTCACCGAGATCCCGGTCATTCAAGCCTTGATCCGAACGCCGACCGTCACGGATTCCATGCTCGATACGGCGTTTACGATATCCGCTATTCGGGCACTGCTTGTCACCGGTCTCGTGATTGCGATGGCTCCTGTCGCGATGCATATTTATGACGAGCCGCGACTCGGCCTGCTGATGGTCTTCCTGGCCATGTCGCCGGCCTTGCGTGGTCTGGTCAATCCGAAACTGGTCATGTATGCGCGCCGCCTGAACTATTTCCCGGAAGCCATCATCGACACGCTGGCCAAGATCGTCACGGCCTGTATCGCTATCCCGCTGGCGCTGTGGACAAAAAGCTATTGGTCCCTGGCCATCATGACCGTTCTGACCCCGGTTTCGATGATTATCGGATCTTACATCTTTGCACCTTATCGCCCCCGCTTGTCGCTAAAAGACTGGCCGGTCTTTTCCGACATGATTAGCTGGACCACGGTGTCGCAATTCTTTGTCGCAGCAAATTGGCAGGCCGACATCTTTGTTCTGGGTCTGAACGCCCGCAAAGATATGGTTGGGCAATACTCGATATCCCAAACGCTGGCGGGCGCGCCGTTTCAGGTTCTGGTTATTCCGATCATCCGACCCTTTATTGCCGCCTTTGCTGAATTACGGACCCCGGAAGCGATCCGGCCTGGATACTTGACCGCATCGACGGCGGTCGTTGTCGCCGTCGCCCCGGTGCTGGCTTTGGTGGCGTCATTGGCGGAGCCAATTGTCACCCTCGCCTTTAATGACAGCTGGTCAGGAGCCTCTTTGTTCCTGGCGGTTCTGTCCCTGTCCGCCATCATCCAGCTGCCATCCCAGCCCGTGCCGAGTGTCGTCCTGGCACTGGACAAAGCCCGATACAATGCACTGCAAGCCGCGATCGGTCTGGTCGTGAAAGTGCCGTGTCTGTTCATTGGCTGGCACCTGGCTGGCGTGAATGGATTTCTGGTCGGACTGCTGATCGGGGTCACGGCGTGGACCATTGCCGGTGCTTTCATTGTCCGCCACCTGATCGGCTTGCGGCTGAGAGATCAAGCCTTTTCCATGTTGCGCCCCTTTGCCGGCATGGCGGTTCTGGCCGCGATTGTCTATCTGCTGCGTCCCTTCCTCAGCTATGATTCGCCGCTCTCGATCGTCTGGACCTCAGCCATGCTGGGCGGCGCCGGCATGATCGCTTATTGCGCGACGGTTGCCACATTGTGGAAGCTGAGCGGTGAGCCAGAAGGCATTGAGTCTGCGATTGCGGGGCTGCTGCGGAAAATTCTGAAACGCGGCAAACCTGTTGCGAGCCCACCCGCCCCGTCTGTCGAAAGCCAAGATTGAGGATTCTGCCAAGATGAGTTCGCCTTTAGCCAATAGCTCAGAGCCCCGGTTCAAATACTCTTTCGCGCAATATGCCTTGCATCGGAAGATTGGCAGTGGCGGTTCGATCTTTCGCCGTCACGCCAAGCGCCTGCATTTTGCGTTGACCGAGCGGTTCTCGGACTTCTTTCAGGTGCCGCTCAATCCGCTACACTTCCCGGAATTCGTCCGCGAGACATTCGATATAGGTGCAGTAGAATATGTCAGCACCTTTTATCGCGGGCTCGGCGAAGACATGGCGTATTGGACCGAACTCAAGAAACGGGCTGACGGCGCTGGCGTCGATAGCGTCTTGATCATGGTCGATGGCGAAGGCGCGATCGGTGACCCTGACGCAGATGCCCGTATGCAGACCGCAATCAACCATCGGAAATGGGTCGATGTCGCAGCCTTCCTTGGTTGTCATGCCATCCGCGTGATCGCTGAAACTGACAATGACCTGCCATTTGAAGAACAGCACAAGCTGGTGCTTGATGGCTTGCATCAACTGGAAGCCTATTCCTCTCAACAAGGCATTAGCCTGGTCATCGAAAACAAAGGCGGCTTCTCTCAACATGGCGGCTGGCTGGCGGACCTGATGAAGAAGGCCAACTCGCCACATATCGGCACCTTGCCCGATTTCGGGAATTTCAAACTGCCGGATGGCAGTAAATATGATGGCGTTAAAGGCGTTCAGGAATTGATGCCCTATGCCAAGGGGGTCAGCGTCAAAGCGTTTGGATTCGACGCTGATGGCAATGAAAACACGCTCGATTTCGAAGGCATGATGAAACAGGTGATCGAGTCCGACTTTCGCGGTTATCTCGGACTTGAATTCGAAGGCACCGGAATGAACGAAATCGCCGGAACGCATGCAACCCGCGCCCTGGTTGACCGATTGATTGAGAAATATAGCACCCCCGCAGAAACCGCGGCCTGACCACAGAATAATCGGCAAGAAGCTTGCACGGCGATTGTCGATGAACAACTTTAACCCGCCACAACGAGTGATCCATGGACATTAAGAACCTCAATTCGTTTCCCGAAGGCGAGATCTTCGAAACTGATTTGCTGATCATTGGTGGCGGGGCTGCCGGCCTGACCATTGCGCGTGAGTTTTTCGGCACCTCGGTGAAAGTCCTGATCGCGGAAAGCGGCGATACGGAACAGACGGACGAACACGAGAGACTGAACGAAGTCATCCTCGAAAGTGACACCGTCCCGGAAACATGGATCTCACGACGCCGCGAATATCACGGACACCAGGCTGAGAAATGGTCGGCCGATGTTCAGCGCTTCGGCGTGCGCTGTCGTGGCCTGGGCGGGTCGACTGCGGCCTGGGCCGGGAAGTCTGCGCCCTTCTCGCCGCATGACTTTGCCAAGCGCGACTGGTTGCCGGAATCCGGTTGGCCGTTCGACGAAAATGATCTTGAGCCCTTTATCCGCCGCGCCGAGAAACGACTGAACCTGGGCGAGGGTTCTTACGGCGACGATTTCTGGGATCGCTACACTGGCAAGGCGACCAAGCCAAATCTTGATCCCGACGTCTTCTCGTCATTCCTTTGGCAATTCGCGCGTTCGCGAAACAATCCAGTCAGCATGATGCGCATGGGCCCTGACTTCATGATGGAGAAGGAAGATAATATTCGCGTGTTGGTCAACGCCACTGCGAAATGTGTCACGCCGATCGAAGACGCGGGCACCGAGATGGTCGAGGCTGACTTTATTGGTCTTGGTGGCGGGTCTGCAAAAGTACGCGCCAAGAACGTCGTCATATCTTGCGGAGCTCTGGAAAATGCGCGGCTCTTGCTGGCATCGACAACCAAGAACCCGAATGGGCTGGGCAATGATCGCGATCAGGTCGGCCGTTATCTGATGGACCATATGAACGCGCCGGTCGTAAAGTTTGATCCGAAATATATCAAACAGATCACCTATCAATTTGGTTTCTTTGGGCTGCAGTCAAACAATCGCGTCGACATGTATATGCATGGTCTGGGATTGAATATGCCTATTCAGGCGGAAGAAGGCTTGAACAATTGCGGCGCCTATTGCGTCGCCGATCGCTCCGAAGATGATCCCTGGGGCGCGCTGGCGGGATTGCTGCGCGGACAGAGTGAGTCGGTTATTCGCGATGTGCTCTCAATCCTGAAAGCGCCAGGCATGATGTTTACCGGCGCCGGCCGCCTCTTCCTCCAAAGCGACCGCGTGCCACGCGGTCTGCGCAATGCGATTGTCAATGTCATGGTGCGCATGATGCCGAATTTCGTGGTCGAGGAATATCAGACCCAGGGCGTGCCCCACAAATTGATCAGCTGCGGGTTTGACGCGATTGTTGAACAGGAACCGCTGGCTCATAATCGCATCCAGTTGAGCGATCAGAAAAATGCGCTTGGCGAGTTTTTGCCGCAAGTTACCTGGGAACCAGGCGAGCGACCCTTACGCACGCTGATGCGGATGGGTGAGCTGATCCGTGAGCAATTCATCAAGGCCGGCCTGCCGGAACCTCTCCTGGAAGATTGGATCACTGCGGGTGATCTGAGTGCCGTGCCAATCATCGACACGGCGCATACTTCAGGCACGACGCGGATGTCCACGGACGAAACGACCGGCGTTGTCGATGAGAATTGCAAGGTCCGGCATTGTCAGGGCGTCTATGTTGCTGGCGGCTCGGTTCTGCCAACATGCGGACATGCAAACCCGACTTTGATGATCACGTCTGTCGCCATTCGTTTGGCTGATCATCTGAAGCAAGAGCTCAGCTAAACCAGATATCACCGCTGGCGCTCAGTCGCATAGAGTTTACAGTTATGCCTTCAAACGGGAAACCGTCGCGGTCAGAGCCAGCGTCGTGACCTAACGCGGCGGTTGATTGAAGTTACCCGGATAGCCATCGAGGCCTTGGACATTCCCCAAGCCGTCATACTCCGCCGCCTCAACGGGGCCCGGGCCACGCGCGCTCTGGCGCAGGAAATAGGCCGGTGATGAACAGGCAATGCCTGCCATTATGTGAAAGATCAGGCCGAGATCCATCGTCGAAGACGATACAGCCGCGGCGATCAATAGGGCAAAACAGGAGGATCGGGCGGCGGCCACGATCTGCTCACTCTCAGGGTCGATATGACCCCAGCGCTGTCCATTGGACGAGAAGAAGAGCCGATAAAAGAAAGCACCATAGAGCAGGATGCCGATCACGCCGAGATTGGCCGGCACGGAGACCAGGAAGCTCGACGTCCGCACCGATCCGAGACCCACACCAAGGCCAAAGGTGCTGAAAAAGTTGCTGATCCCGCTCAGATTCCAGGCCATCCGCTCCTGACCGCTGGCACTCGACAACTTGGTGACGATGGAACTGTCAAACAGTTCAACCACAGGGTCCAGTACATCCGGCCGCAGTGCGACCAGGACGGCGATCGCCAGAGCGCCAATCGGCGCCAGAGACACGAAGAACATGCGGCGTGATTGCGCGCCGGCAATTCCGCCGCCACCTTCTTGCGAAACGAGGTTCAGGGAGTACGTGACAATGAAATAGACTCCGAAGGCGACAAATCCGGTCGACGAAAAGGCGAGCACCACGCCCAGGGCCAAAGCCATAGCAAGCGGGCCGGACCATTTTGTGTAAACACCGCCGCGCCACAATCGGAACGCGAAGGCGAACAGGCCAACCGCCATGGCCGAGAAGGCTGAAGCCTCGGTGAAGGACCCGGTCATTCTCTTGAGACCCATAACGGTCGCACCGAATAATTGCGAGTAACCAGCGTTCCGCATGAAATCCAGGAGGTTGGGCTGACCGATGGCAAACGTAAATGAGTCGAGAACCGCAATCGCCATATTGGCCCCGCAAATGATCAACCCTGCACCAGCCGCCTTTTTCAACATGCCCGGGCTTTTCATCATCCCGAAGACAAACAGGAATGCACAAAGATTACCGATGAAATAGACCGATTGATTCAAGTTTGCGGACCGGGGGAAGAGCGGCACTTTGACGAAATAGTCGCCAATCAGGTTCAGCGGGATGACCTGAACCATGCCGGCAAAGGCACGCGGCAGGACAAAGCCTGAAATCACCGCCCACCCCACCAGCATGGCGAGGAAGAAACCGGCCCTTGGATAGACCAGAGCTGACACCGCCACCCCAAGACCATTGACCCGCAACACTACAGCCAGAATAAAAAAGGCCAGTGTCACATGGCCGGGCGGAATGGTGGCCATGCCCAGATCCATGACCGTCGCAGCTTGAAACAAGGCGGCGATACCCATCACAGACAGCGCCGCCATCTGTGAGCGGAAGACCGCTGCTGCGGCCAAAGCGATAAAGATCAGTCCAATCAGAGACACAGGGTGACTCCGATCGGTTCAATTCGGGACAGCAGAGAAGGACGCAGCATCATCAGATGTCAGAGCGAGTTGATCTTTTGCGGGTCCATTTTGCCGCGCAGCAGATCAAACAAGGCATGCCAATTGCCATTTGCGCGACCGACGCGATCGACCCATGGCTCCGGAGTCATGATTTTCACATGATTGGCGATCAGGTTCTTGATCATCAGTTTATAGGCGCGGCCTCGACTCATGGACCCTTTCTTGACGAGGTAAAGCGGGTTGGCGACTTGCGAATAGCCCAATTTCTTGCCTGGTGAACGCGAGCGTTTGGTGCCGCGATGCACGCCGACAAACGCATTGGTTTCCACCAGATCACCTTTCGCCATCAAACGGTTCGAAAAATCCACATCTTCCTGCCAGCCATAGAGTGGCAGTTTTTCATCGAACCTTTCGGTTTCGATCGCTGACAGACGGTAGGCCATGTTACAGCCATACAAACCGCGCAGGCCATTGACCCGCGTCGGCTCGGGGGCTGGCTCAGCATCAAACGCCTCGATTAGAGCAACGGCCTCATCGCGCGTAATGCCTGGTCCGAGAATACCATCCGCCAGCAAGTGACCCGTAATGCCAACCACGTCAGGATTGGTATCGAAGAAGTCGATCACACCTTCAATGGCCGATTTTGATGGAATGTAATCATCATCAAAGAAGACCAGATAGTCGTAATCGTGGCCGACTTTTTCGAGAATTCGATTGCGCTGCGCACACAATCCCTTGCTGCCAATCAGGACCTCGGCGCCAAAGCGCTTTTCTTCCGGTGGTGCGTCTTTTTCCATATCTGTGACGGAAAGGACGACCTTGGTGGCCATACGGGTTTGCTTCTGCAAGCCCTCGAGCAGATCGGCGACATCATCTGGCCGCCCCAGGGTCGCAACACCCACTACGATCGTTGATTGTTCACCCATTGCCGTGCCTCAAAATTGCATTCAGTGACAGGAAGCATGCAAGCCTCCCGCCATTGAAACTGCCTTTAGCCGTTCGAGTAATATTTCGAGTATGATCGATATCCCGAGTGACCATAGCCTTGGCGATGGTACTTATCGACATCGACGCGATTGATCGCAATGCCGGTCACAGTCGCACCAAAATCAGTGAGAATAGACAGGGTCTGCTTAAGCGCGGCACGGTTGGTCTTCAACCAGCGTGCGACGACGACAACCTGATCCACCTTGCTGGTCAGGACCCGTGTTTCAGCCATCAATAGAATTGGACCTGTGTCAAAAATGATCAGATCATATTCCTGTTTCAGGCGCTCCAGAATCTCGTCAAAGACCCGAGACCCGAATACATCCCGTGGTGTGTGACGGTCGGCGGTCAATGGAAGAATATGCAAGTCAGTCTTGTTGTCTTTCATGATCGCCTCTTCCAGCGAGCATTCGCCAAACAGACATTCCAGGAAGCCATTGACCGGCTCATCACCTACAGTTGCGACCGACAATTGGCGACGACGGAAGTCGCCATCAATGATCAAGGTTTTTGTCCCCGACATGGCGGACATTCGACCGAGCCCATAGGTCAGAGTCGACTTACCTTCATTGGGCTGCGACGAGGTGATGGCCACGGTCTTGATCGTCGAATCCAGATCGGCAAACAGAAGCGAGGCGCGTAAGTTTCGCAAAGCTTCCGCATAACTCGACATCGGGTTGTTGACGAGATAGTCGGCCGGATCCTTTCGGCCCTGACCCTTGAGTTGCGGGAAATTGCCAAGGAACGGAACCTTGAAATTGGCTTCGACATCGTCGCCGGTACTGATCTGACTGTTCAAAGACTCCGTGATGATGACGACAAGAATGCCAAACATGCCGCCCAGGATCACCCCGATCACCAAATTCAAAGACGTTTTGGGGAAAGAAGGTGCGCCGGGAACCGTAGCGCGCGACAGAATACGTGCATCCGCCTGAGCCAGATCTTCCTGATCATCAATCTGCTTATACCGTTCGAGATAAGTCTCATAAGTGGTGCGTGACGCTTCTGCATTTCGCTCCAGCTCGCGCAAACGCACGCTGGCTCTATTATTCTCGGCGAGGGTGGCTCGCATGGTGGACAGGTTTCGCTCCAGGCTGTTCAGGCGTTGGCGCGCAATTGTAACTTCGCTTTCCAGGTTCGAGACGATCCGGCGAATTTCACTTTGGATCTCGGAATTCACGTTGGCGATTTCCTGATTGATCCGCTGGATCTCAGGGTGGTTCGGCAAATAGCGGTTTTCCAGATCGGCCTTTTCGCGATTGATCTCGGCTTGCTGACGACGCAGGTCTGCGATGACTGGCGACTGCAGGGCTTCAGAACTCGCGGCGGCGGATCCACCACGCTGGGCGATCTGCCGCACAGATTCCAGGCGTGCCTCGCGCTCGGCCAGGTCCGCCCGCTGCACAATCAACTGCGCATTGAGGTCCGTCATCTGCTGTTCGTTGAGCGTTGTGGCACCAGACGTGAACAGGCCGGATGCCGATCGATAGGCTTCGACCAGACTTTCGGCATTGTTCAGCTCTTCACGCAACTCAGCCAAACGATCCTCGATCCAGGCGTTGGCGCGTCGTGTCGCTTCATATTTCGCATCCAGCTGTTCGAGCAGATATTGGTCAGCAACCTCATTCGCGATCGAAGCCGCCAAACGAGGATTGGTGCTGCTGGCTGAAATGGCGATCCCGTAAGTCGTGCCAATTCGATATGCGCCCGTCCTGGACAGGAATGCATCGACCACGCCATCCATCTCGGCGCGGGCCGCCGTTTCGGAATCGACTGGCGCTTCCGGCGCATCCGGACCACTAAAAACCCCATTCAGGACCGACTTAAGCCCGGCCCGGAATTGATCCATTGTACCTGGTTCACGCAAACGCGAGTTAAATTCCGGCGAATTCACGAGATCGAGACGTCGAACGATTTTCTCAGCAAGAGTGCGCGATCGAATAATCTCAACTTCCGTATCGACAACTGCAGAGTCTGGCGGCAAGCCGGACAAAACTGAGCCAAAATCGACCACATTGGTTTCGCGGGCATCAATAATGACAGAGGCACTGGTCGAGAAGACCGGGGTTGCCTGGAACGTCCAGGCTGCAACCGCACCAAAAACTGTGAGCAAGGTGATGAAGAATAAGGGCAGGCGTCGCCGAAAAGCACGAAGAACCTGATTAGGATCCGTGATCTTGTCTTCGCTCGGGAGCCCATATTCTGAATGATAGACCGCCCGCGACTGATCACGGGCGGCTAGGCGAAACGGCTTGTTCACAATCTACTTCCCTCAATGGCACAGAGTCTTGCTCTGATGAGCAAGACTCGGGCCTAAATTACACCCTGCTCTTACGGGAAAATGCGCAGGCCAAACAGCACGCGATTTTCTGAGAAATCTTGCACGTTTGAGGATTGGTCAGTCAACTCATAAGAGCCATCTAACCAGATATTTGGGTTAATTTTCCAGGTTGCACCAACTCTGGCGGTGAATCTGTCATCATCTCGGGCGATGTTCTCGAAATCGAAATTGGTGAATCGCGCTTCACCCGTGAGAATCAGGTTGCGTCGCAATTCATGATCGGCACGTCCAGAGATACTGGTTTCAACCGCAGCGTTACTCAGCACCAGGCCTGGATCGATAACATTGCGCTGGGCATTGCCGGAGATCGTTGTGAGTTGTGTCACGAACCATTGCAGATTGCCGACAACTGAAACGCCATCAACATCGGAGAAGGACGGATCGTCATACTCATATTGCTGATAGCCCACGCCGATATCGCCGCGCAACAGACTGGCGAGTTCAAAATCCGACCCAACGCGCAATGCTGTGCCTTGAGAGTCACGATTGAACGCGTTGAAGATATTTGGCGGGTCATAGTCATTATCGGTGTAAACAGCTTCCGCGAACACTGCCCAGTCCCGTTCGACCGCATAAGAGAACCGACTTGAGATGGTGGTTTCATCGCGATCGCGAAAATCCTGATCCTGGATCAAGCCGCCATCGAGTTCGATATCGTCGAAGTCGAAAGTCACCAGGCCTGCAGCGGTGCGAATCCTGATCCGACCGGATTGGTAGAGAAAACCGGCTTCGCCGCCAACGCGGCTGAATTCAACAGGCTCGGCCGCATTTTGCAAACTTGCAATATTCGAGCGTGGTTCAGTCAAATCATCGAAACGCACAGATCCAAACAAGGCGACTGCATTGCTCGCATCCACGCGGCCTTCGGCGCCTAGCCCCAGATTTGTCCGACTCTCTGAACTCACATCAGTATATTCGAGATGGTCAAGATCGAGATTGAAACCGAGTGCATGACGGCTCCAGGTTGAGTCTAGCTCAACACTTGGGGTGAAGCCGACAAATGTGTCATCGGTTTCGTTTGCCGTGGTCGCGAACAGGTTGTCGGTAAAACCAGCAGAGAAGCCAGCTTGCGGACGCGCTTCGAATGCACCCACGCGAACTGGTAGTGGATCGAACTCGGGCTGTGCCCGTTCGGTAACTGCTTCATACTTATCCCGGATGAAGAAGTCTTCGTCTTCCTGCGCCGCGACTGTGCCAGTCCCCAAAGCGAAGCTCAGCGCAATCAGAGCGCCAAATTTGATATCACGGTGTGTCATTGGTTTCGTGCCTAACTCTAATTTTCCCAATTCCCAGCCTTGGGTTTGACGTAAAAACGTATCGACGCTCTTAATGCCAGTGAATTCTTAAAAAATATCCGGCCCGAAGGCCGGATCTAGATCACTGGTAATCCGACTCGCTGGACGGTGCGCCGCTGCTTTCTGGCGGAGGTGTGCTCGCCGCCTCCAGAATGACGCTCGCATGAGATTCGCCCGCTCCTTCCGGTTGATCTGAACCAAAGACAGGCTCTGGTGGATCTTCAAAGGTCAACAATTTCGCTTCAAACGACTTCATATCAGTCGTCGCGAGCTGCTGCATGTCGATCGCAAATGTGGTTTTCATGCCACAAACATTATTGGCGTCAGACAAAATGGCCAGGGCTGCCATGACTTCGGTGAAGTCTGATTGGAGCGTCGCTGCTTCCTGTTTGAAATCCACCTGCAATTGGTTTTCATCTTCGCATGACCCATATGCCGCCACTGTCCAGGCCAGCGCTTCACCCGTCTGCTCGATGCGATCGGGCTGGTCTGCCAAGGCTGTCAAGGTCAATCCCGATGCCACTATTATAGATGCTATTACTCTACTCATAATCCTGTTCACCCTTTATTCTCTACCTTACATAATACCAAGTTTGACGCACCGGCCAAACGAGACTCTCGATTGACGCGAGCTGTCCTAGAAAAACTTCTCCATTACGCGAATGGTGTCGCCTGGAAGAATCGGCGTGTTTGGATCCAGCCGGACGCGAGTTTCCTGCGTATCATCAGCGCCGCGGATCAGGATCACGTCATCATTTGCGCGATAGGTAAAACCCCCGGCGGTGGCCACCGCGTTCAAGACGGTCAGGCCACTGCTATAGGGATATTCACCTGGTGTGCGGACTTCGCCGAGAATGTAGAAGGGCCGATAATTCATCACTTCCGCATTCACGCGTGGATCCCGTAAATAGCCATTCGAATAACCGTCCGCGATGGCCGCCTCGAACTCGCGAATGGTCAGATCCAGGGCGGTGACCTCGCCGATCAAGGGCAGGGAGACCGTACCAGAGCCATCCAGAAGATACTCCCCGGAGAGTTCGGGCTCACCAAACACAGTGATACGGATCTGATCCGAAGCGCCGAGACGATAGTCACCTACAACCCGCTGCGATATCGCGTCACTTCCGCTCACATCGCGCGCAGGCGCGCTCGATTGGCAGGCGCCAACAATCAACATGGTTGCAAGTGCGATACTGATTCCTAAGCGCATCTTTCTGTACTTCCTCTCAATTCCTCAAGTTTGGGTAGCGATAAATTCTACCGTTTGTCCTGTCAGTTTCACGGCCGTCAAACGGCCTGTAAAATATGCGCCGGTATCGACATTAATTCGTCGCGCATCATTGTACGGCGCATCCGTTGGCGTGTGCCCGTGGACGACTTTGACGTCAAAAGTCGAGTCCCCGCGCAAAAATTCGTCCCTGATCCACATAAGATCATAATCGTTTTGCTCATCAAAGCTACGCCCCGGACGCATACCGGCATGCACAAATCCATATCCACCTATCTTCACACGCGTGGGCAAGCCGCGGAAGAAAAGCAGGTGAGCGTTCGGAAAACTCTTCAAAAACTCGTTATGCGCCGTTTCCCATTCCGGATTCAGACTCATGCTCCGCGGCGGCTTTACACCATAGGACACCATCGTTTCGCGGCCGCCATAAGCGGCCCATTTCGGACCGAAATCGGCATCCGACAAGAAGGAAAGGAGCGCGTCTTCATGATTGCCCTTCAGAAAGTGTGTTCGATACGGATTCAAGCGCTCGCTCAGCAGGATTTCCACGACCTGACGTGATTGAAATCCCCGATCGATATAGTCACCTAGAAAAACGATATGGACGTCGCCCAAAAAACCGGTTGCATCCTGATCGATCCGGTCGAGTAGATTGGCCAATAAATCTGCCCGACCATGGATATCGCCAATGGCATAGATCAGCGTCGCCTCGTCCAAAATTCCGTCAGGCACCTCGGTCGAGACTTGCGCGGTGATGGCTGGTTTGTCCGGCGATTTGGTCGAGGTGGGAGTGCCAAAATTCAGCCGGCGTTGAGTCGCACGCGAAATCCGTTCCACCAAATCTTGGAGGTTTCGCCTAAAAAAGCGAAAAAAGGTTCGCGGCCAATTCAACATTTCGCGCCCGATAGAATCCCCGGTTTGACTATACCTATAGGTGTTTCAGGGTCAAACGGCACCGCAAGTCAGCATTGCATTTCACCCTGGCTACGCCAGGCATGCATAGTCTATACCATGTTGTTATTGAGGCTAGAAAATCAACGCAAAAAACGTGATCCAGAAGGCACTACACAGGGTTACGACTGCCAGCGTAACCCAACGCAACGGCCATTTGCTAGATCGCGATCGAGGTTGCCGCTCTGAAACGAGTTCATCGCGTGTTCGCAGCGTCCCCGCGGTGCCTGATCTAACTTCTTCCTGACGCGTGAAAAAGCTCATTCATGTATCATCCGGCTCTGCTATGAAGGAAGTGTAAGGTGCGGTCGTTGATGACGTATTAATCAAAAAAGAACTCGGAAACCGTTTTCTGCTTAACTGTGACCTATATCATAGCTAGCATGTTTCCAGTCGATGGGGATATAAACTTCTGTAATGACTTGGATTACAAGAGAATTAATGTCTGATCGCCTGTCTCCGCTCTATGCCCTTGTGATTCTCGCAGCCCTTTTACTGCCGATCTGGTCGGCCCTCTCGACCCAACGCTCGGTTGGGCGAATCCAGGCGATCAAGAGTGGTGAAATAAACCCTCTGGAACACGCGCAACGCCTGTCCGATCAGGTTCGGGTTACAGATCCCGCCGAATGGGAAGCAACTGCGCGCGCGCTTTATGCAAATGACGCCGAACAATCCGCGTTGACGATCACACTTTTGGAGCGCGCCCTGGCAAGCGCTCCGAGCGATTACCAGGCTTGGGCCTTCCTGGCCTTTGTCAGGCAGCAATCGACTGAGCGGTTCACAGCCGCGGTTGATGCAGATCTCAATCGCTCATTCGAGGCGTGCCCTTATTGCGACAAATCGCTGTTGCGCTGGCGATTTACGTTCGTCCTCGCGAATTGGGATGATGTTAGCGAAGCAAACAGGATGCATGCTTTTTCAGGCGCTGACTTTCTCCGTTGGTGGCATCTTGATTACGATTATCTGGAGGACGTGCGGCAGGCCGCTATGGCGCGCAATATTCCATTCGACACCTATCGCCGAAAAATCGACACCCCAGCCCGTCCGAATGAGATTGGCCTGGGACAGGATTAAATCTCGATTCCGTTCTGCGACAGCAAGGCGCGAATACCATCCTTGAAAACCTGCCCGGAAAAGCCTGTGGCATGTTGATGGATGGCATCACTGTCGAAAGAGACTTTCTCAAACTTCGACACGGCCTCAATCAGCGAGTCGACCGATTGTTCTTCAAACAGGATTCCGGTCTGACCATCAACAACCGTGTCCAGCGCGCCGCCGCGACCATAGGCGATAACAGGCCGACCCGCGGCCATGACTTCGACTGGGACGATGCCAAAGTCTTCTTCACCCGGAAAGACCAGCGCTTTGCATTCACCGAACCGGCGCTTCAACTCGGTGAAATCCACGCGCCCGAGAAATTCGACATTTGGTCCGGCGCGGTTTTGCAGATCTTTCTTTTGTTCGCCATCGCCAATCACAACCAATGGCAGGCCCATTTTGGTGAAGACATCGACGACCAGGTCAAAGCGTTTATAGCCAACCAGCTCACCTGCCGCCAAAAAATAGTCGCCCGGCACGTCGACACGCGCTTGGGCGAATTCGGAGACAGCGACTGGCGGATGGATAACCGCGCTGTCGCGCCGATAAAATTTCCGAATTCGCTGCTTCACGAAATTTGAATTCGCCGCGAACTGATCGACCCGCGCAGCGCTGGTCACATCCCAGGTTCGCAGACGGTGCGCGATTCCGGGGAATGCCTGTCGGGCGAGAAAGCCAGCACTGCCTAAATAGTGTGGGTAGAGATCCCAAATGTAGCGCATGGGAGAGTGGCAGTAACAAAGATGAAAAGCATCCGGCCGCGTGATCACGCCCTTTGCCGGCCCGGACTCGGACGAGATGACCAGATCGAACTCAGAAAGATCAATCTCTTCCAGAGCGCGCGGCATGAAGGGTAACAGTTTCTGATATTGCGATGTTGCGAACGGAAACTTCGAAATGAAGGTCGTCTTTATCTCATGCCGGTTGACCGTCGCGCTTAGTTTGGAACGATCAACAACATGGGTGAAAATCGTTGCTTGCGGAAACATCTCGCACAGCGCTTCGAGGACGCGCTCGCCGCCGCGCATATTGGTCAGCCAATAATGTACCAGTGCGACGCGCATACCGTCTCCCATACTGTTCCGGACTCGGAACTTTTGAATCCGTACTCAGATAAACGAAGGAGTTTGTCGCCCGGTAAACGTGCTGTGAGAAAGTCGCCTTAACGAGCGCCGTCAGACAGCAAGACGGCTGGAATGGTCATGGCCATGATCTTGATGTCGCTGACATAGGACCAGTCGGACACATATTTGACATCCAGCGCAACACGCTCACCATAGCTCGTATCGCTACGACCGCTGACTTGCCAAAGCCCTGTCAAACCAGGTCGAACCTGACAATAATGGCCGAAATAGTCACCGTATTTCTCGACTTCATTCTGTACGATTGGTCGGGGTCCGACGATGGACATTTCGCCCTTCAGAATGTTGATCAGCTGCGGCAACTCATCCAGCGAAGATTTCCGCAAGAAATGGCCGAACGCTGTGATCCGGGGATCGTTTTCGAGTTTCTGCGTGGCTTGCCATTCGCGGCGTGCGCGCGGATCAGTCTCCAGCAGTTGCTGCAACCGAATATCGGCGTCGACAACCATTGAACGAAATTTGAAGCACCAGAATTCCCGACCATCGCGCCCAATGCGCTTCTGGCGAAACAAGGCCGGTCCACCATCTGACAGACGGATGAAAATAGCTAAAGGCAGCATAATCGGCAGCAAGAAAATCAAGGCGGCAGCCGATTATGCTGCCTTTAGCTATTTTCATCC
>ERZ1740062.214-NODE-214-length-42125-cov-4.968933_pt1 | contig 42125 bp, 44 predicted proteins | sample MGYA00581741_ERZ1740062 | MGnify/ENA primary metagenome ERZ1740062 (study PRJEB43018, sample SAMN04849747) | marine metagenome | isolation source: floating plastic debris | place: Pacific Ocean | collected 2008-09-01 | study: EMG produced TPA metagenomics assembly...
GTTAACCAATAGTTTGAGCAACTCTCCTCAGGTATACCCCGAACCGCCTATTATGCCTGCTTTAATCATTTTTATCCTTTCTAATTAGACCCTGACTCAAGTTCAGGGTGACGATTACTTATTTTTTTGGTTGACATGGTTCGCAATTTTCCCTGGATTTGAAAGGATTTTGATAAATCCTTTGGCGTCATCGGCCGTCCAGCCTTTGTTCATTTCGCCGTAGCTGCCAAAGGAAGCATTCATCAAATCATGGGGAGAGGCAATGCCATCCAACTCAAAGCGATAGGGATGTAAAGTCACAAATACATCTCCCGAGACATTCTTTTGGGTATCGGTCAAAAAGGCTTCGATGTTTCGCATGACTTCATCCAAATAGTTGCCTTCGTGCAAAAGCATACCGTAAAAATTCCCAAGCTGCTCTTTTTGATATTGCTGCCATTTGCTGAGCGTGTGTTTTTCCAGCAAATGATGGGCTTTTACGATAATCAATGGTGCCGCTGCTTCAAAACCTACTCTTCCTTTGATGCCGATAATGGTATCCCCAACGTGAATATCCCTTCCGATGGCATATTTGGATGCGATTTCAGACAGTTTTTCAATATTGGCGACTGGGCTAGCGGTTTCACCATCGATAGCAGTAAACTCTCCGTTGGTAAACGTTAATCTTACCTTTTTGGGCAGTTCTTTTTCGAGCTGACTTGGATAGGCGCTCTCAGGTAGTGCTGAGTGCGAGGTCAAAGTTTCGTCACCTCCGACGGAAGTACCCCAAAGCCCTCTGTTGATGGAATATTTAGCCTTTTCCCAAGAATAATCAATCCCTTGACTTTGCAAATATTGGATTTCGGCTTCTCGGGATAGTTGGTTGTCGCGAATCGGTGTTATGATTTCAATCTCGGGAGCTATAATTTGAAAGATCATGTCAAAACGCACTTGGTCATTTCCAGCGCCAGTACTCCCATGCGCTATGGCGTCAGCTCCTATTTTTTTGGCGTGTTTTACAATTTCAATTGCCTGAACAATTCGTTCGGCACTTACTGATAGGGGATAGGTGTTGTTTCGCAATACATTTCCATAAATCAAATATTTCACCACCTGACTATAAAAGGATTCTACTGCATCAATGGATGTGTAACTGGTCGCGCCGAGTTGTAAGGCCTTTTGTTCGATTGCTTGGATTTCGTCGGAAGAAAATCCACCCGTATTTACACTTACCGCATGTACCTCCCATCCTTCTTCTTTTGATAGATATTTGGCACAATATGAAGTATCCAATCCACCGCTATAGGCTAAAACAAGTTTTTTCATTTGGTTTTTTTTCATTGTGTCACATTGAGCGTAGTCGAAATGTGTTATTCTCGACTGCGCTCGAATTGACTGCTATTTGGTTTTTTTCTTTAGGAAAAGGTTCTGCTTCATTTCTTTTAATCGCTTAAATGCTTTTCCATTGATTTTTTTGGCGTTCTTTTTCTCTTCTTTGGGGTCGTGCAGCATACCTGTACACAGGCACATTTTGCGTTCGGTTCGTGTAAGGATGTCGAAGTTTTTACAAGTTTGACAGCCTTTCCAAAAATCAGGGTCGTCGGTTAGCTCGGAGAAGGTTACGGGTTTATACCCCAATTCGTAGTTCATTTTCATGACGGCTAACCCAGTAGTGATACCAAATATCTTGGCATCTGGAAACTTTTGTTTGGAAAGTTCGAAGATGGCTTTCTTGATTTTTTTGGCCAAGCCTTGATTTCGGAAATCAGGATGGACGATAAGCCCGGAATTTGCTACGAAGTTTTTGTTGCCCCATACTTCAATGTAACAGAAGCCGGCAAAAACATCGCCTTCCAAGGCAATGATGGCGTTTCCATTTTGAAGCCTTTGAATGATGTATTCCGGAGAGCGCTGCGCGATACCGGTTCCCCGCACTTTGGCGGATTCGGTTATGGTGTCACTAATAATTTGCGCGTATTTAATGTGGGATTCGTTAGCAACTTCGATTTTCATTGCTGATACGATTTAAAACTTAAAATAAAATAGCTCTGGAGGTTTTGCGGAAATGGACTCACCTATTTCCATAACTGAAGTGCACCCTTACGGGCGACGGCGGGGCGCGAATGTACGAACAGAAGCAAGGTGCTCAACTGAAATAAATATGTTCGCTTGTGTTTTCATGCTGGGTTAAAAGTACAAATTAATTTTTTCCAGCCTAGTGATGGGTGTTTTTTTTGAAGAATTGGAACAAATTCCCCCGGTTTCTTGAAATTTCATAAAATAAAAACCCAAACACAACAAGATATTCAACGCTGAGCAACCACAAATTCTCTTGGTATTCAGGGTTTGCATAGGCTGCGTAGCTTAGGACAACAACAGTTGTCCACGCCAAAGTAAAGCGATAACCTCCTGCCAAACCTAAAAACAAAAGGGTAACCAAATACCACGGATGCAAGGTGCTGGATAACAGAAAATATAAAGTGAGCGCAAATAAAATTGAGGTCATGAGCGTTTTGGGTAGCTCATTTTTTCTAAAGAAAGCCATACCCGCCGTTACCAAAACCACCAGCAGTGCAATAGTGCTCCCATAACTTTTGACCAAAAGCCATGGCTTAGCATCGAAAAAGTGAACCCCGATAGCTTTGATTAAGTTATAGACACCTGCATTGAATTCAAAATTGGAAAACCACAGCCCAATGGTTTTACCATAATTACCTGCAAAGTTTGGGTCGTAGAATGGTAGAAAGAGTAGTACACAACTCGCAATAACCAGGAGATAAAAACCAATACTTTTTTGTATACCTAGAAACCTAAGAAATAATGGCAAAAAAAGAATAGGCAAAAGTTTAGTGAGGATAGAAAGGGCGTACACCGGCGCCGCCAGACTCCAATTTTTCTTTAAGATGAGGTATAGCGCCAAAACCATAAAAAACAGCATGACTCCCTCGAAATGAAGATTTCCAGTGAGTTCAATGATTACCAGCGGGTTTAAAAAGTACCAGAAAATAGTTTGTTTTGGTTTCCTTAGAATATCCAATAGTCTCTTTCCGAAGAACAGGATACCCAAATCTGCCAGAATGATTTGCAATCGTAACACGATGACACTCCCAAGAATACTTTTTCCGCCAAAAAGGGCAGCTAGGGCAAACAAGGCTTGATTGAAGGGAGGGTAATTGCTAAAATGCTTCGCGCTAAGTGCACCCATACCTTCATGGAGTTGAGTATAATTAGCGATGGGAATTTCCTTCCAATCTAGAATTTCGTTAGGGGTATACAAATATGGATTTAATCCGTTGATGACCAAGTTGCCATCCCAAATGAAACGATAAAAATCCTGAGAAAGATTCGGCGTAGCCCACAAAAAAACCAATCGAAAAAGCACGCCAACAACAACCAAGAATTTAAAATTCCATTGAGCGGTTTGAACCAGCTTTACACTAAAGAAAAAAAGTGCTCCGTAAAGCGAAATCAATTTGATAAAATCAGTCCGGACCAAATCATGTGCAAAGCTGATGTATAATAAGATGCTTCCTATGGATAGGAGTAATGGAATTTTAAGTACTACGAAATGCTTGCGCAATGGACTGGGCATAGGTTGTCGCCTTGTGTGTCGCTAAAATATGCCTTTCAAAAGATTTTGGTAGGCTCCAATCACCATTTTGCAGGGCTTAACATCTGAATGTTCTTAGGGTTGTATTTTTTTTATTTAGCTTCATACTACGGATTGGTCATTCAGGTACAACGACTCTTTTATGTTTTATAAACCGCAACATTCTGAAGTTCAAAAACATATTGACCACTATTGGTTATTGCGTGCATCAGATTTTTTTGGGTTCAATAGTAGAGACATGTTTGCCTATCCTGGGATTACTCCAGATTTGATTATTGTACTGGAGGGGCAATATGCCCTAACCTATAGTGGCAAAAGGTTTGTTTCGGACCAAAGTCTGCTCTTCAGTTTTATCCACGAAAAAATGCATGTTGATTTTTCCGCTTTGAAACGCTGTATCGTTGTGAAGTTCAAGTCTAGGGGAATTTCTTCCTTGATACCATTTGTTCGCGCCGATGTAGCTGCCATTATGCAAGACCCTGTATTGTTTGCCGAGGATGCCTTTGGCGCTAAAGTGCAAAAATTGAATGACCACTTAAAAAAGTGTGATCCAGAACGCTTGGTTTCAGAATTGGACCATTGGTTTGCCAAACAATATCGAAAGGAAAATGAAGGATTCATGGTCGAAATGTCACAGGAAGTAAGCGAAGCCTTCGACCTTGCCGCTATCATGGATGCTACGGGGTATTCCTATTCGACCTTGGAACGGTATTTTAAAAAGGAAACTGGATTGACACCCAAAAATTTCCAAACCTTAAAGCGTTTCAAAAAAGTACTTCGCGAGCTTACCACCACCAAAAATCATGATTGGCAGCATTATGTAGTAAAGTATGGTTATTATGACCAGAGTCATTTTATTAAAGAAATGAAACGGTTCACGGGTCACACACCGTCGGTATTGATACAACTTCCAAGTCTTATTGGCATACGTCCGGATTATAGTTGACGAATTTTTACAATGCCGCCCAGCAGGAAAGCCCAATATTTGCGAAAAATAAATTCATGAAACACTTTTTGCTAGGATTGGCATTCATAGCAATCGCTTTCTCTTCATTAAAGGGAGTCGCTCAAGACAAAAGTCATGATGTGGCTTTGCAACGTATTTTGGACAAGGCGACTAAGTCCAAGAAAAACAATATCATTGGGGTTTCTTTAAGCATTAAAGCTCCTGTTTTTGGCATCGACTTTACAGGAAGTAGTGGTTTTGATAGCGCAGAAAAAACAGATTCATTAAGCGCAGCACAACCTTTTCGCATTGCCAGTTTGACCAAGGTTTTTGTCGCGACTGCAATTTTGCGTCTTCAAGAACAACAAAAAATTGCTATTGACGACCCTATCACGAAATACATTTCGGATGCCCATGTCAAATTGTTGAAAGATGGCGGTTACGTTCCGGATAGCATTACGCTACGACATTGCCTAAACCACACTAGCGGACTTTATGATTATGCGGTGGGCGGGAAAGAATATATTGCTGAAGCGATGCAGAATCCAAATAAGCGCTGGACGCGCACGGAGCAAATTAAGTTTGCTATGGATAATGGAAAACCCCACGCTTCCCCTGGACAAGAAGAACATTATAGCGATACCGGATACATTCTGTTGGGCGAAATTTTGGAACGGCAAACCAACTCAGGACTAGCCGAAAGTTTACGAATCCTTTTAAAGTTTGATGCTTTGGGAATGTCATCTACTTATTTGGAGAGTCTTGAAGAACGACCTGATGGGCTTCCGCAAAATGTGAGACGCTACATGGGCGACTTGGATACCACCAATTGGGACAACTCCATCGACCTTTATGGAGGTGGAGGCTTGGTATCGACTACAGGGGATTTAACCCTTTTTCTCCAAGCCTTATTCAACGACCAAATATTTGAGCAAGAGGACACTTTGGACATTATGTTGCTGCTAAAAGATTACGATGGTGACCTGCTCCCCAACCAGCGGTTGGGATTTACCAGTATTATTGGTGAGAAGAGTGGCGTTACGGTCTATTTACATACAGGTTTTTGGGGAACGGTCTTTATCCACATCCCCGTATGCAATTGCAGCATTGCTATGAATTATACTAAGGATGGTGATAGCGATGCCATACAAAATACGGTTGATTACATTTTGGAACAGGGTAAAAAATACAGGAAATAGGGATGGCCCATATCGTCAGTTCGAAGTGTTTTCGATAGGAGTTGTTGAAAAGCGCATTGAGAACCATCGCTTCTTTGCAAAACGATGTGCTCGGTTTTTTTCGTGATCGTGATGATGCTCAGTAAGCCGAAAAAACTCAAACTGACGATGTTTATGGCCCTTGTTTTTCAAAAGTGTTCGTTTTCTGATTGAAGTGATTAAGCAGTAGCGACCAAAATCTCAGCTTCCCCATCGGTAAGGTCAATGGCTTTTTCGCCATAGATTTCGATATCCGTAGTATATGTTCGGTTCAAATCCGTACTCCAAATGGTCATCCAGGTTTTGATAACCGCATCTTTGGTCAGGTCTCCCTTAGCCATGAATTGGGTATACTTTGATTCAGGAATCAATATCACCGTCATGTCTTCGGGGATATTATCCAAACTGGCCACATTGCACCCGATGACGACAGTATAGGGTTGGGTATGGTCTCCTTCATAGTTCGTGTATAGCGCATAGACTGTATCATCTACTTTATTGGGTATCCGTTGTAGGGTGTTTTCTGCCATGAATTTATTCCATAATTGCGGAATGTCTTTATCGGCTTTTCCTGGTTTGTTTAAAGTTCTTGTGGCAATACCTACAATGTTCAGGGCTTCTTTTTTGGTGTGTATCATGTGATTGATTTTAAAGTTTGACTCAAAATTAATCGCAGCAAATGACAAGGGTGTGTCAGGGGTTGTAAGAAGGTATCGAATTTATACTTTGTAATGTTAAAATGTAACAATTCCTAGAACAGTTCGTCAGAAAATTGAACCTTCAATTTATGAAACAACTTAGCTTACTTTCCATCATTCTACTCTTCACAAATTCCGTTCTTTTAGGACAAAACAACACTTCCGAAGTAGTTAACCTTTTGAAAGAAGAGATGACGGAGAATAATATTCCTGGATTGCAGGTTGCGGTTATTCAAAACAATAAATTGGTTTTTTCAGAAGTGCTGGGACTAGCCAATGTTCAATTTAGTATCAAAGCAGAAACGCATACCATCTTTTCCATAAACTCCATTTCAAAAATATTCGCCGCAACGGCGGCTATGCAATTGGTAGAGGACGGTAAACTTAACATCGCGCATCCGATATCAAATTATCTTGAAGGGTTACCTGATACGTGGCGAAAAGTGACCATTACTCAATTATTGAGTCACACTTCCGGACTCCCCGATATTGAAGGGACTAGTTCAGGGGATTTGGTTGGAGGAAAAGCTATGGAGACCGCGTGGGTTAAAGTGCAGAAAATGCCCTTACAATTTGAAGCTGGAGAGCAATTTAGCTATAACGCCACCAATTATTTACTCCTTGAAAAAGTCATAGAAAAGTTGAGTGGATTGAACTATGAAACGTTTGTGAAGCAAAAGCAGTTTGATGTAGCTAACATGGAAAAGACCTTTTATGGGGACAACTCATTTGAAGTAGTCCCTAATCGGTGTCCAACCTATAGTTTTTATGTTTTTGATAAAGAAGCGGACGATTATGTCCTAAAAGAAGACCTAATGGAAGTTAGGGAAGAATTCCCAGTAAAAACAGATGCTGGCGTGTTTAGCACGGCCGAAGAAGCAGCGAAATGGGTTATGGTTTTGCAAAGTGGAAAGCTACTAAGTCAAAAAAGTATTGATACGATGTGGAAACCCGTTCCATTGAACAATGGCCAATACGATGGTTTTGGAGGTTTATTAAATGCTTATGCCTTTGGTTGGCCGGTAATCAAAAGAGAGCAACATCCGGCAATATCTGCGTTTGGAGGCGGACGGGCGTCACTTACGATTTATCCAGAGGATGATTTGGCGATAATCGTATTTACCAATTTGTCAGGGCTACCCACCTTCGAAATTGTGGAAAAGATTTCGAAGTTTTACTTAGATTAAAGAGTATCCTCCAGTGCCCTAGCTAGTAAGGTTCAAAGGCTTGTTTTTTTGCCTTTTCCAGAGCAATTTTTTCAATGAAAATCCGTTAATCCTTTTTTTGTTAGTTGCAGAGAAGCGGAGCAAAAAGTATTTTAAAACTTCTTATTCAAAAATTAAACAATCACAAAACAGTTTTATTCATTATGAGAAAACAACTATTATTTATTGCCTCACTAGCACTAGGGTTAATGAATGTTTGCGCGCAGGAAAGTGGAGATTTTGAACTCGGAGGAAATATAGGATTAAATCTAGCGAATGTCTCCTCTATCGATGGTCAAGATAATGCTAGTACAAGAATAGCCTTTAATGTCGGAGCCTCCGGAGAATATTATTTTTCAGATAGATGGGGATTGAAAATGAAAATTATATATGATGGTAAAGGATGGTCTGATGGGTTCATAATAGATGAAGATTCTAATACTACCATAACAGATTTTGAACTTACTTATATCACTATTCCAGTAATGGCCAATTGGCACTTTGGCTCAAACAGAAATTGGTATTTGAATTTTGGTCCTTATGTCGGGATTTTAGTAAGTGCCGAAGATTCAGAATTGGGAATGGATGTTAAAGACGCTTTCAGTGGTACGGATATTGGTTTAGCGTTGGGAATTGGGTATAAATTTAACATCAGTAATAATACCAGTCTGTATGTTGAATATGATGGTCAATCAGGATTTACCGACGTTTTCGAGGAGAATCTAGGAGATACGGTTAGAAATGGAAGAAGCAGCTTGAATTTGGGTGTATTGTTTAGTCTCTAGCCAAGAAAATTTTGCAAATCCGGTGTAAGCATAATAAGGCATTTGGTTTTTCCAAAGGTGGTTGACCAAACTTCTAACCCCATTTAATTTACTTATTATGCTTGTGCTTCGATAGCAGGGGAGTAGATTTTCCTTTTCAATTAGGTTGAATATCCTCCATTAAAACTATCCCTATAGTTAGCAATAAAGTCATGCATATACTTCTTTGATTTATCTGAAGAACGAAAAACCAAGTAGTGCGTTCGTTTAATGCCATGAGGACTAATTGGTTTGAATACCAAATCCTTGGAAAGTTTAAAGGCTTTCAAAGTCCATTTCGGTAAGCACAGGATACCCATGTTCGCAGAAACCATTTCCAAAGCCACTTCGGTCAAGGGTACTGCTGAAATTTTGAGTGGTGTAATTTTATTCGGCTTTAAAAAGCGTTCGTAAACGGATACTGTCTCCAAGGGAAAAGAGTGGATAATGAGATGAAGTTTTGCAAAATCATCCAATTCTAGACACTCCTTTTTGTTTAATGGGTTTTCGTTGTGCATTAGGGCGAAGATTTCGTCTTCATAAACGGCTAAGCTGGATAAAGTCGTGTTGTTCGGTTTTGAAGTGGTTATCGCGATGTCAATTTCGTTGGACAAAATCTTGGATATGGGTTGATGCGTAGCTTCCAGATTTAAATCAATCTGTATTTCGGGATACAACAACCCCATTTTCTGAATAAAAGCGGAAAGGCCTTGGTAAAAACTATAACACTCCGTACTTACTTTGATAGTGCCCGAAGAACCTGTTCGTATCTGCTCAATATTGTGAAAGCCCTTGGCAATACTATTCAGGATTTCATTTCCTACTTTATACAATTCGTTCCCTTCTTCGGTTAATTCCCAGCGGTTCCGGGTCCTGAGAAAAACTTTAAAACCGAGTCGCTCTTCCAAATCCTTAAGTTGATGACTCAAAGCGGATTGTGTCAGGAACAATTTTTCGGCGGAATTGGCCATGTTTCCTTCCTCGACAATAGTCTTGATAAGTCTGAAATATTTAATCTCCATAGCCAAGCAAATTAGCGCTTTCTGAGGTATGATGTAGTTGAAAAGAATTCAAATAGGCATCAAGAGTTCTCAGTTTTAAAACTGCAACGGGAATAGCTCTGCAGCTACTTTTGAAAAGTAAACAGGAAGAATTATGAAGAAACAAAACGACCTAACCCAAGACTTGTTAACAGCAGTACAAATGTATTTTGATGCGCTTTACTACTGTGACACGAAGTTGCTCAACAAGGTATTTCACGAAAGTTCCAGTCTCTTTGATGTGGATAGTGGGTCCGTATTTGTAGAACCTATCGCAAGTTTTAGTCGAGACGTGGGGGGAAGGGTTTCGCCCGCTAGCAAAGGCCAAACACCCGAGGCGGAGATATTGCTAATTGACTGGTTGTCATCCACTTGTGCAACGGTGAAAATACGAATTCGGGCACATGCAAATATATTTGTAGACCATTTAGGGTTTGTACATGGAGAAGGTGGATGGCAGATAGTTTCCAAAATATGGCATTTGGAAAAAGTGGTGCAATAAGGGATTTGTATTATTCTAGATTCCCTGAGTTTTATCTTTTCAAAGCCATGTTAGGAATAAAGGGGATAAGCGACTATCGACTAGTATTCGTGTACTGATATAAGGCTATTCTGGATTATGGCAATCAAATGGATTACCTTTAAGTACATTGAAAAAAAAAGAAAACTATGAGATTATCACTTATTCTGGTTCTTAGCTTGGTCTATATGACCGTAGCCTGCCAGACCAAAACCAGTTCCAAGACTGAAAACCAAATCTACCCCATTCAAAAGACAGAAGCGGAGTGGAAGAAGCTACTTTCAAAGGAACAGTTTTACATTTTGCGCCAGCAGGGCACAGAGTATGCATTTACGGGGGAGTATTGGGACAATAAGAAAAAAGGAACGTACTACTCAGCAGCTACAGGGCAACCTTTGTTCAGCTCCGAACACAAGTTTAAATCGGGCACGGGATGGCCTAGCTTTTACCAACCGATTGAGGAAAATGCTGTTAAAGAAATTGTGGACAAAAGCCATGGGATGGTCCGCACTGAAGTGGTAGATAGTGGCAGTGGTTCGCATCTGGGGCATGTTTTTAATGATGGCCCTGCACCAACCGGTCTTCGGTATTGTATGAATTCCGCATCGCTTATATTCGTTGCCGATGGCGCGGAATTGCCTCCCCTTGTAAAAGAATGGCAAGCGAATCATGAGGAATAGTGCTATCTAAACCAAAGATTTAAGTCTTCAAAAAAGCGGGTTAGGAATGCTCTCCAGAGTAGTCCTCATTATACCTGTCATACGCCTTATAGTACTCCTCTAAGGTCATGTTGTGCGATTCAAAGGTCTCGTAGGTGTTGGTAATGTTTTGGATGTGGTCTATTCGAAATACGCGGAATGCTTTTCGAAGTCGGCAGTAGGCAATCAATAACCATTTTTCTTGGGTGCTTAGAAGGGCAAAAGGTTCTATATCCCGATTTGAGGCTGCATTGCTCAATGATAAATAATCAATATTGAGTACCTGAAAGTTGGTTAGGGCTGACTGTATGCGCATCAAATCCGTGCTAGTGCGTTGGTTCCTATAATTCTCCATAAAATAGATGCGGTCTTGCAACAGGTTAGCCTTATCTTTTTGGGAACCTTTTAAAAGCGCTTTTATCTTTAAAATGGCTTCGGAATAATATTGCACAAAGGAGGCATCCTTGTTTTTCAGAATCAACTGTTCTGCGGTAATCAAAGCGTTGGCTTCCTCCTCCGTGAACATCACTGGAGGAAGTTGATAGCCCTCCATCATGGAGTAACCTTTTCCTTCTTCGGTAATGATGGGTACCCCCGACTTTTCCAAAGTTCGGATATCGCGATAAATGGTACGAATACTCACATTATGCCTTTCCGAAAGCATTTTGGCCGTAACCAATCTTGAGGATTGCAATTGGGTCAGAATCGCGGTGAGTCTGGAAAGTCTAGGTTTATCTTCCATACTCCTCTAAAATAGGATTTCCTAACTAGTATTGGAAACGCACTTGGTTGGTGCTTGTGTAAAAATTATGAGTTTACGCCTTTGAGGTCAAAGACTTGAAGAACACAAAACCAAAACCAAGGAACAACATCAAATGGAATGGAAACAATCCATAGTCATTCAAAGGAACAGCACTGTACATCCCGAACAAGAAGTACACCATCAAGGCGAACTCAATCACCATATTCGGAGAAAGTTTTTTAGCCAAATATTTGTTCCCTTTCCAGCTATCAGTAAGGCTATTGATGTTGAATTTAGGCGTTCTTACGAATTCACTACGCTTGCCCATATGTCCTTCCAAAACAGCGATAGAGTTATGCAAAGAAAACCCTAGTGCTACGGAGAAAAAGGTAAAGAACAGTTTGATGTAATCCACAAAGTTGTCAAAACTACTGCCCTGTATACTTTTATAGGTAAACCAATAACAGATGAACAAAATAATGGTACTAACGATAAAGAAGCTGGTTACCTCAAAAATCCAACCCAAATGGCCGTAAGTATTTTTGATATACAACATTGGGATGCTCAACAAGGCTACGATGAATACGCACAAGAACATGGAACTGTTCAACAAATGCATTACCCCATGAAATTTGGTGCGGAAAGGGATGTTCTTCGCAGTGATAACACTCCAAACGGTCTTTCTAAAGTTTTCGGCGCCACCTTTGTTCCAACGGAATTGTTGTGAACGGGCTGCACTGATAACCACGGGAAGTTCTGCGGGAGTTTCTACATCTTCCAAATACTTGAACTTCCAATTTTTCAATTGGGCACGGTAGCTCAAATCCAAATCTTCGGTCAATGTATCGCCTTCCCAGTTTCCGGCATCCAAAATGCATTCTTTTCGCCAGATACCTGCGGTGCCGTTAAAGTTGATGAAATGCCCTTTGGAATTTCTACCTACTTGCTCCAAGGTAAAATGTGCATCTAAAGCAAAAGCTTGGATACGGGTCAACGTAGAATAATCTCGGTTGATGTGTCCCCAACGGGTTTGAACCACACCGATTTCTTCATCCTTAAAGTAAGGAACTGTCTTTTTCAACCAATCGCTTTCTGGCAAGAAATCTGCATCAAAAATGGCTACAAATTCTCCCTTGGCAATCTCCAAGCCTTCTTTCAATGCACCGGCCTTAAATCCTTGACGATTTTCACGACGGATGTGTTGAATGTCCAATCCAGTTTTCTTTAGTGCTTCAATATGCTTGGCAGTATCGAACACGGACTCATCCGTGGAGTCATCCAAAACCTGGATTTCAAGCTTGCTTTTCGGGTATTCTATTTTGGAAATGTTTTCCAACAAACGCTCCATCACATATTCCTCGTTATAAATGGGAAGCTGTATGGTTACGTATGGAATTTCTTTTGGGTCGAGAAGATTGTATTTTGGTGCTTCTTCGTTCTGTCTTTTCTGTCCGAGGTAGTTGATTAGCAAATTCAACTGGGAGAGACTGTAGAAAAATATCAAAATCAGAGCGGTACTGTAAACGGCGATGATGATATAAGCGATAGTTAAGCCCATTATTTTACACTGTATTTAAAGATCCAACCCAAGATTTTTACGCCAGCAAATATAGTACCTTTTATGGTTCCTGAAACTTTTGAAACCCCAATTCTGCGTTTATAACGCACTGGTACTTCGCAATATGCCATTTTTTTCTTGAGCACTTTCAGCTGCATCTCTACGGTCCACCCATAGGTTTTGTCCTGCATGTCCAAAATTTTGAGTTTTTCGTATTTAATTGCCCTAAAAGGTCCTAAATCCGTAAAACGTGCTCTAAAGAACAATCGCATTAAAAAAGTGGCCAATTGGTTGCCAAAAACCTGCTGAGGGGTCATGGAACCGGGTTCACGTAGCGCCTTGGTACGTGCTCCCACCACAAAATCAACGTCATCTTCCAAAATTGGAGCTACTACTTTATCCAACTCTTCCGGATAATCAGAGTAATCTCCGTCAATAAATACGATAACGTCTGGGCTTTTGGATTGTTGTTCGATGTATTGCATTCCTTTCAGGCATGCGAAACCATATCCCTTGCGTTCTTCGAGCAAAACGGTAGCGCCCGCTTTTTGAGCGTTTTCATGGGTATCGTCAGTAGAACCATTGTTCACTACGATTATTTCATCAACGGATTTTGGGATTTCGGAAACGACTTTCCCTATGGATTCCCCTTCGTTTACAGCGGGGATAATCACTTTAATCGACGGCATTTATTTTAAATCAGAAAGGTTGTTTTCTTTTTTGAAGCTGCTGAAGTCATACCATTCTTTTATTTTTTTACCGTCGCTATATTTTTCAGCCGAAGTTAACTTGGATTTTTCATATTTCAAGCAATACCCATCTTTGATGCCATTTCGCAATTGGCATTTGTGGTTGACCTTCCCTTGTTCATCATAAAACAACCACCAATTTACTTTTTTGTTTCGAGTGAAATGTCCCTCATGGTCTAGACGGCCTGTTTCATTGAAAAAATACCAATAGCCGGTTTTCAGATTGTTTTGAAAAGGCCCTTTGGCCTTAATTTCTCCATTGGTATGGTAAAAGCGCCAATAGCCCTCTTTAGAAGTCATGTTTTTCCATCCTTCCGATTTGACCGCTCCATTTTCGTAATAGTTACGAAAGTAGGTTTCCGAACCTGAAAATGACAGGGTAAGAAAAAGGCCTAGTAAGATGAATATTGTTTTGGTCATTACTTTTGGTTGACAAGGTTCATAAGGTCAACGTCATTGCCCAACAAAACTTGGTTGGCGTCAATCCGGCCCTTTTGTGGACCATTTTCCAATTTCAATACGCCTCTTGGGCAAACTGCAGAACAAATTCCGCAACCTACGCAGCTGGAGCGCACAATGTTTTCTCCTTTTTGTGCGTATGCTCTAACGTCTATACCCATTTCGCAATAGGTAGAACAGTTTCCGCAAGAAATGCACTGTCCTCCATTGGTGGTAATTCTAAATCTTGAAAAAAGCCTTTGTTGGAAGCCCATCATTGCAGCCATAGGACATCCAAAGCGACACCATCCTCTATTTCCCAATATGGGATAAAATCCAGTTCCAATAACTCCAGAAAATATACTACCAATCAAGAAGCTATAAGATTTCCGTAGTGTGCCCGATTGAAAGAGGAACACATGGCCATCTCCACTGTAAAAATGAAATCCAATTAGTGCCAAAATAACGATAAGGTATCCTATGGCACCGTACTTCGCATCTTTCTTGAATTCGTCTCGTTTGAATATCATAACCAAAGCAAAAACCGCAGTAAGCAGTACTCCGACCCCGATTAGGAAAGTTTTTTTGGTAAGCCAGTATTTGCTGGTATCATTTCCCAGGTAGGAATAAATAACGGCAGTGGTCATTAACGTAACGAAAACGACAACGCTGTGAACTACCCAGCGTTCAATATTCCACGCACGCACGCTTTTGTCGCTGAGCTGTCGAAAGGAATCTCCCACGGTCTCCGCAAGTCCCCCACAGCCGCAAACCCAAGAACAGTACCATCTTTTACCAAATTTATACGTCAAAAATGGGGTAATTACAAATACCGAAGCAATAGCAAATATGAGCATGGCAAAGCCTATATCACCAGAGCTTAAAAATCCTTTTACCCTGTAGCTTTCAAAATTATAGTAGTTAAGGGGCCAAATATTTTTTAAATCCAAAAAGGGCAAACTACCCCCTTGCAATACGGAGCTTCCATTTAACCTTGCCATAAATTCAGGAATAAGGAACGCAAAAGCCGTTTGAAAAAACATCACGCTCATGGTGCGGATACGTTCATACCGGTTGTGCCTGTATTTCCACATAAACTTGATGCCAAAGGCAAGTATCCCAACAGTGTACAATGTGCCATACACAAACCATTGGCTTGCAGGATTGCCGCTCAACATTTTGCTCAACGGGTCAAAAAGAGCTATTATTCCAGTATTGGGCCCTTTTTTGGCAAGACCTAGATATTCTGGATAGAAATAAAGAATAATGTAGAAGGCCGTAATTCCGATGCCGAGCAACCATCCGCCTAGGCCCAGGTTGGATATGGACCGAAACCAGACCTTATCGTTTTTGATACCAGGGTATTTTCCTCGGTATAAATCCCATGAGAACCAGACCGTGCCCGCAAAAATACTGGTCAATGCCGTAGTCAACCATAGTCCCCTATTTGGAAATTCAACATTAAAACCTGCCAATAGGATGATACATAAACCGAACATACCCAATAAAATGGATAGCTTCTGATGCCATTGAATATTGGCCGGCGGTCCTGCAAGTGACATACTTCTATCGTAAGTGCTCATATTCTTTTACTTATCTGGTGGTGTTATACTTTGCTATCCGATTTAAGAGGAAACAAAAATGCGTTTCAAACTCTTTTTGCGGGATTTGACTTGCTTGTTGAATTCAGCATTATACTGGGCGACTATCGCCGCTTCATGATGCTTGTAAAACTCTGGGTCGAAATTGGCATCTATCAAATGTTCGATGACATAATCCATGTCTCGGTTTTCGGTCAACCAACGGTCAAAAACCTCATGGCGCATGCGAATGCCAAACGTATTGATACCTAAAAACTGCTGTGTGTCGTTATGGAATGAAATGGTCACACAGATTTTCTCTTTCGGATGTCGCCAATGGAATTGCGCTTCGTAGTCTTTTCGTCCACGTTCTGAAAACACCCAGCCATACGTTTGGTATTCGATATCCAAGAATTTGGCCGAATTGAACCAATGTCCCGGTTTGTATTCGATGCGATTGCCGCATAGGGTTTGTGCCAAGGTTTCACACATCATGCGTCCAGTGTACCACACTGGTTCAATAGGTCTTCGGTATCCAATGGCTACATGTTGTTCGGCGCAATCACCGATAGCGTAGACGTCTTTCGCACTCGTTTCCAAAAAACGATTGACCTTTACACCTCGGCCTAGTTCAATTCCTGAGTCTTTCAGAAAATCGATGTTTGGGGTAACCCCGGCAGTAAGGCCCACCATATCACAGGGTAGTTCTTCTCCGGTTTCCGCAATAATGATGGATTTTACTTTGCCATTTTCATCGGATACGATTTCCTTTAAATTGGTCGCCAATCGCAAATCAATATGGTGCTCTAAAATATGTTCGTTTATCATTTTGGATTCTCCCTCGGGTAGGACTCCATTCCAAAAATTCTTCTCGCGAACCAAAAACGTCACGGGAATATCGCGACTGCGCAGCATTTCGGCCAATTCAATTCCTATCAAACCGCCTCCCACAATAACCGCACGTTTGCATACCTCTTTGTTTGGTGCATTGACTTCCAATAAATCCAAATCTTGCTTGGAATATAGTCCTTGTACACCGTGCAAATCTTGACCGGGCCATCCAAATTTGTTTGGTTTGGAACCCGTGGCGACAACCAGATTGTCATAAGGCAAGGCTCTGGAACCGTCAATGAGTAGTTTTTTGTTTGCAACATCCACATGGTCCACGTAGCCTCGTACCAATTCAATCCGATTCTTTTCCCAAAACCAATTTTCATAGGGTTGAATGTGCTCAAACTTCATGTGCCCCATATATACGTACATGAGGGCAGTGCGTGAAAAGAAGTAATCGGTTTCGGCAGAAACGATGATTATCCGTTTGTCTGAAAGTTTTCGGATATGACGTGCCGCAGAAACCCCGGCAATGCCATTTCCAATGATAACAATAGTTTCCATGAGGATTTTATTGGTTGATGCTATTTGTGTCGCTCTTCAAGATATGAACTTAACGCGCACTGTTAATTTAGAATGAGTTTAAATTTTAACAGATTATGTAAGGTAGAAGCTTATAATTCGTACCTCAAAATCCTGATTATGAAATTCTTAATTAAATCATAAAAATTGGGTCTGCAGTGTATGCTCTGGAAACATCGTTCGACTCAACGTCCAGTTTAAAATGCTAAACCTAGTATCATGAAACACTTACCATTACTTCTTTTTTGCCTGTTCTCAGGAATCTCGAGTGGGACTAATGCGCAGGATACGGAGACTTTTTTCAACAAAACGGATTCGTTCCTTAAGGTCCACGTAAAGGAAGGTCGGGTAGCCTACAAGGATATTAAGTCAAATCCCGCCGAGCTGAACGAACTTATCGCTCTTGCTGAAAATATCTCCATATCAAAATCGGATGCGAAGGCGTATCAAGCCTTCTGGATAAATGCTTACAACCTTTTGGTTATTAAAAGTATTGTAGAAAATTATCCTATTGCTTCGCCCTTAAATAAAGCGGGCTTTTTTGATAAGACCAAACATAAGATTGGGGGAAAAGAAGTCACCCTGAACGGTATTGAAAACGACCTTTTACGGGCTGTGTTCCCAGATGAATCCAGATTTCACTTTGTACTCGTCTGTGCTCGATTGGGATGACCTCCCAATATATCCGCTGCCTATAAGCCCGAAAAATTGGAAGCGCAGTTACAAAAGCAGACCGAACTAGCGCTAAACCGCCCTGACTTTGTCAAGGTAAAGGGAAAAAAAGTATTGCTTTCCCAAATCTTCGAATGGTACAACGGAGATTTTACAAAAAACAACACCTCTTTGGTGGACTATGTAAACCGCTATCGTACCGAAAAACTGGATGCCAAATCCAAAGTGGGTTATTACCCTTATGATTGGACCTTAAACGAAATCAAATAACAATTTACCATAACGATGAAAAAGACAACTACAACCCTTGGAATACTGTTTTTCTTTGCTTTTGCAACGCTAACGGCCCAAACGGATGCACCTGACCAACAAGGCAGTAATATCCAAAACCTGACGCCTTCCAAATTGATTGGAAAGGGGCAATGGGACATCAAATGGTTCAATAACATTTACACCGAGACCGAGGATACCTTCAATGGAGACATCCCGAGGAATACCTTCTTCACTTCCACGTTGGATATTTTCACTGGGGTAGGTGAAAGTAGAAGGGTAAATGTGGGGCTGCTTTTGGAATTTCGTTCCAATACAGTAGGCGGGCGCGGTATTTTTGACTTTTTATCCTTTGATGGGGAAGAAGGCACGGCACGTTCTGGATTTACTTCTTTTGCGCCTGCCGTGAAGTTTACGCCCTTTGCCAGCGTGAATAATTTCTCGGTACAGAGTGCTTTCTTTATTCCTTTGGTAGACAACGAGGTGGAGAATGGCGTCTTTTTGGATCAAAATGGGTTTACCTGGCAAAACCGCTTCTTCTATGACTACTCTTTTGCGCAAGGAAAATGGCAACTGTTCAGTGAATTGAACACGGAATGGAATTTTGGAACAGCTGAAGACAGTTTTGCAAACAATAGTTTGCGCTTGACGCCTGGGGTATTTCTTAGTTATTTCCCTAGTTCCAAATTCACCGTTTTGGGCCTTTTACAGCACATTCAACTATTGGATATCGGGGGAACCGAATTTTCCCAAGACTTGACGGCATATGGAGGTGGTGTTAAATATCAATTGACGGACGTACTCAACATTGAAGGCCTATACACCAACTTTTTCCGTGGAAATGATACCGGATTAGGACAAACTTTTAACATAGGTTTACGAGCCGTGTTTTAGTCCTTCAAGCGCATAAAAGCCTAAATTAGAAGCTTTGATTCTTTCAGTATGAAGAAATTAGGGCTTCTTTTTTTGTGTTTTCTCCAGTTTTCGTGCAATAGTCAGAAACCAGAAAAAATAAACGGAGTCAGTTTCGTGGGTTCACGTGACCGAGTAGACCAATCCCATGTTGATCCCGTGTTGAACGTCAATGCCAATTACGCTGCGGTGATGCCTTTCGGGTTTCTTCGAACTTTGGATTCTCCAAAAGTCATCTTCGACACCGAACGGCAGTGGTATGGAGAAACCAAACAAGGAGCGGAACAATACATTGAGTTCTTGCAGAAAAACGGTGTCAAGGTGATGCTCAAACCCCAAATTTGGGTTTGGCGCGGGGAATTTACCGGAGAAATCGAAATGACTTCTGAAGCAGATTGGCAAGAATTGGAAAAAACCTACAGCGACTTTATCCTCACTTTCGCACAATTGGCCCAAAAGACCCAAGTAGAATTGCTTTGTGTGGGCACAGAGTTGGAGCGTTTTGTAAAACACCGACCCGAATATTGGAGCAAACTAATTGAGCAAGTACGTCAAATCTATTCAGGGAAACTCACTTATGCGGCCAACTGGGACGAATACAGTCGTACCCCATTTTGGGAGCAACTGGATTTTATTGGTGTAGATGCTTACTTTCCGTTATCTGAAAAACGGTATCCCACAACCACTGAAATGCACTCCGGATGGCAAAAGTGGAAAACCAAGTTGGTAGACTTAGCATCCGTTGAGGAGCGCCCTGTGCTTTTTACCGAATTTGGCTACCGCAGTATGGACTATACCGCCCATAAACCTTGGTTGGTAGACCAAAACGATACGGCCGTAAATCTTAAGGCACAGGCCGAAGCCACTCAAGTTATTTTTGATGAATTTTGGAAAGAAGACTGGTTCGCTGGAGGCTTTGTCTGGAAGTGGTTCATCCATCATGGGGACGTAGGAGGCGAGAAAGACAATCGTTTTACCCCACAAAATAAGCCTGCAGAAAAAGTTATTCGTAATTTTTATGGGAGTTTGTAGACCAAGGTCTTGAATACCCAATAAAAAACGGTGAAACACCAGGTCCTACTTTTTGTTTTGGTGTTATGCTTAGGCATAAAAACGGCCTTTGCCCAATCAGGAACGGTTAGCGTCGTCAATATTCAAGGCAACGAAAAAACCAAAACCAGTTTTCTTAAAAAAGTGCTTTCCGTACAAGAGGGGCAACAACTGGATAGCCTAGCCTTGGACGAAGACATTTATCGGCTGAAACGCCTTCCTTCCATAGCCCATGCGTATTATGAAATCAAAACGGTAAGCGAAAATGCCTACGCTGTGGTGTATGGTGTGGAAGAAAACTTTACGTTGATTCCTTTTGCGAATGTATATACCTCCAACAACGATGAGTTCGCGTTTCGCGTAGGGCTTCAAGAATTCAATTTATTTGGACAAAATGTTACGGTAGGAGCCTTCTACCAAAAAGACGTATTTGGTTCTTTCGGGGCAAATATTCGAGCGCCTTATCTTTTTGGGAGACGATGGGGGTTGGCCTTGAATTATCAAGATTTAACGACCCAAGAACCTGTTTTTTTAGAGGCAGGTTCGGCCCAATACCGCTACAATAATGAATCTATCGAACTGCTGGGATAGTATCAACTGAATTTTCGAAATAGAATCGAATTTGGGATGAACCTCTTCACGGAGGACTATCTATATATCTCAGGGGAGACTGACCCTACAGTTCCACAAGCCTTGAAAGTTGACAAACACCTATTCAAATTGATTTATGATTACGATGGCTTGCGCTACTTCTATCATTATTTGGAAGGGTTTCGCAGTGTTTTGAATCTACAATATGTGGGAAGTACCGATACGCAACTTCCTGAGTTTTGGATTGGCTTTAATGATTTCTTGTATTTCAAAAGAGTGGGAAAGCGGGGCAACTGGGCCTCTCGTTTACGTTTGGGCCTCTCAAGCAATATTGATACGCCGTTTGCACCATTTGCTGTGGACAATAACCTAAATATCCGAGGGGTTGGAAACATAATAGACCGAGGTACCGCAGCGATTGTGCTCAATACGGAATTTCGCTATACCCTTTATGAAAAAGATTGGTTTGTGCTTCAGAGCAATGTTTTTGTGGATGGTGGGTCGTGGCGAAATCCAGGAGGAGATTTTGGGGATTTTGGAGATTCTCATAACTTAAGGATATATCCAGGCGTAGGCTTACGCTTCATCCATAAGCGGATTTTCAATGCCATTTTTCGAATTGATTATGGTCACGGTATTACCGAAAGCCCTGCTCGGGGTGTCGTTTTTGGTATTGGCCAGTACTTCTGAGCAATTAGGTCAAAAGATTTTTGCGGTAGTATTGGTATAGTTCTTCCGGACCTGCTCCCAAATAATTCTTCAGATGAATCATGGCAAAGTGGAATTGCACTTTTAGCCATCCTTTTTCACGATATTTTCTGGCGGAAGTAACCACGTGCTGTGGTAAAATTGTAAACGGATTTTCGGCATAAAGGCGGGTGATGAATTCAGTATCCTCATAAATGCGATACGATTCATTAAAGCCGCCCGAAGCTAAAAAAGTACTTTTCTCAACAAACAAGGATTGGTCACCCCCACGGCATAAGGTGTGATTGATTCTGGATAACCAAGCGAAAAAACGAAGAATTGGATTTTGGGTATCGAACTGCATTCGAAAGCAACCGGCCACGCTTTTGCTTTGGATGGCATCCAAAATATAAGTGTCAAAGTTCTTCGGGGGATAGGTATCCGCATGAAGAAAGTATAAAATGTCTCCTTTAGCCTCCCGGGCACCCGCGTTCATTTGTTTCGCCCTTCCTTTTTCAAAAGAAACCAACTTCACGTCCTTGGAATTCAAAATTTGTAAGGTGCCATCGGTACTTCCTCCGTCCACACAAATCACTTCCAAAATAGTTCCCGTTCCGCTTTTGGCAACGTTCAAATGCTCTATAAGAGGGGCAATGCCTCTGGCTTCATTCCAAACAGGAATAATAATGCTGATTTGCGGAGGATTACTTTTCATTTAGGCGCCAATCATAGTCCATAAATGAGATTTTCGCCGCCTTGCCTAAAGGGTTTTCGACAAATTGGTTCACATAACTTCTCAAACTCCCATTTTCCGTAAAATCTGGCCTGTACCACTTGAAAATTTGGGAAAGCTCGGCATTATCTCCTTCAAAACGATTTCTTTTAGGGTCATTGACGAAGTCTACCGAAGCCTTATCCAGAAGCCGTTCCACATTGTCCGAAGTGAACGCTTGGTTCAGTAATTTAGGACAGGAGTAGGAAGCACAATTGATGGCGAAATGAATCCTAGGCTCGTCCATCTTCCGAAGGATTTTATGCTCAATATCATTAAGTGAAGTGGTTTTATCTCCGAGGACAATCCATTTTTGTTTCCAGCGATTGGGAATTTCCTTGATGCTTTGTACAGGGTAATGGTCCAACACCAAGGCTACTGTTGCTGCATTGTACAAGTTGATGTAGTACGCTAGGGTTTCTTTTTGGGTCCAATTCGCATCGGGTATCGTTTCCTCAAGCAAGTCTAGATAATCCTGAAGTTTTTCCCTTTCGGTAAGGAAACCTTTATAATCCACATTTCCCGCATCATCCACATAAGTTTGCAGAAGTTTGTCCCAGTTTGAATGGTCGGGTTTATTGGCGAACAATGTGCCATAAAAACCCACTGTCAACACCAGAAAAATATATATAGTTTTCCTGTTCAACACGCAATTTTTAAGTATAGTCCCGAAATCATACGGAACCTTTCAAAGGGTGCCGAAAAAATCAGCAGCACCCTCCCCCGTTATAATGCCAAGTGCTGGGGCTCACATGAATTTGGTCCGAGGCTTTACCTAAGGCAGCAGCAGTTTTATCACACACCGCTAAAGGTTGATTTTGTAGCAAAACGTGGCCTAGCCCGTCGTCAAAATACTCCTCATCTCCATAGTAAATCGCGGTTTTGCCGGTAAATACACAAGGTCCATCCGCTGGCATTGGGTCTTTTATCGCAGCAATTTCAATGGATTCAATATGAATGAGTTCATCCGTTGGGAAATGATTAGGTGTCAATACCCGATATGATTTCCGTGCACGAATTTCAATAGTTCCGAAACCAGCGTCTGTCAATACTTTTACATAATCTTTGATTGGAATACTTCCGCTCAAGCAAAGCGCACGCAAGCGGTCGTCGTTTCGCAATTCATCATTCATGGGTTCTTCACAGGTGGGGTCACTCATGACTAAACGCCCATGAGGTTTCAATACCCGATACATTTCAGCTACTGCTTTTTTCAAATCTTCCATTTTGAAGATGTTGAAAAGGCAGTTCTGCGCGGCTACATCAATGGTTTCATCTTCTATAGGCAGTTCCAAAGCGTTTCCTTTGACCAGTTTCACATACTCGCTTTTGAACCAGTCGTTTTCTTCTTCCGCGATTTTAAAGTTCTTCCGAGAAGCCTCTAGCATTTCATCAACAGTATCTACCCCGATGACGCCTTCAGGCTGTCGTGAGAAATATGAAAATTGCAACAACTCCATTCCACCGCCCACACCCACATACAGTACTTTGGGGTCATTGACCAAATCTTGCGCGGAAACGGTACTCCCACAACCGTAGTTCATCTCTTGCATGATTTTAGGGATGGAAAGTCCAGGAAACTGCCAAATAGGATTGGTAGTACAACAAAGCCCAACAACTGGGGTCAAGGCTGCTTCTTTGTTAAAATCCTGTGTTGCGTCTAAATAGCTCAAATTTCGTTTATTAATTATTTGAACAATTGTTTCTTTTTGGGTTCGGTCGTAGCGGCTATTTCAATGATTTCGTTGATATCAACGGGTTGCAGATTGTCTGGATCACATTCGTCAGTCAAAACGGATACGGCGACAATCGGCAATTCCAAGTGATTGGCTACGATGACCTCGGGTACAGTGCTCATACCGACGGCATCGGCGCCCAATATTTTCAGCATCCGATATTCTGCTTTGGTTTCCAATTGCGGTCCAACCACTGAAACATACACTCCTTTTTGCACGGAAATGGCGTTTCTTTTGGCAATAGCCTCAATCTTCTTACGCATTTCCACATCGTAAGGTTCACTCATATCCACAAAACGGTTGCCAAATTCTGCGACGTTTATGAACGCCAAAGGGGAACCCCCTAGCATATTGATATGGTCTTCAATCAACATAATATCTCCTATTTAAAAGGAAAGGTTGATGGCGCCCGCTGCATTGGAAACGAACAGTTTTTGAACCCCCAAGGCGTGCATTACGCGGATGGGATAGGTGACATCGATAAAATCATACCCTTCGTACAGGTGAAAACGCCCCTGCATCACCACCACTTTTTTTCCGGAGATGGTGCCGTAAATGAGTTTGCCAGAATGAAATTCAACCGTAGCTAAAGGGAAGTAAGGGATATGGTTGTAGTGCGCCTCAACGGGATTCTCGATTTCTTCCGTGAGCTTGCCTAGCCCTGTACCCAATACAATACCGATTTCAGGCTTGTCAAAGCCTCTTTTGTGAAGATATTCTACCGATTCGTCAACCTGTTTTTTTGTCATTCGTTTAGGTGTGTTAAAAAGGGTTTAAAGACTGCAATGTCTTTAATATCTTCATAATAATCAACATCATTTTTCACTTCCAAAAGAAAATAGGAGGTGTCTTTCAAATCAGCTAGGGAATCTTCCAACACGGTTTCAGTGCCCCATTGCTTGTTTTGAAACAATGCGTCATGCATTCTTGAAAGTCCCAATAGGTAATAGCCGCCATCTTCTGCCGGTCCTAACACCACTTCATTCTTCTCTAAGGCGTTAAAGGCTCCTTCCAAATCCGAGGTGTTGAGGTCGTACATATCACTGCCAATGATGAGAATGTGCTTATACCCTTCTGCAAAGCCTTCCGCGAAAGCGTTTTGCATACGCAGGCCTAAATCCTCGCCGACTTGCTGTTTTTTCTCATATTTGTCCGACGACCAGAGGTCATCTTGGGCAATTTCTTCAGAATAATAGACCTGTTTGGTGGCGTTTAAGGGACTGGTAATTTTTCGGGTGTGCTCTAAGAGAAAAACATACACATCAAGTGCAGCTTGGTCACCAATTTTAGCAGCCAAACGGGTTTTGCATTTACCCAATTCAGGGTTGCGTGTAAAAATCAAAAGCAGTCTTTTGGATTTGGGGTCAGTTTTCAATCCCATTGCATTTACCGGGTATTGGTCAGGAAGATTTTGATAAACTTACTCAAAAGATTAATTTTTATTCCCAGAAAGTATCTTTTTGGGAAAAACCATCCTTTTAAATTTCATCATCATGCGCCAAAACCTTCATTGCGATTCATTTTCTTTTAATCAGGCTTCGAAAATTTGGTTGTTTTTTTGGCTTTGTGCGGTACAGTGTCTTTTTGTGGGCTGTCAAACCAAGAAAACCAAAACTTTGGAGGTTATGGAAGAGGAACAAGCTTGGCATGAAGAACCGTACCGTCCTCAATACCATTTTACGCCACAGCAGAATTGGATGAACGACCCCAACGGTTTGGTGTTTTATAGAGGATGGTATCATCTGTTTTATCAATACTATCCGGATGATACGGTTTGGGGTCCCATGCACTGGGGGCATGCCCGGAGCAAAGACATGGTGCATTGGGAGCACTTACCTATTGCCCTGTATCCCGATGAATTAGGTTTGATTTTCTCGGGAAGTGCTGTGATAGACCAGCAAAATACTTCAGGATTTGGGTCCGTTGAAAATCCAGCTATGGTTGCGATGTACACCTATCACCTTATGGAAGGCGAAAAAGCGGGACGGGATGATTTCCAAACCCAAGGCATTGCCTACAGCTTGGGTGAAGGGGCTACGTGGACCAAATACGCAGGAAATCCGGTTATCGCTAACGAAGGAATCAAAGATTTTAGAGACCCCAAGGTATTTTGGCACGAGCCTACAAAAATGTGGGTTATGGCCTTGGTTGCTGGTGACCATGTAAAGTTTTACGAGTCTCCTAACTTGAAGGAATGGTCCCATATGAGTGATTTTGGAAAGGAAGTAGGTGCCCATGGGGGTGTTTGGGAGTGTCCAGATCTTTTTCCCTTAACCGATGCAAAGAGCGGGGAACGCAAATGGGCCTTGTTGGTGAGTATGAATCCCGGAGCGCCGAATGGCGGAAGCGGGACCCAATATTTTATCGGCGATTTTGATGGAAAAGAATTTGTTTCGGCACAAATAGAAGCCAAATGGCTGGACTATGGCACCGATAATTATGCAGGAGTTACCTACAATAATCTTCCCGAAGCAGAACGCGTTTTTATCGGTTGGATGAGCAATTGGGATTATGCGCGGGATACTCCTACCGAAAGTTGGCGCAGTGCAATGACCCTTCCTCGAAAACTATCTCTTGAAAAAGACGAGGCCGGTTATTGGCTTAAAAACCTTCCTCTGGCATCAGTGGAGAACTTAATTGCTAAGACAGATATGAATCCCGAAACGATTCAACCAAAAGATAGCCTAACGCTAACTGGTAAGGATTTCAATCAGGGTTTGGGCCGCTTTCAAACAGCAACCCAAAACTTTCGATTGGAGTTTTCCAATGGGAAAAAGAACTTTCTGATTTTAGAGATGGATGGCTCAACAGGAACATTTACCCTAGACCGAAGAGCGTCAGGCAAAATTGGGTTCCATCCCGAGTTTGGAAACAAAGAACATACCATGCCCATCCGAATAACCAAAGGACAAGTGTATGATGTCTCCCTGTATTTGGACAAAAGTTCCATAGAGGTATTTATAGATGGCGGTAAATATGTGATGACCCAGCAAATTTTTCCAGATGTTGATTATGACCAACTTGAAGTACATAATTTGGATAAGGTTTCGGCTATAACCGATTTAAGCGTTTACCCCATGGCATCCGTTTGGATAGATGCCAAAGAAAAAAGGCCAGTTGAAAACTGACCTTTTTTACGATTGAGAATGTAGATGAGACCCTTTCGGGAATTGAGCTTACTGTTGCAATATCCCCTAACTATTAAAATAGGTAGTGATATAGACTGCTAATAAGGGAGCAGATGGACCCTGTGATAACGAGATACCAAAACAAGTATCCCATTTTTTCTTCAATAGCGTTCGTCATTTCTAACAAGTGTTTGTTTTGGTTGTGATTTTATAGTGAACCGAAAGTAGCAAAAACCCAAAGGCGAGAGGAGGGGTTTCTTATTTGTGGAAGTAAAGATCTTGTGATTGGTATAAAAAGCGTGATAATTGGAAATTGAAAATTCAGGGCTTGAACCCGAAGAAATTCCCCTTTACCTTTAGGACATACAAAACACTATGGATTATACTAAAATCGACCAGTACATCGCGGCCCGGATGCGCCATTGGGGCGAACCAGCTGTCCGAATATCCTTCGCTATCATTTTCTTTTGGTTTGGAATTTTGAAACCCTTGGGCAAGTCTTCTGCTGAAGGTCTTTTGAAAGCCACCGTGGCATGGTTGCCTTTGGGCACTCCCGAACTGTGGTTGATGGTAATTGGCTATTGGGAAATGGTCATTGGAATCGCCTTTCTGTTTCGCAGTACTACGCGCTTGGCCATTGCGTTGCTATTTCTTCAAATGATAGGTACTTTTATGCCTTTGGTATTTTTACCTGAAATTACGTTTCAAGAAGGCAATTATCTATTACCCACCTTGGAGGGACAATACATTATCAAAAACGTAATGATTATCTCCGCTGCGTTGGTGTTAGGGGGATACTTTTATCGAAAGAAGTCAAAAAAATAAAGGGGAACTATACTAAAGGCGTCCCTTTGAGGCGCTTCTCTATTTTCTTCTTTTTGACGGTAAGGCTCTTCATAAGATCCATTAATTTGGAGTCTTTCGTCTTTTTATAGATTTCGTTGATGGATAGAATCAATTGCTTTGCCTCTCTCGATGCTTTCACCCTATCACTGGTAGACATGTGACTGAGGGTTCTGTTTTGAAACTCTTCTGCCTGGGCTAATAACTCTTTGGTCATTTTTATTTAAAATTAATCTCAATTGGGTAAATATAAACCTTAGTTCGATATATAAAAGTTATTGCACCATTCATTTATCATATTTATGAAAATGTTAAGAATTCGTAGGAGTATTCCCTATAATTTTTTTGGTTTGTTGTCTGAAAAGGGTCATCCATTAACTCAAAATGGGGTTGTGTGAAGTGCTTTAATGAAGCAAACCAATAGTTCAGTTACTTGGCGAGAAATAACCATAGTAATTTCAAATCGCCATGAATTTAATAGCAAAAACCCTTCTTAAAAACAGTCTAGTCTCTATTTGTTTTGTTTTAATGATGTTGCTTTCGTCCTGCGGAAACGATGATGGCCCCGTAAACGACACCAATATTATTGGGGTTTGGCAACTATCAGAAATTACTATCGATGGGGAAGAAGATGAGGTTTCTGATTGTACCTATCAAGATACCGTAGAATTCAAGTCAGATAACACCTATATTGAAACGGTGTACGTCACTCCAGACCCAAATGTAACGACCTGCATCACGGATGATGATTTAATCACCATGGGTACTTGGTCAATCCCTTCCGATGGGAGGTTAAACGTCACTATTGCTTTAGGAGAAGACTCTTTTACTCAGACTGCAAATTATTCTATCTCTGGAAAGACCTTATCTATAACCTTCAATATAGGTAGCATAGAAAATATAACTACTTATACCCGCGTTTAAGACAACAACTCCTAGCCTTTATTAATATGAAAACCCGGCATCACCGCTGGGTTTTTGAATCATTCTGTATTAAACCAATAATTATTCATTATGACACCAGAAGAATTTAAAGCGGAACTAAAAAAGCATGTAATACTATCTCTTGAAGAATTTGCACTTGAGGTAGAAGGAGAAGAGATGCGCGCGTTTGACTTGGGTATATTCCCATGGCATCAAGATATTATATTTTCATTTCTTACTACGGAAGATTTTAATGATCTCGGATGTCATCCATACGCGGAAAATTGGGAGCATTTTAATTTTTCCGATGACAATTACTCCCATTTATTTAAAGTCAATGAAAAGTTATTTCGAACAGATTATGAAAAAGAGATGTGGTATTTTGGTTTAGGAGCAGAAGTTTTGCATGATTCCGAGGTTAAGCTAGCTTTTGGGCAATATAAACTATCTCCTGATTTTGAATTTTACGTATTCCATCCAGACGAAAGAGAAGGTGCCAATTATTACTTAGAAATCAAAAAATAAACATAACACGAGAAGCATTTAAATCCAAACCGAAAAAATATCTGACTTCTGAACTTCAGCCTTTTGCAACCAAAGTGAAAGGCATCGAAATGCGGGCTTTAAAATCGGCATTTTTCTATGGTATGGACACGTTTATTTTTCATTTATGACAGCAAAAAAAAGTGATATCATACATGGATATGCAGAGAACCGATTTTGATATTTTCAATACAGAGAATGAAACAGTAGAAGGAGAAGGTTATTTTAAGGTTTGCGGAGAACTATTGCATGACCAAGATGTACTTGAAGCATTCGAGCTATACAAAAAGTCCCTACATTTTGAATTTTTGGTATTTAACAATGACGAACCCACTCGGGACGACAGTACTAACTACTATTTGAAGGTTGTTTCAAGCACTTAGAAAAATGTCTTGCAATCTGAAGATAAGAAACCCGGCATTTGCCGGGTTTTTTATAGCATTAATTTACTGAAAAGAAACTTTCACACTCCTCACTTCTGAGTAAAAATGCTCTACCGCGAGTTGAGGCTCATTTTTGGGCGCGTCAATGCGAAACGAAAGCTCCAGTTTTTCATCTAGAATGCACAAATGACCATCTTCCAAAGGGTGCGGTAATTGAATCATGCTTTCGGTTTGCCCGGCCAAAATTTTGGGCAGGCTAATGTGAAACGAAAACCGAAACAGCAGGTTGTCCATCACCTTGATTTGGGCGATATGATGTTTGGACGTTTTGACCACGATGATGCGGCTTTTTCGTTTTTCGGCTTGGTTGAGCAAGTGGCCGTCGCGGTAGTTGATAATGTCGTGCACCCCAAAGGTGATTTTAAGGGACGAAAAATACGATTGTGCCTGAAAGTCGGCCAAGGTTTGCAGCAGGTTCGGTTTGGGCATGTTATTAAAATTTTTTCGAATCCATCAAAGATTTGAATAATTCTTAGCATTTGATGAATTGCAAACAACCTGTTGAGTGCAACTACTGCGGAGCTGGGTAGAATAGCTACTTATTTTGAATTGAGTATTCCCGAGTTTTTTGGTGAGGGTTTTTAAGCACTAGTGCCATTCAGGTGGAATCAGAGCTGAATCAGTTCCGTCCTCTTTTGTTACCACGTATGGCATTATTGCATTGTGAAAGCAGGACCAACTTCTTTCTAGCTGTGTTACCTTACCTCTATCCGCAATATCACGTAGGTCGTTGCTATAGTTGGTCGGAGGGAAGAAAATCCGCAACTTTTTATCAGGATAGTTGGTTTTAATGAATTCCAAAGGAGGGACCAAGTCACTGTCTGCCGAAACTAAAATTAGTTTGTCCACCCTATTCAAGGCACAGTCACCAATCAAATTTACCGCAATATTAACATCGGTTCGTTTTTCTTCCGGTTTGGTAAAGTCCGTGTGACAGTTATTGCAATGAACAGGTTTGTCGATATACTTTCCTTTGATTACCTTAAATTTTTCTCCATTTATTAAATCATTTGCTTTGAAAAGCGCACTTTGCCTAATCCTTTTTTCTAAGGACAAAGGTGGTGCGGTAAAATACTTTACCTGAAGAAGCGTATCCTCTGGGGCTAAAAATTGTTGAAAGAGTTTGCAAAAATCAATCCAATAATATGCACCCCATCTTTCATCTAACCTTTTCTTTCTTTTAAGGCCATAGTAAAAGTTAAATCCATCCACATAAACAATTGTTCTCATATTATTGCAAAAAAAAAGCTGTCCTTAACCAGACAGCTGTACCTAGTCCAACGACGAGGCGATGCGTTATGCATCAAAGTTACAAAAATGGTACCATTTAAACAATAGGTTTAAAAGCATGGTCTTTCTAATTGGCAGTGACTCAACAACTTTCTCTTAAAGAAATTTGGATGAAGATTATGAAGAGTCTGTTAAAATATTCCCAAACTCTAAATTATCTCGCAACCCCAACGACCAATTAACATCTTTGTTGAGTAAAGCAGAAGTTTAGTTCAACAAAATCTACAAACATTAGGGGCGAGTAGATGGATTGTGCGCCACGGTTTACTTGGAATACAAAACCAACGTGGTTAAGGAGTTTCCCCCAGTGCTGTAGATACATACAAGGCGTTTTCAAGTAGTATACGTATCCACCTCTAAATTGCTATGAGAGGGAATTTTAAGTTTGAGTTAGTTTTATATAGGATACAACTCTTGGGAACGCTTTCCTTTAGTTGGTATTGAAGTAATTGACAGCCTTACCTTAGAAACTGAATCCTTTTTTCTTTCCCTTATTTGAGACTTCTCCTCTAGTTCCAATTCTTTTTCAAAAACATTGAACCTTTTTGAAATTGAGGTGTACTTCATTATAATAGGAACCAAATAATTCTAGTACGATGAGGGCAACCAAAATTTTAAGCATCGGTGTTTGTACGGTTCTTTTGATTGGTCTTTGCGCTTTCACGGTGCAGGACGTCAAAGGATGGTTTGTGGCGGGAAGCAAACCAGAATCGTATAAAATCGGTGTGGAAAAAGATGCCTATTTGAAACAGAATGTGGGTTACATCGCGTCTTCAAAAAATAAAATTGATGGTTTTGGGGTGATGATGCAAACGTTCATTCCTGAAGATTATTTGGGTACAACCGTAAAGCTGACCGCTTTTATCAAAACAAAAGATGTAAAAAATTGGGCGGGCATGTGGATGCGTGTCGACGGGAAATCCAGAAAGGTATTGGGCTTCGATAACATGCAGAACAGGCCTATTAAGGGCACTACGCAATGGAAAAAGCACTACATCATTTTAAAGGTTCCCAAAGAGAGCAAGTTTATTTCGTATGGAGCAATCCTTAATGGTACGGGAAAAGTATGGTTTGATAATGTCAAGTTCACGGTTGTTCGCGTAGATGACCCAAAAGCCAGAAAGAAAGGTTATCCGCGAAAGCCACAGAATACAAGTTTTGAAGAATTCAACTAACCAATGGTGTAGAATTGGGGTTCTTCAAATCCATACAATTAAAAAAGCTCTCTGACGAAAAATTGGTTTCTCAGGTAAGAAACGGAGTGGAAAAAGCATTTGAGGTGCTGTACCGACGCTATGCCAAGCGAATGCTTTTCTTTTTCGCTCAAAAATTACAGGGTGACCAACAGTTGGCTCAAGATTTTTTGCAGGATTTGTTCATCAAAGTATTGGAAAAATTGGATACCTATAATGTGGAAAAAAGTTTTGCGGTCTGGATATATTCCATAGCCAACAACATGTGCAAAAACCATTATAGAAAAGTAGGAAGAAGTAGCGTGGAATGGAATGATAAAAGCGCAACGCCATATGAAACAAGCTCGGATTTTGGCCATGACGATTCGAACGAAGTCTTTTTGAAACGACTAAACCTGGCTTTGGAAAGTATGGAAGAAAGTTATCGTGAAATATATACTTTGAGATATAGGGAAAATCTGACCATACAAGAAATATCAGAGTTTATGCAATGTCCTCAAGGAACGGTGAAGTCTCGCTTGCACTATGCAATTAAGGCCCTATCAGTAATAATAAACAAACAATCCAATGGAAACTAAGCTATATCAATTGCTCGAAAGCAAAAGTTTCAACGAATTGAACACCACAGAGAAGAGTTATGTTCTGGGTTTGATGTCTCAAAAGGAGTATGAAAGCAGCCATTTTTTACTAAAACAAACAAAGGCTACTTTTTCTGAAGGACTCGAAGTTATGGAGCCCAACCCGTTGATTTTCAAAGATTTAAAAGCAGTTTTCAATAAAAAGTACGGTGCCAAATCGAGAAACCGAAGCTTTAATTTGGAAAGTATTTTAGAGATTTTTTTAATACACAAAAAGTGGTCCTTGGTTGGTCTGGGAGCTTTGATTACCATCGGTTTTGTGCTATTTGAGTTTTCAAAAGAATCAGAGATTACCACAACCGCAATGGACATCTCCAAGATTAAAAACTTTTCAGAAATGAACAAACACCTATATCTGGATGACATTTATATGGAACCAGATTCAATAACACCAATAAATGAACTAAACGAGATGGAATAACATTAACGTAAGGGTCGCATGGTTGGCCCAATAACATAAGATGGTGTCTACAAAGACCTATCTATTTAAAACACGATGGGATGATGCGTATAACTGTACTCGCTTTTTTGCTTTTGTTTCAGTTTTCTGCCTTCGCGCAAGAGGACTTTATTCACGGTAAACTTTTGGATGCTAATACTAACGAGCCTGTCGTTTTTGCCACCTTACGGCTAAAGCACAAGGCCATGGGGGTAATCACCAATCAAGATGGTGGATTTCGCTTTCCTAAACGGTTTCAACAACTGGATGATATATTGGTGATATCCTGTATGGGATACGAAAAAAAGGAAATTCCTTTATCGAGACTATCCCCTAACGGAATCAACACCATTCGTATTAAACCGGGGGTACTTGCTTTGCAAGAAACGATGGTCACCGCCAAAAAGAAACGTGGACTTTCGGCTCGCGCAATCGTAAAAAGAGCTATTGCCGCCATACCCCAAAACTATCCCAAAAACACCTTTTCGACCGTGGTATATTACCGCGACTATCAAATGAGCAACGGTCAATACGTGAACTTGAACGAAGCTATTCTGGAAGTGTTCGATGAGGGTTTTGATACGGTGGATACCACAGATACTAAGGTAATGCTATATGACTACAAGCAAAACAACCAGTTCAAACGCGATACCCTGGCCGACAATCCATACGATTACACGAATTTGGAGAAAATCATTGAAAATGCATACATGCCCGCCCATGACGGGAACGAGTTCAACATTTTACGCGTGCATGACCCCATTCGTAACCATAACATCAATTCATTTGATTTGATTAACAAAATGGAGGAAGATTTTATCAAAAACCACTCCTTTAAAAAAGAACCGGACGTTGTGTTGGATAATGAACTGCTCTTCAAAATCAGAATTAATAGAATACACCCCATTGCCAAAGTGATCGGTTGGATTTACATTTCCAAAACGGATTACGCGATTCATAAAATTGAATACTCGGTCTATGATAGGCTAAAGAAGATAGTAGGCGATGTTTCGGAGCGCAAGAAAGGGAATCTTATTTTTGAAACAACAGCTGAATACAACAGAGACCCGGAACAAAAAATGTTCTTAAACTATGTTTCATTCTACAACAAATTTCGGTTAAGCCCACCTCCAATTTTCACTATAGATAGTATCGCCTTTGTACCCTCTAAAAAGGGGTTTATGGTGTATTTGAACCAAAAACTCAGGCAAAATGATGAACCCGAAAACAAAGCGAACTATGAGGTGAAATTCAAGGGGAATGCTTTAAGATTGAAGAAAATCAAGGTATATCGAAACAGTTTTAAGGTGTTTCAAGATTCGTTAATGATTTATTTAGACGTTTCAATGGTGAAGCTGAGCAAGATGGCTAACGAAATAGCAACAGCATCCGCTAGTGAAGATGTATTGGAAATCAAAATTGAAAACCTTACTGACATTCAAGGAAATCTTTTGAACGAGTGGAAAAGTTTGGAATTCAATCAATTCAGGGAATATTTTGTCCAAAAAGTGAAGCCTTTTGCCCAAATTCCCAAGGATGCTTTGTTCATGCGAAAGAACAAACCCATTTTTGAGTCACAACCGTTAATACGTCCTAAAAACTCGGAGGAGTACTGGATGAATACACCTTTAGTGAACAATGAATGACCCTTAGCAGCATAAACTGCTTCTGAGGAATGTTCAACAATGCTGTTAAAATAATCTCAAAACCTATTTTCATAGCCTTTGCTATCCGTAGAATTTTATATTTGTTTAATGAATATTCATTATTATTAAACAAAATAGTATGGATTTATTAGTTCAAGCGGAAGAATTCGAGAAAAGACCTATGAGCCATATGTCTACAAGCGACCGGGTGGAAGCCTCTCGCGAAGCAAAGGCATTGGTATTGGCGATTAATGAAATCTATAAAAAGACCAAAGATTCCAAGTTGATGGACGTTATGAAGCGGATTACGGTGAAGAAGAAGAAAATTGACAAACGAATTAAAGCAGTGCCACGGGTCTAGTAGATTCATTCAAGACGTTCCTGAGAACAATACGTACCTTCCTTTAAATTGTTATGAAAAGGAATTTAATTTAGTTAGTTGATGTTTGGTACGGCCCTTGGGAGCGTCTTTTTCTCCTACATTTTTTCAAACACCAACCCCATAATTTCTATACTAGTAACCTTTCCTTGTTCATTTCTTGTAAACTGAATGGGACTTATGGAGATTTCCAACAAATCTTTAGATAAAGAACCCATTCGCTGCTTGGAGGCACCATTTCGATAATAATAGAACAATACGTCATCCTCTACCACCAACTTTTTGCCAATTTGAAAGTCGGCGTTGAAGTAGAGGCCTTCAAACTCCTTTAGCTCTTCTAAACTGTGTTCGTAGGGTTCATATTCTTGAAATACCCAGGGCGCTTCATTTTCAAAATCATCGTAGTTATACTGTTTGGTTTCTCCTTCGAGACTAAACCTAAGTATGGCATCCTTATCTTCTCCAAAATAAAAGCGATGGTCGCCTGCGGGAATCAATTTGGCAATTTCGTAACCGTCCAAAGTGTAGGCGTACAAGGCCCCATCTTTTAATTGGATGGTGTTGGCTTTTCGTTCTTCATCCGAACGGTAAAACAAATACGTGCCTTCATAGCGCTGCAAATCGTCAGAGCTGATTTCTTGGATGGTTTCGGCATTGTTAGGTTGTTTCTTCTCTGTTTTAGGCATATACAAATCCACTAATTCGAAAAAACGTTCCTTAAAATCCCAATCAAAGGTGTTTTGCGTGGTGAAAAAGGCCATATCCAACTCAGGGAAATACAAGTATTTGGAAACGAATCCGCTGGTAATCATGCCGTCAAATCCGTGGGCTTCGTACCCGTTATGCGTCTCGAATTCCACGCCTAAGCCGTAATTGATTTCAGTGCCGTTGTTCAATTTGGCCTTGGTCTGCATCCTTTTCCAGAGTTCAGGAGAACCTATGGTCGCATTCTTGATACCCAAATGCCATTTGAACATATCCCTTGGGTTGGTGATGATTTGTCCATCCCCTTTGTACAGCAAACCGTAATAATGCGATTTGTAATACTCTTGTTCATCTTCAATGTACCCGATAGCTCGATTTTTAATGGTACGATATGCATCGGTGTTCACGAGGGTGTTTTGCATTCCAAGCGGTTCGAAAATTGCCTTATGCAGATACGATTCATAAGACATACCTGAAACTTCCTCGATAATTGATGCCAATAAAATATAGTTGGCGTTGGTATAGTTGAAGTATTCTCCAGGAGTAAACCGAAGTTCATCCACCTTGGTGATAATGTTCAGCAACATGGAATGACTGATGTAGTCGCGCCAAAAAACATCAACCACTTCCAAAAAATCGTCTACTTCCTTGATGCCGCTGGTTTGGTTTAGCAAATGTTCGATGGTAGGGTCTCCTTTTTCGTATCTCGGGAGCACCTTGAAATATAAATGAGAAGGGTCACTTAGTGAAAGTTGACGCTCCGACTCGAACAACAAGATGGCTGCAGCCGTAAACTGTTTTGCGATGGAGCCAATATCAAAAACGGTTTCGGCAGTAACAGGCACATCATGGTCTAAATGAGCATTGCCATATTGCTTTTCCATAAGGATTTGATTTCCCTTAAAAACAGCAATGGAAAACCCGGGTGCACCTTCGGGCACCTGATAGAGCAAGTCAATTTTAGATTCTAAGGTTTGGGAGAAAGCGGTATACGCTACTAGGTTAAAAAGGACAAAAAGAGTGAAAGCAGTTGCTTTGCGCATGGGTTGGTTTTTGCGAGGATTCTTGAAATGAACAATGCGATATTATCTCAAAATCCACTGGTATTTCTGTAGCTAAAGGTCGCAATAACCCATGGAATTTCAATACAAAAAAAACCGGGCAAAATTGCCCGGCCTTCATCAATCAAAAAACAAAAGTGGAAATTATCCTATTTCCCTAAATTCGATTACGGAGAAGAAATCTTCATCTTCATTGTTGATAAAGTAAATCCCTTCCCTGTCGAAACGTTGTCTGATGTTTCCATCGACCACTACCTCGAATCCGTTTTTGGTGGGTACTACCTCAAAAGTATCGGCCACCGACCTTCGGTACTTCAATACAAAGTATTGGTCATAGGAGTTGTCGTTGTCGTTGTCCACCGCGATCATTTTGGTGACCTTGGCTTCCACGGTCTTTCTATCTTGGTCGATACGTCCCTTGTCCGCTTTGTTCCACGTCATGGGGTATCTTCGGTTTTCCATGATTTTGACGTTGTATTTGGTCTCGGTCCCATCTGTCTTTATGGTGAACGTCTTGTGCTCCGTCGCGCTCAGTTCGCCCGGTGTGCCCTCTTGGGCCAGCAGTGGAAAGGTTGAAAACAAGGTTAGTATGGATAATGCGATTATATTTATCATTTGATATGTTTTAAGGGTGAATAAATGTGTTGTGGCGGTGTTCTTACTTCAAGTAGGAAGTGAACATCCAATTGCGCTTTTCGAGGGCTCTCAAAAAGTCGGTCAACATTTGCTCCGTGGCGATGTCTCCCGTGTCCAGTGCCGCTCCGATGGCGGATAGGATATCATCATGGATGATTTCGAAGTCCTTCAATACCGCGCGCACCATTTCAATGGCACTTTTGCTCTCACTGGTCTCATCGATTTTGGAGAGTTCCAACGACTTCTTCAAGGTGAAGTTGGGCTTCACTCCGAATACGCGGATGCGCTCGGCAATGATGTCGATGTTCTCCTTTACCGTATTGTATTCTTTCTCGAACTCCTCGTGCAATTCGAAAAACTCTGGTCCTTCGATGTTCCAGTGGAAGTTTCTCAGCTTATTGTAGAAGATTTGGTAATCTGCCAATAAGGTGTTCAGGTTGACCACGATTTCGGCGGTGTCCAAGTAAGAAAACCCCAAGGTTTTGAATGCTTTATTGTTTTTGATTTTAGTCTTTGCTAATTCCATTTTATGTTTTTTTATGTTCGTGAATAGTGTAGGGATAGAAAATCCTACACGTTGGTTTACCTTCTGAAGAAGAAGGATTTGTTTGCGATAAAAAGGGAGAGGGCTACCAAAGGAATATAAGGTCAATTGCCCGACCTAGAAGACTAAAAGTGTGGAAGTAATTTCTTTGTGGATACTTTCAATATACAGGTTTCTTCCACAAAATCAAGTATTTAACAGGGTTTAACGGCTTAGGTAAGAGCTTTAACATCGTTTTTGGAGTTTGGGGAGGATGATGCTTTTCTTTTCGGCGCTATTAGATAGAAACCTGGTAGTTTTAGTTTAAAGTGTTGTAAATAATTTTAGAAAAAAAATTATCTAAAAAAGATGGCATTTTTGTGTTTCCACCAAGAATCGAACCAGGCACACACAGATTTTCAGCCCGTTACTCGATACTTTGCAAAAAATGTATCTCTGCATTCCATTAAACTTTACCACCATGCTTTTCGCCGATAAAAAGTAACGTTTCGTCGAATGGATGATTTATGGGTTTATAACTTTCCTCAAAAAAAGTAGGTGTAAATTTTCTTGATCATATAATAGGTACTACAATTTTGATTCAGAATGCATTACATCGAAAAAACAGATTTTTCTTATAAAGAAGCAGGTAAACTCCCGTAATTAGGGTAAGCATTGAGAACGCTGTGTGAAGGTTTAAAAGTTTAACCAAACAAACACCTTGCACCCCAAATGCGCAACCTACAAAACAACGTCCCTCCTTTAGGACGACCTCATTTTAAAAACAACACCCTTACTAATTTTCTAAATCCTATTACGATGAAAAGGTTTTTTTCATTGGCCTTGCTATTGGCAATGGCCCCACATTTTGCATTGGCCCTGAGCCCAAATTCAATTGACGACCCATCCTCCGCAGAACCTCCTATGTTCTTCGGTTTCGAGACTTGGGGTCGAAAACATGCCATTACCATCAACGCTTCTCAAGTACAGGGAAGTGGAAGCCATACCAACTTTCCGGTTCTCATTACACTAGACCATCTCAATTCCGATGTGGTCGACGGTGGCGCAAATTCTGCCCTGAATGGTGGGGGTGATATTCGGTTTAGCAGTGATGCCGCTGGGAACAGCCAGCTAGCCATCGAGGTCGTAGAGTTTGTTGCCAGCTCCAATGTGAACAACAGAAGATGCCAAATATGGGTAAAGGTGCCAAACCTTTCTACCTCATCGAACACCACAATCTATATCTGGTACAACAAATCCGGGGAGACCCCGCCTGCCGCAAGTTCCACCTATGGAAGCCAGGCCGTCTGGTCCGACTACCAAGCGGTATGGCATATGGAGACTAATCCATCGAGCAATATCATCGATGCAACTGGCAATGGATACAACCTGGCCAGTACGGGTGGCATGGGTGCCGGTAATGTGGTTTCCGGGGCAATAGGGAACGCTATACAATTCGATGGTTCCAACGACCGATTTGACATCGCCACACCGGTGCCGTACAATTCCTCTTTCACGGTGACCTCCATCTTCAACTGGTCTGGGAACGGACAATACAACGGAATTATCGCCAATACCAGCCCATGGGGAGGCCTTTGGGTGAACAATGGCGGTGGTGGCCGAATTGTGTTTTACGATGGAACGGGTCAGGAATTCAGTAATTCAGGAAATTTCACGGCGAATTCCGTAGCCAAGTTCGCCTTTGTCGCCACCAATGGCGACCACGAATACTTCTTCAATGGGAATCCCGACAACTCGGGAACCGCAACATTGACCTCGAGCGAGTTTGCCTATGTGGGCGCGGAAGGAAATGGTGCTTATTTCTCCGGTTGGTTGGACGAACTCAGGGTGACCACGCAAAGTCGTTCACAAGGATGGCTGCAAACCGAAAACAACAACCAATTAAACGCTGCCGCCTTTGCCACATCAGGTGCTTCGGAAGATGTCGACAATGGAACTGGTGGAGGAAACACAGGTGGAGGTACCGGTGGCTACTGGACCCAAACCGGAAACGATATCCACTACAACACCGGAAACGTTGGTATCGGCACCACAACCCCTGGCAGCTGGAAACTGGCCGTGAACGGAAACATCCGTGCCAAGGAAATCAAGGTGGAGACCGGCTGGGCCGACTACGTGTTCAAGGAAGGTTATGACCTCCCTACTCTGGAGGAAGTTGAAAAACACATCCAGGAAAAAGGCCACTTGATGAACATACCATCCGAAGCCGAAGTCCTGCAAAACGGCATCCAACTCGGGGAGATGAACAAGTTGCTCCTGGAGAAGATAGAGGAGCTCACCCTTTACATCATCGAGCAAGAAAAGCGAATTGAAGCGCTTGAAAACAACAGCAACAAGTAAATCCCCGTCTTATCATGAAAAGAGTAATATTAACCTTATTAGGGGTTGTCAGCACCTTTTTGTGCCTTGCCCAAGAGGATGTAACCGATATTGGAGTGCTGCCATCAACCCCTGAGGCAGCTAACTTCGAAAAATACGGAAACATACCTGTAGGTAACTTTTCAGGGATACCCCAGGTAGGCATTCCCATACATACCATAAAGTTGAAAAACATTTCCGTGCCCATTAACCTTAGCTACCACTCCTCTGGCATAAAGGTTGACGAAACCGCAAGCAATGTGGGATTGGGTTGGGTATTGAATGCAAGCGGTATGATTTCTTGTAATACGCGTGGGAACCCCGATTTTGATACCTACGGATATGCCAATGCAGGAAACCCTTCTCAACTTATTTACGATAGATATCTCGCCGGGGCATTCCAAGAAGATCAAATCAATGATGATGTGAATCCCAACAGTGATCATACCTTACTTGATGATATTGCTGCTGGGTTAATTGATGGCGAACCAGATTTGTTCAATTTCAAATATCCTGGAGGATTGGGAAAATTCGTGTATGACGAGACGATTACGCCAAGAACCATACCATTTAAGGCCATTAAAATTGAACGTATTAACAACGGTGCAGGTTATCGTATCACCGATGAAAGAGGAAACGTTTTTGACTTTCTTGACAGAGAGACCTCATTGGTACGGCCTGCCACAGGCTCGGATTGTGATGTCATCAATGCGCAATATCCTACAGCTTCGATAACCCCCACCTGGCATTTATCCAAAATCACTACGCCACATAATGACACTATTGACTTTACGTATGAGACTATAAGTTACGAATACGAATATATCTCTAGCCAACAAGATTATACTCTGGAGAGCGACATTTTTGGAAACCCTAGTAATGGTTGCGACCCGTTACCATTTAAGGAATGCAAAAACGTTATTGACGTCATAGTTGGTAAACGGTTGACTTCAATTGACTCTAGCGATGGAACTGAATTGACTTTCATCTATGACAATCAAGATAGATTGGATTTGGATGGGACCAATCGTTTGAGTGAAATCAGGTTATTTTTTGATAGTCAAGAAGTCGATAGTTGGACTTTACAACACGATTACTTTATTTCGGAAACAACACAACCGAGCGATGCCTATTATCGCTTGAAACTGAATAGTGTTACGCAATCAGGTTACCCAGCCCATGAGTTTTTCTATGATGAAACCGAGACTTTGCCCAAGCGAAATTCATTTAGTCAAGATTCTTGGGGATACTACAACGGAAAGGCCAACAATACTTTTTTACCAGCAATAAACTATAAGGGCACATTTATGCCAGGGGCTGACCGTGCACCAGATTTTACTTATACCAAAGCGGGCATTCTGAACAGAATTAAGTACCCAACTGGCGGAGAAACCTTATTGGAATATGAACCAAATGAATATTGGTTCGACGGTATTGAAATAAATAGTCAGGTAAATAGTTCTCAAGTA
>ERZ1740062.215-NODE-215-length-42111-cov-6.660667_pt1 | contig 42111 bp, 38 predicted proteins | sample MGYA00581741_ERZ1740062 | MGnify/ENA primary metagenome ERZ1740062 (study PRJEB43018, sample SAMN04849747) | marine metagenome | isolation source: floating plastic debris | place: Pacific Ocean | collected 2008-09-01 | study: EMG produced TPA metagenomics assembly...
GACGGCTCCTTTCCCCTGGCGAGACAGTCAATGGGATCACAGTTGGGGCTCGGAATTTCGATTGGGTACCAGCGTCAGAAAGAGGGGCTGCATCTGTCAACATTGAGCCATATTCGGGGTTGGTCCTTGCAAATCCTTCAAGCGCAATGGGCCCTGGCTTTGCAAAGTCAGTAAAGCCAGATCTACTCTATCCCGGCTCACGCGAACTATTGAATGTAATTGGCTCTGGTGCGGATGCACTTCAAGTTAAGCCTCCTCACCGCGCAATACGCGCATCAGGGCTAAAAGTTGCTGCACCGCCAAGAAGTGGCATAGAAGCCGCATTGGGCTACACCAATGGTACGAGCGCTGCGGCCGCGCTGGCGTCACGAACCGCGCATAGAATTCATGATGCTCTAGAAGATGAATACGGGCAGGAATTCTTGGAGCTTTCAAGCTTGCAGCGCGCAACTTTGTTGAAGGCTCTATTGGTACACCCAGCAACTTGGGATAAGCGGTCCGCCGCGCTCATTAAGCGAACTGTTGGGCCTGCTGATGGTCGGCAGCATGTTAAGCAAAAAGACAATATTCGACGCTTCCTTGGTTACGGTTCCTACGACTTGGACGACGCTGTCTCCTGCGCATCTGACAGAGCGACTTTTTGGGCGATTGGCGAAGTTGGCCCCGACCAAGTTGTGCCAGTTCAAGTGCCAATTCCCGCTGCTTTTGGCGGGAGGGCTCTGCAGCATTCAATTTCTGCAACTCTGGCGTGGATGACGCCGGTTAATGCGGGACGTCAGGGATATCGTACGGTGCGCCTTAGACTAACTGAGCCAACATGGCTTGGTTCATTGGCTTTAGGTGGTTGTTCTGATCAACCAGATCAAAATCAAATGAACCGTGGAACAATCGCTTCACGGCGATGGTCCGGAGACAATGCCGCCGTAGTTGGTGAGAATGAAACTGTTGATTTTGAAGTTTCACGGATGCCTGATACGGGGTCAGAAGCTTCAGGGGCAATAACTTTCGCCTTGGCGGTCACGATATCTATGCCAACCGTAAATGAGATTTACCAACAAGTTAAAGAACGGGTCAGACCGGAGTTGCGACAGCGCCTCTAGGTGGGGCAACCTCGATGAATGTCTGCTGAGCGGGCTGCGGTCGCAGCATCTCGACTGATGACCTAAAGTCCGGTTTGGGCCGTTGACGAATGATCTAATCTGAGCCACCGTGACTGTGGCAGTCAGTGCATGCCAGTGTGCCCGCCATGCAAAGCTACGCAGCGCTTTATTTCTGAGTAAACACCCAGACCAATTGCGGGATCTGGTTAGTAGCAGGCAACTAGTCGGATCCCAATTTTGGGAACTGAACCATGACTAAGAAGACTGAAATCCAACAATTGAAGCTGCTGGCGAAGCGTTTCTCACATGCCACGCGTTCAAATCACCGCGACGCTCTCGATGCTATTGCTGCCGAACTTGGCTTTCCGCATTGGAAGGCGCTTACTGTCAAGTCTGGCCAAGGTTGGATGCCAAGCGACGATGAACTCGCAAAGGTAGACGCCTTTGTCCGCGAGTACTTTCCCTCATTGGGGGGCAAGTCACAATTCATTGAACAAAGTATGTCACGGCCAATTGAGGAGCCGATCAACGTCGGTGAGATCGACGGCCACGCGTATCAGATCTTTGAATTCTCTGGCGACATTCGCATGGAAGGTGAAGGATGGCGCATCCTCGTCGGAGAAGCGGATTTTTCGCAGCCATTGGTTGAAATCGAAGTGACGCATAAAGAGACCAGCCCAGCAAACTATCCTAGCTTTGTCGACAAAGCGCTTATAGTCGCCGAAACACAGGCTAGCCTGCCTTTTTGCGCGCCAGGCGCAGATCGACAGAGAATTGCATACTCATATGTTGTTTTTTGCTTAGAAGTAATGGGTGCGTCGGTTGGGCATAGATGCCCCTCACCACATGCGGTGGCGATAAGCTGTGCCCCAGACACGGTGGCGTCAGTCTGTTGTGACGGCTTTGATGTCCGGTGGATCGGAGGTCAAATGGAGGGATGCGGAGAGAGGGTTGGCACCAAGGGACGCATATCAGGTGGGTCGCGGATGTGTGGGGACCGGAACCGCTGACGCGTTCCGGCGACAAACACCCGTTCCCATCGGAGATGTGCTTTGGTGACCAGTCTGATCGGCTGTGCAGCAGGCGCGACTGATGCTGTACAGCCCAGAGACCGGCAACCGGCCTCAGGCTGTCTAAGCGCTGACGTAATTTGCGCCGCGATCTTGCAGCCCGTAATCGTCAGACGATACAAACGCCGCCCCGGCTAGGAGCGGCGCTTTATCTTTTCTTCAGAAAAGCTTCATCTGACGCCTGTCCTCAAGATGGGCCTGCCAGGCTTTGCTTTGTGCCGCCTCGTCGAGATAGGTCGTGACGAAGGCCCTGATCTCGTCTTCATCAGCAAAGCTAGCTTCAGGGACAAAGATCGACCGGTAGCCCGTCTCTGTCACCGGCAGCCGTTCGTCACAGCGCAGTTGCAGGTGCCAGTGACCCGAGTTTAGCCAGTTGGCTTGATATTCAACCGTGATCGTGAAGTCTTGCCAGTGCAGCGTGAAGGCGGTGTATCCTTCTTCAGTCACGCTCAATACTCACTGGCCAGCATGATGGTCAGCACCCGGTGCGTGAGGGCTTCATTGGCGGCATTCTCGGATTGATAGGTCAGCGTGGGATCATAGCAATCCAGCTTCCAGAAGATCTTCTGGCCGCCGATCTCTATCGCGCCAAAGTCATGCTCGCCCCAAGGGTCATTGTCCTCTGAGAAGGCATCGAAGCTGCGGACAGCCTCAACCACTTGGACAATGGTCTCATGACCAAGCGCCTGAATCCCGGTGGTTAACACAATCGTGCCTGTGCCATGTCCGGATCTCCGGAACCGGTCATTGAGAATACGCACGCGCGCATTGGGCACGATATCGGCCTGTACCCATTCCAGCTTGGTGGGGCCTTCACAGCTGTGACAATGTGCATTGTCATAAACGCCCTCAAGCTCCCACAAACCGCTCTCGCGGTTGAAACAGGCCCAGGCATCTTTGGCGACATGTTCGGAGCCACAAGTCCGGCACAGTGGGACACTATGAATGTTCTCCGGCGTCGTCTTTTCTTTGGTTCCCATGAGATATCTCCTTTCGGGTGGGAACGGCCTTGCACCTTGCAAAGCCGCACCCGCCGAAAGGCGATGAGATGGGAGAGGAACTGTTCTGCCATCATGATGCCGTGGCATGGCCAATCAGCAAAGCAGACAGATTATCATCCAGCGTGATAATCTGACTGCTATCGCGCATGGATTTGCTGGCAGACAATGCAGTCCATGATCTCACCAGACACGACCATCCTGGGCTTGTCCTATCGCCGTTACCAAGCCCCCATGCCCTTTGGCATTGCCGGACTAGACCGGCTGCAGCATCTGTACATCGTCGGGCAGACAGGCACTGGAAAGTCCACCTTGCTCCAAAACCTCTGCCATCAGGATGCCAACCATGGCCGAGGGTTCTGCTTGATTGATCCGCATGGTGATCTGGCTGAGGCATTGCACCGCGATGTGATCCTGCCGCATCTCTATTGGGATGTGGCTGATCCCAACTGCCCGCTCGGGTACAACCCGCTGCGCCAGGTCGCGGCGATCCACCGCCCATTGGTCGCATCCGGCCTCATTGAGACACTGAAGAAGCAATGGCCGGATGCCTGGGGTGCGCGGATGGAGCATATCCTGCGGTTTTCCATCCTGGCGCTGCTGGAAACGCCGGATGCCGATCTGCGCGATATCCTCAAGCTGCTAACCTGGTCGGGATACCGGCGGCAGGTGATCGATCAGATCACGGATGAACAGGTGCGGTTTTTTTGGAAGACCGAGTTTCCAGGTCTCAACTATCAGGGTGCGGCTGACGGGGTAGCGCCGGTGGCGAACAAGCTTGGCGGGATTCTGGCCCTACCAGCGGTGCGGACGGCGTTGTGTGAGCCAAAGCAACCGCTGCGCTTTCGGCACATCATGGACACCGGTCAGATCCTGGTTGTGAATCTGGCCAAGGGGCGCTTGGGATCAGACATCACCAATATCATGGGCGGGCTGATCACCTCGACGCTCATGCATGCGGCCACCACTCGGCATGGGTTGCCGGAGGCGGCGCGGCGTCCATTTTTCCTTTATGTTGACGAGTTTCCGAACCTGACCACTAAGGGTTTTGCTGGCATGCTATCTGAGGCCCGCAAATACCGGCTGGGACTCATTCTGGCCCATCAGCACCTCTCACAGATCGACAGTGATGTCTCAGATGCCATCTTCGGAAATGTTGGCAATCTGGTAGCTTTCCGCGTCGGCGCCAAAGACGCGCCGTTGGTGCAGCGGGTGATGCCGCAGTTCACCAAACATGATCTGCAGAACCAGCCCAACCACCGGGCCAATGTCCAGGTCATGTATCGCGGCACCCGTCTGATGCCGTTTACCGCATCTATGTATGCACCTTATCAGCCTCACCGATAATCTGACTGCTAGTGCGATATCCTGGGCGGATTATCATAATGGCATGACCGAAGATGAACGCATTCAGCGGCATTTGGAAATCTGCCAACGGGTATACGAACGGCTGGTCGCCGAGGGGAAATGGCCGTGGCCGGACCCAACCGGTACTCCGATGCTTGATCATCAACGTAAAGTAAATCGCGAGGGTCAGTCCGAACATCGTTAATCGCACCAGCATGCCTTCGAATAAGTCAGACAAACACATGAGCGAAGAGAGCCAGAGGGCTGCATGCCAGCTGGCCGAGGTGCTGCGCCGTATCCATCGCAGGTTGCGCGATGAGGGGTATTCCTTTGATTGTGGTACAATAACGCCACCAAAAACACCTTATGAAACATGATGTCCCAGACGAGAAATCGGTCCTGCGCGCCCTTCGGCGTGGCGTGTATAAAGACTGCTATCTTGTCTATAATCGGAAGAGCATGGATGAGGCTGAGAGCCAGAAAAATTCCATCACCTATCAGCGCTGCGAAAACCTGCAATTTGCCAAACGGGAACACCTGCCATTGGCGGATCTGACGCTGACCGGCCTTTGCAAACATGGTGTGATTTCCGAGAAGCACTCCGGTTTCAAGGAAAGTGGCGATCTGGTCATCACCAAAGATGGAACAGCCCAGTACCAGATTGATCGGCCAAAGTTTTTGAGACTGATCCAACTGCTGAATCAGGACCAGATCAAAGGCGTCATCTGCCTTTGCTGGGACCGGATCAGTCGTAACCAGGGTGATGACACTGTGCTGCGCAAACTGCGGCGGGCTGGTGCTGACATCCGCTTTGCCTTCGCGAGCTACGATGACACCAGCTCCGGCGAGCTGCACATGGACATTGATGGCATGTTTGCCCAACATCACTCACGGGTCACCAGCGAGAAGATCAAACTCGCCATCAAAACCAAACGCGCCGATGGTAAGTGGACCCATCGTGCCCCCATTGGGTATCTCAACCAAGGCAACGTCGATCACAAGCCACTTGATCCAGAGCGGGCGCCCATCATCAAGGAGCTCTTCGAACTCTACGCAACTGGCGATTGGAGTCTGTCTGACCTCGTGCGCCACGCTGCCAAGCAAGGTCTGACAACGCAACCGATGCGCCGCCCGCGCTCCATTGATGAGATTCTGGACGACGATGGCGACAGCAGCAATCTGCACCCCAAGGTGACGCGTCCGCTCCAGGCAAATTATCTGGGAAGCCTGCTACGCAACCCGTTCTATATCGGTCAGGTTATTGGCCCTGATGGTGTCTATATTCCCAGCACCTGTCACAAGGCGCTGGTAGACCGCAAAACCTTTGCCCGGGTTCAGGAGCTCCTCACTACCAAGCGCACCAGCATCCATTACACGGAGAAGCTGGACCATCCGTTTCGTGGATTTGTGCGTTGCGCTCAGTGTCGTCGCGTCTACACGCCGTACATCAAAAAGGGTATCACCTACTACAACGCCCGCTGCGCTCCCGGATGTGGCAATACCTTCAAGAACTGCAACTTCGAGCATATTTCTGGTCTGGTGCGGCAGTTGCTCGAACAACTCCAATTCACCCAGGAAGAGATCGATCTATTGGATGCCCGAACCGACACTGAAATCGGTTTACTTGAAGAGCAAAACCTCAAGGCAGAGGAGCAGCGCAGCCGCCAGCAGGCCCGCATTCGCGAAGATTTGGCATATCTGCACGCCAACCAACTCACTCTGTTGAAATCTGGCGTCTACACGCCCGAGGTCCTCACCCAGGAACGCAATCGACTTGAATGTGAAATGGGTGAACTGCAAGAACAGAACGACGTATCACTCGCGGCGATGCGGGATCTGGTCGATGATGTGCTGAAAATTTCAGAACTGCTGAATATGGCTCTAAACCTATTCGATTTGGCTACTCCGACCGAAAAAGAGGCAATCGGCAAAACTCTCGTTTCAGAACTTCTGATCGATCAAAATACCTTTGAATACAGCCCTCAAATGGGCTTTGCGCCGCTATTTGCACGCAGTTGTGACAAGGGTGCCCCCAAGGACTGGTTTTCAGAACTATATCCAAGTCAGATAGCCTGCGTTCTAGAATCTCTGAAACACGTTGTTGGATAGGATGTCCTAAGGCTAGGTTACAGCCCGAATAAAAATAGGATTGGTTGCATACTGGAAGAGCTCATAGTTGATGAGGAAGACATTCAGCATAAAGGTCGACCTCACAAAAAAGTCATGGTCGTTGCACAAGAAGCGCAACGGAAGACGCGCGAGATCAAAGACAACTTGCTATCTTTAGGCGAGTGAGCTACGTAACTTGTGTTATTTGGTTTGGGAGGTACGAGTTGACGAAGATTACTTTTGCGCTCTTTTCTAATTCAGATCGCTCGGCGGTAGCCGCTGCTAATGAAGTAGAGAATATTTTGGTGCAACAGAATGCACATCAGATATCCCGCCCGCCCTCGAAGCAATTAAGCCTAGGCGCAACAGTTATTGCAGTTGTTGTAAGTGGAACTGGCGTGGCGATTGCAAATGGAATTTTTGCGCTTTTGAAGCAGCGTCGCTCCGTCACGATAGAGATTACCACTGAGAAGGGAACCGTAAGGGTATCAAATGCGACACTTTCCGAAGGTGAGGCCGCTGCACTTAGAATGATAAAGGAGGCAATTTAGCTCTATGCCACCTACCGATAATACTGGAGCCCCTACCATTGCGGTACTATTGGGAGCCTCCAACTATTCCGAATGCAGCCTATTTGACTCTGATGCGATCTACAAATCATGCGACTATGTGCAGTCCTATTTCCAAGACGGTGAAACTCTGGAGATATCGGATACACTCAATTTGTTCAACTCGCCGCTATCTAGTACGGAACAAATTCTTGAGGTAGGGAGTTTTATTAGGGATCATTATACCAAAGCAAAGGGAGAACTCTTGACAATTTGTCTTGCTTACTTTGGGCACGGTTTCTTTAGAGACGGAGCTAGGAGTTTCTTTTGGGCAACTGCGAAGACCAATGACGACAATCTGGCCGCTACAAGCATAGATGTTAAAACGCTTGGTGAGTCGATCCATAGCTTGGGCGAGAACTTGAGACTTTTTGGTTTTGTCGATTGCTGTTTCGCGGGTGCGACTGAAGACATATGGCTGAACGCTGGAGCGGACAATGGTCTGCCAGTGACCCACATGACAGCAGCCAACAATGCAATCGGAGATAGACGGGGTGTCTCCCTTATCTGCTCATCGTCACGAGACGAGGTATCTCATATTACGCGTGATGAAACGATGACCGTCTTCGGAGCTTCCTTGAAAGCAGTGTTGGAGGAGCAGGGATCATCGACTGGCGAACGTTTGTCAAGCATCGAGCTGGCACAACGAATTCATGAGCATAACCGTGCGGATAGAACCATGGCCGACCAAGCTCCGCACGTTCTTTCACCCAAGCAAGGTGATGGGAATCTGAGCACGGAAAAGTTCTTTCCATTCTGGAAACCAAAGATTTCGCCTGATTCGGAATTGCTGCCGGACTCTAAGAGCACACCTCGAATTACAGGCGGAAACTCGCCAGGCGAATCACTTTCTGATGCAGATAAAGCTCAGATTGCGCGTTTATTGCTCGACGCTCGCGAATTTGAGCCTATCCTCAAATCTGAGCTTGCTGCTAGCGCTATCACTTCTCCATTGTACGCTATCAAGAGCCGTGTGAAGTCGGAAGCGCGAATGGAGCAAAAAATACTTGATCGACGTTCGAATGAAGAGACCCGAGACTACGGTGTTGATAGCGTCACTGACGTACTTGGAGTTAGACTAATAACTCTGTTCCAAGACGAGATGTTTGATGTGGCCAAGAGCCTGGCCAAGTTTCTCAGCAATGAGTCAGGACAGATCCGTTTGCCGCCCGCCAAGGTCGAGGAGTGCAAGTTGTATGTGGCGAATGGACTCAATCGATCAGCAGCACGATACCAGAATCTCTCTTCAAACTTGTTCGAGACGCTAGCGTCGAGTGGTCTCTCGGAGGAGCCAAGGCCATCTGATCGCGAGGATTACTCGAGTGTTCATATCGTGGCTAAGTATCCCATTTTAGACGAGGACGGCTCGGTTAAGAGCACGCAGCCTGTTGAGTTCCAAGTACGGACTGTCCTTGAGGATACAAGGGCCGAAATTGATCACAGGTTGCGTTACTCAAGAGACCGGTCGAAGAACGACGGACAAAGACGAAACATATCCGTTGGAAGCGAAGCGCAATTGAAAGTACTGAAGAGATTATTGGATGCTGTCGCTGAGCTTTCAGATGTGATTCAAAGAGACGAAAGCGCAAAAGTTAACACCGCTACTAATCGACTCATTCCAGTAGATGCTTTGGAAGTTTTCGATATACTTTCTGAAAAATTTGGCAAACTCGACTCTCGTTGGCAGCGAACTATTGATGAGTTACGTCAATTACTTGTTAGGAAAAGTGAATTAGACACTCGCTACGGTAATGAACTCAAGAAAACTGAGCTAAAGCGTGATATGAACTTGGTACGGCGCGTAAAGAACCAATATGGCGTGCTCGCAGAGGATCTAAGCAGTTCGTTCGGGCTTTTACGGTCAATTAGCCGCGCTGAATTACCCTTTGACGATCCAGATAGCATTGACGCGTTTGCATACTATTTTATTCGAATGGAAGAGGCATTTTGCAGGCAGGCTACCGGAAATGTTCATGAAGAACAACTTTCTGAAACGATATATCAAGACTTAGTCGACGCGCTACCAAATTTTCCGATGCCAATATTCCGGTTAGGTCAAGTAAAGAGCAAACTTGCAAAATATGCTGAGGCGGCAGATTGCTTTGTCGAAGCTAAGAAGCTGATAGCTGATACCGAAATTACCAAAAGTGGGATTGTCCCGACCATTAGTTTGTCTAATCAGCAGTTTCGATATCTTATGGAGTTTGGGGATCGATTGCTGGGTTATCAATACTGGCGACAAGCTGATGAGCGATTGAAGAGTGCAAGCGGATTTGACGACCATGTTGTGATGGACGAGGTTCGAGAGTTGTACCTGAAGGCGATTGAGGCAACCCTTGGTGGACTCGAACATGCTAGCCAAGAGGGTCGTCGGAAGTATCTTAACAACGCTGGATACTACTTAAAGGATTTTGCGCTGGTGTCATCTGAGGGTGACATTCTATCTGACCCCCGGCTTCCCGATAGAGAGTGGGTCGTAAACACGGTCAATGATCTGAGGGAGTGGGTCAAGTCTCCCGAAGGTGAAGCTGACGTTCATCTCATGGATACCTTAGCTCATTTGTGCGTCCTACTAGAAAGAAGCGAAGAGGCGCACAGCTACGCGAAGCGAGTGGTAGATTTGATATCTCAGCGAAATTCAAGGGAACATGATGCTGCTGAGAGTCCCGAAAATTATGCGCGCATGTTAAGGGATTGTCGCTTCATCGAAAACAGCGGCGGAATTTCATTGCCCCCTGTTGAGTTTTTTATGACCGAAGTGCAACCTATGGTATAGTTTTATAAGGTACTTGCAACCAAGAAAGGAAGAGTAAAATGAAACACCCCGTATCTACGAGATTTCCGGATGGAGACGGTTAGAAGACAAAAAAACCCGCCTTTTGGCGGGTTTTTCAATTTCAAAAGGGGGGCGATGCAGTAGTCTAATCGGACTTCTATCGAAAGTTCCATTTTGGACGGGTGCCTCGGTCGGATCTGAACTGCCTTGAGACTTAGTGTCAGGTTATTCGTCGGATCCGCATTTTTATCAAGCGTTGTAATGAGATACTATAACTGGGCTTGCATCACGCGCCGCCGTTTATTCCCGGCATTCGCACAGCAACGCGGCGGTGAGCATGCAGAACTGTTTCTTAATGCATAGCTCTGCTTCAAAGTAGTCAGCGCTTACTTCTGCATTCCGCGATCTTACAACGATAGGTCTGACCGTCGAGGAGAGAGGTGGCCACCTCTGAGTCACAACACTTGCCTGCGACAAAATTCTTAGATCTTATGGGGTCGAGCATGTTTGATTTGACTTTAGACTACCAGCCCAATTTATTGGTCAAAGGCCGACAGAATGTGTACGAAGATTTGGGTTTGTTTGGCAGATCATCTGCACAAACAGCAATAAAAACTGAGGTTACGCTAGTCAGAAAAAAGTAGCTCCGTTTCTTCTTTGTGAACTTAAATAAATAGATTAAGAATCCCGAGATTAGGGCTAGTTCCTTAGATAAAATCGAAACTCATCACATAGATCGGCCCATATTTGCATAAGCTCAACTCTTTGATCCCAGTAGGTCGTCCTATTGTAGGTTCGTCTGATGGCGTTCGTGTCCTGATGGGCCAACACTGCTTCAATGACATCAGGATTGTATTCACGGGAATTTAAGATCGTGCTGGCAGTCACACGAAACCCATGCGCAGTCACCTCGTCGCCAGAGTAACCAAGACGGCGAAGAACTGTGTTGAATGCGTTCTCGGAGAGTAGCTTTCGGTTGGACTGGAGTGATGGGAATAGCAGCTCCACATCGTCGATTTCCGACCAACTTTCCAAGACGATCTCGTAGGCCTGACGTGACAAAGGGACTTTGTGTTCGCGGCGCATTTTCATGCGTTCAGGCGGTATGGTCCATGTCTTTGCTTCAAGATCAAACTCACTCATTCGCGCTCCCCGCGCTTCGCCGGGGCGAGTGCAGGTCAGGATTTGAAACTTCATGGCAGCAGGTATGACCGGCCAACCGGTGTATTCATCCAGTCTATGAAGAAGTTGCCCAAACTCTGCCTCGTCCGTGATAGCCGCTCGCCCCTTCACTTTGGGTGGCAGCAATGCATCCTTCAGTGCCGCTGATGGATCCGCTGGCGCGCGCATCGTTACCATCGCAAGTCGGAAGACAGCTGAGATGGTCGCACGCAGCTTCTTGGCCGTCTCACGGCGTCCAGAGCGCTCAATAGGCTTCAGGAGGTGTAGCAGCTCCGCTGCGGTGATTTGATCGATTGGGCGACTATGAAGTGGCTTTGCGAGATCATCGATGTGCCAACGCTTCTTGCGCAGAGTAGCATCAGCCAGCCCACGGTCAACCAGGTTGCCGTAGTATTCATCGGCAACCTCTTTGAAGGTCATGCGCGCCTTCACGTGGGCGTCGATGGCATCAAGCTTCTTCTGAACAGAGGGATCTTGCCCGTCTGCCAACAATCGTTTGGCATCGTCTCGCTTAGTTCTTGCTTCGGCAAGAGAAACGATGGGATATCTTCCCAAGCTAAGCAGTTTCTCCCGTCCCATGAAGCGGTAGCGAAACTGCCAGAGTTTCGAGCCTGTCGGCTTCACTGTCAGATGCAGCCCCCAACCGTCAGTTAGTCTATATGCCTTATCCTTCTGTTTTGCTTTGCGAATCTGCAGGTCAGATAGGGGCATTGCGGGTATCGAATCCCAAAATAGGTAAAATGGCAGCTGATACCCGCAAAAGTACCCGCAAAACGACGCGATTGTGCGGGTATCAGCGGTCAGCTATGTTCAGCTGATAATGCAAAAAACCCTTATCTTCAAGGGATTTGGGCATATATGTTCGGAGTAAGTGGTGCCCAGGAGAGGACTCGAACCTCCACGTCCATACAGACACCAGCACCTGAAGCTGGCGCGTCTACCAATTCCGCCACCTGGGCAGGTCACGTGAGCGCTGGCTTTAAGGATGGTTGTGCGCTCTGTCAATCCGATTCCCGCGTCAAATCCGAACACTCAGGCAATTCGGGTGCTTTGCGCCTTGTCTGGCCAGTGGAGCGGCGGTAAACCACATCCAGCATTCAATGCGGCCTCCCAATGTCCCAGCTTGTCACCATCTTCGGCGGTTCCGGTTTTGTCGGGCGGTATATTGCGCGGCGCATGGCCAAGGAAGGTTGGCGCGTCCGCGTTGCCGTGCGTAACGTGAACGAAGCTATGTTTGTGCGGCCTTATGGTGTTGTGGGCCAGGTGGAGCCTGTGTTTTGCAACATTCGTGATGATGCCAGCGTAGCTGCCGTGACCGAGGGTGCCGATGCGGTTGTGAACTGCGTTGGTGTATTGGATGAAATCGGCAAGAACACGTTTTCTGCCGTTCAAGCCGAGGGTGCCGAAAGGATTGCCCGGATCGCCGCGTCGATGGGTATTTCACGGATGGTGCATGTGTCAGCCATTGGAGCCGATCCACAGGCGAGCAGTCAGTACTCTCAGACCAAAGCCGCGGGCGAGGCCGGTGTTCTGCAGCATGTGCCGGACGCGATGATCCTGCGCCCGTCTATTATCTTTGGTCCTGAGGACCAGTTCTTTAACCGCTTCGCTGGCATGGCGCGGTTGGGGCCGGTTTTGCCTGTTGTTGGCGCAGACACCAAGTTTCAGCCGGTCTTTGTCGATGATGTGGCCGCCGCTGCAGTCAAAGGGTTGCTTGGTCAGGCCGCAGGCGGTGTCTACGAGCTGGGTGGACCGGATGTGCATAGTTTCCGTGAACTGATGCAGTTGATGCTGGGGGTCATTCGCCGTCGTCGTTTGATCATGAATATTCCGTTCTGGATAGCGCGCATGATGGCCTTTGGTTTCGGCGTTGTCCGCGCACTGTCGTTGGGGCTGATCAAGGGGCCTGTCACAAAGGATCAGGTGCTTAATCTTGCCATCAATAACGTCGCCTCAGATGATGCAAAAGGGTTTGATGCGCTGGGGATCACACCAATGGCGATGGAGGCGATCTTGCCCGACTATTTGTGGCGCTTCCGTCCGTCAGGGCAGTATGACGCAATCAAAGAATCTGCCAAGAACCTTAAAGCCTAAGTGTAAGCGATCCAGAGCAGGATAACGCCAAGGACGATCCGGTAGATCACGTAAGGCGTGAAGCTGACGCTTTGCAAAAGCCGCATCATGAGTGCCAGCGCCAGCAAAGCTGCAGCAAAGGACATTGTGATGACGATGCCGATATCGCGCAGTGCGCTGGCATCTGCGGTGCCTGCCACATCAATGCCGATCAGTGTTCCGGATGCGATGATCGTCGGGATCGACATCAGCATGGACAGGCGCGCCGCATCTGTGCGGGTGTAGCCCAGCATGCGCCCTGCAGTGATTGTGATGCCTGACCGTGATGTGCCGGGGATAAGCGCGATGGCCTGCCAGATGCCCATGTTCAGTGCGTCTTTCAGTGTCCATTTCTCGGCTGTCTTGGTTGTGGGTCCTGATTGATCGGCCCAATAAAGAATGATCCCAAAAATAATCATCGTCCAGCCAATCAATGCAATGCCACGCATTTGGTCATCAAGCCCGGTGAGTTTCAGGAATAGCCCAAACAGGATAACGGGGATCGTTGCGATGATCAGGCAAAGGGCCAGAAATGCACCCTGGCTGTCGATCTTGCCCCGCACGAGGCGCATCAATCCGCCAAGAGCCAGTTTCACATCCGCCCGGAAATAAAGAATTACCGCGATCAATGTGCCGACATGGGCTGCAACATCGATGATTTGACCCTGATCCTCGAATCCCGACAGGTTGGGCAGCAGGATCAGATGGCCAGAAGAGGATACAGGCAAAAACTCCGTTACGCCCTGGATCAATGCGATCAGAAGAAGATTGAAGGTGCTCATGACTACCAGTTGGTTGATTCGCTTCCAGCAACCTAAACCGTTAAGATTCAGGGGGAAGAGGTGATATAGGTCACGATCCGGACCTAAATATTGAGAAATTCACTCACTAGCTTGCACTCAACTCAACTTTTTTACTATATAGGTCAGTAGTACTGTCTTTTCATCGATGATCTTAGGTTCTAAAAGGCGGTTCGCTTTGAATTCCGGGAGGGTGGCGCATGGCTGGCCAAAAAATGCTCAAGTTTACGGCTGTCGAACGGGAAATGCCGGAAAAGCGTCCGCCGAACTTACGCAAAGAGGATTTTGGCGAGATTTATGCAGAGTACGCCCGCGAGAAGGCTGCCGAACAGGCCAGCCGTTGCAGTCAATGCGGTGTGCCATATTGCCAAACCCATTGTCCTTTGCACAACAACATCCCCGATTGGCTGCGACTGACCGCCGAGGGGCGATTGGAAGAGGCGTATGAGGTCAGCCAGGCCACAAACACCTTCCCCGAAATCTGTGGGAGGATTTGCCCGCAGGACCGCCTGTGCGAAGGCAATTGCGTGATCGAACAGTCCGGCCACGGTACAGTCACCATTGGGTCAGTTGAGAAATACATCACCGATACCGCGTTCGAAAAGGGCTGGGTCAAGCCAATCCGCCCCCATGCAGAGCGCAGCGAAAGCGTTGGCATTATTGGTGCTGGCCCGGGTGGCCTTGCGGCTGCCGATATACTGCGCCGTCAGGGCGTGCAGGTCACTGTTTACGACCGCTATGATCGCGGTGGCGGGTTGCTGACCTACGGCATCCCTGGTTTCAAGTTGGAGAAAGACATCGTCATGCAGCGCATGGCGCAGTTGGAAGATGGCGGCGTGCAATTTGTGCTGAATTGCAACGTGGGTGAGGACCTGTCGTTTGACGCGATCCGGGGCAAGCATGATGCAGTGCTGATCGCAACAGGTGTCTATAAGACCCGTGACTTGCCGGACTCGAATGCGGATGGCATCGTGAATGCAATCGATTATCTGACCGCCAGCAATCGCAAATCGTTTGGCGATGATGTGCCGGAATTCGATAGCGGTGAACTGAACGCCGACGGTAAGCGTATCGTCGTTATCGGTGGCGGCGACACGGCAATGGATTGTGTGCGAACCGCAATCCGCCAAGGTGCGACCAGCGTGAAATGTTTGTACCGCCGCGACAGGGCTAACATGCCCGGGTCGCAGCGCGAGGTGCAGAATGCCGAGGAGGAGGGCGTTGAATTCGTCTGGCTTTCTGCACCTCAGGGATTTGAGGGTGACGCTGTTACGGGTGTAAAGGTGCAGAAAATGCGCCTTGGCGCGCCCGATGCCACCGGGCGGCAGGCGCCGGAGATTATCGAAGGCTCTGACTATATCGAAGGGGCCGATCTGGTGATCAAGGCGCTGGGCTTTGAGCCCGAAGACCTGCCAAAGCTGTGGGGTGTTGACGGGCTTGAAGTGACCCGCTGGGGCACCGTAAAGGCCGATTTCAACACCGGTGCAACAAGTCTCGAAGGTGTCTATGCTGCCGGTGACATTGTGCGCGGCGCGTCACTTGTCGTCTGGGCCATTCGCGACGGGCGGGATGCAGCGACTGCGATTTTAGAGTATCTTGGACAGGCGTCATCTGTCGCTGCAGAGTAGCAAAACCGATGTAAAGATCACGTACAGAACCTGTACATATGCTGTACGTACAACCGCAAACCATTGCTTGAAATATACGTCACCGACACTGACCTGAAGGGTTACGAAATGATGAGATCTCTGACACTCCTCGGCGCGCTGGCTTTAGCAACACCTGCCGCAGCACAACAGAGCTTTTCAGCGCCTGAAGGCTGCACGCCAAAGCTGACCGTTCAGCATAAAGGATGTGTAGTGGTCAACGTCTGGACTTGCGAGGCTGACGAACCCGGTGATCAATGGTTGGCCCTATTTGGTCAGGGCGGATTGTTCAGTGTGCAGCGCGTCGATCGTGAATTTCAGTGGGTGGAAAGCTTCAAGATCTCGGGCAATGAAAGGCTGAAGATGCCGGCGGACGATCCGGCATCCCTGACTGAGCTGTTCGAGGCGCAGGTGGATACCTGGGACTTCACGCTGGAGACCGAAGACGGCACCGAGCGTAACGTGGGCTTTGACATGCTGACCGGCGAAACCATCCAGATTGATGGCGAAACGTTGTTGCGGACAGAGTATTCCGGCCAGACGCTCGACGCCGATGGAAATGTGATCGATGACGGCAGTGGTCGGCAGTTTGTAAGCCAAGATCATCGTCTGTTCTTTTTTGGTGAAAGCTGGGACGCAGGCAGCCCCAATGACGTGACCGACATGTCCCCTGTTGAGTTCGTCTATCCTGATGAACCGGGTTTCTTTTCTGCCTTGCCAAAATTTGAATGTAATCAGTTGGATGTGGGGTATCGGCCATGAGACATGCCGCATTGCTCATCTGTTTTGCCGGCCCTGTCTTTGCGCAATCGGGCTCTGTCGCGTTTGAATTGCCTGCGGGCTGCGATGCGTACCTGACGGTGCAGAGCGAAAGCTGCGCGGTCAGCCACCATTTTGTATGCGAAGGTGATCCAGACGGACATCAACGCAGGGTCAGTCTGGACGAGCGCGGGTTGACCTATGTCGGCGAAATTGATGCCGAAACCCAGTGGATCAGCAGCTTTCAAGTACTCAGCGGCCATCGCGAGCGGCTGGAAAGTCGCCCTGCCGAGCCGGCCTCTTTGTCCGACCTGATAGAACAGGGCGTCGATGCCTATGATTTCCGCACGTTGTCCGACGAGATTGGCGAGACCCGTTACGTGGGCCAAGACACCCTGACGGGTCGGCAGGTCACCATCGATGGGGTTACGCTAGATGAAACAACCTACGACATCACGGCATATGATGCTGCCGGGAACGAGATCTGGTCGGCAAAGGGCAATGAATTCATTAGCCGGGACTGGCGGATGTTTTTGTCTGGCACCGGCACTGTGACAACATCCGAAGGCAGCTTTGACCGCGCGGACCGCCCCGTGGAATTCATCTTTCCGGGTGAGCCGGGCTTTCTAAGCCCGAACCCCAAGCACGGCTGCGGGGTGGCGATCTCGTGAGCGTCTTGCCTTCAAAAGCAGAGGGTCGTTGCCTTTGCGGTGCTGTCACTGTGCAGGTCGATGCGCTTGGCCCACGGATGAGTGCATGTCATTGTTATATGTGCCGCCGCTGGACAGGTGCAGCCTTTATGGCCGTTCACGCCAAAAGCGATGACGTGACACTTAAGGGTCCCGTCAAAACGCATGCCACATCAGATTGGGCCGAGCGTGGATGGTGTGATGCTTGCGGTTCAACACTGTTTTACCGGCTCCGGCACGATGGGTCCTATGGTGTATCGGCCGGGCTTTTTGAAGATGCGGCGGGCCATCGCCTGACCGAAGAGTATTACATCGATCACAAACCGGCAGGGTGGGACTTTGCTGGCGATCACAAGCGAATGAACGAAGCGGAAACGCTGGCGTTCTTTGGCGTTTCTTAAGGAGATCACCATGACAACCTTTGATCAAGCCTGGGTCGCAGCAGAAGAAGCCAAACGGAAATGGATGGCTGAAAATGGTCTTTATCGCGATGAGGATGAACATGCTTCTTGCGGTGTGGGCCTTGTGGTTGCGATTGATGGCAGTCCGTCCCGTGGTGTTGTCGAAAAGGGCATCGATGCGCTGAAGGCCGTATGGCACCGGGGTGCCGTTGATGCCGATGGCAAAACGGGGGATGGCGCGGGTATTCATGTACAGATCCCGGTTCCGTTCTTTTACGACCAGATCCGCAGGACCGGTCACGAACCGGATGAGGGCAAGCTGATTGCTGTCGGTCAGGTATTCCTGCCGCGCACGGATTTTGGTGCCCAGGAAAGCTGCCGCACGATTGTCGAATCCGAAGTGCTGCGCATGGGCCATTACATCTATGGATGGCGTCATGTCCCGGTGGATTACGATTGCCTGGGCGAAAAGGCGAACGCGACCCGGCCAGAGATCGAGCAGATCCTGATCCGCTGCGAAAAGGATATCGACGAGGAAGCCTTTGAGCGTGAGCTTTATATTATCCGCCGCCGGATAGAGAAAGCCGCGACCGCCGCTGGTATTGGCGGCATGTATGTTTGTTCGCTGTCCTGCCGGTCGATCATCTATAAGGGCATGATGCTGGCCGAGCAGGTCGCCGAATTCTATCCCGACCTGATGGATGAACGGTTCGAGAGCGCTTTTGCGATCTATCACCAGCGCTATTCAACAAATACCTTCCCGCAATGGGCGCTGGCCCAACCCTTCCGCATGTTGGCCCATAATGGTGAGATCAATACGCTGAAGGGCAACGTGAACTGGATGCGGAGCCACGAAATCCGCATGGCGTCCAGCGCCTTTGGCGATAAAGCAGAGGACATCAAGCCGATCATTCCGTCGGGTGCGTCGGATTCCAGCGCGCTGGATTCTGTATTCGAAGTATTGGTTCGTGCTGGCCGCAATGCACCGATGGCCAAAACGATGATGGTGCCAGAGGCATGGTCAAAGCAGGCTGTCGAGATGCCGCTGGCCTGGCAGGACATGTATTCCTATTGCAACGCTGTGATGGAACCGTGGGATGGTCCAGCCGCCCTTGCCATGACAGATGGCCGTTGGGTCTGTGGTGGTCTTGACCGGAACGGGTTGCGCCCGCTGCGTTATGTCGTGACCGGGGATGGTCTGCTGGTTGCCGGATCCGAGGTTGGCATGGTGCAGATTGATGAGGCGACAGTTATCGAAAAGGGTGCCCTTGGTCCCGGACAGATTATTGCCGTGGACATGCAAGAGGGTAAGCTGTTCCATGATACGGAACTGAAAGATAAGCTTGCTGCGGCCCAGCCTTTCGGCGAATGGGTCGGGAAGGTTGTGAACCTCAATGAGGGGCTGAAAGATATCCCCGAAGTGGCCGTGCACGAGAGCGAAGAGCTGCGCAAACGGCAGGTTGCTGCAGGTTATTCAATCGAGGAATTGGAACAGGTTCTTGCCCCAATGGCCGAGGATGGCAAGGAGATGATCGCCTCGATGGGGGATGATACGCCGTCGGCGGTACTGTCCAAGACCTATCGTCCGCTGTCGCATTTCTTCCGCCAGAACTTCAGCCAGGTCACCAATCCGCCGATTGACTCACTGCGCGAAAGCAGGGTGATGTCGTTGAAGACGCGGTTCGGAAACCTCAAGAACGTGTTGGATGAGGATTCATCGCAGACAGAGATTCTTGTGCTGGAAAGCCCCTTTGTCGGCAATGCCGAGTTTGACGAGATGGTCCGCCGGTTCGGCGATAGTGTTGCGATCATTGATTGTACCTTTGCCCCCGGGCCCGGCGCGCTGAGCGCTGGTCTGGCCCGCATTCGGGAAGAGGCAGAGGATGCGGTGCGGTCAGGTGCTGGGCATCTGGTGCTGACTGATGAGAACCAATCGGCCAGCAAGATCGGCATGCCAATGATTTTGGCCACTTCTGCCGTGCATTCCGGACTGACCAAGCAGGGCTTGCGCACGTTCTGTTCGATGGCCGTGCGCTCAGCCGAATGCATCGACCCGCACTACTTTGCCGTGCTGATCGGCTGTGGTGCGACGACCGTGAACGCATATCTCGCACAGGACTCGGTCGCGGACCGTGTGCGGCGCGGCCTGATCGAAGGGTCCCTGACCGATGCAATGCGCCGCTATCGTGCCGCGATTGATGCGGGTCTGCTGAAAATCATGTCCAAGATGGGGATTTCGGTTCTGTCATCCTATCGCGGTGGTCTGAATTTTGAGGCTGTGGGTCTGTCCCGCGCCATGGTCGCCGAATACTTCCCCGGCATGCATTCGCGGATCTCTGGCATCGGTGTCAGCGGCATTCAGTCAAAGCTGGAAGAGGTGCATGCGAAGGGCTGGAAAGGCGGCTCTGACATTCTGCCCATCGGTGGTTTTTACAAGGCGCGCCGGTCCGGCGAAAAGCATGCTTGGGAAGCGCAGACCATGCATATGATGCAGGCGGCCTGCAACAACGCGTCCTATGCTTTGTGGCAGCAGTATTCCAAATCCATGCAATCAAACCCGCCGATCCATCTGCGTGATCTTCTGGCGATCAAGCCTTTGGGCAAGCCGGTCCCGATTGAAGAGGTGGAAAGCATCACCGCCATCCGCAAACGGTTTGTGACGCCGGGCATGTCGCTGGGCGCGCTGTCGCCCGAGGCGCACAAGACGCTGAACGTGGCGATGAACCGGATTGGTGCCAAGTCGGATTCCGGTGAGGGTGGCGAAGACCCCGCACATTTCAATCCGGAACCCAATGGCGACAATCCGTCTGCGAAGATCAAGCAGGTCGCTTCTGGTCGCTTTGGTGTGACCGCTGAATACCTGAACGCCTGCGAGGAATTGGAAATCAAGGTCGCGCAGGGTGCGAAACCCGGTGAAGGTGGCCAGCTGCCGGGGATGAAGGTCACCGACCTGATCGCCCGCCTGCGTCATTCGACCAAAGGTGTGACCCTGATTTCACCCCCACCGCACCACGATATCTATTCGATCGAGGATCTGGCGCAGCTGATCTATGACCTCAAGCAGATCAACCCGCGTTGCAAGGTAACGGTGAAGCTGGTGTCATCCTCTGGCGTTGGTACGATTGCCGCCGGTGTGGCCAAGGCCAAGGCCGACGTGATCCTGATTTCGGGTCACAACGGTGGGACCGGTGCGTCGCCCGCGACCAGCATCAAATATGCTGGCCTTCCGTGGGAGATGGGCCTGACCGAGGCGCATCAGGTGCTGGCGATGAACAACCTGCGTGAGCGGATCACGTTGCGGACCGACGGTGGTTTGCGGACAGGCCGTGATATCGTGATGGCCGCGATGATGGGGGCCGAGGAATATGGGATTGGCACCGCCGCCCTGATTGCAATGGGTTGCATCATGGTGCGCCAGTGCCAGTCGAATACCTGCCCCGTGGGCGTGTGTACGCAGGATGAGGCGTTGCGCGAAAAGTTCACCGGGAACGCCGACAAAGTCGTCAACCTGATCACCTTCTATGCGACCGAGGTGCGGGAGATCCTCGCGTCTATCGGCGCGCGGAGCTTGGACGATGTAATTGGCCGTGCTGATCTGCTGACGCAGGTGAGCCGTGGCTCTGCCCATCTGGATGATCTGGACCTGAACCCGCTTCTGATTACCGTCGATGGCGCGTCGAGCATCACCTATGACCGCTATAAGCCGCGCAATCCCGTTGATGACACGCTGGATGCGCAGATCGTGAAGGATGCCGCACGCTTCCTGAATGATGGTGAAAAGATGCAGTTGGATTATGCCGTGCAGAACACGCTGCGGACCATCGGGACGCGGACATCGTCGCATATTGTAAAGAACTTCGGGATGCGCAATGCATTGCAGCCGGATCATTTGACGGTGAAACTGCGTGGGTCTGCCGGGCAGTCATTGGGCGCGTTTGCAGCACCGGGGTTGAAGCTGGAAGTGTCGGGTGATGCCAATGATTATGTCGGTAAAGGCCTGTCGGGCGGCACAATTGTTGTGCGTCCGCCGATGGTCAGCCCGCTGGTCGCGTCCGAGAATACGATCATCGGGAATACGGTGCTTTACGGTGCGACAGCGGGTTATCTGTTTGCAGCAGGCCGCGCGGGCGAACGCTTTGCCGTGCGCAATTCCGGTGCGCATGTCGTGATCGAAGGTTGCGGGACCAATGGGTGTGAATACATGACTGGCGGTGTTGCCGTGATCCTCGGGTCGATCGGGGCCAACTTTGGCGCTGGTATGACCGGTGGGATGGCGTATCTTTATGATCCGACGGCTGCCTCTGCCGCGTTGATCAACATGGAAACGCTGGTGACCAATCCGGTGACAGTCGATCATTGGCACGACCAGTTGAAAGGCTTGATCGAACGGCATCTGGAGGAAACCGGCAGCCGTAAGGCGGCGGATATCCTGCAGCACTGGGATATCGAAAAGGATAATTTCCTGCAGGTCTGCCCGAAAGAGATGCTGGTCCATCTGCCGCATCCGCTGAGCGTCGAAGAGACGGCGATCCCGGCGGAGTGATTGCAACGCCCTTGCGCATTTTTTGCGCAAGGGCCTTACCTGTTCTTGACCCGTTAACCTTGCCCGTGGCTTATGGTGACGATGGCAGAGCGTAAAGCAGCGACAAAAAAAACAGCCCGCAAACCGGCTACCAAAAAACGCAGAGCGACAAAGAAGCGGCCCGGACTGATAGAGCGGGCTGTTCTTGCCGGGAAGCGTTTCGTTTGGGCTATTGCGTTTGCCGTGGTGGGTTTTGTTTTGTTGGCCACGTTGATCTATGCACTGATCGCGCCACCCACGACCCCTTATATGTTCTCCGAAAGCCGCCGTTTGGGCGGGGTAGCGTATGATTGGGTGCCAATGGAAGATATTGCGCCGGTCATGGCGCGATCAGCAGTCGCCGCAGAGGACGCGAATTTCTGTCTGCATTGGGGATTGGATGTCAAAGCAATCCGGGCCGCCGTTGACCGGGGCCGTGGAGGAGCGTCGACGATTTCGCAGCAGGTGGTCAAGAACGTCTATCTGTGGCACGGGCGCAGTTGGGTGCGCAAATCAATCGAAGCGATTTGGACACCGCTGACCGAAGCGGCATGGAGTAAGCGGCGGATTCTGGAACTGTATCTGAATATTGCGGAGTTCGATGAAGGTGTGTTTGGTGTGCAGGCGGGGGCACGTCATTACTTTGGCGTGGATGCTGCAGATCTCTCACCGACGCAGGCGGCCCGTCTTGCAGCGATCCTGCCTTCACCCAAAAACCGCTCTGCTGCGAACCCAAGCACGTTTACCCGTAACCGTGCCGCCGCGATCATGAGCGGCGCTGCGACAATTGCCGCTGATGGTCGGGCGGACTGTTTTGAAACATGAACCTTTTGAGGTTTTTCGTTACGAAAAGTCTGCGGATTGGCGATTTTCATGCAAAAAACGGCGTCACTCCAACGTGCGTGACGCTCTGCCATTGATCACGTAGCCGCCTTGCGGCATGAGTGAAGGAAACAATTGGCGAGCTTTTGATGAACACGCTGTACCATTATCCGCTATCCCCGTTTTCACGCAAAGTGCGTTTGTGTCTGGCCGAAAAAAAGATTGAGGTGGGCCTTGTCGAGGAGCGGTATTGGGAACAGGACCCGGATTTTCTGAGGCGCAATCCCGCTGGGAAGGTGCCGGTCTTGAAAATGGGTAGCCGCACCTATAGCGACAGTACCGCCATTTGCGAATATCTGGATGAGACCCATCCCAATCCACCACTTTTTCCAAAGAACGCTGAAAGCAGGTGCGAGGCGCGTCGTTTGGTCGGCTGGTTTGATGACAAGTTCTACAATGAAGTTACCACAAAGCTGACCGGTGAGCGGGTGTTTCGCAAAGTGATGGGCACCGGCTATCCCGACAGCACCAATGTGAAGGCCGGCGCGAAGGCGATCAAATATCACCTCGATTACATGGCTTATCTGCTTGAGGATCGGCGCTGGCTGGCAGGCAACGACATGACCATGGCGGATTTTGCAGCCGCTGCGCAGCTGTCCTGCCTGGATTACACCAGCGATGTGGACTGGAACCGTCACGAGGCGGTGAAGGACTGGTATGCCAAGATCAAATCCCGGCCCGCATTCCGGTCGATCCTTGCGGACGAGGTGCCAGGATTTCAGCCAGCGGCGCACTATGCCGACCTTGATTTCTAGCGGCGTTTGCCGCCCGTTTGAATGACACTGAAAGACAATCTGACCGCGTTCGCGCGCGAGGCTGGCTTTGCCAAGCTGGGTGTTTGCCGCCCGGATGCGGCCCCGGAAATCGCCGATCGTTTGACGGCCTTTGTCGATGCAGGGATGCATGGGCAGATGGGTTGGATGGCGGATCGGATGCATTGGCGCGGCAATCCGGCAGCGCTCTGGCCAGAGGCGCGGTCGGTGGTCATGCTGGCAGAACCATACACGCCAGAGCATGATCCATTGACCGTGTTGGGCCGGCCGGACCGCGCGGCGATCAGCGTTTACGCGCAGAATCGCGACTACCATGATATCGTCAAGAAGCGTCTTAAACGCGTGGGGCGGTGGCTCATCGAACAGGTGCCGGACGCCCAGATCAAGGTGTTCGTGGATACCGCCCCGGTAATGGAAAAACCTCTGGCTCAGGCCGCTGGGCTGGGATGGCAAGGGAAACATACCAACCTGTTGGGGCGCGATCTGGGGTCGTGGTTCTTTCTGGGGGCGATTTTCACGACGGTCGAGCTGGAACCGGACAAGGCGGAGGTCAGCCATTGCGGCAGCTGCACCGCCTGTCTTGATATCTGCCCGACAGATGCGTTTCCCGCCCCCTATCAGTTGGATGCGCGGCGTTGCATTTCCTATCTGACCATCGAACATAAAGGGCCAGTGGACGAAGACCTGCGCGGGTTGATGGGTAACCGCATCTATGGATGCGACGATTGCCTTGCCGTTTGCCCCTGGAACAAGTTCGCGCAAGAGGGGCGTGATGCCCGCTATGCCGCGCGCGATGATCTGTTGGCCCCTCCACTGGCGCAACTCGCGGCCCTTGACGATGCCGCGTTTCGCGCGCGATTTTCCGGATCGCCAATCAAGCGGATTGGCCGCGATCGGTTTGTGCGCAATGTGCTTTATGCGATTGGCAATGCGGGTGATCCTGCGTTGACGCCCGCCGTTTCACCTTTGGTTGATGACCCTGATCCTGCGGTGGCGGATGCCGCGCGCTGGGCTATCTTACGTCTAAAGGAGATATCCCCATGATCCGCATCTTATCTGTTGGAGCTTTGTTGATCGCAGCCGGTGTTGTTGCCTATGGGCAGGTGCAGCAAGGGCGGCCAAATGCCGGTTTTTCGCCTGCATTTACTGAACAGACCCGGGCGCCCGCCTTGCCCACAACGCCCGTGCAGGTGGATGTCTTTGCCGATGATCTGGAAAACCCCTGGGGTATTGCGGCCTTGGGTAGCGGTCAGTTTCTGGTCACGGAACGCCCCGGGCGGATGCGCGTGATCAATGCGGATGGATCGGTTAGTGCGGCCCTGCCCGGTTTGCCGGATATCGCTGCCCAAGGTCAGGGCGGTTTACTGGATGTCGCGGTTTCTCCGACATTTGCGCGGGATCGGACGGTGTTCTGGACCTACTCCAAAGCCGTCTCTGGAGGGCTGGTCACCGCTGCGGCCCGCGGTGTTTTGCAGCCGAATGGTCAGATCAGCGATGCGACCGATATTTTTGTGCAGGACAATCCGGCACGCAACGGCCGCCATTTCGGCAGTCGGATTATTCCGATGGCCGATGGCACGGTCTGGATTACGACCGGTGATCGTGGGGCTGGCGATAGCGGGACACTGGTGCAAAATCCGGACACAACACATGGCAAGGTGATCCGCGTGAACACGGATGGATCGGTACCGTCCGATAACCCCTTTGTCGGGCGAGACGGTAATGATCTGGTCTGGTCGTCGGGGCACCGCAACATGCAAGGTGCGGCTATCGGACCGGGCGGATTGTGGACGATTGAGCATGGGCCGCGCGGCGGGGATGAGTTGAACCAACCGCAAGCGGGGCGGAACTATGGTTGGCCGGTGGTCAGCTATGGGATCAATTATCGCGGTTCGGATGTGGGTCAGGGCCTTGCCAGCGCGCCAGAGTTTGAAGAGCCGGTTTACTACTGGGACCCTGTCATCGCACCTGGTGGCATGATGTTTTATGACGGGCCTTATTCAGACTGGCAGGGTGATCTGCTGATCGCATCGCTGAACCCTGGTGCCTTGGTCCGGCTGAAAATGCAAAATGGCCGGGTGGTGGGCGAGGAACGCCTGCTGACCGATGTAGGTCGCGTCCGCGATGTTGAGGTGTTGGATGATGGGACCGTGCTGGTGCTGACCGACTCAGGTCGTGGACAGGTACTGCGCGTGACGCCGGGCTAGTCGCGCGCCGGTCGCACGTCACCTTCAAATGGGACATGTCTGCGCCGGAATGGGGCATCTTCCACGATTTCGGGTGCGCTGATCCGGTCCATCCGGAAATAGCGAAAGTCTTCGCGCATCGGGTCCCATGCAACAAGATACCAGAGTGGCGGCAGGATCAGCATGGCTTGCGGTTCGACCAGCCGTTGGGTTTGCGCACCTTTTGCATCCCGATAGGAGAACCGTAATTGCAGTTGTTGCAGGAATGCGGTCTCGAACGCGGGTAGCAATTCGGGATCAATTGCGCCCATGTCGCTGAGATCCTGTTTGGGCGAAAGTTGCCCCACATAAAGACAATCCAGAAAGCGGCGCAGGTCCCTGACCTTGTCGGATGGCAGCGCCTTTTCGATTTTGGCCAGCCCAGCATCGGCGAGGTCAGAGAATGGCAGGTTTTGCCCTGCACGCATGGCGGCCACGCTGATCAGCAGCGCAAAGACTTCTGTAACCGACAGTCGGGCGGTGGTCTGCATTGATTGCGGGTCAAGCTGTACCCCACCGCCGCGCCCGCATTCGGTGTGGATGACGAAGCCTTGATCGCGCAACGCTCCGATGTCGCGCAAGATGGTTCGTCTTGACGTACCGACCTGCGTTGCAAGCTCTTCCACCGTCGCTGTGCCGCTGCGCCGCAGGCTGCGCACGATTCTGTCATGTCGGTCCCGCACATTCATTTCTGCGATCTATATCAATGGTGACATTTTTTGTCACCGTTATCTTCTAGACATGATTCATCAACAACGCAATGTGGAGAGAGACCATGACAAACCAAGATCAGAACCAATCAGGTGCAACACCGGAAATCATGAACCCCGCGCATCTGCATGACCCAACGCAAAACGGTTACAGCACAGCGGTTATTGCACCGAATGCCACGCGGCTGGCCTTTATCTCGGGTCAGGGCGGGCAGGATCAGACCGGGGGTCTGTCACCGGATTTTGCGGCACAGGTTAAGCAGGCATATGCCAATCTGGGTACGGTGCTGGATGCGATGGGTGCAGGACCGGATCAGGTGGTCAAGCTGACGGTGTTCGTGGTCGACCACGACATGTCCAAGCTGGGCGTTCTGACCGAGAATGTAATGGCCATGTTCGGCGACAGGTTGCCTGCGCAAACATTGGTTCCCGTGCCGAAGCTGGCCATTGATCCGATGTTGTTTGAGGTCGAGGCGATTGTGTCAGTCGCCTAAACCTTGTCACGTCTGACCAGAAACAAACCGGGAGGCTTTGCGGCCTTCCGGTTACCTATTGTTAAGCCGCCTTTCGCGCCGCGGCGAACGATACAAGACGCCGGCTTTTCTCATCCCACAGATCAAGGCTGGCGCATTTCAGGCTTTGCATGATCGTCATACGGCTGCATTCGACCAACTCGTTATGGTCGCGCAGCACCTCGGTCAGGCGATAAAACGGGATGCGGCTGTAAAGGTGATGCACATGGTGAATACCGATATTTGCGGTGAACCAGCGCAAGATGGGCGGCAGATCATAGTGCGAGCTGCCGTGCAGCGCTGCCTCATGCAGTTGCCAATCCTCGGATTGCTCCCAATGCGTTGTCTCAAACTGATGCTGGACGTAAAATAGCCAAACACCGATGGACGCTGCAATCAACGTGGTTGGCAGGAAGACCAGAAACAGGGCCTGCAGCCCGCCGAAATAGACAATCGTTCCAAGGATCACGGCAATGGCCGCATTGGTGCCCATCGCACTGATCCAGTACTTCCGCCCCTGTTTCATCAGCCCCAGAGGGATTCGGTTTTGCAGGATGAACAGATAGGTGGGGCCCAGTCCAAACATTACGAAGGGATGCCGGTATGCCCGGTATAGCAACCGGCCAAACCGCGTCCGCTGATGATACTCCTCAACCGTCAGCGTCATCACATCGCCAATCCCGCGCTGATCAAGGTCGCCGGCATGGCTATGATGGATCGAATGTGTACGCCGCCAAACGTCATAGGGTGTGAGCGTGACAACACCCAAGGCGCGCCCGATCCAGTCGCTGACATTGCGATTGCCGAAGAATGACCCATGCCCGCAATCATGTTGGATGCAGAAAAGGCGCAGCAGGAAAAGGCCGTTTATCGCAGAGATGAGAAATGCAGCAACATAGCTATATTGCGCAACCCAGCAGGCCAGCACCCAAAGCAAAACAAAGGGAACAAGACTGACACCCAGTTCAAAACTGCTGCGCAGACTGTTGGGTTCACGGTACTTGGCAAGCACTTGAACCCAGTCGCGTGGGGTCATGTTGGTCGGGTCGTTGGATTTTTCCTGCATATACAACTTCTTATTATCGTTTCGTCACGGATATCTTAATGCCAGCAGTTAACAAGGGAAAAAGGCTTCATTGTGGTGGCCGTGGGGCGTAGGGTGCCCAAAAAAAGAGGCACCCAATGCAGCCGCTCAGGGGCATTCTGTTCAAAATCATGTCGGTGATGATGTTCATGGGCATGGCAAGCTTGATCAAAGCGGCCTCGGACGAGGTGCCACCTGGGCAGGCCGTGTTTTTCCGGTCGTTTTTTGCTTTGCCAATCATTTTTGCCTGGCTTGCGTTGCGTGGCGAACTGCGGACGGGGTGGAAAACGACCAACCCAATGGGCCATTTCTGGCGGGGACTGGTCGGAACGGCCGCCATGGGGTTGGGCTTTACCGGTCTCGGCCTTTTGCCGCTGCCAGAGGTGACGGCCATCGGCTATGCCGCACCTATCTTTGTGGTGATCTTTGCCGCAATGTTTCTGAATGAACAGGTCCGTGCGTTTCGCCTGTCGGCTGTCGCACTGGGGATGGTCGGTGTCATCATTGTGCTTTCGCCCCGACTGTCAGTCGGCGCATCGCTAAACACGTCCGAGACATTAGGTGCAGTCGTCGTGCTGATGGGCGCAGTTCTGGCAGCACTGGCCCATGTGTTTGTCCGTAAGCTGGTGGCGACGGAAACGACAGCGGCGATTGTTTTCTGGTTTACAATCACATCATCGGGAATGGCGCTGCTTACCTTGCCTTGGGGCTGGGTCATCCCGCCATTGGCGGCAACACTTATGCTGATTATGGCAGGTTTATTGGGTGGTATTGGTCAAATATGTCTCACCTCCAGTTACCGTTTCGCCGATGCGTCCCTTGTGGCACCTTTTGACTACACGTCGATGATCCTTGCCTTGATGATCGGGTACTTTGTGTTTGATGAAGTGCCGACCATGACGATGCTGGTTGGTGCAGGCATCGTGATTGTTGCCGGTGTCCTGATTATCTGGCGAGAAAGGCGGCTGGGTTTGCAGCGCGCGCAACAGCGCAAGGCCACTGGAAACACGGGCATCTGACCTGACGAACCTGTTGGCAGGATAAGAGTTAGCCCGTGCGGCTGAGCGTGCCAAAACCAGGCATCATACGCAACGCATTGGCGACTTTGCGTGAAACGCCCGGCGCGGTATCAGGGACTGCAAGATCAAGAGCTGCATAAAGCGGCCAAAGATGTCGTGCATTGTCTGGCGATTGGTCGGCTGACAAACGCATGCGTTGGCCGCCTTGCGGGTCCAGAAATCGGGCCGGGATCCGAAAAGGGAGCGATCCGCGTGGGCGCGCCATGACCTTTTGATTGATGCGCACAAGCTGGCGCGTCTCAACGTCGCGCGCTTCAACCGCCAGATTGTGGGTCCTGTAGTAGCCCATATCCCAGTTCACCAATAGCTGCGCAAAGATGTCCGACGGGCCAGGTTTGGCGGGCAATGGGCGTGGCAGGTCCAGATGATGGGCCGGATCAGCTTTGTAAAATGCATGGACAGCAATCGCAAAATCACACTGTGTCTGACAGATCATCCAGTGAATGAGACGATCATGCATGCGCCCCTTTGTGCGGCGGATTGTATCAAGCCACAAGTCCTGCGGTGCGTCTTTCAATACACGGCGCAGCGCAGCTTCGGCACTTTGATTTGGAAGAGGAGTACGTTGGTTTTGTGTCATGTCTTTATCACTGGTCAGCATCAGTCTTATCGAAGAATGTCGGCTGAACTTGGGCCGAGATAAGACAAAGCGCTGGAAAGTTATGAATTGGTTAATCCAAAAAGGGGTTCGTTGCGTGATTGTTGATCTACCCCGCGCGAATCCCGTCTGTCTGTGTTACAATGCACGCTCAAAGCGATGGAGGACGCGATGACCAAGCATATTCTTGACCGACCCAAAGCCGAGAGCCAAAGCTGGCTGAAACATGCCGTGAGCATTGAGCGAAAGGGTCATCCGGCCCCCGCCAGCCTACAGCTGCAAAGGCGGCAACGTGGGGCGCTGCGTTCGCGCCGTGCCGCATATTTTCTGCGTTTTGACCGCCACGCGGATGAAGTCCTCTGGTAGTTCAGCGATACAGCAACGCTCTGGTCCGGGATTGCACTGCCGTTCGGATGGTAGCGCTCACAGCGCGTTTGCTGCATCTGACAAGGTTGCGCGGATGAAACTTTGCTCCTAGTGTTCACAAGGGGGTGAAGTGAAACAGCGTGTTGTTTCAATCGTGCAATCGCGTTCCGGGTGATTAGTTTATGCCCATTCGCACATGACAACACACGAACGATTACTGCTGAACGCGGCAGGTTTTTGAGCCTGACACGCTGATTAATGATGATTTGAGTAACAAGGATATGACAGTGATGTTGATTACGCAAAGACCGCTGACGACGACCGCGCTTGGGCTTGTTTTGATGGTGCAAGCCATACCGACAATGTCATTTGCGCAAGACCAGGACATCATGCTCAGCTCGCGCGATGGGGGGATGGAAATCGCAGGCGAGCTGATCGGATTTGATGGAAAGGAATACACCGTCCTTACGCCGACGTTGGGCGAGGTTCGCTTTTCTGCAGAGCAAATCGAATGTACCGGGGCCGATTGTCCACAACTGATTTTTGGCCAGGGCGAAGAGGTTACGCTCAAATCGACAAATGGCAGCATGCAGATCACCGGTGAGCTTTTGGACTACGCCGACGGTGTCTTTACGGTACAAACGTCACTTGCTGTTTTGACGGCGGATGAAGATGCGGTGACCTGCGAAGGGGCGGGTTGCCCAACCTTTGCCATGCCGGCGCGTGCGATTGCCGAGGCACCGGTCGAAGAAGAAGAGGCGGCACCCATCCGGCTGGCCGCCGATCTTGTCATGGTTGGGTCAGACAGTGTCGGTGAAGACTTGATGCCACTGGTGATGCAGGATTTTGCGGCGCTTCTGGGCGCTACCGTGGCCGGGCCAACAGAGTTCCCGGACGATGTTGCGCAGTTCGTCATGACGCCGCAGGGCGGGGGTGATCCCTTTGTCATTGAGATTGAGTCGAACGATACAGAAGTCGGTTTTGATCGGCTGATCGCGGGTACTGCCGATATTGCGATGGCGTCAGGGCCACCAACCCAAACACAGATCAATGCCTTGGCGGCGCAGGGTCGGGGTGTTCTTTTGGACCCTTCGCAGGAATACGTCGTGGGAGTCGATTCTGTTCTTATGACAGTGCATAACAGTAATCCGATCGAGGCATTGTCGCGTCAGCAACTGATCAGCATCTACAATGATGAAACAACGAACTGGGTGCAGGTTGGGGGGCCGGACCTGACCATTATGGCGGGTGCGCGTGATGGAGGTTCCGCCCGACGAAACTTCGAAAACTGGGCTTTTGGGCAAGAGCGTGACTTGTCACCCGGCACATTCGAGCTCGACCGGGGGCGCGACATGCGCAATTTTGTTCAGGATAACCCCGGTGCCATTGGCTATTCGATCAGTGACAATATCGGTGATACCAAACCTGTTGACTTGATCCTTGACTGTGGCGTGGTCACCGAGGCGACGCCATTCAAAAGTAAGTCCGAAGAGTATCTGTTGGGTCGTCGGATCCGTCTTTACATCGACAATCAAAACCCCAAGCCCGAAGTACGCCAATTGGTCAACTATATGATTTCACCGGAAGCGGATGTCCATGTTGACGAGTCCGGCTACTTCAGTCTGGGCATTGTCGAGGACGGCGGTGCGCTTGCAAGGCTTACAAACGCAGCACGTATCGGGCAGCCTGCGAGTATCAGTCGCGATATCCAACGCCAGATTTCGGCCAACCTTGGCGGCGCAAGCCGACTTTCTCTGACGTTCCGTTTTCCGACGAACGTGTTCGAGCTGGACAGTAAGGCTTTGCGTGACCTCGACCGTTTGGTGGACTACATGGAACGGCCAGAGAATGCAGGGCGCGAGTTCATTTTCGTGGGCTTTGCGGATACTGTTGGACCGTTTGGTTATAATGTCCGCCTGTCGCGTGACCGTGCACAACAGGTCCTGGAGCGCGCGCGCGACCATCCGGACGCGAATGCCTTGCTAAACAAAAATCTGTCGACACTTGGCCTTAGCGAAGCAGCCCCGGTCAGTTGTAACGACAACGACTATGGGCGTTCGCGCAACCGCCGGGTCGAAGTCTGGGTGCGCTAAACAGACCGCAGGTGACAAGTAAGGAGTCGTCTAAGGCATTCCTTTTCTTTAGCGTACGACGTGCCGATTGGCACGGATCAACGTTCGCCCTCTGCTTACCTTCAGGTCAGGCACCGCAGTATGATGCTGCGGTGCCTTTATGTTTTAGTGGGGTATCCCCAGCGTGACCGAGCATTCCTTGACGGACTGGATCGCCCGCAGGCTGTAACCGCAATGTTCGCTGTCCGCGGTGCGGATGTCGATAAGCTGTGTATTTCGGCCGAGCTATATGTCGAAGCCGGTATTGAAGGGGCTGAAGCGGACGTTTACGTGCCCACCACGGCCATCGCGTTCGACGATGGGGTGACAATCCCGCTTTTCCGGCTACGCCAAACAGGTCTTAGTGACTGGCCCGCAAAAGCGGCTGATATCTGCCGAAATGCAGGCCGCTCTTTGGATCACATCGATAGCGTAGCGGCGCGGCGTAACAACGGGCCGCGCCCAGATGGGGCGGATCAGCTCCGCACCAGCTTTTCATATTCCTCGGCAATATCGCGGGTCATGGCGCCCACTTCGAAGTTATAGTCGCCGATCTGGCCAACAGGGGTGACCTCTGCTGCGGTGCCGGTCAGCCAGCATTGTTCAAAACCCTCAACTTCTTCCGGCATGATCACCCTTTCATGGACTTTGACCTGGTGCTTTTGCAGCATATCGATCACCGTCTGACGGGTGAGACCGTTCAGGAAGGCATCCGGCGCGGGAGTGTGAACCTCGCCATCTTTGACAAAGAAAATATTTGCGCCTGTCGCCTCGGCCACGTAGCCGCGATAGTCGAACATCATGGCGTCGCTGCAGCCCTTTGCCTCGGCGGCGTGTTTGGACATGGTGGCGATCATGTAAAGACCCGCCGCCTTGGCCTGCGACGGAGCCGTTTCCGGGCTGGGGCGTTTCCATTTTGCGATATCAAGCTTGGCGCCCTTCATCTTGGCGTCACCGTAATAGTTACCCCATTCCCATACAGCGACCGCCAGATGAACAGGGTTTGCGGCAGAAGCGACACCCATCATTTCGCCTGCACCGCGCCATGCAACAGCCCGTACATACGCGTCTTTCAGACCATTCGCTTCGAGGGCGGCCACTTTCGCTGCTTCGATTTCGTCAACGGTGTAGGGGATTTCAACATCAATTAGGCGACCAGACTGGAGCAAACGCTCGGAATGCTCGCGTGATTTAAAGATCTTGCCGTTGTAACACCGCTCCCCCTCAAACACGCTTGAGGCATAGTGCATCGCATGGGTCAGGATGTGCACATTGGCCGCACGCCAGTCGACCAATTGGCCATCCATCCAGATCTTTCCGTCTCTATCATCATATGCGCCAGCCATCTCAGCCTCCACTTGATTTTCAATAGTTACGCATTTAGGTCCGTTTCGGACATAATGTTGCGTACTTTCTGCATTCGGCTACCAGTTGATTCTTGGAATGTCAACAAAGCTGACGTATTGTGGTTGATAGTATCGAGGGAGGTCCGCATGGCGGAGGGGTTACACCCGCAAGTGGGACAAAGCCTGCTGTTCCTGACGGATGAACAGTTGCGCAAAGGAATTGAGGCGATGTTTTTCGCCTATCGTGGCTTTACGGCTGACCCGGATCGCATCCTTCTGCAAAAGGGGTATGGCCGCGCCCATCACAGGGCGATCCATTTCATCCATCGCAGTCCCGGCACAACGGTCAACAATTTGCTTTCCATTCTTGGCGTGACAAAACAATCGCTTAATCGTGTGTTGCGCACATTGATCGAGGACGGTTTGGTAGAAAGTACTGTTGGGACGCGGGACAAGAGAGAACGCCATTTGCACCTGACCGAGGAGGGCGCCGGTTTAGAGCGCGCGCTCTCTGATGCGCAGCGCGACCGCATGCGCGCGGCTTATCGCGCGGCGGGTCCGGCAGCTGTGGCTGGATTTCGGCAGGTGCTTGAGGCAATGATGGATGATGAGACCCGCCACCATTATGAGGCGATGAAGGATAGACCTGAATGAATGTTGATGATGCGCACCTGCTGATTGTTGATGATGATGAACGTATCCGGGGCCTTTTGCAGAAATTCCTTATGCGATCAGGTTTTCTGGTCAGTACAGCACGCGATGCCGCCCATGCGCGCCATGTGTTGTCGGGGCTGGAATTTGACCTGATTGTCCTTGACGTGATGATGCCCGGCGAGGATGGGATGAGCCTGTGCCGCGACCTGCGCAAGACGATCATGACCCCGATCATGTTGCTGACAGCAAAAGGTGAGACCGACGACCGGAGCACGGGGGTGGAGGCTGGCGCGGATGATTACCTTGCGAAACCGTTTGAGCCGAAGGAACTGCTACTGCGCATTAATGCGATTCTGCGCCGTGTTCCTGCGACAGAGCCTGCTGTGGTCTTGCCGAAGGTTCTTAATCTGGGACCGGTCCGGTATGACATTGAACGCGGTGAGATGTGGCAAGGCGATCAACTTGTCCGTCTGACTGCAACCGAAAGCCAGTTAATGCGCATTTTTTCGGGTTGTCCGGGCGAGGCCGTAACCCGTGCCCGGCTGGTTGAGGAGCTTAGCCGTTCTGGCGGACAGACGCAGGAGCGGGCGGTTGATGTACAAATCACAAGGTTGCGCAGGAAGATCGAGGTTGATCCAAAGCAACCGCGTTATCTGCAGACAGTGCGCGGTGCCGGGTACATGCTGGCGCCCGAGTAGTGGCGACATTCTCCGCTGGTTTCACAGCATTTGCCTATTCGTGTTTTCAGGTTGGCGCATTTGGGTCTGAACGCTGTTGAACGACGTGCTGACACGATATCTGTGTCTGCTTGAGTGATGATGCAGGCCACGCATTGATTTGATTGGCAGGGTCGAGGTGGCGCATCAATCTACGAAGGGTCACACTGCGGCAGGCGCTGTATGATAATCGCAGCGACACAATCAACCTCAGTCTGATGAGTTCATTGCCGGGTATCAAGGATGACCTGTGCCTTTCTTCAAAGACAGACCGAAAAGACGGAAAGCCAAGGCTATTCAGTGCGGCCTTGTCTTGCTCAGGTACAACAGTGCCAAAGCCAGCATTGCGGGAACCGACTGAATATACAGTGTTCGTACGGTGACGGTCGCGGCCCCAAACACACCTGCAACAAGGACAAAGATCAAAAAGCACATGGCGATGTTTCGCTGCCAGTGCCGATCCCTGATGATCAGGGACCAAAACAGCCCTGCTGCAAGGAAGGCATTATAGAGACCTTGGTTCGCCGCCATTGCGACAGTGTCGGGGAACAGCTCGGGGTTAAAGGCCGTGAAGACCTGCGGGCCGCGCGTTTCCCACGCGAAAATCTCAAACCAGGCAATGTAGCTATGCAGCAGCCCAATCAGGGCCACGAGGGTCAGGGCGGCTATTCTCATTTTGAAACCTCTCTTTGCAAGCTTCTTAGCATATTGTCAGTGCGGACGTGAAATCCGCGAACAGTGAGGTTGCCTGCAGAGGAACCCGCCCGCGTGGGATTGTGTGATCGGGGTCGTAAAGACTGGGTGCAACAACTTCTGCTGCACATCTTTGACCAATCAATAGGACGCTTAATGCTGTCCCGACCACCGCGACTGCGGGGTCAACATAAGCCATCGCAAGGTTCCTTTTGACCCGATATCCCCATGCGGCGGACGTGATTGTACCAACCGGTTGGTCGCCGTCAAAGACCGTCTCGCCCGGTTGGGCGGGAGTGGTTGAACTGTCGATCTTGATCAAGACCCTGTTGCGGCGGTTACCCAAAGCGATTTGACGTTGAAGCCCGTCTTTGCCTGGAAAGCTCTTATCCATGTTTACAAAACGTTCGACACCAGCCTCAATCGGGTTGAATTCGGTTATGAAGTCAGCTTTCCAATGGCCATTGCCCTTTTCGAGCCGCATCGAGTCAATGGCGTACATGCCGAAATGCGCAAGACCATACGCCTTGCCAGCATCGGTCAGTGTCAGATAGGCGGCATGTAGCTGTATGTTGGGGACGTGCACTTCGAAGGCTTGTTCACCCGAAAAACTGACGGCCATAACGATTGCCTCGACATACCCGACAAGACACGGTTTGGCGGTCATCCACGGGAAATCATCTTGGGCAAAGCTTGTCCGGGGGCAGGCCGCATCCATGAGTGTGCGGGCTTGCGGCCCTGCAATGATGAGAACAGTGTGGCTGTTCGTCAGGCTAGCAATCTGAACGTCTGACCCTGCCGGAAGGCGTTCCGTCAGCCAATCCATATCATGGTATTCGGCGGCGGCGGCAGAGCAGTACCATAGATGTGTGTCGTCCAACTTTGCCACCGTTGCTTCCGCATCGATGTTGCCGTTGTGACTAAGGAAATACCATAAGCCGACACGACCCGCAGATTTTGGAAGTCTTGAGCAAGTCAGGCTGTCGAGCCAAGCGGCTGCATCCGTTCCTGTAATCTCAAACCTGTTAAAGCCAGAGAGTTCTGCGATGCCGCCGCGGGTCTGGACGGCTTCGACTTCGGCAGCGACCACATCGTGCCAGTTGCAGAAATGGTAGCTGTGTTCTTCAACAAAATCGGGCGTGGGTTTGTAAAAGTTTGCCCGTTCCCACCCGTTGACGACGCCAAACGCGGCACCCTGGGCCTGCAAGACCGGGTAAAGCGGCGTCGTCTTTGCCGGGCGGCCAGCCGGACGGTGTTCATGCGGCATGTGCCATTGGAACTCCATCTGATAGTCTTCGATGGCCTTCAACGCAGTGTATTCGGTATTTGCAAAACTGGTGATCCGTCGCGGGTCAAGCTGCCATGTGTCCCATTGGGTCTCGCCGTGGACGATCATCTGCGCCAGCATTTTGCCATAACCGCCACCTTCGCCAATGCCCACACGAATGCCATTCATCGACCAAAGGTTACGCCGACCGGGTTGTTTGCCAACCAAAGGTCCCGCGTCAGCAGCATATGCAATCGGGCCATTTACAACGGATTTGATACCCACATCTTGCAGGCAAGGAAGTCGGTCAAAGATCGGCTCCATTTTTGGGAGCAGACGGTCGAGATCATTGGGACAAAGTGCATTCACAAAATCAGGGTCGATCCCGTCCATTCCGAAAGTCTTGCATTCCATCTCGTAAATGCCGACCAGCAACCCCTTTTTTTCCTGCCGCGTATAGAACGTATCGCGCGGGCAGCGGACCATGGGAACGCGGTCGTGCCGCATGGCCAGATCAGGGATGTCCTCTGTCAAGAAATACATGTGTTCCATGCTGATGACGGGATACTGGATATCCAACATCTCGCCGACTTCGTTGGCGCGATACCCGGCGGCAATGACGACATGTTCAGCGGCGACATCGCCTTTGTCCGTCCGCACGATCCATTCATTATTGGGTTTTTGGCTGAGCCCAGTGACAGGGCAATTTCGGTTGATCTCCGCCCCTGCCTTGCGTGCACGCCTGGCAAGGGCCTGACACAGTTGCGCAGGGTCGATGTCGCCGTCCAGATCATCCCAAAGTGCCCCCAGCAAGCCCTCGCTGTTGATCAGCGGGTTGCGTCGAACAGCTTCGGCGGGATCCAGTAAGTCAAAGTCGACCCCCACCCCTTTGGCGACCGAGATAATATGATGTGATGCATCCACGTTGCTCTGATCTGTCAGAAGACGCATCCCACCTGTCCGATGATGGTAGTTGATCGGATAATCCGGATCGTCGGCCAGCTCTTTATACAGACCAATCGTGTATTGACGCAAAAGCAGTAGCAGTTGGTTGAATGCCAGCTGCGGACATTGCGCGGCCGAATGCCAAGTGGTGCCCGACGTCAGCTCGTTCCGTTCCAGCAGAACGACATCTGTCCAACCTTCTTGCGTCAGATGATAAAGCGCCGAGAGTCCACTGACACCACCGCCGACAATCACCACTCTTGCCGAGTTGCGCATGCCAAACTCTCCTCTGCTGATCTATCAGGGCGAGTATCTCCGAACAATTTTCTTTCACAAAACAAAATCAATGGAATACCATATTCTGAAAAACAGAAGTCCAGATACAACATGAATGGTGAAATTACCCTCAGAGCTTTACGCTATTTCATGACCGCAATCCGCGTCGGCAGCATTACCGAAGCCGCCAAGGTGGTGAACGTTGTCCCTTCTGCCGTGCACACAGCTATCAATCAGGTCGAAGCGGCATTTGGTTTGCAACTGACTACAAGAAACCGTGCGACTGGTATCTCACTTACTGCAACCGGGCGGCAGATGGAGGCGAAGATACAAAGCCTTCTGGATGATTATGAAAGCCTGATGCGCGATGGAAGCGACATGCGCACGCAACCGACGGGCACGCTGCGGGTGGGGTATTATGCGCCTGTTGCCCCGGCGTTCATGCCGAAGGTCATCAGTCGGATGATGACAGACAGTGATGACGTCGTGGTCAAGTTTTTCGAATGCGACAACCAAAGCGCACAAGACGGTCTTGTTTCGGGAGCCTATGACGCGATCGTTTGTGTTGCCGACGCCATGAAGCCGGGCATCAAATACGAGCAATTGTTAGAGGTTGCGGCTTACGTGTTGGTGCCAGCATCCCATCCCTTTTCCACATTACCCAGCATCGGTATGAAAGATCTGTCTGATCAGAAAATCGTCTTGCTCGATCTCCCCGTGATCAGTGAGTATTATGCGACACAGTTTGACAATGAAGGTGTCAGCCCAAACGTTGTTGCGACAGCGACATCACTCGAAATGGTGCGCAGTCTGGTCGCGAATGGTGTGGGGTGTTCCGTGCTTCATATGAAGCCCGCGACCGAGATGACTTATGCAGGCGACAAGGTCACTGCGGTGCCGCTATTGCCACCTGTCCGGCCGTTAAAAATCGTTGTTGGTCATCTGCCTGATAACCCCCGCCGCCTGGTAAGAATGTTTGTGGAAGAACTGTGCGCATTTTTTCAGGAACCCGAAACGCAGAAGCTGCGGGTGTTGACGAATGGGCACAGGTCCCGTGTTTAGGCCCGCAAGCGAAGTTTGACCAAAAACAACTCTGATCCTTGCAGAAGGCAAGCGGTGCCGGATATATCCTCAAAATCATAGCACTTCTGTCACACCGACGTGTGACAAGTGCTCTAAGTAACTCGATTAGTTCTTCTTTTTTCAGCGGCGGCCCGTTTGGGCCGTTTACGATCTTTATGGAAAAGGAATACGGACCGACATGGCCTTCCACAGATATCTGCCAATTGTGCTTTCAGCATTTCTAACATGGCATACACCCGTAACTGCTGACCCGCTCACATTCTGGGACCAAAAGCAACGCGGGGCCAACAGCTTTAACAATGCCCCGCCTGATAAGGCCTATTTTGCGGCGTTAGCCGATACCGGTGCAACGTGGGTGCGGCTTGTCTTCAGCAAATGGGACAGCAATGAACGTGATTTCCTGATCGGCAGCGCCGACACTTATGACGGCCTTGTTGCAGCGGATGTTGCTGTGGTGCAGAACGTGCTTGATGTTGCCGATGCGGCAGGCATTGGTGTTGTGCTGACTCCGCTGACCGTTCCAGGCAGCCGGTGGATACAGCAAAATGATGGCCAATTTGATGACCGGCTTTGGTCGGATCCGGTACATGCAGATCAGTTCGTTGCGTTTTGGCGGGATGTCGCGGTTGAGTTCGCCGGGCATCCTGCGATTGTCGCCTACAACCTGCTGAATGAACCAGTGCCCGAGAAAACGACCGGCTTGCCGGAAAACGCGGCGATGGAAGTCTATCAAAAGTGGCAGGCGGATCATGCGGGCGGCACACGCGACCTGCCCGCGCTTTACACCAGAACGATCGCGGCGATCCGAGAAATAGATGCGCAGACCCCGATCATGCTGGATGCAGGTTTTTATGCAAACCCGCGTGCTCTGGCCACTTGGCCCGCGCCAATGGCCGATAATCGTGTGCTGTATTCGGTGCATATGTATGAACCTTATGCCGCGACCTCACCCCGCAATTTGCGGCGTGACACACCGCTGCGTTATCCCGGCACGACACTCACCTATGCGGGGGAACAGCAGGTTTGGGGACGTGATCAGGTGGCGGCCCATTTGCAGATTGGTTTTGACTGGGCTGCATCACATGGCATCCCGTCAAACCGTGTCGTGCTGAGCGAATTTGGTTGCATGCGGCGCTGGGTGGATTGTGGGACCTATCTGACCGATGTGATTGACGCCGCTGAGGCAGCAGATGTGCATTGGGCCTTTTATGCATTTCGAGAGGATGAATGGGACGGGATGGATTACGAACTGCCCCCCTCACTGGCACCGGGACGATTCTATTGGCTTAGCGAAAGCGGGCGCGCAGACAAGTTACCGCGTGACGGTGAGCTGATGACATTGATCAAAGGCTACATGGAATAGGTCTTGTGAATCAGGGCTGAACTGGGTCTTTTGGCTCTATGACAACAGCTTTGATCCACCACGACGATTGTTATGACCATGTCACGCCGCCCGGCCACCCCGAACAGGTGGCCCGTTTGGATGCAGTATTGGGCGCGTTGAAAGACGCTGAATTGATGCGGGTGAAAGCCCCGCTTGCGGCAGAGGATGACCTGCTGCGCGCCCACCCGAAAGCTCATGTCGATGCGGTCCGCGCTGCTGCTCCGACCGAAGGTTGGCGGTCGCTGGATGCAGACACGCATATGTCGGTCGGCAGTTTGCAGGCCGCCTATCGGTCCGCCGGTGGTGTTGTCCGTGCGGTCGATATGGTGATTGGCGGTGAGGCGGCGAATGCCTTCGCCGCCGTCCGCCCGCCCGGGCACCATGCGGAACGGGAAACGGCGATGGGCTTTTGTTTCTTTGGCAATGTTGCCATCGGTGCCAAGCACGCGCTGGACCATCACGGGCTGGACCGCGTGGCGATTGTTGATTTCGATGTCCATCACGGTAACGGTACGCAGGATCTGGTCGAGGATGATGCGCGCATCCTCTTTTGTTCTACCCATCAATCCCCACTTTATCCCGGAACCGGGGCGGCGCATGAAACCGGCGTGGGCAATGTGCTGAATGTGCCTTTACCCGATGGCACCGGGTCCAAGGCCTTTCGCGATGTGATGGAGCGGGTCGTGTTGCCACGTGTGGATGAGTTTGCTCCGCAACTTCTGCTGATTTCAGCCGGATTTGATGCACATGAAGCTGATCCATTGGCAGGTATGAACCTGACAACGGACGATTTCGGCTGGGTCACCCAGCGTTTGTGCGATTTGGCGGACAAACACTGCGATGGCCGGGTGGTCTCGGCCCTGGAAGGGGGCTATGACTTGCCCGCGCTGGGCGCTTCCGCTGCCGCCCATGTCAAGGTTTTGGAGGAACGCGGCCGATGAGCGATGTGGATCAGATGAGTTTCGAAGACGCGATCAAGGAGCTGGAAACGGTTGTTGGTCAATTGGAACGCGGTGATGTGGCGTTGGATGAAAGCATCGCGCTTTACGAACGTGGGGCCGCTTTGAAAGCCCGGTGCGAGGCGAAGTTGAAAGAGGCCGAAGAAAAGGTCGCAAAAATCACGTTGGGTGAGGGCGGAGAGCCGAAAGGGACGGCGCCTCTGGATGGCTGATACGACGATCCGCATAGCCGCATTGGAACGCCGTCCGTTGAAAGATGCCCTGGCGCAAGCTGCCAAAGTTGCCGAAGC
>ERZ1740062.216-NODE-216-length-41831-cov-14.670457_pt1 | contig 41831 bp, 30 predicted proteins | sample MGYA00581741_ERZ1740062 | MGnify/ENA primary metagenome ERZ1740062 (study PRJEB43018, sample SAMN04849747) | marine metagenome | isolation source: floating plastic debris | place: Pacific Ocean | collected 2008-09-01 | study: EMG produced TPA metagenomics...
AAAAAATTCCCCAACCAGCATCAGCTAGTTAGGGAGAGTTGATTATCAGGGTGCATCTACCAATACTCTGTTCTTAATTAAACTGCCTTTCTCCGGAAATTTTTAATTTAAATCAGAATATGTATATGGGTAATTTTAAAGTAATAATAAAATTTGTAAGTATTCTTAACAAGATAACTTAATTACCAAAAATTTATTTGCTAGTTATAGTTATAGTGTCTTAGATATTAAATGAAAATCTATAATAAAAAATTAGAGCAATTTTTTAGAGTTTAATCCAGTAAACACACTCTATTCGGGAACGTTTAGTGGATGAATGCATCTAAATTAATTGAAGGAGCATCATATCGATTTGAAGCAATTAAGTTTCAAAATAGATTAGAAGGCAAACAGGAGAAGTTGTGACCCAGGAATTTCACATTTCCGTAACTCCAGTAGGACAAAATGACTACTTGGTGCGAACGGAACAAGTCGCGCCTGGGGTGCCTTTAGCAGAAGAATTGGTGTCTTGGCCTGTTGCTGATTGGTTGTCAGCTGCCTCTGGGCTGATGAACGATCCTTTGACATCCGTATTGCAGGGAGATGTAGTGTCGACTACTCGCTTTTTAGAGGCAAATGCCAGAAACTCTGTGAACTTGGTGGCATTAGGTCAGCAACTCTATAACGCTCTGTTTCAAGGTACTCTTAGGGATAGTTGGATTACCGCCCAAGGTATTGCTCAAAATCATCAACAGGTATTACGTTTACGTTTAGGGCTGAAGGATAGTAAGTTAGCACGTTTGCCTTGGGAAGTTATGCATGCTGGCGATCGCCCTTTAGCAACTGGACCATATGTGGCATTTTCTCGCTATCAAAGTGGTGTTGCCAGTTCTCGTTTAGATTCGAGAAATATGCCGATACCCTTAGAATTTGGTGGCATTAAGGTATTAATGATTGTTGCTTCCCCAACCGATAAGATCCGGCTGGATTTGCTCAAACAGGAAGCAATAAAATTACAAGCAGAATTACACCGAACTAAGAACACAGATGAGGAACTACCAGAAATTCAGTTGACCCTGCTGCAACAACCTGGTAGAGAAGAACTGACACAAGCTTTGGAACAGGGTAGATATCATATTCTTCACTACTCCGGTCACAGTAATATTGGCACTAATGGTGGTGAAATTTCTCTGGTTAGCAGCAGAACCGGATTGACAGAAACCCTAAGTGGTGATGATTTGGCTGGTTTACTAGTCAATAATAATATTCAAATGGCAGTATTTAATTCTTGTTTAGGTGCTTATGGTGCAACATCTGACAAGGATGAAGAAACTGGCGAACGTAATCTGACAGAAACTCTGGTAAAACGAGGTATTCGTTGCGTATTAGCAATGTCGGAAAGAATACCGGATGATGTCGCATTAAACTTAACTCAGCTTTTTTATCGGAATCTTTCCCAAGGTTATAGTATTGATCTGTGTGTCAGCAGAATGCGTCAGGGACTAATTTCTGCATATGGTTCTCACCAGATGTATTGGGCGCTGCCGATTCTATATTTTTCACCAGATTTTAACGGTAATCTGCATCCTCAGAGTGATTCTCCATCTAATCGAGAATTTTTCAATAACTATAACTCTACATTAGTAGATGTGATACCCCCCCTCAAGGGTTCTGAAGGGGCGGATGAGTCAGAAATACTATTGGGGATGGAAGAAGTAGTCCCTTCTGCTTTGATAGAAGATTCTTCTGGTTTAGACTGGTTAGATGAAGAGAATTGGGGTGGTTTTGACGAACCCGACTACGATAGTTCTAGTTATGCTGAAGATTCAGCAATTGTAGGAGACTTATTTCGTCAACTAGACGAACAAGCTGCTCAGGATAATTCTGCATCTTCCCCTGTAAATGCTGAGCTTGTCCAAGAAGTTAGAGATAACCAAATTCAACCTTCACAGAATTCTCGGCAAATAACTACTTCTTCTGCTTCTGTAGATACAGCAATTGAAAATTGGCAAGAGCTAGCGGGACTTGAGACAACAAGGGAAAGTGCTGTTCAAAATCGCAACTCTCAAATTACCTCTGAAGCTTCTGCTCAGACTACTTTAGATAAAGTTGAACAAAATAACTCTACACGTCGTAAAAGCCGAACTTTACCATTTATAGGCGCAGGAGTAGGAGTTGTAGCCTGTATACTTGGTATGAATTGGTTTTGGCAAAGCCAACAGGGTCCACAGTTACCGGAGATACCTATAGCAAAACCAGACACAGAGACCCCCCAACAACCGAAAATAAGCCTAAATAATGATGCCACCGGTATTGTTACTGCTTACGCGATGGAGAAGCTAAATCGCGGTGAATTAGAGGCTGGTTTAGAAGCAGTTGAAGAATTGCTTAATAGGGGTACTCTTCCTCAAGCGTTAGCAGCATTAAAATTAGTTCCGAGGTCTCAGATAGATGAGCCTAAAGTTAATTTTTTACAAGGCAGATTAGCTTGGCAGTCCATTCAACAGAGGAATAGTGGCGGTTATACTTTTGATGATGCCCGTCGTTACTGGGAAAAAGCTGTAAAAAATAATCCTAAATCGAGTGAATATTTACATGCATTAGGATTTGCCTATTATGCCGAAGGAAATATTGACCGTGCTAACGATTCCTGGTTAAAAGCGCTAAATTTAGCCATGAAACAAAATCAGCAAGCATCACAGGCATCTTATCAAGAAACATCGCTGCCATCTAATACTGGTAATACACAATCTAGTCGGACTAGTCGGAGGAAAAACTTATCTCCGGACGCTTTACGTGCTTATGCTGGTTTAGCATTGGGATTTTATCGCTCCGCTCAGTCTCAATCATCGGACAAAAGGGAAAAATATCTTAACGAAGCTATTGATATGCAGCAAACTGTTTTGCAGAATGATCCTTTAGGTTTCCAGATAGACAAGTTAGCAACTGATTGGCTATGGACAGAGAAAGCTATTGAGGATTGGCGATCGCTTTTAAAGTTTAGACGTTAGAATTCTAACTCTAGCTATATTCATCAACAATTTTGTATATACCTGTTTTAAAGGTGAAAAATTATGCTTTAGGGCAAAATTATTTTGTCGTAAAGCACTTTTTTATCCACCAGTGTATTAGAAGCCACTTAGGTAACATAATTGAGCATGTATAAAAAATGTATAAATAAATTGGGTATTGAGAAGTTTTATAATGATTAGTTACTTTAAGAAAATTAATAGAACACCAAAAAAGTGTGTTCTGCAACTAATGGAAAAATCCAGATAAAGATGAAGAATTTTCATCTTTATCTGGCACCCTCTAAAAATATTGCTATTTCGCACGACAGGTAGAAATACCTTTACCGTTGACAGAACCCTGGATACCTCTCACAACTGCAACAACCCGTTGCTTTGGGGTTCCATGATGATGTTTGCTACCCCAAGCATAATCTCCAATACGGTAAGCCAGAGTGGCAATTTCTTTAATATCTCTATTATCAAATTCTATATTAGGAATCAAACCCAAATAAACTCCTGCCAAACAATCTGCTTGTAGTTCTGTAATTACTCCTGATCTGGGTGTAAAACCATAAGCTGTTTGCATTGCATGAGCATATTCATGAGCAATAATATAAGCTAGGGCAGCATCTCCGTGCTGATAAGCCATAGCTACATCCCTTCTTGGAATATATACGGTATGATTCCGCTTGCAATAATGAGAACTTCTAACCGGACCACAACCACCACGGAAACCCGGACGAAGATTCCAGAGGAGTTTGGGAGTTCTTTTATAACCATGAATGCTTTGAATCCCTTGATAAACTCCATCTACTACCTGTCTAGGTCTCCATTCTCTAGCTTGGACTGGTACACTAGCTAGAACACAACTAATACCTATTACAGCAGCAGTCAATGCTTTAAATGGTTTCATTTTGCCAATCCGAATTATTTGAGTCCTTTTAATAATTCACCTCATTATTAAAGGGTAATATTTCGGATAGTAAATATGAAGTTATTACAAAGTTTGATATTTTTACGTAATTTACATTATCTTACGAAAGAAAAATTAAGTATCAATACTTAATTTTGAAGGAAGACAAACTTAAACTTTTGCCATGATCGATGTAAGTAAATCTACTTTTAATTTTTTAAACATTGCTTTCCGTGCTTGGGCAGCTAAAATATCTTCCAATGGTGCCAATGTAACCTCTTGCTGATACTTTAATCGCAGTGCTGTTTGAATTAACCAATCAGCCACAAAAGGATTTTTGGGTAATAATGGTCCATGGGAATAAGTAGCGATCGCATTCTGGTGAAAAGCTCCTTCTGTTCCGTCTTCTCCGTTGTTTCCTAAGCCGTAAATTACTTTCCCTAATGCTTCTGTTTTAGATAGTTTAGTACGTCCGCCGTGGTTTTCAAAGCCTACTAAGTAAGGGGTTTCTCCGTTGAGAATTTCTTTTAATTCTTTAGCTAAGCGAGTAGCTGTGACTTCTATAATTAGATTACCAATGCAGCGTTGGACATTTTCACCGGGATGGACGGATACCATATCTAATATTCCTAAACCCTCAATGCGTTTTCCTGCACCAGGTTCGTAATAATGTCCTAAAAGTTGAGGTGAACCACAGGTAAATACACCAGGAGTACCGTTATCGAGTTTTTCACGCATTGCATCGGCTTTTGCACCCTGCAAGTCACGCATAACTATTTCTTGCTGTCTATCTTGTGCACCACCACCAACTATTACGTCTACTGATTTGATATCTTCTGCTGTAGAATTTTGGTCTAGGGGTAAAATATTAACTTCATATCCCCGCCACAGAGCGCGACGTTCTATAGTAATAACGTTACCCCTGTCTCCATAGGTACTCATTAGTGTAGGGTATAGCCAGCCAATAGTTAATTCTAATTGTTTAGCTGATTGTTGAGAATTCATAAATAATAGAAAATAGAAAAATTAAATAGCGATAATAAGTAATATAGTTTTTGGATTCCCACATACTTTGCTTTGATTATTTGCACAAGTAATGGTTTTGGTCAAGAATTATTTTCGATGACCATGATGCAACGTCGCAATCAGATGTTGTAACAATTACCTCATATAAAATACAGAATATATACACAACACATCTTGTACCAGGAGAATTGTACTAAATAGAAAATACTCAGTATTTATAGCTTTTGGGAGTAGATTATCGACCCCTCAGGATTTAAAGTCTTGATTCTAATAGCTAAAGTTTCTGAAAGAGGATTAAATAAATAATTGAGACAAGAGTTATAAAAATTATAAAAGTTATAAAAGTTACTTTAAATTATTTTCTTAGCTATTTTTACTTAGAAATGCAAGATATTAATATTAGGTTAAATCAGTACGATAATGTCCTACCTATAGTGATTTCTCACTTTCGGCGGTACTGCTTGGCGTTTTCTGAAGCTGGAAGGACAAATACTGAGTATTGATTTGCAAGATTATCCTGTTCCACCTGTGGGAATACTTTGAGGAATGTTGGTTTGGATGATACGAGAAGGTGAAAGTAAATCATATGGATAAAGATAATTTATTACCTCAATCTAATAATCCTCAATTTACTCCCAAATTTGATAATACAAATGAAGATACACTCCAAATGGGGGGAGGTTTATCTGTAATCGGATATTGGGCTGAACATACCCTCTCACCAGAAGGAGCTAAACTTTGGAAAACATTACTTCATAAAAGCGCTTGTTTATCTTGCTCTTGGGGAACTGGTGGACAAAAGGGTGGTTTTACTAATGAAAAAGGGGAAAAGTTACAGCGTTGTATGAAGAGTGTTGAATCAATCTCAGCAGAAATTCAACCCGCAATTCCCAAGCAATTTTTTGAGAAGCGTAGTATCGAACAACTCCAACAACTCACCTCACAAGAAGCAGACAGACTGGGGAGATGGAGTTTTCCAGTAATTTTACGGTCTGGAAAGTCCCATTACGAACGCATTACTTGGGATGAAATTTACAAAATAGCACAGACAGCTTTTGCGAAAACCCCCCAAAGAATAGCTTCTTACAGTTCCGGACGTTCTTCTAATGAGGCAGCATTTTTATTACAACTGATGATGAGAACCCTCGGCTCTAATAATTTAGCTGACTGTTCGGATTTATGTCATGCACCTTCGAGTTTCGGACTTAAACAAACCCTTGGTACAAATACTTCTATTGTTAGTTTAGAAAGTTTAAAACAATGCGATTGTATCGTTTTAGCAGGTTCTAACGCTGCTTACAACCATCCCAGGTTAATGAATGAACTAATAAAACTACGCGATCGCGGTGGTAAGGTAATTGTAATTAATCCGATGATGGAAGTTGGTTTAGTTAAGTTTGCTTCCCCTGCTTTTCCTGTTAAGTCGCTGTTTACAGGTTCCGATGTTGCTTCTGTTTATTTACAACCGATTCCCGGTAGCGATGTGGGATTATTTACGGGTATTCAAAAAGCGTTGTTAGAAAATGGAAAGATTCAACAGGAGTTTTTAAAAACTTATACAGAAAATTGGCAAGCGGTAATTAATCACGTTGAAAATACATCCTGGGAAAAGATTACTACAACGTGCGGTATCTCTCAAACAGAAATTGAAATCGCTACGAATATAATTACTAACTCTCAAAAAGTCGTATTTGCATGGGCAATGGGTATTACTCAACAGCGAAATGGTGTTGATAACATTTATAGTATTGTAAATACCGCCTTAATGACTGGTAATATCGGAAAAGTTGGAACCGGAGTCATGCCAGTACGGGGACATTCCAACGTCCAAGGCTTTGGCTCAATGGGAGTAACAATAAGACTCAAAAAAGAAATTCAACAAGCATTAGAAAAATTATTAGGGCGATCGCTTAGTAAAGTCAAAGGATACGATACCCATGCTTTAATTGAAGCGGCTGACGCTCGTAAAGTTGATACATTAATTTGTGTGGGTGGTAATTTATACGCAGCTAATCCCGATTCTAAGAAAGTAAAGCGAGCGCTAAATAAAATTGAAACCATTATTTATTTAGCAACAAAACCAAATCTCGGACATTTCCACGGATTAGCAAATCAAAACACAATTATTATTCCCGTATTTAACCGTTTTGAAAATCCCCATAAAACCACAGTAGAGTCAGGTAATAACTTTGTCCGTCTTAACGATGAAGGAGAAACCCACCTTAAAAAAGCTGACTTAATTGCAGAAGTAGACTTTTTAACCGAATTAGCCCATCGCATACATGGTAAATATCCCGTAAATTGGCGTAAATTACAAGACACCAAATACGTTAGACAAATGATTGCTCAAACCATTCCGGGATACGAGAAAATAGGAACAATTGACGAAACCCAAGAAGAATTTACCATTGGAGGACGGATTTTAAAAACCCCTAAATTTCCCACAGCTTCCGGTAAAGCCAAAATGTTTGTGACACCATTACCAAAATTAAAACTTCCGGAGATAACAGACTTTAACGTTAACGAAAATACCAAAGGAATAGTAATAGCATTAATGACCGGACGAAGTTACGCTCAACATAATACAGTAGTTTATCAAACAGAAGATAAATATCGGGGAATATCCCATCGTAACTGTATTTTGATGAATAAAAATGACGTTGAAAAAATAGGTTTGAAACAACATCAACGGGTAACTGTGCGGGGAAATGTCGGAGAATTAGAGAAGGTAGAAATTATTTATGGTGCAGTTCGTGAAGGTGCAGGAGTGATGTTTTATCCCGAAGTTAATGTGATTTTTAAAGCAGAAATTGAAGAGCGTTGTGGAACCCCAGCTTTTAAAAGAGTTCCGGTATTGGTTTATCAGAAATGATGATTTTGGATGGTACATAGGAATTCCAGATGGTTCGTGACAATTGGAGCTATCCTAAATATATTCAATGGAACGTCTCTACAAGATGGTTATTCACGAATGATTTAGAATTGGTATGGTCTGGTTAGATTTTTTTACACTTCTTAAAAAGACTACAATAAAATTTCAATTAAGTTTATCTTAAAGTCATTAATCGCTGGTGAAACCATGACATCCTTTGCATCAGCAAATCAACAAACCGACATCGAAATATTCTACCCCAGTTCGGATGGTGAACCATTGGCAGAAACCTATGTTCATTTATATGCAATACTTGTGACCTTAGAAATTTTAAAGCAGTATTTGCAGGGACAGCAAGCTACTGTTTTAGCAGATCAATTTTTATATTATGCTCAAGGTTTTCCCAAACTCAGAGTTGCACCCGATGTAATGGTAATTTTTAACGTTGCTCCTGGAGGTAGGGATAATTATAAAATTTGGGAAGAAAAACAAGTACCTGCGGTCATTTTTGAGATTACTTCAGAAGGAACCAGAGAAAAAGATACAGGTTATAAAAAAATACTTTACGAACAATTAGGTGTCCAAGAATACTGGTTATTCGACCCCAAAGGAGAATGGATTGAAAAAAAGCTGCAAGGTTATCGTTTACATAGGGAGATATATGAAGAAATTATCGATAACAGAAGCGAAGTATTACAACTTAGATTGGAAGTAGAATCAGAATTAATTGCTTTTTATCGAAAAGATACCGAAGAGAAATTACTAACACCAAGTGAATTAGCACAAGCACTCAAACAAACAGAAGAAAAAGCTGACAGATTGAAACAAAAGCTGAAAGAGCTTGGTGTAGATCCAGATACAGTTTAATTTGTTAATGATTAATGGTTAAATTAACAATCAAATCTCAAATACATCTTTATATACTTCCCTTATAGTCATAGTCAGATTAACAGAATTAAAATTTAATTCATCATTCTTTTCATAGGTTTTTAAAAACCAATTATCCTGATTATCTTTACGAAAAAAATCAACCAACTTCATTTTGATAAATTAATGCATATTCCTGTAAACTCTCTAAATTCTGGTAATTCAAAAGTTTATCTAGTTTATCCGTCACTTTCATTTTCTTTGAGTCAACGAGTGTCAATCAAATTTTCAGTATTTTTGCTGGTGATAATTATATTTCATTTTAAATAGCATAAATAAGTGATTTCCATAAAATATAGCGATTCTCAATCGAGTACAATATACCTCTCAAGTGAATGAGGTGAGATGTCTGAAAAGGTCACTAATGAGGTTCTTTTTATTTCAAATACAGAATTAAGCACGTGCATTTTATCTTTCAAAAATGTTACCTCCGAACTCAGAACAAAGATTTGATAATAAACATTACTAATTACTAATGAAAATATTAATTCAGCACCGTCACTACCAAAATGAAATTAGTGGCGTTTTAACTTATATTAACTCTATTATTCCAGGACTTGAAGCCACAGGCATAGAAATAAAAACTATTTCTAGCAGACAGGATAATCTACAAAAATGGTTTAGCCTAATTTACTGGGCAGATATAGTTCATATGAACTCGAATGATTTGTTGTTTGCAATGCTATGTAAGGTATTAGGGAAAAAAATAGTTATTAAGTATCATTACCTTTTTTATCAATCTACTCATACCAATTATGAGGAGATGACATTTACTCAAAGAATAAAAACAGAATTGAAAAGAACTTTACCCAAAGCAAATTATCCCTTAAAATGGAAATTACATACTATTGTAAAATGGGCAAAACTTGCCGCTCGTCTTTCTACAGCCTTTTTTGCGGACTATCATGCTGCTTGCAGTAACTTTCTAAGTAATTCTTGTGCTTTCCCTTGGCAAGTTCATACTTTATATTACCCGATTGAGCTTAAATATAAAAAGACATTTAAAAATCTGGATAAATTGTCTAATCCGTATAAATTTGTTTTTGTCGGTAGATTAGATGGTGATAAAGGAGTTGATATACTATTAAGATCAATCAAGATTCTGCAAACCCAAAATTATAAATTTCAAGTTACGATTGTTGGAGATGGGGCACAAGCGAACGAGCTCAAAGCATTAGCATCTGAATTAAATATTCTTAAGAGCGTTAACTTTTTAGGTAAAATTCCAAATACAGAAGTAATCTATAAAATAGAAGATGCTTTAGCTTTAGTTGTTCCTTCTCGTTGGCAAGAACCAGCAGGTTATGTTGTTCTAGAAGCATCCAGCGTCCAAACTTGCTCGATTGTTTCTAAAATGGGAGGATTACCAGAAGTAGCCGGACCTCACAATTTGTTTTTCGAGAATGAAGATGCCGAAGGATTAGCTAACTGTATGAAAGAATGCCTAGATAATCCAGAAAAAGCAATAGAACGTGGCTTATTATCTAGTGAATATGTAGCCAATCGCTTTTCTTCTCAAGGTGCTGCACAAGAGTTAGTGGATGTTTTTTACCAGCTAAGTCCTCAAGGGTCTTAGTAATCAATCTATCGTTAACTGTAATGTTGTAATCTCTACTTATAGCGTCAGCTTAGTTGAGATTATTGATAAAATTAAAAGCTTGTAAAGCGATAACTTAACATCTGGATTACAGGCGTTGCTGATAATGGTAATGAATTATGTTTGTTTACAATTCTGCATTATTCTTCAAACACTGATTTAGAGGTTAAAGTTAACTTCTCTAAATAGCCCAAATGTACCCAAATGTATTATTCATATTTTGAATCAGCAACGCCGGATTACAGGTTTTAATGGTAGTAACTATTAGATTGTGTTCTTCACTAGCTCCAGCCATTGCGAACACTTCACCGTCTACATATTCATGACGAATTTCGCTGTGTTTTTCTAGTTTGAAGTATTCTTCAACTGTCAGAAAATTAATTGCTGAGTGCATGATTTGTACCTCTGAAATTAGGGGAAAATTTCTTTCTTTATTAGACCTCTCCAATAATTAACCTCAAATTTTTATGATTACTGGGATAAAACTTAATTTCCCACAGATATCTATTCTGGTTTTCAATTACCAGAAACCCCGTATAGAGGTTTAATGAAACCTCTTTACGGCAAAATTCATATCGTAATTCAACAAAGCCTTTTTCCCTATTTCTTTTTCCTTCTTTATTAACCTATCGTATTTTCCTTCCTGTTAATGCTTCCCTTACATCTAACATAGCTGTGTATGTGGGTAGGATGTGTAAGGTTTCGTTAAGTGGGGTTTTGTCTAATGCGATGTTGATGGCTTGCTTTAAGTCTTCTTCGACGATTAAATTTAATTTACTTTCAGCAGAGTCTTCACTGTAACGCAGACGTAGAGCCATATCGTAAACGCGATCGCCGCTTACAATTAGGTTTCCTCCTCGTTCTACTAGTTTTTCGGTGTCAACGTCCCATATCCAGGATACGTCTTCTCCGTCTTGGACTCGGTCGTTTAATACGAGTAAGGTGGTGGTGTCTTCGCTTTGGGTGACGACTCGGATGGTTTCGTTGGTTCCTACTGGGTTTTTAGAAAGCAAAATTCTGACTTTTTTACCTGCGATTTCTAATTCTTCTGCGCGTCCAAATGCAGCTTGGAAGTTGGGTATAGCATCACGAATGGTCTGTTGGTCTACACCTAGTTCTATGGCTGCTGTGGCTGCTGCTAGGGTGTTGTATTTGTTATATAATCCAACTAATACCTGTTCCCATTCTCGACTGGGTAGAGTAGGTTGACTTTTACTAAATCCGCAACTCGGACAGGTGAAGTCTCCCAGGTGAGATAAGTATACTCCCTGGTAGTCTAAGGAATGTCCGCATCTGGGACAGTAAATTGAATCTACAGCGTGTTGAATTTTTTCTAAATACTGTTCTGGTTCGCTTAAACCGAAGAAGGATACTTTTTGATCTAGTTGCTGACCGAGGTAACATAATGTGGGGTCGTCGGCGTTGGGAATGACGACTGTGTCTTTTGGTAAGGTTGCAATTACCTTTGTCCATCGTTTGCTGATGGAATCTACTTCCCCATATCTATCTAATTGGTCGCGGAATAGGTTTAAACATAGAATTACTTTGGGTTGGATGGGTTCAAGTACCTTGGGGACGATATTTTCATCGACTTCTAAAATAGCGTAGTCTACATCTAAACTACCCAAAGAGTTAGCGCTCTCCATCAAAGCAGTCACTAAACCATTTTCTAAGTTTGCACCTGTAGAATTATGGGCAACTTTGTAACCTTTAGCCTCTAAAATATCCTTTAAGAACAAGGAAGTAGTAGTCTTACCATTTGTCCCTGCAACCAGAACGATACCACTTTTCACCTGTTGACTTAATGACTGTAATAACTGCGGTTCAATTTTACGTGCAATTGAACCGGGTAAAACCGAAGCTGCACCCAAACCAAGCGATCGCACTGCAAAAGTTACGCTTTTGGCTACTGATACAGCTAACCCTAATTTCACTCTATCTATAAAATTAATTTTATTACCCACTTTCGTACCCGAATCAAATAGTATTTTTGCTAAACGTAATTTTCGCTCTTGTCTTCACTAAAAATTGCTAAAAAATTAATATGCGTGAGTTTAACTAATCATGGCTCAAAAAGCCAGCCCTAAAATCACAATATTAGGGAGCAGACAAAAGAGTTTTAGATTTTCGATTAAATTCTTACATCATATGTCAATTAATAAAGTCAATTACTACGCTTCAATTCCAAATGACTCCCTTGTTGAAAGCATTCTTGAAAAGAAAAAATGAAGTGCTTGCACATCTTACTCCCTTTCTTGTCTTTCTCTACAAGAGCTTACAGAAAATAACTCGTATTCATTGGTAACTGATAAGGGTTATCTTAAAAGTTAGTATTCGGTGTAACCATATATCCACACCAGGCTGCAATTTTCCGCACATTTTGGAGAAAATCTCAATATCAGGGTTTTAATGAATGAATATTTTCAAGTTATATTTTTTACCAAAAATAATGTCCGAAATAACAAAAATTAGGCGTTATTTCTGCCTAATTGCTCTTTTCCTATCTGTATTTTTGATTTTTCCTAACCCTGCATCTGCAAGTATTAATGATGACAGATATGATGGAAATATTTTTGTTGTTTATGCTGGTAATGGTTCCCTGGTTCCAGCACAGTTCACTCTCAAACAAACTTTAGCTGTGAATAAACCAGCCATACTTGTTTTCTATGTTGATGACAGTAGTGACTGCAAAAAGTTTGCTCTGATTGTGAATCAAGTACAGGCTTACTATGGTAGAGCTGCTGAGATTATCCCTGTAGACGTGGATGCTATCTCACCGGAAACTAAATATTCTTCTCTAGAGCCTGGTTATTACTATACAGGAGGAGTACCGCAAGTCGTGATATTTAATCAGTCTGGAGATATGGTTTTTAATGATAAAGGCGATATTGCTTTTGAGAAAATAGATGACAAATTACGGGAAGTATTTAATTTACTACCACGGGATGAATCAGTAGAATTGAAACGTCGTTCTTTTAATGAATTGAATAGCGAACTAACTGAGTAAATTTAGAGGCGGGCTGAATTTGTCTGCCTTATTAAAAATAATAAATTAATTGTTTATTAATTTATTATTTAATTGTTTATTTTTAAATTGTTTATTTTGGAAATATATCATGTATTTTCGTGATGTTAGATACCGCATTCACCGGAAACTTAAGAGATAATATCGAAGATTTTGCTTTTATATCTATAGATAAGAAGTAAGGCAAATAAGGTTAGATATCTCGATTGTCCAATGAATATTTAAAATGTGTTCTGATGTCCAAGGTATACACTACAAAGGAACTAATTGACATCCTCGCAGCTGAACGCCAAGCTTGCCTGAAAGGAGAACGATTAAAGTTAGAAGTAAAGATTTCTGGTAATCCTGTTATTGACCAATTTATCAGAACTGAAGGGCTACAAAAGTTTGCAGCTTATCAAGAGTTTAAAGCTGCAATTCATGAATATCAGAGAGAAAATCAGGTTTCTGGTATTGTTTTACGGGAAGTAAATGTCAGACATAAATTTATTAGATATCCAGAATTAGATAATCAGTTAATAGCTCTTCCTGAAGATTTAAAAATATTAAAAGAAGCTAAAAAATCTATTTTAGAATTTTGGCGGGAATTCGCTATCAATATGGATTTATATTTAAGCGTTAGTAACGGCAAACAATATCGGAAAATCAATTTAGATGATGTAGAAAGAATAATTTCTAGAACCGAATGGGCTACTTTATATGCTTTTGAAAAATCTGATTTTTTAGAGATTGTTTTACAATTAGGTTGGGGTAAACCGGAGGAAGCTTGTTACAAACGAGGTTTTCCTGATTCTGGTAGCGAGTATATTCATGCTGTAAATCCAGGAAATCAACCGATTGGGTAATTCATGAAAATATAGAAAATAAGATAAACAATTGCGTAATTTTTTTTGTATCAATGAATTTTTAATTTCCCTTTATGGGTCAATGATTCCAGACTAAACTATCTAACTTTTCTCCAGTAATTAGTTTTTGTGCTGCATCTAAAAGTAGTTCTTCTACGTAGGGTTTGGTAAAGTAGCCTTTAATGCCCAAATCTTTCATTAATTTATCTCTTTTTCTAGATACACCCCTCGATGTTAACAATACAAAGGGGATATCTCGGAGACGATTGCATTTTCGCAGTTCTCGATAAAGTTCTAAACCATTCATTCTAGGCATTTCAATATCGCAAAAAATGACGCTACACTGGAGTCCTTGTTGTAATTTATCCCACGCTTCTTTTCCATCTCGTGCCGTTACAACCTTGTAACCAGCTTTAATAAAACTTCTTGATAACAATTCTAAAACTGTAATAGAATCATCAATAAGAAAAATAGTATTGCTGAAAATTGCATGCTGACAATTAGTCTTTTCCAAAACTGTGTGAGTTAAGTTTGCTTTTTCTAGGTTTGCTCCCCTTAAATCTGCTCCTGTTAAGTCACTGTAGCTAAGATTAGTATTTCTTAAATTGGTACCAATCAAAAGAGAATTGCGTAAATTTAGCCCTTGTAAATTTTGATTGGATAAATCAAAATTACTCAAAATACAGTTGGAAAAATTTGTTTCACCATTATCAACTCTTTCCAAAAAATGCTCAGCTAAAATTTCGTGGAATACTCCCCTCCAACCTAACGCAGGAAATAAACAATCAAAACGTTCATGAAATTCAATTCCGTGGAAATTACCATCATTATCCTGCCAGTTGAGCCAAGGAAGAATACCAGGTAAATTATCTAAATTGAAGTTAGATTTATTTTGCCGATAAAAATTGGTTTGTGTTTCTAAATCAGAAAGATGATAGCTCTTACCTAAACAATCTCTTAACTTGTTCTCAGAAGCAGCAAATACATCATTCTCTGGGTCTAAACTAGGGATAAAACCAAATTCAGCCCAAACTGTTTGTAAAATTTTTTCTTGGGTACTAAAACCAAAGCGTCCTTTTGAATATGTAATCCAAAGTAAATCAATTGTTTTTAAGTCACTCAAAGGTATTTGATAAATAAAGCTCCAACTCAAACAGCCAGAAGATACATTATAGAATGAGGAGATGGGAAACTCTTGTTGAACGATTTCTTTTAAATATTTTCGAGAGTCAGTTTTTTGTTGCTCTAACTGTTGATATTGTTGAATATCTGCCCTAGAATTAACAGTTTGTAAAAGTTGGTCTATCTCTTCTATACGTTTCTCTGCTTCAACTCTACTGACTATTTCACACAGTAACCGAAATGTTTCCCTGTCTGCTGCTTCCCACTGATGAGTTTTGAGGAAAACCATTAACTTTCGGTAATCAACCCCAACCGCAGATTTTAATTCTTCGTCTGTTACTTCATCCTTATCGGGATTAAAAATAACATTTTTTGGAGGTAAGAAAGTTTTAGCAATAATTTGCGCTGTTGCGTCTGCAATTTCTTCCAGGGTTGCTTCTGGATTTCCTAACAGCGTCCATAATTGCTTGGGTATATAGTAAGGACAATGCATATTTTGATAAAGCAATGTCCCGTAAGATTCATCACATGAATCCCTATAAACTTTTGTGATATTTACTGGAATAACTGTTGCACCTGTAGATAAAGCATTTTCCACCTCCTGTTTTTGCTCTGAGTCAACATCCACTAGTAAATATACTGATCCTATTTGTGCTGTAATCTCTTGCTGTTCCTTAAGTGTTTGACCAGCATAAAGATTAGTACCATAATCCAACGGTTGGCGATCGCAAGATTGAATATGAAAAACTCTATTTCCACTAGATTTACTATTTTCCCAGAAACTACGGGAAATAACTTCACAGATTCCTCGGTCGCCGGATGTAAGTAAAATTAAGTTATCAATTTTTGCCAAAGATTGACCCATGACTTGATAAATTGATTTGTTATCAGCATCAGTTTCCTCGAAGAAAGTATTCCCAATCAAAGCTAGTTTAAAACCATTAGGAATTTTCTTTGATAGCTCTTGTGCAATTTGACGAGATTCTTTATGTTCTTGTTGATGTCCTGATTCGGGTAAATACGGAATATTATGGATGTTATGATTCTGTGAATGTAAATTTTCTATCAGCTCGCAAATTTGAGGATGAGTTAGCTGTGATTGATACTCTTCATAATCTTCGAGTTGATGACACACTATATTAACTTGCCAAGGAAAAGAATGATGTTTGGCAAAGAGTAAAATCTCCTTTAAAGCAATATTTGCTGCCAAATCTTTAGGAAATCCACGTAATCGGGTTCCGATACAGGGAAATGCTAAAGTATGAATTTGATGATCTGCGGCTGTCTGTAAGCAATTCAAGTAACAATTTCGCAATTGCTCCCATGATGTTTGAGTATGTTCTTTATCCCAAATTGGAGCGCAGGTATGAATAACATGGGATGCTTTAAGAGCAAAGCCTGGGGTAATGCAAGATTGATTAACGTCAAGCCATTTAATTTCTCTCGTATATTTACGTAAATCTTCTCCAGCAAGTCGATGAATATCACTGCAAAGCCCTATATGATTGAGGATGCTGTTTGTGGGATTAACGATTGCATCCACAGGCTGAAAAATCAAATTTCCCTGAGTAATGAATAAGCGATGGATACTAGAGACTATAGGAGTTTCTGAATTTACCACTTCTTGAGTTTTCCCACAATGGTTTTTATTTTTACTGAGCTATTCTTACAAATTTATCCACATATGCATAAATATGCCAAGTATATTTATCTACTTTAAGGGTGATAAAGGTATAATGTCTACTCTGTTTTCTGTATGCCCTAATCTACAAGCTTAATGCCTTACCTTTTAGGGATTTGCACTAATTATCCTGAAAAATTAAATTAAATGCCTAAATACCCGATGTGAATTAGCTTTGTATATGGTAGGGAAGCATAACTATTTATAATATGTCCATTCCCTTTATTAACTGTTAAAGCCTCTTGACTGGATGGATTACCCTAGGCTAGCTCATCCTAAATTTAATTAAACCCTCCTACTTGTACCCTCATAGTCCTGTCTTAAGCAGTTTTCGTAGTCCTACATCTTGCATAATTGACATTCTTCTGGTTCTTATATATTCAAAGGTTCTTTTTAATTTTTAGCTATTAATATTTCTTAACTTTATATATTTTGGGTCTTTGGCTAAAATCCCTTCTATATCGGGATTATAAAAGCTCTAAGTTAAGAACTATAAAAATATTACATGGGATTATCCAAGGTAAAATTACTAAGTGTTTGTACCTGCATTAATTGAACATTTTCTATGGGTTATGAATAACCAGTAGTGAATAGTGAGGGTTGATAGACCACAGAAGTAAATATATAAATAATGCAGGCTTAAGTAATTGAAATCAAGATTATCTCTGAATTTTATTTTCTAAAATATCAGAAAAATTCTACTTTGGGTTTGCTCAATCAATTCTAGTATAGACAATAAGTAGTTACAGAATACTGATACTAACAAATAATATAATACTTTTCAAAATAATTATTTTTACTGCTATATTTTCTGTAATATATCAATTTTTTATACAATAATAATATTTAATATTAACTCGACTTATTTCAATTAGCAAATATAGAAAATATTTGAGAAATATGTAAAATCATTTCAGAACACTAAAGTCTCTACAGAAAAGGCTTTAGAGAGTTTATGTATTTATTTTAATATTTTGAAAAATTGAATATTTTTATTATTTATCTAATGAGATTTTTTAGAAAAATACAGAAAATACTTATCTTTTTTTGTATTTTGTTATTACAGTAATAATAAAAATTATAAAAAATGATTAATCCATTACTTTCAAAATTAATGTGTTAAATTTATTTTTTATTTTTATGAAAAATAAAAAATAAATTTATTGAGATAAGATTTAATTTAATTGATCAAAATTATAGGTAAATAGTAATCATTTTTAACTATATCAATGTGATATAAACTTAGAAATATATTGGGATTTAATTAATGAATAAAACTGTCGCAAGGCTATTTTAGCCAAGATAATGACTTGGCATAGAATATGCTTCATAAAGCATAAGTAAAACTAATAGCATAATTGAGACTTTTGTTCCTATAAATTATTTCTAAAAAGAAATCTTATATAGGTCATAAAAACTCTGAGTATATGATATTTTTTGTATTGACAAATACAGACGAATAATATAATTCTAATGGTAGATGTAGTATTTAGAAAGCAAACACTATAGTGCCTTATAGCTGCACAATAGTTTATTAACTGTGTGTTAACAATGGAGGTAAAGTTTAGAGGGTAGAAATAGACTGGAAACGCTTTATTGATGGCACATTTTCAGTTAGCTCAATCTTCAGATAGAGAGATATGAGTCTCTGGGTCTGAAGGGTGCAATCCCTTGTCCGATGAAGAATTTACTTTCTGAACCAAAACAACCTATGAAAATCGCTCAAATTGCCCCCTTATGGGAGAGAGTTCCACCCCCGACCTACGGAGGTATCGAACTTGTCGTGAGTCTTTTGTCAGACGAGTTGGTGCGAAGAGGTCATGAAGTGACTTTGTTTGCATCTGGTGATTCTCAGACATTAGCGGATTTAACGGCAGTTTCTTCTCGTGCGTTGCGCTTGGATTCGGAGATACAAGAGCGCGCGATGTATGAAATGCTTCCTGCAAGTAGAGCTTATCGACAAGCGCAGGAATTTGATGTTATTCACTCCCACGTGGGAGTTTGGGCGTTACCTTTAGCCGAGCTAGTATCAACACCATCGGTACATACTTTGCACGGTAGGTTTACTAGAGATAGCAGCGACGTATTTTCTCAACACTCAACTCAGTCTTATATCAGTATCAGTGATGCTCAACGCTCAGTGGATCTCAATTATGTAAGTACTGTATACAATGGTATCGACATAGATAAGTATCCCTTCTTTGCTAAATCAGGTGAAAAGCCATATTTGGCATTCTTGGGTCGTTTTTCTCCTGAGAAAGGACCGCAGCACGCGATCGCGATCGCCAAGCAAGCGGGTTGGAATCTCAAAATGGCAGGGAAGGTAGATAGAGTAGATACTGAGTTTTTCGAGAGAGAGATTGCTCCTCTTATTGATGGTAAGCAAATCGAATTTCTTGGAGAAGTCAATCATGCAGAGAAAGTAGAACTGCTAGGTAATGCAGCTATAACTCTGTTCCCAATAACTTGGCAAGAACCCTTTGGCTTAGTAATGATTGAGTCTATGGCAGCTGGGACTCCCGTGATAGGTTATTCTATGGGTTCTGTACCAGAAGTTATTGCTCATGGTAAAACGGGTTTTATTTGCCAAAGCTACGATGAAATGGCACAAATGATACCTGGTGCTTTGAAACTCAGTCGAGAAGACTGCCGCAAGCACGTAGAAAATAACTTCACCATCACTCAGATGGTTGATGCTTATGAGGCAGCTTATAAGAAAGTGACACATAATCGGATGAAGAATAGTCGTCTGGATTTGTCTAAAATCTTTTCTTTAACCCGATAATAATTCTGAAGAGAAAGTATAATTTTTCTTCAGATTTCTTGATATTTGGGTATGTTAATGTAGCAATCCTATATGAGTGTCAGAATAAGAGTAAGCAGCTTTGTATTTGGCTATTTGTTACAGATTTAATAGCTGATAAAAGCTCAGATTGAAGAATTCAAATTCTCACACAAAGTTTAGTGTTGCTATATTTTTACCCATTTTATTCAGTCTTGAATTTTATTAATAGTTTTGACTCTACTGAAGAATAGTGATGATGTATTTAGAAGTCCTTGCAAATTTCTTCGTTGTCATCCCATAGATAACGCTGTAAAAATACTTGAATTCCTATCAGAGTCGAGCTTAATTTTATGGAGATTAATTAAAATATGCGAACCAACAGTTGTCCTTGTTGCGGTGGTTCCTTATTACGTCACATCCGTCACAATGGAGTGTATTGGTTCTGTAGATTCTGCTGGCAAGAAGTTCCTACAGTTGAAGCATCTCAATCTCGGAATTCTGTATCTCGGAATAGTCTAAGTCGTTCTAGTGAAAATTTAGTTATATACTCCCACATTAAAAAAGCTCCTTTACTTCCATCTACCTGGCTCAGGAAAGCACCATTGGCAGATTCTCAATGTTTATCCAACTATATGAGTTGATAAATCAAAGCAAGTGTAATTAAGTTTTTATTAAGCTGAAATTATACTTGGATTCATTCAGTTATTTGAGCTTAGTGTCAGAAAAATTAATAGCATAGATGAAATTATATTGTAGGAAAAGAAAGTTATTCTTTTCCTTTTTTTAATTTAATTAACCTGAGTTCGGGTTAAGCAGATTGATGCTTTAGAGAATATTGAGTAGCGGTTTAGCTCAAACTGTAGATGCTCCCATTTGGAAGATTATTTACAGCCTTTTTCATCTGTGTGAGGTACAGTTCATATCGTTAAAAGGCAGAAGGCAGAGGGCAGATGGCAGTAGGAAGTGTACCTCATTTAAATGCAATCTGCTGTATCTATTTATTGACACTCATCAACTTTTTTATAATTTGGCTTGTAGAAAAAGTTCTCCAACCACTCAGGTCGCCAAAATATTGCACCAAATATTCTGACACCTATATAACCTAAACGTCTACGAAATTGGCTAACACCTGCTGTTTTCATCATTTTTAGAAACAAATCGTCAGCTTCTTTTCGGGAGTAGGATGTTCCTTTAATTCTTCCTAATATAGCTTTGTTATTAAAACACTTTCGTTCTCCTCCCCTACTCATATACATGAAATCATGAATTAATGGCGCTTCAAGGGAAAGCTCATGTATTCCAACGATTATCCATAGAAGTCTAGGAATTGAAGATAAGTCAAAACTGAAACACTCATCCAAAATTATTGTGGACTTTTTATCATCTGAGTAAGAATATTTGTCTGTTAAAAACCATATATTTTTTTGGGGGTGATAAGACACTTTTGCTAGTGGTATTCCTGATTCTTCTGGTTTATAGCAATTTGACATGATTATCTTTCCCTTTTTTAAATAGTATTTTTCTCCTTGACTAAATATTCAGGCTGACAGTTGTATTTTACGTATTTTCCGGAAATTAAGTAGACCAGAATATAATTTGTCACACGAGGATTACAATCATTAGGTGCATTTCTTGGGTAATACTTAGACAAAGTTGAAATTGTCACATTCAAGACGACTGTAGGCTGATGATATTTGATACTGATCAGGTAGATTTTCTTCTTGATATCCCTGAAGTGATAGCTGCTTTCCCTAAAGATAAAACAGGTAAGTAGCTAAGAAAAATGGTGCGTTAGACCATACCATAATCAGTGCCATTGTGAAAATCTGACCTTATCGTGGGTCTAGCGCACCCTACAATAATTTTATTTTTTATTTATAAACACCTTCTAAGTCCCGTTAATGTTCTGTGTGGATTAATCGCTTATTGTCACCAACCTAAAAAGCATAACCTTCATTTAGATTGGCTTTTACCTCAATCCGCTTAACCCGACGAATAATGGTTATTTAGATTTATTGCACTGAACTTAATATCTGTATCAACTATTGAATTGTTTTAATATCTGAAAATTCTATAATTGCTGTAAGAAGCTACATAAGCGATAATTATCCCCAGTGTCTAACAATCAGCAGGAAACCCATCTTACACGCGCTCGTGCTAGTCTCAGACAAGCAATATCTTGGTATGGTAATTTACGAAAACCTAAAAGCTCGGTTTCTAATCCAGAGTTAGCGCGATTAGTTAAACCGGAGTTAGATAGTTTGAGTTTCACTCTTGATAAACTTAACTACAGCGTCATTCATATTGCAGCTTTTGGTTTGGTGAGTCGGGGGAAGTCTGCGGTATTAAATGCTTTGCTGGGGCAGAATGTCTTACAAACTGGACCCCTCAATGGTGTGACTAAACGTCCCCACTCTGTACGTTGGAATCCTGGAGGAAAGGTAGAAATAAAATTAATTGATACACCTGGTTTAGATGAAATTCAGGGAGAAGTTCGGGCACGAATGGCTGAAGATGTGGCTCGTGAAGCAGATTTAATTCTATTTGTAGTATCGGGGGATATTACTCGTACTGAATATGCAGCGTTAAAAGAGCTACGTCAATCACAGAAACCGTTAATTTTAGTTTTTAATAAAACAGATTTATATCCAGATACAGATAAAGCTGCTGTTTACGAAAATTTACAAAAATTAGGTGCAGCAAATCTTACTCAAAAACCTCTACAACCAGATGAAATAGTCATGGTCGCAGCAGCACCTGTACCGATGAAAGTAGGGGTAGAGTATCCTGACGGTAGAGTAGAATATGAATTAGAAACTCCACCACCCCAAATACAAGAATTAAAAGACATAATATTAAAGATTTTAAATCGGGAAGGTCGTTCCCTTTTAGCTCTAAATGCTCTGGTACAAGCACGGGAAGCAGAAGAATCTATCGCAGCTAAAACCATAGATTTACGTCAAAAACAAGCAGAAGAAATTATCTGGAAATTTACCCGCTATAAAGCGATCGCTGTGGGTTTAAATCCTATAGCTGTATTAGATATAGTAGGTGGAAGTATTGCAGATTTAGCTTTAATTCGCGCTCTAGCAAAACTTTACGGTTTACCGATGACTGGGTATCAAGCAAGTAAGGTTTTAAAAACCATTTTACTTAGTTCTGGTGGTTTACTGTTAGGGGAAATCGGCAGTAGTTTTTTATTAGGTTTTGGGAAAAGTGCAGGTGCGATCGCATCTGGTGAAAACCCGATGAATATCACTGCTTTTGCTGGTACTGCGATTACTCAAGCTGCAATTTCGGGTTACGGTACCTATGCTGTAGGAAAAGCTGCACAAGTGTATTTGGAAAAGGGTTGTAGCTGGGGTAATTTGGGTGTGAGTACAGTGATTAGCGAGATTTTAGTAGAAGTAGATAAAGATACGATTTTATATCGATTGCAGCAGGAGTTAGCAGGGAATTTCGGGAAGGTTTGATTTTAAGTAGAAGTACAATTGTCTCTCAATACATCTGATGATTAGTTTATTACAAGTAATTTAAATTGATCAGGACTTACGCAACGAAGATTTGTCCGAAGCGACGGTCACGTAGTGTAGGGAAGCATAAGCTAAGCACGAGCAGACTACGTCAACCCAGGGTTTATTGCGTTAACTACGTTATGCTACGCAAACGCGGAGCGTGCTCGACAGAGCTTATACGTCGCAAACGGAAAGTCAATCACGGACATGCTACGCAAACGCTCTCGGACGGAATTACGTTGATTTTGCGTAAGTCCTATTGATAATATTTAAATTATAAGAACTACTCTAAAATCCCGACTAAAATTTTGACAATTTCTTCTAAATCATCGGGTAAAGTATAAGAGGCAATATCTCGCGTGATATTATGGGAAGATTGTTCAAGAACACCAAATACCCACACATCACCCATTGTGACAACACCGTAAAGTATATTCGGCAATTCTTCCAACATTGCGATCGCAATCAATTCTACTGCTAGTTGAGTAAATCCTTTGGTTAAGTCATCTCTTTTGGCTTCACTAACAATTAAGTTATATTGAGATTGAATAAAATAGTCAAGATTTCCTTGGAGTAGGTTATTTACTTTTATTGGATATTCAATTCTTAAAATTCGTTTACAAATTACTGCAACTCGACTTAAAACTGGTGCAATTAAAATTTCTCGTTTTGCTGCTTCACTACACAGAGTTACATAAGGGATAGTTTCTTCAATTGAGTTACGAAGCTCTCTTAAACCTGGAATTTCACGGTTAGTTTTTGGAAGTTTCAAACGTTGACGAGTAAAAGTATAGTCAAATTCAGCTAAAATCTCATCAGTGTCATTGGATAATTCAAAATAAGAAGGAAAAGAATAGTTAGAATTCTTATTGAGAATAGACATAGAAATTAAGTATTATTCAAGGATTGAGCTTGTTATAGCTCACCAAGGATTTAAAGTTTATAAATGATTGAAATTTAGTCTTAGGAATTAATAAACTATGGTGCGTTAGACCATATTCAATATTATCGTAAAAATCCGATCTTATCGTGGGTCTAACACACCCTACCCCGAATTTATTTTTTATTTATAAACATCTTCTCAAAGAATCAGCTAAATACCTTTTTCGATAAACTTCGTAAATCATCAAACTTCCAGCAATTCCCAGATTGAGAGAATCAACTGTGGATGCTATTGGAATACGAACTAGATGTTGACATAAATCTCGTTGTTTTTGGGTGAGTCCTTGACGCTCTTCCCCTAGAAAAATCAGCGTTTGAGATGGATAATCAAATTGATGAAAATCAATTGCACCATCGGGAGAAGCACCAATTGCAGTACAGTTATGAACGTGCAACCACTTTTGCAATTTAGAGTAACCTGTACGAATAAACTTTTGATTGTAGATAGAACCCATCGAAGCTCGAACTACATTAGAGTCAAAAGGATCGATGCTATCTCCCAATAAGATAAAACCAGCACCTCCAAATGCTTCGGAGGTACGAATTAGGGTACCCAAATTTCCTGGAGAACGAACTGTTTCCAGTACTGTCCAACATAATCCCTTATTCAAAGAAATCTCATGGAGCTTTGTCCAATGTTGACGTACAATTGCACCTACACCGGAAGCTTTCTCTGTATGGGAAATATTGCGAAATTGTTCGGGAGTGACTTTCAAACAGGGAATTCCAGCTCGACGACTGCGACGAACTAACATACGAGCGATCGCTGATGTCAGGAGTTTTTCGCTGTAAATGATGGTGGAAACATCAAATTTGTTATCGATGACCCGAATAAAGTTACGAACTCCTTCCACATAAAACTGTCGAGATGTATTGCGGTAAGTTCGATGGTTTTGTAGCTTTCGGATTTCGGCGATTTTTGCGGTGAATGCTTCAGAATCTAATTGTGATGTGGCGCTATAGATATTACTATTATTGTCATGAAACATCCTCCTTCAGAGCTACCTGGCTCATGACTAAGTTTACTTGAATCAACATAAATATTACAGGAATTTTGTCCCCTGTGAAATAATTATTTTCAAAAGATATTAACACATCAATAACACATAACAGATATTTATATCGCCTTGCTTATTGAAGATTATTGAGAGCACAACCGCTAATTAGCAACTTGGTATTCATCCTGGCTTCATATCATATAATCAGTACTATCCCACTGGTTATACAGCTTTTTTCTGCGTATAAAAAATATTAGCTGGGTGCTTTTATCCTGCAAAATCATAAGCTTTGAATTCCAAATATAGATTGAAATCAAAATCTGTGTCTGAAATTCATATTAGGAGCAGATAATAAATAAGATAATAAATATAAATGAGTAAAAAATTACCTCAATGGCAAACTAGAAATAATAAATTGCCAGTTAAAAAATTTCTTTCTATCTTAGGTGTAGCTACTTGCGCTAATCTTATAATTCTAACAATTCCTGCATTTTCGCAAAAACACCCAGGATGCTGGATGATTAGTGAAAAAGGAAGTTTCAATGATTTAAATAATGGTCAAATCTGCCCTAAAATTCCCAATTCTCTGCAAGCAACTGGAGATATAAATTCTGGAACCCTAACTTCTGGAATACTAATCCTATCTGGTCCTCGTCCCTTTAAAAGTAAACAAGATTATTTAACAATTTCTGAGAATTCTAATCTCAACTTAGGAACTGGTGACTTTACTATTACTGCTTGGGTAAAGACAACACAAAAATCTGGTATTCAAGTAATTGTAGATAAACGAGTAGAAACCTCTGGTCCAGTCAAAGGATATGTATTAGCAAACTATAGAGGTAAATTATTATTGCAATTAGCAGATAGTGTAGGTAAAGAATGGACGAACTATGTCAGTAACGTTGCGATCGCTGATGGTAAATGGCATCATGTAGCTGTCACCGTTGACCGCGACCAAAAGCAAGGGGGTCGTTGGTATATAGATGGTAAACCTGTTAGCAAGACTTTTAACCCCACAGGTAGACAGGGTTCCTTAGATAATCCCAAACCTTTAGTAGTGGGTAAACGCTCTGATAATCCCGGTTGGTCTGGGTTATTCAAGGGAAATCTGGCAAATATATATATATTTAAAAGAGTACTATCACCGCAAGAGATTGTGATGGTGAAAGCGAAAAGACAGAAATAGTTTTTGCAGTAGTTTTTTGTAGTATTTTTTTTGCAGTACTATATCTCACTTCAGTTAGAGACGTATATAATATAATTTACGTCTCTTTCATGTTTTAAAATAAATTAATATTTCTAAATTAATACTTCTAAATTAATATTTATAAATAAAAATTATTTTTTATCTAATCTGATAGTGCCGTAGCGATAGCACATGGGTGCCCGCCATAGGCGATCGCTAAATTGATATCTCAACTATTTCGATAAGCAGAAATATTAATTAATTAATTATTAAGCACCCATTCCGGAGTATTGCTTTAAACCCTTTCTCCATAAAATTCGATTTAAACCTAAGAATAATAAGAACCAACCAATCATTGATAAAAATCCCCTTCCGACATTTGTGGGAATACCTACTAATAAAGTTGCGGGAAAATTAACTACATAGGGAAAAGGAGTTAAAAGAACTATTTGTTTAATTGGTTCTGGAAATACTTCTAAAGGTGCAATGTAACCAGATAGAAATAGATAGAATAACATCCATAAATTTTGAATTGCACTCGCTCTTTCTGTCCAAAAAGCAAACATTGCAAAGGTATATTGAATGATAAATCTTAAGGCAAAAGCTAAAATAGCTGCTGGAATAAATAATAGAAAATTTCCCACGCTAGGAATCCAAATTGCTTGGGGATAAAGTACGAAAAATAGGATTATCAAAAATATTGAAAAAGGTAAGCGAGCAAATTTTTCAGATATATGAGAACTAAAATGATACCATCCGGGGTCTATCGGCTGTAATAATCTCAGTGAAAGCTTACCCTCGACTACTTCCCTTTCAAAGTCCCAAATCACCCAAACAATGGTCAATTGTCTGACAATAAAAACAGCTAAAAAATAACGAGCAAAATCTACAGGTGTTAAACCAAAATTACCCCTTTGCGCAGCTTGAGTCCATGCTCCCATTAAGATAATTGGTAAGGAACCAGATAATACCCAGAATATTAATTCTGCTCGATATTCCACCATGTGAGCGTAATAAACACTAATCAATGTATATGCTTTTTTTAAGATTAACTTGAGCATTATTTTGGCAGAGTAATTGGTAATTGTTAATTAGTAAGTAGGTGGGTTGAATTATATTTTAGGAAGGTAGCGCATAGCGTAACCCATTTTGTTGACAGAGTTTAATACTTTTACAAAGAAATAATTACTCTTATAAATAATTACTCCTTCCTACTTAATTGATAATTGGTAATTGGTAATTGCCTTAAACATTCACAGTTCCCGTTCTGAAAACCCTACCAATCACTTCTTCTATTGGTGGTTCTGTGACCGTTAAATCTACCACATCTAACTCTGTTAAAATTCGAGCTACTGTACGGGTCAAAAAGTCTTGCTCGACAATAAAACAAGCAGAACGTCTTTCAACTTTCTTTAAATCCCCGTATGTTGCAAGCTTGGATTCTGGAACTTCATGTTCCAGTTCCACATGGACTTCCCGATAAGGAGCAAACCTTTCTAAAAGTCCTTCTAAACTACCGTCATACATCAACTCTCCTTGATATATAAGTAAAACCCTCTTACACAAAGCCGTAATATCAGCCATATAATGACTAGTTAATAATACAGTGGCTTGATATCGCTGATTATACTCTCGAAGAAAATCTCTCACCCCTACTTGAGCATTTACATCTAATCCTAAAGTCGGTTCATCTAAAAATAATACTTGGGGACGATGTAGAAGCGAAGCCAAAATTTCGGCTTTCATCCGTTCCCCCAAAGAGAGTTTGCGGACTGGTTGAGTGAGTTTACCTTCAATAGAAAGCATCTCAGAAATTTCCCCTACACGCTGTCGAAACTGACTATCAGAGATATTGTAAACAGCAGCATTAATTCGTAAAGAGTCTAATGCTGGCAAATCCCATAAAAGCTGCTGTTTTTGACCCATTACCAAAGTAATTTTCTGTAGAAAATTAGCTTTACGATTAAATGGGGTATATCCAGCCACCTTAACTTTACCGCTAGAGGGATGAATTAACCCTGTGAGCATTTTCAGAGTAGTTGTTTTTCCTGCACCATTTGCACCCAAAAAACCTACCACTTCACCGGGAGCAATTTCAAAAGAAACATCTCTAACAGCTTGAATATCGCGGTAAGTGCGGCGAAAAAAGTGGCTTAATGTTCCTTTTATTCCTGGTTCTTTAACAGCAACTGGATAAACTTTGCTCAGATGACGAGCAACAATTATAGACATGATTTTTAAAAGTCAGAGGAGGGGAAATAATTAAGTTGGTTTCCTCAAAAGAATTTTACCAATTATGAGGACGTAAACCTCTCGCCCCTACAATACATTGTCGGTGTCATGGTAATTTCAATTGCAGGAATCTTTTAAAAGGGAGATAAATAAATTAATAAATCAATAAATAAAATTAACGCAATCTACCCGAACGTAAAATACTAATAATTAACCATAAACCTAGTAGAGTAGCAGCAGCAAATAGTACATTACTAATAAGTAAAAGTTGGGAAGTTTGAGCATTACTGGAAATAATTGCTGCTCCCATGATTAAAGAACCGACCAAAATACTGAACGACAAACGATTCGCTGCATCATCAGTAGTGCGACGCAAACCATCTAAACCGCGTATAGAAAAATTCCATTCTAATGTTTCTGATGTAACTCTACCAAGCAACAACTCTAACTGTCTAGGAGACTGCAAAGAGAGACTTTTTAAATCTAAAGCTGTTCTGAGGAGCGATCGCACTGGAGAATCACCCAATAACTGTTGACGAAATAGGTCTGTAAGCAAAGGTTTAATTTCATCTAGAAAGTTTAATTCTGGGTTAAATCCTCTAGCTAATCCTTCTAAATTGGCAATAGTTTTAGCATATAGTCCCATGTTACTGGGAAGGCGAATCTTATTATTACGAGCCACCTGAAAGATTTCATAAACTATCTCTGAAAAGTTCAGTTGTGCTAAATTCAAATTAAAATATTTTCTTAATAAACGGTCATAATCGCCTTCTAGTTTAGATAAATCTACTTTCTGGGATATATCTGATAACTGTATAGTTAACTGAGCACATCGTTGAGCATCCAAGTCAACGATAGCTAAAAGCATTTCAATTAATATTTGTTGGGTACGGGGATCTAATCGTCCGACCATTCCACAGTCAAGTAAAGCTACCCTTCCATCTCTCAGGTAAAAAATATTCCCTGGATGAGGATCAGCATGAAAAAATCCATCTATGTATAATTGCTGTGAAAAAGCTCTAAACAGTAAAGATGTTACTTCCTTTCTGATGGTGGTAACATCTTTCCCATTTGGATTATTACTTAAAGATGCTGATAATATCGGTTCTCCATCTAACCATTCCATCACCAACAGTTTATCTGTAGTCCATTCCCAAAATATTTTAGCTACAACTAATTTATTAGGATCAAACCACTTACTCCGGGAAAAATTTTGTCTGAGTTGATCTGTAAAACTTGCTTCTCTAATAAAATCCAGTTCCGCTTCCAAAGCTTCACAAAACTCATTAGCTATATTCTTAATTTCGTAAGTTTGTCCAAATTCAGTTCTTGCGACTAAATCAGCTATACCTTCGATTAAAGAAATATCCCGCGATACAGTCACATCAATTCCTGGACGCTGTACCTTTAATGCAGCTTCTCTACCATCTACAAGTACTGCTTTATGAGTTTGAGCAATGGAACCAGCAGCTACCGGAACAGGATTGATAGAGGTAAATACTTCTTCTAGGGGAGCTTTAAGCTGTTTACGGATCAGAATTTCTACTTCCGACCAAGCAACCGGGGGGACTTCATCCTGTAGAGTGGAAAGCTCATCAATGTAAGAAGCACTTAGTAAATCTGGACGGGTAGAGAGCAACTGACCCAGTTTTATGTAAACAGGTCCTAAATCTACCAAAATATTTTTTAAAACAGCAGGAGTGGGAAGTTGTGGTTCATCAGTTTTACCACCAGTTACCAGCCTTCGCATATAGTCCCAGCCATTACGCAGCAGAACTTCTACAATTTCTCTTTGACGGGGTACAGTCTGGGTTAAAAACATACTATCTGAATAAATGTAGGAAGGAAAGAAAGAATAGGAATATCAATAATAGACAGGATTTGTAGTCTGTTGCATATCGAAATTTAAGTATTCTTATTGTTTATCCCTTTAACACAGGTTGTGACAACTATCATTAAGTCCATTTGAGCCATATCTTTTGGAATGACTATTGAAACAAATATTGAAACAAATATCTATAAATTCTAGCTTTTGACTTTTAAATTACTTTTTAGATGTTTCTATATTTTTATGACTCACACAAGTCCATCTTCTTTAATGGTTTGGGGTACACCGTAAGCGGGATCGGTCAAGAAAGTCATCAATGAGGTCTGGAAGATTAAGTTTTTTGTCACAAATACGTAAAACTCCTAATTTTTTCAGATTTTTGGATATTAGGCTAAATTATCGACTATAAATTCTAAATTACTCCCTAAAAGCTTTGGCTAAATCACAACTACCAAACAATTTGGGGGAAAGGTACTTTCATTTTTAGCAGAAGCTTAAAAAAATATTTTTTTGTACTTTGCCTAATTTACAGTATTTTTCCCCCTACATAGGTCTGAAGACCCTGGTTATACTGGAATAAAGGATTATGCCTTGTCGCTAAATGTTTTATTTCTTACAGTAGTATAGAAGTCTTTAAATTTAGCCTCTCAACTGTAATAATTGCTTAATTGCACTGCCTATACTTTTAGAGTAGGTGAGTAAATCGAGGATCTTCTTTGAGGTTTTTGAGAACCTGCTTAATTTCCTGGGTACGGTCTTTTTTTACTAATAGCGTGACATTGCGATCGCGTACGACTACAATATCTTCCAAACCGATGGAAACAATTACTTCATCTTGGTCAGATGTGTATAAAATTGACCCTTTGGTATCTAGCCCTACATGGGTTCCTAGCTCTACATTGGGATTATCATCTTTTTTTAGTAAACGTTCAATCGCATTCCAATCACCTAAATCGTCCCAGCCAAACTCAGCAGGTAAAACATATGCTAGGCTTGTTTTTTCCATAAGAGCATAATCTATACTCTTTTTAGGTAATTGTGGGTAAATATTAGGACCATGTTGTAAGAGTGGTTCAATTATTTCTGGAGCATGGGTACGTAGTTCATTTAGAACAACACCAGCACGGAAAACAAACATCCCGCTATTCCAACTAAAACGCCCTGTAGATAGAAAAGATTCTGCCGTTTCGCGGTCTGGCTTTTCTGTAAATCGGTTAACATGATAAGCTGGCAAGCCATTAAAGTTACCAATGTGATTCCCTTGTTCGATGTACCCGTAGCCAGTAGACGGAAAAGCAGGTTTGATCCCTAGAGTTACAATTGCGTCTTTAGCAGTTGCCAATTCAGTTGCTGCATCAAGAGTACTTACAAACTTTTCTTGGTCAGCGATCCAATGGTCAGCAGGAAAAAAGCCAATTAAAGCGTCTTCTCCATAACGCTTACTAATTTCCAAGCTCGTCCAAGCAACCGCAGCAGCAGTGTCCCTTCCCTCTGACTCGACAAGTAAGTTTTCAGACGGCAATTGAGGAAGTTGTTCTTCTACTCCTTTAGCTATTAAGCTAGCGGTGATTACCCATAGGGAATCCCAACCATTAGCCATATTCAATAATCTATCAGCAGTAGCTTGCATTAAACTTCGGGAACTGCCGTCAAGACATAAAAACTGCTTGGGTCTTTGCTTACGGCTTAAAGGCCAAAAACGTTCACCTTTACCACCAGCAAGAATTACAGGAAATAACTGTTTAGTCATGTTGTCATCAAAAACCAATTTAAGAACACTATAAGTTTACTGTGGCATTTCATACTGGCAAGTTTGAGCGCTTGCATTAACATAAACATCAAATATTGTGGTTGAGTGGGGAGTATTTTGTGTTGAAACCATTAAGAGGCTGGAAAAATCAGGGGACAATTCAGCCAGTGGAGCAATCTCATCTAGAAACGCCAAATAATCAGGACCAGAGCGTTTCAATTCAAACTGTAGAGTCTAGTAGCAGTTCAATTCAGACTCAGATATATCAAAGACTGGGGCTAACAATGCCTCGCTGGCTTTTTTGGTTTATGACCAGTATTGTCGGCGTAACATTATCAGGCTTGCTAGTATCAACTTTAGCTTTATGGACTCCTTTATGGAGCAACATGGATAGCAGTGAGGAAGAATTAGGTTGGACTGGAGCTAGTTCTGCTCCTTCACCGCTACCCGGAGACCTGTGGAGTGATGTCTCCAAATATGAATTCATTAAACCAATGAATATTTTAGTTATGGGGATCGAACCAGTACCAGGTAGTGTTAACAATTCTCCCAGTAGTTTTAGCGGTAACAGCGACTCGATGTTACTAGTAAGGATCGACCCAAAAGGTAAAAAAATTCGAGTGCTATCCATTCCCAGGGATACTATGATTGCGATCCCCGAAAAAGGACTGAATAAAGTTTCTCAAGCTAATGCTCAAGGTGGACCTGTTTTAGCAGCACGGGTAGTAAGTAGAACATTGAGCAATGCTCCTATCGACCGCTATATTAGAGTTTCGACCAGTGGATTTCGTCAACTCGTAGATCATTTGGGTGGAATAGAAGTATTTGTCCCCAGAAAGATGCAATATAAGGATGCAGCAGCACGTCTGAATATAAATCTGGTTAGTGGTTGGCAAAATTTAAACGGTCAACAAGCCGAAAATTTTGCTCGTTACCATTCCGTGGATACGGGGGAATTAGAACGAGTCCAGCGACATCAAGCATTATTATCAGGATTGCGCGATCGCCTCTCAAGCCCTACTGTATTACCCAAACTTCCACAGCTAGTCCGGATTATGGGTAAGTACGTCGATACTAATCTCAAGTTAGAAGAAATGATGGCATTAGTAAACTTTGCTCTTAATCTTGAACGAAGCAAGTTTCAAATGACTATTCTTCCAGGCACATTTAGCCGTTTCAGTCAAGACCCAGACAGTTATTGGTTAAATTTAACTAGTAGGGGAGAACTTTTAGAGGAATATGCTGGAGTTACCGTTGCTGGATTAAAATCAGATTCTAGACCTGTAACTAGTCTGAAAATAGCAATTCAAGATGGGGCGAATCAACCCCAAGTTACCCAAAAGTTAATTGACTCGATGAAGAAACAGGGATTTAGCAAGGTTTATTCAGCTAAACCTTGGAATGATCCCCATAGCAAAACTCAAATCATAGTTCAAAAAGGTAACGTCAAAGCAGCAGAAGAAATCCAAAAAATATTGAAATTTGGAGAAATTAAAGTCTCTTCTACTGGTGATTTAGAATCTGACCTTACTATCCGTGTGGGTAAAGATTGGCAATAATACAAATGATTAGAGCTAGTAATTAGAGCTAATCATTAAAGCTGGTCATTTAAAACAAATAGCTTAGAACGTGTAGTTAGAAAACAATTATATTTAGCATCAGTGAGTTAGGATTCATAATTACCAAAAGGTTGAAATAGGTATTTTATAAAATCTTTCAGAAAACATTTCAGAAAACATTTCAGAAAACATTTCAGAAAAACTTTAAAATCAATATCTAATTCATAATTTCACTTAACCTCATCACTAAATGATGGTCGCGGATTTACGGGAAATAGCTAAGTATCCCAGAGTAGCTTCTCAAAGAGCAAGCACAAAATATCCCCTTGTTGGTTAGGTAGAGCTTGAGCATTACCCAACAAGGGGATTTTCCTTATCTGAACCACATTGGTTTATAACCAAATCAAATTGTGACAAATTTTGGGTACTTTCTACCAAAATTTGTCACAATTTGCCTGACAGATGACATAATTTCAGGTTAAATACTTTCAGTTATATAAAATCCCATAGCTGTTAGATATTATTCTGGATATTATCTGTGACAAAGCAAAAAGAAAAGTCTTCACGTTCATTTGCCGGTATTGCTGGCATTATTGCTGTAGCAACTTTAATTAGTAAGGTCTTTGGTTTAGTTCGACAGCAAGCTATATCAGCAGTCTTTGGTTTGGGACCTGCTGCTGACGCTTTTAATTACGCCTATACTATACCTGGGTTTCTTCTCATACTATTAGGCGGTATTAATGGTCCTTTCTATAGTGCGGTTGTCAGCGTTTTAGCTAAACGTGAGAAAGAAGAAGCAGCACCACTAGTAGAAGCTATTACCACTCTAATTGCTGGTGTACTTCTACTGGTGGCAATATTCATATTTATTTTTGCTCCCAATTTAATTGATATATTTGCACCAGGTTTACAAGACCCCAGCAAAGTTTTAGTCAGGGATATTGCTATTAATCAGTTGCGTATCATGTCCCCGATGGCTGTAATTGCTGGTTTGATAGGTATTGGTTTTGGGGTTCTTAATGCTGCAAATCAATATTGGTTACCTTCTATCAGTCCCTTGATTTCTAGTTCCGCAGTACTTGTTGCTATTGGTATTTTTTACTTTCAGATAGGTAACAATCCAAATATTGCTCCAAATACCTATGCTGTGGTAGGGGGGACATTTTTAGCAGCAGGTTTTTTAACAGGGGCAATTTTACAGTTATTTGTACAGCTGATTGCTCAAGCTAAATCTGGAATGGGTAGATTGAGATTAAGATTCGATTTTAATCAGCCAGGTTTAAAAGAAATTCTCAGAATTATGCTCCCTGCAACATTTTCTTCTGGAATGTTGCAAATTAATCTTTACACTGACTTATATTTTGCGTCTAACATTCCTGCGACTGGAGTTGCAGCAGCTTTAGCCAATGCAGGTTTATTGACACAAACTCCATTAGGGATTATTTCTAATGTCACTTTAGTTCCCTTACTACCAATATTTGCTAAACTCGCAGCTCCTGAAAATTGGTCAGAGTTGAAAGTACGCATCCGTCAAGGAATTATCTTAGCTGCATTTACCATGCTTCCCTTGGGTGCTTTGATGGTGACTTTAGCTGAACCCATAGTTCGTATAGTTTATGAACGGGGTAAATTTGGAGGAACAGATTCAGCAATGGTAGCTTCCCTATTAGTTGTAAGCGGGATGGGAATGTTCGTTTACTTAGTCCGCGACGTTGTAGTTAGGGTATTCTACGCTTTGGGTGATGGGGAAACACCATTCCGCATCAGCATGATTAATATTTTTCTAAATGCTTTTTTAGATTACCTGTTTGTTAGAGTCCTAGATTTTGGTGCTCCTGGTTTAGTTGCTGCGACAGTAGGGGTAAATGCTAGTTCTATTATCATGCTATTATTTTTGCTGAATAAAAAGTTAAACGGATTGCCTTTTGGACAATGGAGTTTACCTATTTTAGGTTTGGCTTTTGGTAGCTTACTCACAGGTGCAGCCAGTTTTGCCACCCTCAGAGGAATGCAGCAATTTTTAGGAACGAATGGTTTATTTATCCAGCTGTTACAGTTAGTAGTATCTAGTTTAATTGGCTTGAGTGCCTTTGCAATTATTGCTGCGATGTTGAAGTTACCAGAAGTGAATGGCTTTGTTATTCGTCTGCGACAAAAGTTTTTAAAAAGATGATCAGGAAGGGGTAATTGGTAATTAGCAATAGAGAATAAGTTACCTTATAGGTAAAATGACTCATAACATCGGATATAATTATGCAGCTATCAAATATCCCCACCCCTGATTCTTCAGCATTAATGCAGATGATAAGTTGGGTATTCCGCCCTATGAAATATATGGAAGAATGTGCTCAACGGTACGGCGATATTTTTACTTTACGGGTTGGTGAGAATTTTGCACCCGTCGTATTTGTAAGTGGTCCAGAAGTTTTACAGTATATATTAACTAACGATACCAAAATTTTTACTGCACCAGGTGAAGCAAATAGCGTCTTTGAACCTTTGCTAGGCAAAAATTCTGTGATTACTGCTAGCGATAAAAAACATAAACAAAAACGCCAACTTTTAATGCCACCTTTTCATGGTGAAAGAATGCGTAGCTATGGTGATATTATCAAAAATATTGTCATAGAAACAATAAATCAGTTGCCGACAAATAAACCCTTTTGCATTCGTTCTAGGACTCAAAAAATAACTTTACAAGCAATCATGCAAGCGGTCTTTGGTTTACATGAAGGTGAAAGAGCGCAATTATTGGAAAAGTATTTAGGAGAAATTCTTGATAAATCAAGTACACCACTAAGTGTTCTTATGTTGATGTCCCCATCTCTTCGTTTTGACTGGGGAAATTGGAGTCCGTGGGGAAAAAATCGCATTCGTCAAGATAAAGCTGACCAAATTATCTATGAGGAAATTCAACAGCGTCGAGAGCAAAGTAACTTAGATGGTGAAGATATTCTCAGCTTGCTGATGAATGCACGGGATGAGCAAGGAGAGGGGATGAGTGATGAAGAATTGCGCGATGAGTTGATGACTTTATTAATTGCGGGTCATGAAACTACTGCAACGGCTTTAGCATGGGCATTTTACTGGATTCATAAATATCCTGAAGTTAAGAAAAAATTACTGCAAGAGTTTGACAGTTTGGGAAATAATCCAGACTCAATGAGCATATTTAAATTACCTTACCTAAATGCAGTTTGTAGCGAGACTTTGAGAATTTATCCGGTAGGAATGTTGACTTTAGCCAGAGTTTCTCAAATGCCAACTAAATTATGCAATTATGAAATAGAAGCAGATACGCCAATTGTAGGCTCTATTTACCTGACTCATCATAAAGAAGACTTGTATCCCCAATCCAAGGAATTTAGACCAGAGCGCTTTTTAGAAAGACAGTTTTCACCATATGAATATATTCCCTTTGGTGGTGGTGCTAGACGCTGTATTGGTATGGCTTTTGCTCAATTTGAAATGAAGTTGGCTCTTTTTTATATTCTTGCCAATTGGGAGCTAGATTTGAGTAGTAGTGAAGATATTAAACCAAAACGTCGTGGTTTAGTAACAGCTCCAGGAAAACCTGTGATCATGACTCTCAAAAATCGAAGAGATATATCTGAGAAAAAACTTGATAAAACTCTTGAAACATCGAAAGTTATATAATAGTTCTATTTTTCCACATCTACAATAACAGTTGCTTGGGTAGCTGGTATTTAAGCGATTCCGCATCATCGCTTAAATACAAGAGACTTGTTTGTCTTAAGTGTAGCTATGCTCTTAGGTTTTACGTGCAACCCCCTTGGGGTGATTCTTCAACCGCATTGAGCTTAATTCAAATTCTTTAAATATGAAAAGGAATATTCAATAATTCTTGGCTATCTGTTAACAAAACTTTAATATTATTCTTGAGAATATTGATAGGTTTTTTCTTAAATAGAGTCATCTGTGTAAATTTGTCAGCCTCAGAGTTTCTGACAATATATGGAGGATGCTGAAGTGGAAAATCTAAAGATTGAGTATTCATATTACTAAATGGATTTCCTTTAGTAGATCTACAGTGCGCTCCATCTCCATCAAACCCAATATTAGAAATTAAATTTACATTCGGAATTATTCCCATTTGACTCTTTAACCAACAAGATAAAGTCCACTTATAATCCCAGCTAATTTTATTAGGAGTATTACTAAGGTAGTAAAATCTTTGATTCCAATAATTCCATGACTCTCTGTCTGGACAGATATGTCTAAGAATTCCTTTTGCTTTAATTTCTGACCAGAGCTTTAAGTTATAGTCAAACTCTTGCCAAACTCTTCTCCAGCTTGCCCATCCCCAGGAATGGTTAAACATTGAGAAGTAATAACTGTAGTCAGTACGTGATTTTCCTAACTGATAGTTTGTACCTGAAATTGAGGCTATACGATTGTCATATTTATATTGATCTAATAACTCTTCACAAAACCTGAAAAAACTTACGTGAGGTACACAATCATCTTCTAAGACAATAGCCTCTTCTACTTGAGCAAATGTCCAATTTAATCCGCTCAATATTTGCTCAGAACATTCTGAATAATTCTCTGAATATTTTCTAGTAACTTGACAATTCCAATCAATATTTTTAACAACTTCTCTTGCTGCCCTACATTTATCAAAATCTGTATCTATACTTTCATTGGGTGCATTTGCAACAATAAATAATCTAGACGGTTTTACCTGACGAATAACATCAAATACTTTTTTAGTTGTATGAGGTCTTCTATATATAAATAAGACTACTGGAGTTCTCATTTTTTTTTATCGATTACAAAACTTTTTTTAGGACTTATGCAAGCATGACTATAAGGTACTCAGACCTCACGGATGACTTTGCCTAACCCTTGTTGGGTGGGATTCCCCACTTACAGGTGTAGGCTTTCTATATTTAGCGGATTTTCCGATACAAGGAGAGAATTGTAGATACAGAGATGGAAAAAGATTTTAAATCAAAATCATGTATTCAAAATTACGTGAAATGTCTTATTCACAACTTGGTGAGAGCACCCAATTGCCTCTCTGTGAAAACTCCACATGTGAGGCTATCCCTCCAAATACTAGATAAATTTAGGACTTTGTGTAAGTCCTTTTCTTGTCTAATTCTTATTCAAAGCAGTATATCTATAGTAGATTACAAGTATTTTAAGTCACTAGCGTCATAAGTATTATAACTTATGTATGAAATAATAAAATATTAATGTAAAGATATCAAGTTTCTTAAGCACTTGTAATGCAAAATGATTAACATATTCGTTTGGTCATAGCTAAGTTATTTTTGTATACCACAGAAGATAAATTACTCTTTGTAGAAGACAATTAAGGTTGTATTAATTTATTGATTTATATAGAATAAAATAATTACAGCTAAAGAAAAATCAGAGAACAATATATTTACAAAATATATTGTTAATGTTTACAAATAATGACTATAAATAGAAATCCTAAATTACCTATACCGTCTCCCCTTATTGGTGCTGAAAGTGGAAGCTTTACCGAGTTTACGGTAACTCAAAGAATGCCAAAAATTGCTAGGAAATTGATAGATGAGAATAAGTTTACTGATGATATCAATCAAAAATTATCTAATTTAGCTGATTCTTTGGGAGATGGTTATTTACCAATAATGATGATAGATGAAGGTGTAGATTATGCTGATTGGGAGCAATATTTAGAGCCATTCAGAGGTAAGCGCTGGTTAGACATACCTTGGTTTTTTGCAGAAACTTACTTTTATAGATTAATTTTAAATATCACTGGTTATTTTTATTCTGGAGAGTTTAAAGGTGTAGATCCGTTTGGTTTACAAAAACAACAAGGATTAGAAACTTCTTTGGATTCTGTCAACAGTCTATGCCTTCAGTTAAATAATTTACTCACCCAAAATCAAAAGGATAATTCTGGTAATATTTCTAATAGTATATCTGATGCTATTGCTGTATTTATATACTTTTCCTTGTGGGGAAATAGAGTTGATTTAAGCTTATGGTCTGAGTTAGAAAGTAGCGATGGGCAAAGCTCTGCCGGAGGCGATCGCAGTAAGTTTGATATCCAGAGCCAAGAGTCTCATATATTAGTTAATGATACCCATCAGGTTATCAACTTGCTGTCTGATAAAGTTTGTAAACGTATTGACTGTATAACGGATAATTCTGGTTTTGAGCTGATTTCTGATTTATGTTTGATAGATTTTTTATTAACCAGCAATTTGGTAGAAAGTATAAAAGTTCATTTGAAACCCCATCCGACTTTTGTGTCAGATGCAACAATCAATGATGTACATCACACTATAGATTTTTTAGCTGGGACGAAGAATGGAGATACTGAAGATTTTACTAATCGTCTAGGACAGCATTTAAGTTCAGGTAAGTTATTGTTAACCGAAGATTACTTTTGGACTTCACCTTTAGCTTTTTGGGAAATGCCGGATACACTTAAGAGGGATTTAGGACAGTCCGAGCTAGTAATCGTGAAGGGAGATGCGAATTATAGAAGATTATTAGGAGATAGACATTGGGATTTTACTACCAATATTGCAGATATACTATCTTACCTGCCTAGTCCGACCTTGGCTCTACGTACTTTAAAATCTGAGGTTGCAGCAGGTATAGATTCGGAAACCATAGAGAAGGTTACACGGGTTGATTCGGAGTGGGTAACTAATGGAGAGTGGGGACTTATTGAGCTTGTATAGCGCTACGCTTTCGGATTAGGAGGTTTTTTCACAAGAAGAAAGACTTGGGGGATTCTCCCCCAAACCCCCGATTGGGAGGACGGTTGCGTCCCCCAAACCCCCTCCAAATAAAAGTATAAAAATGTCCTAACATATCCGACGTAATGCTATAGTTCCAGAATAGAAAAATACTCAATTTCTGCTCTGATATTCTTACGTGCAGTTTGTTCATATTTTTGATACATCAATGGAGTTGAGTAAATATATCTTCTTTGCAAAAACTTTTCTAAAACCCTTTTTCTAGCTACACAATAATTATCATTACTTACCCAACCGTATTCTTGACGAATAGATTGGGTATATTTTTGATATTTTTCAGGTTGAGAACCCAGAATTGCTAAGTCTGCATCTAAGAGTATCTGTGTGTCAGTTTTTTCTGGGTCAAATACATCAATATGATGAGTTTTGGTACTGAGGATTAAATGTTTCACTTTGATGGTAACTTGGTCGGAAATTCCTAAGGATTTTAGTGTATTGACTGCATAAATAGCACTCTTTTCTTCGTTGTCATGGGTTTTAGTATTGTATACAACATCGTGAAACCAAGCTGCAAATTTTACTGATGCTAAATTTTGAGCGTAATCTTGTAAGGTTTCTATTATCCTCAGTACATGAGAAATATGTTCGAGGTTATGGTAAAAACGTTTCTGATTGGAGTAGTTGGAAACTAATGCAGCAAAAGTGTGTTGAGTTTTGATGGGTTCTGCTTGAAAAGTCGATATTAACTCATACCACTGGGTATATAACTGCTCTATTTTTTGTAGCATTAGACTTAGCTGAGTAAGGAGTAATGAGTAATGAGTGGTGATAAGTCCACCTACTTAGACCCGTAACATTTTGTCTTCAATTTCTTCCCAAATTTTTGGCGATACTCTTACTGCTGATTGTTTACATCGCAAAATCAGGTGATTGGCATAAAAATAATTTTTTAGTGCGTTTGCTTCTTCCTTAGATAAATTCAATAATTCTGGTTCTAGATTAAAGGCTTGTAACCAAGTTTGGTGAATGAGTTTAAAAAAGTCCCGATGTACTTGCAAATCTTGTTGAACATCGGGAATTTGTTTCTTTAATTTTTCTAAGTTTGTAGTTAAGACAGCAAAGTTTACTTTATTAAATATTTTTATTCTCTCTAATTCTTTGCTCAGGTTCATGAGTGATTCTAAGGCGTTGGCGTAGTCGTTGGCGTAGGCGTTGGCGTAGGCGATGGAGAATGCTTATTAGAATTCGGAGTCAGAAGAGTAATATGAGGCAAATGCGAATAAAAATACTCATTTAACTTAAGG